>Ga0335074_10006864_pt1 | contig 15806 bp, 18 predicted proteins | sample Lox_Sample_23_FD_206715 | JGI IMG/M metagenome (GOLD analysis project Ga0335074, IMG submission 206715) | Soil microbial communities from Loxahatchee National Wildlife Refuge, Florida, United States - Lox_Sample_2.3 | ecosystem: Environmental > Terrestrial > Soil > Wetlands | place: USA... | reverse complement strand
CAAGGCCGGCGTCATCCAGCTGACGAAAGCGCTGGCGCTCGAATTGGCGTTCAAGGGTATTCGCGTCAACGCCATTGCGCCCGGCTGGATCGTCACCGAACTCAATCGCGAATTCCTCGAAAGCGATAAGGGCAAGGCGATGACGCGCGACATCCCAATCGGCCGCTTCGGCCAGGAACGCGATCTCGACGGGCCGCTCCTCCTGCTCGTCTCGGACGCCGGCCGCTTCGTCACCGGCGCCACTATCGTTGCCGACGGCGGCCAATCGGTGGCGCTGCGCGGATAACGTGTTACAGCGGCCGGTGCATGCGGCCGAACAGCCAGCCCAAGCCTAGCGCGATCGCGACCGCCGTATAGGGCTGGTTCTCGATGGTGTTGCGCAACGCCTGCTCGAACGAGCCGGCAGTCTTGCGCGCGGCCGTCGTGGTGGCGTCGGCGACTTGGCTGGCGCTGTCACGCGCCTGATCATACAGGTCCTGGGCGGCGTCCGAGACCTCGCCTGCAGCGTTCGAGGCGTGCTTCTTGGCGTCGCCAAAGGCGCGGTTGAAATCGGAATTCTGCGTTCGGCTCTCGGGCATGGGGCGCTCCATCGGAGGGGAATTCGCCCTTCAACGCGCCGACACGCGCAAAGTTTCAGCGCTGGAACGTTTGGTTGGTTGCCGTGTTGTCTTGGGCAGCGCAATCCATGGAGAAGATGCGATGTTTCAGCCGCGTTCGAGGGATTTTTCCGACCCGCGGATCACCGCCATCGCCAACCACTTGCGCGCCATCCAGCAGGAATTGGGTGAAATCGGCCAGAGCTCCGGCCGCCGCGCATCGGCTGGCGTCGCCGCGGCCGGCGACCAGATCGCCGATGCCATCGGCCCCATCCTCAACGACATTGTCGATCGCTTCCGCCGCGGCCAGCGCGCGGCGCTCGACAACGCGGCCAATCTCGGCGATGAGGCCGTCAAGACCGGTACGCGGCTGGGCAACGACGCGGTGGCGCGTCTCGCCGATCAGACCAGGCAGCGTCCCTTGCTGACGGTGGCGGTCGCGATTGGCGTCGGCCTTTTGATCGGTGCCGCCAGCCGGCGAAGCTGATGCGGCTTCACCGATAGCCGATTACCGACTCCCTCCGTTTATGGTAGCGCTCACGGCCGGTTTGGCCGCGATGGCCTGCGCCTGAGGCTGGGATGGGGCTGGAGCAGATATTAATCGTGCTTACAGGGGCGCTTGCCGGCGGCATCGTCAATGGACTGACCGGATTCGGCACGGCCATCACCGCGCTCGGCATCTGGGTCTACGGCATATCGCCAACCGCGGCCGCCTCACTCGCGATCATCTGCGCTGCGGTGTCCCAAATCCAGACGCTGCATCTGATCTGGCGCGCCATCCAGTGGAAGCGTGTGCTGTGCTTCGTCGTTCCTGGCGTGGTTGGCGTTCCAATCGGGACATTGATGCTACCGCATGTTGATCCGCGAATTTTCAAGCTGGGCCTTGGATTTTTTCTGGTCGTTTATCCGGCTTATGTGCTGTCGCGGCGGCACCATGTCGAAAAAAGCTGGGGCGGTGCGGCCGCCGACGGCGTCGTCGGCTTCGGCGGCGGCGTTCTCGGTGGCTTGACCGGCCTCTCGGGCGTTTTCCCGGTTATCTGGACCGACGTCCGCGGCTGGAGCAAAGAGCAGCGACGCGCCGTGGTTCAGTTTTTTAATCTCGCGATTCTCTGGCTCGCCCTCTTGGTTCACGCCGCCTCGGGACTATTGACGCGGCAAATCGGTCTCGAGGCGCTGATCGCACTTCCGGGCACCATCGGCGGCGCGTGGTTCGGCGCCTTCATCTACCGGCGCCTTGCCGACCACAGCTATCAGCGCATCATCATGGTGCTGCTGCTCGTCTCCGGCCTGACGCTGATCTGGGCAAGCCTTTGATCGGAAGCCTCAGCCGCCATTGCGCAACAGCGCGTTGATCTTCTCCAATAGCCGCGGCAACTCGACCGGCTTGGTGTCGAAGTCGTCGCAGCCGGCGGCGAGCGCCTTTTCCTTGTCCTGCACCATGGCGTGCGCGGTCAGCGCGATGACCGGGATTTTGGCCGTGCCGACATCGGCTTTCAGCCGCCGCGCCGCTTCCCAGCCGTCGAGCACCGGCAGGCTCATGTCCAGGAGAATGAGGTCCGGGCTTTCCGATGACGCGAGATCGAGTCCCTCCTGGCCGTTCACCGCCATGACGATTTCAAAACCGTTGCGCGCCAAGCGCCGCGACAGCATATCGCGGTTCATTTCGTTGTCCTCGACCAGAAGGATCTTCGTCATTGCGTCTCCTCATCCGCCATGACCGCGCCCTTCATATTGCGATTTCGCCCGGCGATGGCGGCGAGCGCAAAGCCTAGCTTGCTGATCGGCTGCGCGCTCTTGCTTAAGACCAGAAGCGTACGCTCGGCGAGGAAGCTTCGCTCATTGTCGGTCAAGTCCTTGGCGGTCAGGACGACAATGGGCAGATCGACGAATTGCGGATTTTGCCGCACGCGTTCCAGAAACTCGAAGCCGTCCATCTTCGGCATCATCAGATCCAAGAGCACCAGCGCCGGCTGCGGATGGGCAATGAGCCAATCGAGCGCCGCCTGTCCATTGGCGACCTCCGCGGTCCGCATGCCCACGCTCTCGATGGTGCTCTTGACCATGGCGCGCACGTCGGCGTCGTCGTCGATCACCAGCACGGTGCCGTCCCGCTTGCTGGCCGCAAATTTCTCAATGAGTGCGATCAGCCGGTTGCGATCGATCGGCTTGGTCATGTATTCGGACGCGCCGAGCGAGAAGCCGAGATTGCGGTGATCGACGATGGTCAGCATGATCACCGGGATGTGCGCCAGCTGCGCCTCCGACTTCATGACGCCGAGCACCGACCAGCCGTCGAGTTTCGGCATCATGACGTCGAGGGTGACGATGTCGGGCGGATCTTTTCGCATGATGGCGAGCGCCTCGAGCCCGTCCTTGGCGTGGCTGATCCGATAGCCCTCCTTGCCGAGCGTCGCCGCCAGCACGTCGTGAACAGCCGGATCGTCGTCGACGACGAGGACGTTGATGGCGCCGGCCGGCGGCGCAGGCACCGCCGCGGCGTGATCGATTTCCGCCGCATCATCCTGCGCCGCGGCCTTGGGCGCGTGGTCCGGCAACGCGATGGTGAACGTCGAGCCTTGGCCGGGCGCGCTCTTGACGTCGATCGAGCCGCCGAGCATCGCGCAGAAGTGCTTGGTAATCGTCAGCCCGAGACCGGTGCCGCCGAAATTGCGCGTGGTCGACGAATCCGCCTGCGTGAAGGCCTGGAACAGGCGGGCCATCTGTTCCTCGGTCATGCCGATGCCGCTGTCGGCAACCTCGAACTTGACCCATGGCGCGCCGTCCCGCATCTCGCGCGACAGCCGCAGCGTCACCGTACCCTCCTTGGTGAATTTGGCGGCATTGCTGAGCAGATTGATGATGCTCTGCTTGAGCTTGGTGAGATCGGTGTGCAGCGAGCCGATGTCCGGCGGACACGCAACCACGAGCCTGTTGCCGTTCTTCTTCACCATCGGTTCGACGATGGTCTTCACCTCATCGACCAGCCGGGTGAGAAAGACGTGCTCCAGATAGACGTCCATGCGGCCGGCTTCGATCTTCGACAGATCGAGAATGTCGTTGATCAGGCCGAGCAGATGCTTGCCGGCGGCCTGGATTTTTTCGAGGTCGCCGACGCTCGCCTTGTCGCCGCGGTCGGTGGCATCTTCCAACAGGATTTCGCTGTAGCCGATGATGGCGTTGAGCGGCGTGCGCAGTTCGTGACTCATGTTGGCGAGAAACGACGATTTGACCTTGCTCGCCGACTCGGCGGCCTCCTTGGCCTCGCGCAGCGCCGTCTCGGCTTTTTTCCGCTCGGTGATGTCGGTGTAGATGGCGATGAAGCCGCCGCCCGGCACCGGGTCGCGCCGCACTTCCAGCACCGTGCCGTCCGGACGCACCCGCTCGAACGAATGCGAGCGGTCGAGCATCGCCAGGCGTTTCTGCAACGCCTCTTCGACATCGGCGTCCTCGCCGAATTCGCCGCGCGCGCCGATATAGCGGATATAGTCGGAGAACGTTCGGTCGGTGCCGAGAAACTCGTCCGGCATTTCCAGATATTGGCGGAACAGCTCGTTCCAGGTGACGAGCTTGTGGTCGGCGTCGTACATGGCGACGCCCTGCGACATGTGTTCCAAGGTGGCGCGCAGCAGCGCGGCTTCCCGGCTGGCGCTCGCCGCCTCTTTGGCTTTATCGTCCGTCATTACCCGTTAGCCGCCGGCACAGTTCAAATCGCATCGGTCATTCGCTCATCGCTGCAATCGCCTCGGCGCGCGCGGCGTGAATCTTCAACATGCCGGCAAAGCCGGTGATGTCGAGCACTTCGCGAACCGACTCCTGGACGCTGCACAGCGCGAACGAACCGTCCGCCGCCTTGATCTTCTTGACCAGAACGAGAACCGCGCGCAGCCCGGCACTGGTGACAAAGTCAACCTCGGCGAAATCGATCAACAGTTTGGGTTTCGAACTGGCAATCAGTGCGCCGATCCGATCGGCAAAGGCCGTGCTGGCGCCGCCGTCGAGCCTGCCTTTGGCCGTCACCACGCAGGTATCGCCGATGCGTTCGTCGTGAATTTCCATTACGCCGATGTCCCGTTATTCGAAGCAGTGCCGCGCTTGATTGCAAAGGTCGTGCAGTTCTCGTCGCCGCGTCTTTGGTACTCTAGGGCACAGCTCAATTTCCTGACAAGATAAAGGCCGAGGCCCCCGATCGGCCGGTCGTCGGCGGCGAGATCGAGAGCCGGCGCCGGGGCGAGCCGCGGATCAAACGGCGGCCCGCGATCGACGATCTCTCCGGTCACCTGATCGGGCTCGACCGTCATGGCGACGCGCGCCGGCTGGTCGCGGCAGCCGCCGTGCGTGCCCAAGTTGGTCAGAACCTCGCTCAATACCAGCGCGGCGTGATGGGTCGGACGCGCCTCAACGCCCTGCTCTTCCAAAAAGGCCAGCACCCGGTCGGTCAGATCGGAGATACCGTCTTCCGTCGCCAGCACCGTGCTCTCCAATCTGGTCGTGACCGCAGTCATGGCGCGACTTTCGGTTCGAGAGAAAGCAACAGCGCCGCCATGTCGTCGAAAGCCGGCCGGCCCGCCTCGAACGCACGGACTCGCCCGGCCAAAGCCTTCAGCGGTTCGCCCTCCGCAGCGGCAAGCCCGGCCAGAAACTCTTCGATTCGCGCTTCGCCATAAACCGCATTGCCGGGATCGTGCGCCTCGGTGAATCCGTCGGTCACAACCAGCACATGGTCGCCGGGGCTGAGCGCGACCGTTTCCATCCGATAGACGGCGTTCTCGACAAGGCCGAGCGGCGGACCGCCCATGCCGGAGAGCCGCGCCACCTTGCCGGTGCCATTGCGGTGGAATGGCGGCACATGGCCGGCACGAACGTAAGTGAGCCCGCCGCCGGCAAGATCGAGCGTTGCGAGCAGAAAGGTGACGAACATGCAGGCTTCGTTGCCCTCAGCCAGCGCCGCATTGAGGATACCGACGGCGCGCTGCGGCTCGCGGAACAGCGCGGCAGCGTCCGGACGCGCCGTCAGCGCGCGCAACATGGCATGCGTGCGCGCCATCATCAGCGCGGCGCCGGCGCCCTTGTCCGACACGTCGCCGAGCGCTAGCACGATCAGGTTCTCGCCGACGCAGAAATGATCGACCAGATCGCCGCCAACTTCCTTGGCGGGCTCAAGCAGTACGTCGATCGACAACGGACGGCCGGCGATAACGCCGGAAAACGCCGGCGGGGCGAGCGCAAGTTGCAGCGTGCGCGCTTCGTTGAGTTCCAACTGCTTGCGCCGCAGTTCGTCGCGTGTGCGATCGCTCAAGGCCTTCTTTTCGAGCGTGGCCAGCACGCGGGCGCGCAGCAGCGTCGGATTGAACGGTTTGACAATGAAGTCGGCGGCGCCAAGCTCGATGCAGCGCACCACCGGCTCGATCTCGCTCAGCGCCGAGATGACGAGGACCGGCACGTCGTTGCCGCGGCCGTCACGCTTGAGCGTTTCCAGAACCCCGAAGCCGTCGAGCTCGGGCATCATGATGTCGAGAAGGACGAGATCGTAAGCCTTGGCGGCAATCGCCGCCAGCGCTTCCTTGCCGTTGGCCGCCTGATCGATCTGGCTGAAACCCAGCCGCGTCAGCCGGCGCAACAACAGGTCGCGGTTCTCCGCAACGTCGTCGACCACCAGGATCTTCGCATCCGCATTGGTCATGCCGTCGATTCCGCCGTCACCGGCACGCCCTGGCCGCCCGCAGTCCGGTCGGGATTAAGCAAAATCGCGCAGCGGCGCGCAAGCCACACCATTCGCTCGAACAGCATGGTGGCGGCGAACAGCGCCTCCTGCGATTTCGCCGGCATATTCGGATCTTCCCGCAGCACCCGCTGACGAATCCGCTCCATCATCTCGTCGCGATGCCCCAACAGCGACAGCACCAATTCCTGCTCATCGGCATCGCTCGCTGCGGCGGCCTCGACCAGCGCGTTGAGCAGCGCATGCAGCGCTTCGATCATCTGATCGGCAACACGGCCGCTCGACGGCCACTGCCGCGCCGCAATGCATGCAGCGACGAATTCATCGAGACTCTCATGCATGGCGTTGAGGTTGGCGGCACGGTGCTGCAGGCGCACCACCCGCTCCCGGTCGGACCGCTCCAGCCGGCCCTCGCTGATCGATTCGAGATAGCCGGCCATGGCGCGCGTGATGGCGGCCGCGGCGGTCCGCAGCGTTGCCGCCGGGATCGGATGTCCTTCGGCATCGGCACGCACCGCATCGAGCATCGCCGGCAGGCGTTCCAACAAACGCTGTTCCTCGCGGCCCACGAGTTCGATGGCGAATGTCGGTTCGACCAGTGCGTCGTCGATTAGATAAACCGGCTTCGACAGCTCCTGCAGCTTGCTCGGCGGCGCGGCGCGTTCCAGCAAGGCAATGATCGGCCCGAGCAATGCCGTACACGTCAACGAGCCGGCCAACTGATATAAGAGAAACACCCAGGCGACCTGCGCCGACAGCGAAGCACTCAGCGCCGTGACGGCATTCTCAATCGCAGGATGGCCGGTGACGTGCCCAGCGCCCACCAGCACCAGCACGACGGCGAAGCCGGCGAATTTCTGCACCGCTTGCATCAGCGCGATCTGCGCGGCTTCGCCGCGGTGCGCCTTTGCCAGCAGGACAAAATTGAAACCGGACCCCAGATTGGCCCCGTAGATCAGCCAGCAGGCGGCGGACAGATCGACCAGACCGGCGCTGCTGCCGGCAACCGCCAAAGCGCCCGCGACCGACGACGACTGGCAGGCCAGCGACAGGCCTATTCCGACCAGCAGCAACAGGCCCGGCTGTTTGGCGATGCTGCCAAGGAAACCGTCCTCGACCAGGTAATCGCGCAGCGGTATCGCTCCCGACTTGATCATCTGCATGCCGAGAAACAGCAGGCCGAGGCCAAGCAGCGTCCCGATGGCAAAACGCAAGCGATCGTTGCGGTCGAAGCCGAAATAGACCGCGCAACCGGTCAGCACCACGAGATAGCTCGCAGCCAGCCGCAGATCGATCGCCACCAGGATGACCAGCACCGATGTCCCGACATGCGACCAGGTCGGAATGAGAATCGATCGCCGCTTGTCGACGAGGCCGCCGGATACCAGCCCGATAATGATCGCCGTCACCGCATTGGCGCTCTGGGTCAGCACGCCCGCGGCCGTGCCGAATGCGGCGGCCATCCAGGGCCGGCGACCCAGCCGCATCAACAGCCCGCGAAAGCGGCGTCCCGCCAATGGCACGAGGTTGACCGCTACGAAATGCACGCCGCAGAAAAACAGCCCAAGACCGGTCAGGAACGGTGCCAAGATTTGCATGGTCCTAAGCTGAGCGAGGACACGGGGGCTGGTCCGGCAGAGGTGAGCTGGGCGTCCGTCCCTGCCGGGCTTTTTCAGCTTGGCGATGCGCCGTCACGTTCGATCAGCAACAGATCAGCCAAGCCCGAAGTCGTAATGACCTCGGCGACGACTGCATTGGGGTTAAGCAAAACCAGGCGGCCGCCGCGCCTTCTGACCGCCTTGGCGGCCGATACGAGATGTCGAAGTCCGATGGAGGCGATGAATGTCACGCCCGCCATATCGATAACGAGGCCGCTCTTGCTGCCCGACAGCGTCGCGAGCGGTATGGCGACAACTTCGGCGCCGGCGATGTCGAGCCGGCCGACCATGATCACCGTTGCGGTCGGTCCGGCATCGTCGATGTTGATTTGCATGGAACCCCTCGGCTGATGAAGAATAAATCAACCTTATATGACAGTGCGGTGACGGGCGGAAAGGTGAGGACTGCTGGTCATCGCTCATACCGCCCGGTACGCCGGATTGACGGAGAAGCGGGCAATTCGGATAGAACTCGGGCTCGCAACAAGGTGTGCAGAAAATGCCGAACCATCGCCTGGATGCCGGTCCGGACACTGTTCATTGGGGCTATTTCGATGCCACACTCAAGCCGCTGATCACGGTCGATTCCGGCGATGAGGTCGTCATTTCGACGGTGTCGGCTGCCCCGGAGGCGCTGCCGCCACCCGGCTCGGGCTTGACGGTACCGGCGGCCCTGCACGCTATTCACGAAAAGCTGACGCCAAAGCTCGGCGGACCGCACATGATGACGGGACCGGTGGCGGTCCGCGGCGCCAGGGCCGGACAGGTCCTGGAAGTGCGCATCAAGGCCATCGAGCTCGGCTACGACTGGGGTTACAATTACATTCGTCCCCTGCTCGGCGCGCTGCCGGACGATTTCAAACAAACCCGGCTGATCCACATTCCGCTCGACCGCGCGCGCATGGTCGGCAAGCTGCCCTGGGGTCTCGAACTGCCGCTCAAACCGTTTTTCGGTGTCATGGCCACCGCCCCGCCGCCGGCGTGGGGTCCGGTCGCGTCACCGCCGCCGCGGCGCAATGGCGGCAACATCGACAACAAGGAGCTGGTCGCCGGCACCACGCTGTATTTGCCGATTCACGTCGACGGCGCCCTGTTCTCTGTCGGTGACGGTCACGGCGCGCAGGGCGACGGCGAGGTCTGCGTGACCGCGGTCGAGACCGGCCTGGTCGGCACCTTCGAACTGCACGTGCGCGCCGACATGGCGCTGGAATGGCCGCTTGCCGAGACGCCGAGCCACGTCATCACCATGGCGTTTGATCCCGATCTCGACGATGCGGTCGTGGTGGCGCTGCGCGACATGATCAAGCTGATCAGCGCGCGTACCGGGATTTCACGGGAAGACGCCTACACGCTGTGCAGCCTGGCCGCCGATCTGCGCGTCACTCAGGTGGTCAACGGCGCAAAGGGCATCCACGTCATGCTCGACAAGGCCTATCTGCGCGGCGCGAGCCGGCGGCCGCAATGACAGTGACACTGCGGCCGGCGCGGCTGGCGGATGCCAAAGCCGTCGCAGTCCTGATGACGGAACTGGGCTATCCATCGGCCGATGCGGATGTGCAGGATCGCTTGCAGCACGCGCTGGCTAGCGCGACCAGCCGCTGTCTCGTTGCGCAAGACGGTGGCGAGGTCGTCGGCCTCATGTGCGCGGAGCTCGTCCCTTATTTTCCCACCGGCGCGACGATCTGCAGAGTGACGGCCCTGGTCGTTTCATCGCTGCACCGCCGGAGCGGCATCGGCGAGAAGCTGATGGCCGCCGCTGACGAGTTCGCCGGCGCGCAACGCTGCTCGGGACTCGAGGTCACCAGCGCCGAGCGCCGGGTCGAAGCGCATCGCTTCTATGAGCGGCTCGGATTTTCGCGCACCGCATTCAGGTTCTTCCGCGCCCTGTGAGTCGGGCACGGTTACTTTGCGCTTGAAACGGGCTCGCCGCTTAACGCCATCCGCGCCACAATGGTTTTTTGCGGCCAGCCGGTGAGGTCGGCAAGATTGGCCGCTTCCTGCTTGAAGCGCGCCGGCAGCGAAGCGCGATAATCCTTGGCGGCCTGGCAGCGTCCACCAACGAACGGATGATGCATGACGTAGCGCGCCTGGAAATTCTCGCGATCGCCGGTCTCGATGAAATTGAGATCCTCGGGGAACGAGGTCGAATCGTAGCGCACGTGCAGGCGGGTTACGAAAACAGCGGGGGGAGTCGCCGACGGCCAGCGACTTGCATCCCCGCCGGAATCGCCGGCCAGCCAGTCTACGCCAAGCGCGGTCAATTCCTGATTGCTCATCGGCTTGGCGGCGCAAGGATCGCACCAGGCCATGTCCCAGGCATATTCGACGAACACCGCGTGCATGTCTTCGCGCGCCACGGCGCGATCGAAGGCCGCCTTGTAGACGCTGGGGAAATCATCGGCGACGAACAGCGGCACGTCGATGTCGGATGGCACCTTTACGGTGCGGTAGTTCGATGCCTCGACGCGGCCGCGCGGGGTCAATGTGTAGATGGTCAAGTCCTGCGGTCCGTTGGCGTTGACCGTTCCGAGCCGCAGCGGCAGCATGAACTTCGACGTCTCGTAGCGAACCTGCAGCGGCTGCAGATAGGCGCGTCCCAGCTCCTTCAGCCGCTTGACGTTCACCTTGGCCACGAAGAAATGCATCTTCTGCTTGATGTAGCTGCCGACGACCGGCCCGGCGCCGGCCGGAATTTTGTAGCCGTTGTCCGTCAGCCACCTGATCAGGCCGTCGCTTTGTTCTGCCGACAGGATCGAAATGTCGTACTCGGCAACATTGTAGCGTGCCTCGACGGTAACGCCGGGATAGGCGGCAGGGGCTTCGCGCGCAGCCCCGGTCGGCGGCGGCGCGGCGACAGCGAGCGCGGTCGCAGTCATTATCGGCCTGCACGGGTCGTCGTCGAAATATTGCACCAGCCGCGGCGCCGTATAGGCGTCAAGATGATTGATCGTCTTTTCGTCAATGACCCGAATCTGATCTTTCTTGATGAAGGTCGGCACTGGAACGACGAGCGCAAATTCATCCGGCTTGCCCTGATAGTCGCTCGCCATCGTGATCGCGGTTTGGCGGCCGATTCGCGACAGGACGACTTTGGAAGATTTGTTGAAGAGCTTGGCGTCCGCCTTGGCGACGTAAAAGCCGCAGAACGCGCTCGCCGGGCCCGCGGTTACGGCGAATTGCGCGAGCACAACGGCAAGAGCGACGCCGGCCTTCAGGCGGGAACGCGTCGTTTTGGTCATTGCGATGCTCCTTGAACAATTGGAATCCACTCAAACTTCCTGGCGGGAATGAACCTGTTGAGCAGCGGCGTGGCAGGCGACAGCGCAATGAGCGCCACGTACAGCGCCGGCCGCAGCTGCATGAAGAATGCCAGGTAGTGGCCGAGCGTCGCGATGGCCATGGCGAAAGCCAGGCGTCCGAGGCGCGAATCCGGCGTGGTTTTCGGATCGGAGATCATGAAGAAGGCAAAGATCAGCAGCGATCCGCTCTGCATCTGGTGCAACGGGATGGCGAGCGGATCGCCAAGCCATGAGGCGCGCGCCAGCAGCAATGCGGCATGCGCGCCGAGAAAGAACAACGCAATATCCGCGCGTTGCGCGGCTTGCAGCACCAAAAGCGCCAGGAACATCAGCAGCGACGCCAGCCAGAGGCTCGTGCCCCATTGCCCCGGCGAAATCCATACGCCGTTCGAAAGCGCCAACAGCAGCACGATGGCGAAGCCCGCCGGATTGAAAATGTGCCGGCCGTCAATGCGCAGGACGAATTTCGAGGCGATCGCGACCACTCCGGCGACCGCAGGCAGCCACGGCGCATCGGCTCGCAACAGCAGGCTCAACGACAATCCGGTGACGAGCGGCGAACGCAGATCGACCCGCGGCAATCCGGACAGCCGCGTGCAAACGATCTGGGTGAGCAGCGCCGCCACGATCGCCAGCGCGCTATAGAGCGGCCTGGCGCCAAAATCGATCCAGAAGAAATTGATGAGCAACAACGACCACAGCGCGGCAATCTGGAAGTGACGCGCATCGGACCAAAAGGCGCGCATGAGCGTTTCCCCTCGCGCGCACCCATGCCGTTAAACCGCGTCGGCGGAATGACCATGCAATGGCCGGATTCCGGCTTTCCTGAGAAATCTGTAACAAAAAGAAAGATCGTTGTAACATCACCGACAACGCGCACAAGGCGGCGAGCCGGACATGAAAAAAGCGGTACCGGCGGCACATAAGCCGACGCATCGCCACGCCGCAGAGTTCTGGTTTTTCAACCGGCGGCGGATGGACGTACCCGGGATGGCATGCGATTTTTGCCTCCAGGGAGCCGGCTTCCGATGATGTCATCTCTTGCCGACCTTGACGCCGATAACGTTGTCGACATCGATCTCGGCAGCAAGGATTTCAAGCAGAACGCACGGCCGATCTTGGCCGAATGGGCGCGGCGGCCGCCGTTCTATGTGCTGGGCCGCGGCCCGCCGCAGGTCGTGTGCGGCCGCTATGCCGACGTGCAAGCGGTGTTTGCCGACACCGAACGGTTTTCGTCGGAAATGCCGCGCGGTCCGGGTTTCGAGCAGTTCGACAAGTTCATGGGCGTGCAGTTCATCACCCAGATGGACGGCGAACGCCACGCCAGAATCCGCCGCTTGCTGCTGCCGGCTTTTTCCGCGCGCAGCCTCGCCCGTCTGGAAACTCGCATCGCCGAAATCATCGAGGGCATGCTCGACCGCATCGAGAGCGGCGGCAATGAGTTCGACGGCATGACCGATTACGGCGCACATCTGGTGGTCGGCGCGCTGCTCACCGCAATGGCCAATCTGGACGAGCGGCGGAAACGGATATTCGTCGCGTTCCATGACGTGCTGCCGCTGACGACCTATACCAAACCCGGCGAACCGTTTGCCCCGGAATGCGTTGCCGCCTTCGCCCGCGCCGCGGAGGCGGTCAACGAAATCGTCGCCGAGCGGCGGGCAAATCCGCGCGACGATTTCATCAACGACTTGGTCACGGCGCGCGACCAGGGCGACAAGCTCAACGATCGCGAACTATTCGATCAGATTTTCACGATTTGCGGAGCCGCGCTTTCCGCCACCAGCCGCGCGGCCGGCGGCACCCTCTACACGCTCTATTCGCACCCGGATCAGCTTGCCGAATTGATCGCCGACCCGCGCCTCATTCCAGGCGCGATCGAGGAATGCCTGCGCATCGCCAGCAACGGCTACTTCACCTTCCCGCGCATCGCCACGCGCGACACCGAACTTGGCGGGACCAGGATTCTCCAAGGCATGATCGTGCGGCCGTCGCCGCTCGCCGCGAACTACGATCCCGATGTCTTTCCCGATCCACTGCGCTTCGACATTCACCGCCACCCGAAGCGCATCCTCGCTTTCGGCGCCGGCCCGCATCATTGCATCGGCAATATTCTGGGCCGCACCGCGATTACGATTGCGGTTACGCGGCTGTTGACCCGCTTTCCCAAGGCGCGTCTGGCCGACGCGGATTTCGTACCGAGTTACGGCGGTGCGGTCGGCGAACTGCGGCTGCAGCACCTGCCGATGGTCATTCAATAAACCGCAGGCCCGCGATCTTTGCGCTCACGCTGAGCGGCCGCGCGACTGCCCGCGGACGAAATTGACGATGGCGGAAAAATCGAGCCCGCTTTGGCCTTCGTCGGCAAAATCCTGATAAATCTCGGCGGCCTGCGCACCGAGTGGGGCATGCGCGCCGGCCGATCGCGCCGCCTGCCGGGCGAGGTTGAGATCCTTCAACATCAAGGCCGCGGTGAATCCCGCCTTGTAGCCGTTATTGGCCGGGCTCGCCGGCACCGGCCCGGGCACCGGGCAATAGCTGGTGAGCGACCAGCACTGCCCCGAAGAGCCGGAGACGACATCGAACAGCGCCTGGTGCGACAGCCCGAGTTTCTCGCCGAGCACGAAGGCTTCGCTGACCGCGATCATCGACGCGCCGAGAATGAGGTTGTTGCAAATCTTCGCCACCTGTCCGTTGCCGGGCTCGCCGCAGTGCACGATGCGCTTGCCCATGCGCTCCAGCACCGGCTTGCCGCGCGTGAACGCATGCTCCGAGCCGCCGACCATGAAAGTGAGCGTCGCCGCCTTGGCGCCGCCGACGCCACCGGACACGGGAGCATCGAGCGTGGCGATGCCGTTCTGGGCCGCGAGCTTATGCGCGGCACGGGCGCTGGCAACGTCGATGGTCGAGCAATCGATGAACAGCGTGCCCTGCCGTGCGTGCGGTACGATATCGTTCCACACCGACAGCACCTGCTCGCCGCCCGGCAGCATGGTGATGACCACCTCGGCGTCATCGACGGCCGACCGCGCAGTGGCGACGATCTGCACGCCGTCGCCCGCGGACTGCTCGCGCGCCGCCGGCACGACGTCGAAGCCCAGCACATGGCCGCCCGATTTAACGAGATTGGCGGCCATCGGCGCACCCATATTGCCCAACCCGATGAATCCGATCCTGGCCATCTGCGTTTCCCCTTACTCGCCGAATTTCAATTCCAGCGCGCCGACCGACCCGAAATGGCGCGCGACGATCTCGTCCGTCACGTCTTCGAGCCTGTCCGGCCGCCAATGCGGATTGCGGTCCTTGTCGACGATGGCGGCGCGGATACCTTCGATGAAATCGTGGCCGGCGACGCAAGCGAGCGAAATCCGGTAATCCTGCTGAAAGCTCTGTTCCAGCTTCTGGAATGATAGCGCCATGCGGACGTTGCGCAACGTGATCTTGAGCGAGGTCGGCGACGCCTTGCGCATGGCGTCGAACGCGCCAAAGGTGTCGCCGGCGTCGCTCTTTTGCAGCCGGTCCATGATGCCTTCGACATTATCGGCACCGTAACAGCGGTCGATCCAGCGCCGTGACGCCGCCAGCCGGCCCGGCGGCGGCGAAGCGGAAAGCCCCCGGAGTTGTGCGTCGACATCGGCGGCGCTGCCACACTCCAAAAGCGCTGCCGGAATATCGGCCGCTTTCGCCGCCGGCACATGGAGGTCGGCCAGGCCGCAAAAAATCGCATCGGCGGCGCCGATCCGCTCTCCCGTGAGCGCCAGATGGGTGCCGACCCGGCCCGGCGCCCGCGCCAGCGGAAACGACACGCCGACGTCGGGAAAATAACCGATGCCGACCTCCGGCATCGCGACCACGGCGCGCTCGGTGACGACGCGATGCGACGCATACGCCGAAAGCCCGACCCCACCACCCATCACCATGCCGTCCATGATGGCGATCACGGGCTTGCGATAGCGCGCGATCATGACATTGAGCTTGTATTCGGCGGCCCAGAAACGCGCCGGCAGGTCGCCGCCGGACTTCGCCGCGTCGTAAAGCGCGCGAATGTCGCCGCCGACCGCGAACGCCCGGTCGCCGGCGCCGTCGAGCAGCACCGCGCCGACCGCGGGATCTGCGGCCCATTCGCGCATCAAGCGCGTCATGGTGCCGACCATGTCCAGCGTGATGGCATTGAGCGCCTGCGGGCGGTTGAGCGTGATCCGGCGCAGCGCACCCGCCTCGCGAACCAGAACGTCGCCGTCGCGGACGACCTTTTCGGTCATCGGCCGACGAGGCTGCGCGCCACGATGAGGCGCATGATCTCGTTGGTGCCTTCGAGGATCTGGTGCACCCGCAGATCGCGCACGATCTTCTCGATGCCGAACGCGGCGAGATAGCCGTAGCCGCCATGCAGCTGCAGCGCCTGATTGGCGACCTCGAAGCAAGCGTCGGTGACGAAGCGCTTGGCCATGGCGCAGAGCTGTATCGCGTTCGACTCGCCGCGGTCGAGCGCCGCAGCGGCCCGCCACAGGAACGTGCGCGATACTTCCAGCGC
>Ga0335074_10006863_pt1 | contig 15806 bp, 17 predicted proteins | sample Lox_Sample_23_FD_206715 | JGI IMG/M metagenome (GOLD analysis project Ga0335074, IMG submission 206715) | Soil microbial communities from Loxahatchee National Wildlife Refuge, Florida, United States - Lox_Sample_2.3 | ecosystem: Environmental > Terrestrial > Soil > Wetlands | place: USA... | reverse complement strand
GGCAACACCGGGGACCATCACGTCTGCGTAGTGAAAATCAGAGCGGACGGATCTTCCATCGTTTACACGACGCTGCTCGAAGGCTCGAATACCGATGCCGCGTCGGCGATCGCCGTCGATGCGCAGGGCAACGCGTTTGTCGCCGGCTTCACGCAATCACCCGATTTTCCGGTGACCGCCGGTGTGGTGCAGAACGCGCTTGCCGGCACGCAGAACGCGTTCGTCACCGGGCTTAATCCAAACGGCGCGATCGTGTTTTCAACCTTTCTCGGCGGCAGCGCGAGCGACTCCGCGACCGCCTTGCAGATCGATTCAAACGATAATTTATATCTGGCTGGAAACGCCGGCTCGCTCGATTTTCCGACCACCGCGGGCAGCTTCGAACCGGCGGTTCTCGTTCCCTTGTGGAGCACGGCGCCTGGGGGGTTTGTAGCCGAGCTCGCCGCCGGCGCCGCTTCGATCGTCTATTCAACCTACCTTCCGATCGAGCAGTCGCTTTACCTTCCCGTTGGGGAGTCGAGCCTGCTGGCAACCGGCCCTTCCGGCGACACATATATCGCCGGAGTCACCGGGGCCTTGTTTCCAATAACGAAATCGGCGCCGCAGCCCTGCTACGGCGGGAACACGGATACGATCCTGGTGCATCTCGACGCGCACGGCGCTTTACTCGACGCGACTTATTACGGCGGCTATCAGGAGGCCATGCAAGGTATCTCCGCGAACGGAAATCCGTTGGGTTTGGCGGTCGGCGCGGACGGCTCGATTCTGTTGGCAGGTGCCTACGGCGCATCCTGGACACTTGCGGACATCACCTTCGGCGCACCCGGATCGAGCCCGGCGGCGTGCATGTCGCCGGGGATTTTGAACTCGGCGACACTTGGCTGGTCGAATTTCCCGGGAACGATCGCGCCCGGCGAATTCATCACGATCACCGGATTTGGCATCGGGCCCGATACGGGCGTCGCCTCGCAGCCCGACGCGCAGGGCAATCTTCCGACGTCGCTTGCAGGCGTCCAAGTGTTGATCAATAATCAGCCCGCACCGATCCTCTACGCGCAGTCGCAGCAAGTGAACGTGCTGGCGCCGTTCGAGCTGAGCGGAATGCTCGCCGCGACGCTCCGCCTGAACTACAACAACACGACCTTTGATTTTCCCGGCACCGTGCCGGTGGAATTCGCCAGTCCCGGCTTCTTTCGTCTTGAGCCGAATGTCAGCTCGCAAGCATACGCGGTGAATCAGGATGGCACCATTAACGGGCCGTCGAATCCCGCGCCGCGCGGCTCGGTGGTCGCGTTATGGGGCACGGGGTTCGGCTGGTCGGGCTATTGCTCTACCGGCGGGCTCAATCCCTACGCCCCGACGTCGCTAGCCAGTGGATTTAGCGTCGCGATCAATAGCGGTCCCGGCTTCGTTGGCGTTGTGACGTACGCCGGAGGCGCGCCGACGTTTCCGTGCGGCGTTTACCAGGTGAACGTGCAGATTCCGACGAATGTGCCCCCAGGCGAGTTCACCGTCTCACCGGTGGTGCTCGAAGAGCTGGGCAACGGCGGAACGACGAACATTGGAAGCTCGGTTGGCTCGACGATCTGGATCAAATAGCTCAGGCCGAACAAAAGTTGTTAATGCCGCTCAACGTTCCGCTGCGCCGGAACCCTGGATTAAGGGCTGCGTGAGCATAAGAACGGACAACGTAACCAGCGTGAATCTGCTCGGCGGACTCCTCGCGCCGGCGACCATAGATTCGGTCCGGTGGCGTGTTTGTCAACCTGTGAGCGTGAATTGGAGGTCGATCATCTGGAGAAACTTTTGGACAAATGATGGAGGGCATCAGTTATCGTCGGGTTTTTCGGCATGATCAACTACAATCGCGTCAACCTGGATCTTCGCCGGTTCAAGTTTCAATCCGAGGCGATCCTGCAAGGCGGTGAAAATCGATGGGCGGTCGCTCGAAGCCGTGTCAGCTTTAGCAGTGAGTGGGTTGGTGACGTCCCACTCGAGCTCAAAATTGTAGCGATCCTTCAGGCCGGTTTGATCCTCGACCAGTTTGCCGACTTGCGGATTGCGGGAAAGACGCTTGGCGAATATTTCCATGGTCACGTTCTGCGCGCGCATGTGGCCTCTCTGCGTGCTGGTAGAGGAGCCGGTTTTGCCTGTCTCCGAGCGCTCCATTTTCGGACCCTTTTTCGCCAGCACCAACGCGTAGCCTGAAAGTTTTAGCGGCGCGCGATGAATCGCGAGGTGGAAGCGGTCCGCGAGCAGCGATTGAATCATCTTCGGCATTTTTTCGCGCGAGTCGGAGGCATATTCGGTGGGGATCTTGGCGGCGATGTCGTAGGCGTCGGAATCGATCCAATTTGGGCCGCCGAGAATCTGCCTCATGTCCACGTCATAAGCGATCGCGATCAGGCGTTTCAGCGTGAGATTGTGGGTTCGATACCAAGCGCGATCGGAGTCGCTGTCGTGGTCGCCATCCTCTTTTGCCGGATGGATGGAAGCAACCTCGAACTCGACCTTTTGCGGCGGTTCCGGCGTCTGCGCGGCCATCCGCCCGCAGATCGAAAGGAATAACACGATTTTCCGCATTGCTCCTCCTCCCAAAAAACAATAACGAGGGGCGTTCATGCTGGTTGACGCTGACCGGTCAAGTTTCGCAGGCGATCGGTAGCATAAATATACGGCCGAACGCCGTTACTGCGAATATCGCAAAATGCAGGAACCCTTCCACTCTTGATCTCCCAGTTTTGGTCTGCTGAATGCAAGTCCGACCACAGCAGAGATTACGGCTATCGATTTGCGGGGGTCATGATGCTGGCCTCGATCTGAGAGACATGAGGGTAGATTCCGAGACAGACTTCAGAAACGCCCACTCGCCCCATGGCAAAACCGCACCCGGAATCACGACGAGAGGGCGACCCATCCCAGCCCTATTCAATGGAGTTACACTCCGGCGAAGTGAGTGGCGCAACCCGCTGGGATAGCTTTTCGACCGCTCCATCTCGGCGTATCCGAAAACGCAGGTCAAAGCACACACTTGGGATCACATGAGAGTCGTCATCACCCGGAAGGGGCGTTGGATTCGGTGTCCCATCAGTATGCCCAAAAAGCCGTAGCTCGACATGGTGTGCGTCGAGCCACCGAACGCCGTCAAAATAGGAATGACCGGCAGCGGGGTTCACTCCGGGCAAGAAATGCTGCGAGCCCGGTTCATGCGCAACAACATAGGCGACGACACGTTCCCTTAGGTCAAGCCGCTCCAGCGTTCGGACATCGAAAATGTACGCGTACTCGACGTCGCTCGACATCCGATCGTTTACCAGGAACGCTGCGCTATCGGGCGACCACGCCAGCGTCAAGGTCTGAAGTGTCGCAGTCTGAACCGGCCTGCGCTCCGAGGTACGTTCGTCCTCCAGCAGGACTTCACTGCGCTCACGATCCCCGACGAGAGCATAGGCTCTGTTCGGCGAGAGTAGTTTGTTTTGCGGACCGTACGGCGGTTTGAGCATCACCCTCTGCTGCGCGGCCACAGCCGAAGAAATGATGACGAGAACCGCAAGAACGGTTAGACGCATATCTTTGAATCGATTGTAGTCCAGCTTCACGGCAGGGGGTTCGGCCCGCCGTGAAGTGCACTCCTCATATCGGAAACTTTTTGCCCCGTTAGTGGCGTCTGTTGTTAAGAATGCGGGGCGTCCACCGGATTCTCTGTTTCTTCGCAGCCGGTTTCGCGATCGCGCAACCGGCGGGAACGGGTGTGATCGGCGGCACCGTGATCGACAACTCGACTGGCGATCCGGTGAAGAAAGCGATCGTCACGCTCACCTGGCATGGCCAGCCGAAATCCTGGGCGACGGGCCGCACCACAAGCGACGGGCGTTTCCGTTTCGAAGGTCTTCCGGCCGGCGATTACGATCTGCACGCGGAAAAACAGGGGGTGGGCACCGCGGTTTGGGGAGCCGATCGCGTCGGCGAGCTGGGCGACCTGATTCCGCTGGCCAATGGCCAAACGCGGGACAATCTTCAACTCAAATTTCTGCACGCGTCCTCGATCTCCGGCCATGTCCTCGATTCCGACGGCGAACCGGTCGACGCGAGCATCACGCTCTATCGGCCGGGGCGCAACTTAGGCGAGCGAATCCTGGTACGAAGCGGAGGCGCCCAAACTAACGATCGCGGCGAGTACAAATTGAACAACGTCCGTCCCGGACATTATTATGTCGCGGCGGGTCCGCTGGGCTATTTTCCGGACGCGACGACAAGGCCGGTCACGGTCTTTTTCGGCGACGAGCGCGACTGGAAGAATTCGAGGCTGCTCATCATTCGCGACGGGGAAAGTTTGGCCGGAATCGATCTTCATATGGTCGCCGAACCGACGGTTCGTCTCCATGGCCGCGTGACCGGCGTGCCCGAGGCAAGCCAGCCACAGGGGTCAACGTCCGAGCGGGCGATGGGGCAACGCATGTTTCCGGCTGGCTTTGTGAACGTGACGGTCGCATCGCTCGATGAATTCAATCAAGGATATATAGGCTTTGGCGCTGCTGGGCCGGATTACGAGTTCGATGGATCCAAGCTGCCGAGCGGGCGCTACCGCATCGAAGCGTCGTTCACTTTGAACGGCAAGATGTATGCGGCATCGCAAACCATCGATTTGCAGCCGGGAACAGGCGAGGTGGAACTGGCGCTCGCGCCGGCGACCGATCTGAAGGGTCATCTGAAGCTCGAAGGTGGCACAGCCGTGCAGGCGTCAGGTATTCAGGTCACTCTCGCGCGCGCCGACCGCACCGGAATTGGCAGCGTCGGCCCGTTTATTCGAGACCGCCAGGTGACCGCTCACGTCGCCGCCGACGGAAATTTTACGCTCGAGCAGGTACCGCCCGGCGAATGGGAACTCACGCTCAGTCCGATGCCGCGCATATCATTTTTGAAGTCCGTGAGGCTCGGCGATAAGGATGTGCGATTCGAGCGGTTCCAGATCGAATCCGGCTCGGACGCGTCGCTGAGCATTGTGGTCAGCATGCACGGTGCAAAAATCACAGGCCACGTGGATGCAGGTATAGGAGACGCGCGGCGCGCGGGGATTTTGCTCGCGCCCACGGGACAGTTTCACGACCTTGCGCGATTCTATTACGCGGTCGCCGCCGATGACGACGGCAAATTCAAAATCAACGGCATCACGCCGGGGAAATATAAAATTTTCGCGCTCGAAAGAATTTCGGCGGCGAACTATCGCAGCCCGGAAGCGGCGGACGCGCTCGACGCGTTAGTCGAGGGCGGCGCCCCCGAGATTGAGTTGGTCGAAGGCGCCACCATCGAAGTGCATCCCCAGTTGATCCCCTTCGAGCGGGCCCATGAGGTGACGCCGTGAAGAGCGCGCTGCTCATCGCGTTCGCGCTTATCGCGACCGCGCAGGATCGAACCGGAGGGATTCGGGGAGTGGTGGTCGATGCACTTACGCACACGCCAATCCGCAATGCGAATGTTCGTGCAGAATATACCGGACCACCGCGAATGGGACCGATCACAAACGGGCCGGCGCAGCCGGAATCGTCGATCACCGACGCGAGCGGCTCGTTCGTACTCAATTCTCTTCCCTCCGGAACTTATGCGCTCATCGCACAGCAGCCGAATTATCCGCAGAACCGGCAGGTTCGGAAGAAAGTCGAAGTGAAGGCCGGAGAAACCATCGACGCCGTGACCATCGAACTGACTCCCGGCGGCGCGATCAGCGGGCACGTCGTCGATGAGGATGGCGATCCGATGAGCGGCTGCAACGTGCAGGCCCATCCCGCCAGCCATCCCGATCACCGCGTCTCGGCGACCGCAAGCGCCGACGAAAACGGCGAATATCGTCTGTCGCGTTTGGCGGCGGGGAAATACCTTGTTTCCCTGAACTGTTTCGCGGCTCCGTTCCAGCCGCGGCCGTTTTCCTCCGGCCCGGACCCTCCGCCGTCACGCGCCTATGCGATGCAATACTACCAATCGGCCGCCGACGCCAAATCGGCGCAGGCGATCGAAGTCGCGCCGGGGTCCGAGAAATCGGGGGTCGATTTTCAGATGCACATCGCCGCGGTCACGCAGATCCACGGCAAATTTTCACCGGCCGGCGCGGACTGGCACGGTGAGACCATTTCACCGATGCTGATTCCCGCCGATCCGGCCGCACCTTTTCAGCCCTCGCCGGTGGATCGCGACCAGAACAAAGGTACATTCAATTTTCCACGGGTATTTCCCGGCTCGTATTTTGTCGGCGCGGTATCGAACGGTAATCCGGAGAATCGCATCGGAGGGTTTGTTCGAGTCGAGGTGCAGGACCAACCGGTGGATGTCGTCATCACCTTATCGCATGGGGTCGATGTGAATGGGGCGGTCGAGATCGAGAACAACAATAACCGGCAGGTCTCGGCCAGTCAATTCAACCTGCAACTGATCCCGGAGCGGGTGATGGGCCTTGGAGGTCCGATGATGAACGTCAACGAAGATGGAACATTTACGCTCAAAAATGTGCTGCCCGCGAGCTATCGTCTTATGGTGCAAGGACCCGGCGCGTTCGTCAAACAAGCATTGCTCGGCGCGAAGGACGTTTCGCATGGGTTCTTCGATATTGCGCCCGGAGCTTCCGACAGTCTCAGAATTGTGCTGAGCACGAATACCGCGACCATCACCGGCACGGCGCCCGCCGGCGAGATGGTCTTCGTCGAAAATTATGACTCGGCCAGGGGCGAAGTGTCCGGCAATTTTTTCGGCACTGCGCCAGATCAGACCGGGCATTTCGAGCTGAAGGGGCTCGCTCCAGGGAAATATCGGCTGCTGGTCGTCGATAATGGCACCTCGCCGGACGACGTGACGGTGAATGGTCAGGATGAGACGGTTGGCGAGGGCGAGCAGGTGACGGTAAATCTAAAGCCGCCGAGCCCAGGGCAGTAAAGCGTTCTAGCGTTTGTCCGTTATTGCCCATTAAGGGGGAGCTAAAGGACACACAATGAACGATTTAACTGTGGTTGAAACGCCCGCAAATTGGGAACGATTGAAGGCGATGGTGCTCGACAGCGTGTCCTCGCCAATCACAAAGCGCGTGTACAATATGGCGCTCGAAGAATTTCGCGCCTGGTTCCGGCAGGCGCCGCGGCCGGGCTTCACCTAGGCCACCGTTAGCGCGTGACGCGAATCTCTGGAAGAACGTCACCTCGGGTCGGGCGGCGATTACGCCACCCTGCGGGAGCACATGCGCCCCTGCAAGCGCAACAGGTACTGGACCGCCAGTGGGCGCTGCGGGCCAAAGAAACGGCAGCGCAACTGAAGGAGCTTCTGCGCGGTTTCGTCGATCCGGCGGACGGCATCACCGTGGTCGAGGTGGGCCAAGAACGCCAGACGCCGGGCGCTGGCCGACATCCGTGCGTTGTGAGGCAGCATAACCGCCGGGGGGCCCGGCTCTTTTTACACTCGGGAAGAGCGTTGCGCGTGGAGAAATTCCAGAACCCGCTGGGTTCCAACCGCCTTGAGCAGCCCTTTCAGCTCCGTAACGACGACACCTAGAAGCTCGGGATTTGCGTTCCAGATCCCTTGCTCTAATCGGCCGCAACGCCATAATGCTGAACCGCTAAACCCGCCAGCACCAAATTTGCCGGCCGATGGAAATGTCACCGCAAAATGAACAGCAGGGTCAAATTTATCAGACCGGAAACGGGACGGCTCCACGACTATCGGTAACTCATGCCTTCTACGCACCGACAGATTCACCCGGCCTTCCGAGTGGGACGAAACGCGGGACAGATCGAAGGGGAACCCGATCATCGTACATTTCTCGCCTACAGCAGGCGTAGAAGGAGAACTTATAAGGTCTTGAAACGTCCAAAAATGGTCTATGTCGGCATCTTCACGAATCATCGCAAATGCGAGATCGACGTCCGGGTCCTGCCAGATCTGACTTATTGGAATCGTGCGTCGCCCTGCCAGCGCCTTAGTCGGACGAGTGTACGGGCCTTCAATCTGAATATTAGGGGAAGGAGGAAAGAAGTGCATCTCGCTTTCTGAGCAACCTTCTACCACGTGTTGTGCCGTGAGAATTCCCCGTATGCCGTGAAACCGAACGAAGCTTCCTGTCCCAATTTGACTCCCGTATTTGCCGTCATGACCCTTGCCGATAACGCCGACGACAAGTTGAAGGAGTTTGTTCAGAAAAGCGTAATGCTCTAGCTTCTCTAAATCACCGAGATTTGGTTCCTCCAACATTTTGACACCGTTCGGATCACAGCGGCAGGCAGCTTTTACTTTGTCGCTTGGTTGACCGCTGAACTTAGCCGGCGGCAAAGGCGATTTGCCCGCTCTGATCTCTGCCCAAGGACGCCGGGCCGCCTCCGCGATCGCCCTGCGGCCAGCGGCGCTGATCCGACGTTTCTTGGGTGCGCCATTGACGGCTGGAGCACAGGGGCCGGTGTGCTCGGAGCACTCGCGGGCTGAGTCTGGGTCCGGCGCGCAGCGCCGCCTTGCGGCGCGTCAATCGCTCTGGACAGGCGATCCCGCTCGGCAATCAGCAAAGCAACAATCTGCTCAGTGTCCATGAGGACAGCGTACCATTTTTGGGCAAGAACGTTCCTGACGAAAATACTTGGCAGCCCCGATTTCAGATCGCGGCCCTATTTCCGTCTCTTGAGAGCGCTGACAGGAACGGAAATATGAGAGAATCCGAATTGGATAGAAGTTACGTCAAATAACATGCGCCGGATGACACGTGCCAGTGCCGGATCAAATACGGCGATGTTCACGCCTTGTCCGAGTGTGCTCCGATACGCTACACCTGCGTATCCGGCCTCGCGAAAAGATTCAGCAAGGACTTGAGTCGGCGCGTAATCAGCAATATCGTCGGATGGACTCACCGGTTCTGAGAATGCCCGATTGACTCCGGTCCAAACGGCACGTTCCCATTTTCTTGGCCTCGATGCGTCGTCGAGCAGCAAACTTATTTGGTCAGATGAGCAATCTACGACTTCTAGGTCTTTAAGAACTTGAAACTGCGCCACCGTCAGCTTCGATCCTATCCAAGGCCGCACCTCACTCATCGCCGTTTCTAGATCAGTGGAGAGATAAAGACATGGTATACCCTTGGCGTTCAATCTGCCCTCACGGGCGCGGTCTGGCATAGGTTTCATTCTCCTCGATGGATACGGGATTGCCACATCCACCTTAATTCCGCCATGGATGATTTCACGCTTCCAGGCGTGTCCGAGCTGCGCCCGCCAGAGGATAGTCCCTCTTTGGATTGTTCGAGCGCGTTTTACACTCGTCTTAACGAGCGCTCTCAAGAAACGGCCACTCTCGCGATCTAAAACATGACGGGATTGGCGTCGGACGCGATCTGCGAAAGTGCCGAATGCAGACCAGGAATCAAAGACGGCCATAGCTACACGACTCCGGCCAGCACGCCGCCAGCGGTCAACTGACCGGGCGGCGAGTTGATGGGCTTCTGAATGGTGTCGAGGATGTCAGACATGGCGATTTATAACCCCGTTAATGTCCACTTGCCCGAGCATTATATCCCGTTTGCTTGAACAGGCGGCCCAAGTTGCGAGATAACGTTCACACCTTCGTTGGAGTAGACTGTTGCCGTGGAGGTCCTGCCGATGCCTTTCGATTCATTGACCGCGCCGATGGACGGAGCCCATCACCGGGAGGTTGGAAGGCGTGCAGCTCGATGTTGCTCGCGCAGGCGACTGCCGGGTGAAGCGGACGATCTACCCGCCGAGGTTCCGCTGGTCGAAGGACATGAAGCCGGTCACTGGCACCGAGCTTTCCCCGATGCACTCGGTGATGATCGAATTTGATTTCGAGCGCGACACACACCTGGCGGGTCGCGTCGGCCCTGAAATGGGCATTCGCGGATTTCGAGAATCTGAACGTCGTGGCCGATCGGCGAACCCTCGGTCAGGAGGACCTGGACAAGCTGGTGGATCTGCTGCGCATCCGCCCGCTTCAATTCTGCCTGTTCCTGGCGGCACTGTTCGGCGAGGACCGCATGGAAACGGTCATCTCGTCATCCGTCGCGCAGGTCAAGGCGCTGCGGGCAAAGCGCCGCGAGAGCACACATGGCGAGGACTAATCCGTCTAACAGTACGGCGTCCGCGTGGGGGAATCGAATATCGCTTCCGAAGGCAGAAAAGCCTCATCAAACGGGCGACTTGAGCACAAATTGCAAGAACTCAATCCCCATATTGGTAATTCCAGGACTTTGGGGAAAGCTGTCATGGGGTCTGGAGACGGTCGTAAAGCCCTTGCTCTTCAGGTCGGTCATGATATACAAGAGCAAGCTTTCCTGCGCCTTCAAGTCGGGATGTAGCTCACCAATCGCGGTCACGTAGTTAGTCAAGCGGTATGGGTGCAACGTATTCCATTTGCCGGCTTCGTTCAAGTCAGCGACGCCGGTCCAAATGAACTTGAGGACTTTTAGATGATATGGGGAAAAGCCGTCGATAGTGGCAAGGAAAACGTCCCGTAATTCCTCGTTCGGGCCCTTACCCAAAGCGGTGTTCAGCAATGTGTTGCGAAGCATTGCCCGCTTTTCGAGTTGGTGGGTGGCCATCGCACTACGTGTTGTTTGAATTACTGCGGATACAAAGGCGTCATCATTGACGAGGTTCTTCACTTTGAAGCCTTCGACTTTAGACTCCAGCTTCTCCAACGAGTCAGCAAGTTCTTTGACCCACTCGTCACGACGCCGAGCGATGGCTGGCGTGACGATCAGCGGAAGCAACTCGACGATCGGTCCTCCGAGAACTGGGATACTGGCCAGTGCCGCCCGTGCCGCGCTCTGCATAGCGTCTGATTCGTCCGGCTGCGGATAGCGTTCGGCGCGGCTGGCGAATAATTTAATTGGCTCTTCTGCCATAATTCAATCATCGCTTAACCGGACAATCGCGTATCGACGTTCTGTGCCGTGCTCCCAGGCAGTTCACGAGATGTCCCATCCACCCCGATACCGAGTGCCAGATTCCCATTCGCGGTGGCCCCGCTCTCCAGCTTGTCGCGTGTCCCAATGTCCGCATCCCGGTGCGGCTCCGGCTCTGCGCCAAAAGCCGGACGATTACGACAGGACGGGCATGGTCATCCTTCACAAAAACATGGTACTGTAATGCACCGCTAATCAGTACTTCCAGGACTGCTCTAATTGCTTGACTCGCCCTGCGATACCGGCTAACATAAAGCCCATTCAGCTCAAAGCATCCGAAGGAGGACCTTAAGATGCAACGCGTTCCGCAGATTTTGATCTTAGGAGCGGCCTTCGCCGCTCTTTCCTTTGCCGATGCGATTGCCGCATACGCCGTCAACGATAGCGGGTTGATCGTCGGGCAGGATTACACCAGCGCGGGAATGTATGAATCCTTTCTCTACAACCCGACTACCCAGACTTACACGTTTTTGACTCCGCCCGGTTCCACCAACAGCATCGCAGTCGGAATCAACGACAGCGGCCAGATTGTCGGCATGTATGGGACCAGCAGCGGCGGCGGTTACGGCTATCTTTACAGCGGCGGGACGTATACAACACTCAGCGTCCCCGGCGCGATACTGGGGTCAGCACCCGGCGCGTTATTTGAAACCAACGGGACCGGCACTGCCGCCGACGGCATCAATGATAACGGCGAAATCGTGGGCGACTGGTTGGGGTCGTCGGGCGAGGCGGGGTTCACTTATAGCGGAGGGAGTTACACCAACACCAGCATCTCCGATGGCGGACTGTTCACAACTCTTTATGCGGTGAACGACTCTGGCGTGATCAGCGGCTACACAAAGTCGGGAGCCGTGATACAGGGATTCGTCTACAGCGGCGGCGTGTTCACTCCGATCAGCTATCCCGGAGCGACTTCGACCGTCGTCCAGGGGATTAACGATAACGGAGAGGTTGTCGGTTTCTACACCCTTGACGGTTCGGACTGGGGATTCATTTACAACGACGGCACCTACATGTCCATCGTCTACCCAGGGTCGAGTCAGACGCTGCTCTTCGGTATCAGCAACAACGGGGAGATCACCGGCAGCTACACCTGCTCGTCAGGCCTTTGTCCTTTTTCGGACCCTGCCTTTTACGCCGTTCCCACTCAAAATGGTTATTCGTTCCAGACGATCGATGCCCCGACGCCGGAGCCCACAAGTATGCTGTTGATGGGCACCGGACTAGCGGGGTTGGTCGCGCTCAGAAGAAAAGTTTGCAACTAAACACATGGTCAGCGATTGAGCAGCGCCTTCTTCCAGATTCGGTAAGGCTCCTGCCGCAGGTCGCCCTTGACACCCTTCAGGCCATTGACGCAGAACTCGAACTCGTCGGCCAGCCGTCGGAACACGCCGATCAATTTGAGAATAGGGCGTTGACTCGGCCGTACAGCTCCATTTGGAAATTCGACTGATTTAAATCGCCCCTTCTTATTACGATGGCGCGTCCAAGTTCGTTCCCCCGCACAATGTCCACCAGAAAGTCGCCGGTGCCGTGCTGGCGCACGCAGTCGACCCGCAGATCCACTCCCATTTTTTGAATTTCACTTACGATCATTTCACAATCTGAGTCTCTAATAATTCCCATGTTTCGACTTTACCAAAACGTCGTCGTCGGAAACCTTAAGTTTGGATTAATTTCCGTAGTGCAAGAATGATTGACCGCTGCATCAATGCCTAGTGCAAGATAGTCCGGCTTCACGCCACAGCGACGATGCTCACTTCGCGCGAGCCCAGAGCGCTGACGCGCTCTGAGAGAAAAGTGCGGGGATCAACTATTCGCGCTTGTCCGTTGGCTTCTGCGCCGTAGTGACGGCGGGACGTAATGGAAGCGGATCAGATAGATGTTGTCGCCCTTGCCGTGCTTCGCCACTTTCAACAGGTCGATCACGCCCAGGAATCCCGACTCTCGCGCTAATTGCGGCGTGATCTCCTGGATTGCAATCGGCTCAATCGAATCCACCTCGATCTCACCTTCCTCCATCCGGTACCGACCGCCGATCTTGACGTGCGGGCGTATCCAGATTCGGACGCTGCACGTAATTTCTCCGCCACGAACGCCTTCCCGGAGACGCTTTGCAAAGGTCATCTTTGAGACTTTACGCCGAGCAAGTGTTAAGACCGTTCCATCATCCGCCGGGCTGGCCTTGGTCGCCGAGAACCCATTCCTCCACCCCCGGCTGAAGGACCGGCTCCGGCTTCGGCGCTGGCCCGCTCGTCAGGCACCCGTGCTCATGTTCATGATGCAACAGCGCCGCCCGTGAGATTCCGACCTCTGTGCGGGCGACCTCGGCCCGGTGCCATGAATCGTTGAATCGAGGTCCGGGAATGGCTTCCAAGTCCTCGACAGCGGCGTTGTACGCCTTCACGGCAGCACGATACCGCTCAAGCAATGCGGACCAGTCATTGCAGGGCATAGTGTAACCTCCCCATTGACCGACTCCTCGCTGCCAGAATGCTACACCGGTCATTTCACAGTGTCAATGCTACTGGTGTGACGACCGGGGGGCAGGCGCGTCCGGTTTCCCTTTAGGAAGAGAGCACCGTCTTTTTCCACAGCTGCTATTGCTCCGGGCGCATCGATTCCGGGTCGCTCTTCACCCGGTTCAGGCCGTGGCCGCAGAACTCGAACTCAATTTCCCAGCCCCCGGAACAGCGGTGCCACGCCGTTACTACATTCACGACGCCACATCTACACCTCAGGCGGAGTTTGCACCAACGGTGCGACATAGCGGCATCTCTGATGGCACGGCACAGGTATCAACGGGCAGTTCCCTGGCGACCAGCTCGTTGAACATCCGCCGCAGCGGATGGTTGACACTGATCGGCATCTTCCCCGATGATTTACGCCTGCTGGGTATTGATGCGTCGCCTTGCGCTGCTGCCGACGAGCCTGCTTATATGAGGGCATGTCTCGGAGATTGTTGGCCGCCGCCGGATCTGCCATTTTCCTGGTCGTTGCTCCGGGCTTCGTAGCGGTGTTGGTTCCTTGGTGGATCTCCCACTGGCGCATTGAACCCCCTTTCTTCGGGACATCCCTATTCCGCTTGGTCGGTGTATTGTTGATCGTGATTGGCGCGATCGGATTGCTCGATTCATTTGCCCGATTCGCCATGGAAGGCATCGGCACACCGGCACCTGTATTTCCAACGCGCCATCTGGTGGCGACTGGGCTATATCGTTACGTGAGAAATCCGATGTACGTCGCCCTCGTGAGTGCCATTCTGGGTCAAGGCTTGTTCTTCGGCAGCTTGGCGCTCCTTGAATATGGCGCTGGTGTTTGGCTCCTGGCCCACGCGTTCGTTCTGTTTTACGAGGAACCCACGCTGAGGGCGCGTTTTGGGTCGGAATACAAAACGTTCTGCGCACAGGTCCCGAGGTGGATTCCTCGTCTCACCCGCAGGCACTAAATTAGATGTTCTTCGACACGACGCCGGATAACGTCGCGACCGCTTGCGTCACTTGCTTGCTCCCGCAGGACAGCACGCAACGCTACACTTTTCGAGGTCCGCCGTCTGGAGCATCTGTGTGAACTCCAGGGGCATTACGGGCTCGCCTCCCGGCCACGATCATAGCGCCCGGAGCGCTGGGGAGATGGAGAGTTGCTATTGGATTCCTATAGATTTCATCAGCCGACACCATGCGCCTGCTTCCGCCGCGTCGAGAATCGCTGGCCTTTGGCGGGCGGCAACGAACCGCTGTCTCGCTTCGGCATCATGCGCCAGAATCGCCTCGAATTCGTCGATCTTCACGCATAGGGCTTCCGCGATTGGACGCAGGCCGATGAGCAGACCGACGCGATCGCCATCTTTCACGAACTGAAGTCCGCCATAGCCTCGCGAACTTAGGAAAATCTGGTGCTCGTGGCCGTCTACAAACAAATGCTTCGTATCGAATCCAGGGGCGAGTCCATCCCTGAGTGCAGTGTAGAGCCGATCCGCCAACATCTGCCAATCACCGGCAGGCAGAAGTTTAGCGAACACTTTTTCGCCGAGACGCCTCTTGTCGCCCGCATAGGCCGCCAGCATCTCGCAGCCACAGCCGATCAGGAGCCCAATGGTGTAATTCAGGCCGGAATCGTGGTCGAGCAACCACCGGATGTCTTGTCTGATATAACCAAGCGTTACAGCAAACTCCGCTTTAACACACGCGAGCGATGCTTCCGCCATATCCGAAAGCCTAGCACGAAGGCGAAGCTGGGTCGCACCACATCGGCGGGCCTGCTCGCTTCGCTCACCCAGAGCCGGGCTACTGTTCCAAGACGGCGATTTACCGTCCCATTTACGCTTGAAGTCGGGATAGAACACCATCGCAATTCCCGTTGCCCCGCTGCGGTAAAGCAAATGCACCAGCCATCCGCCTGGCACAGCGGCGCGGCACATGGTTTCGTGGTTCGAATCCATGCCGGGGAGCCAACCTTTGGATTCAATAATTTAGAGGCGCCGTAAGCCTTTATTGTACAGATTTTGTACCGGCGCGTTGCTTGGACCCGCAGAACCTATTGAATCTCCAAGACAGAAGCGATGAGCATGGATTTGAGACATGTAAATCAATGCTGAGCGGAGCTATGCATCTCTAAGCGGCAAATTTAACCTTGCCAGCATTTCGCGGAGGCGCGGGTCTGATCGCAGGCAATCCATTCGGGGTTGCACGTTGGCGAGCAGGAGGAGGGGCTGGCGATGACGGTACGCTTCTTCCAGACAAGCAAACGCCCGGTCAGTTTCACCCAACAAACCATAAAGTATTGCCATCTGTGTCGCGGCGCCTTTGTTGCCGCCCTGCAACTCTTCCAAATCGCGTAACGCGCCCTTCGCCGCTACCAACTCCCC
>Ga0335074_10006861_pt1 | contig 15807 bp, 3 predicted proteins | sample Lox_Sample_23_FD_206715 | JGI IMG/M metagenome (GOLD analysis project Ga0335074, IMG submission 206715) | Soil microbial communities from Loxahatchee National Wildlife Refuge, Florida, United States - Lox_Sample_2.3 | ecosystem: Environmental > Terrestrial > Soil > Wetlands | place: USA: Florida... | reverse complement strand
GGAACGTGATCCGCTACGACCTGCCCTGGTCGATTATCACCCTGATCCAGCGTAACGGTCGCATTGATCGCTACGGCCAGATGCACCAACCACAGGTGCGCTATCTCATGGTCCGCACCGACGCCGGCGAACTGCGGGGCGATGACGATCTTTTCCGCCGCCTCATCGACAAGGTGGAAGAGATCAACCGCACCACTCGCAGCGGCGAAAGCGTGCTGCGGCTTTACGATCCCGAGGCGGAGACCGCTTACGTCGCCGAGCATGGCCTGCTCGCCCACGACTCAGGCATTTTCGACCGCACACCGACAGGCTCGGAAAATGGGACCGAGGCAGCCTCGGTAGAGGCTTTGTTGCGTCAAGCGAGCATCGAGTCCATGGACGATCTGGCGGCGCTGTTCGAAGAGATGGACGGCGCTGCGTCCACCAATGCTGTTCCGATAGCCGCCGCTCCTGAGGGCGACGCCTCGCGCATCCGGCTCTATTCCGATAGCGATTACCTGCGCGACGGCTATCGGTTCCTCACCCAAAATGCCACGACGGAGCGTTATGAAGATCTTCAGGAAACCGGAGAGCAGATCCTCCTCACGCCTCCCGCCAATCTGAAGCGCCGCCTCGGGGTCGTTGATTCCGGGGGCGTGGTATTCGGGGCCACCGCCATTCCGGAGGAAGCCTGGCCTCGGGATGGACGGTTCCATCTGACGAGCAGCCCCAAGCGGGTGGACGACGCCATCCGTGCCGCCCGCGCCCTGAGTGGCCAGTGGAGCGATGAGTTGCTGCTCACCGAGTTGCATCCGATCTTGCTCTGGCTCACCGAGCGACTGCTGATGCTGTTGCCGCGCGGCGAAGCGCCGCTCATCGCCTCGCCATCCCTGCCGCCGGGCGAGCTCTGCTTCTGCTTCATCGGTCAGGTGAGTTCACGCGCCGGCACACCACTCATCGTCAATGCCCATGCGGTTGTCCTGTCGCGGGGAGGGGGCGTCGAAGTGCGTCCGCTGAGCGATGCGCTCCACAAAGCTGGCCTCCGCCAACTCGCTGATACCGGGCGCCGGGGCACCCTTACCGACAATGCGCTTGCTGCGTTCGTATCCACGGCCGTCTCCACAAGCCTCGAATACCTGCGTGCCTGTCGCCAGAAGCGCCAGGAGGAGGTGAAGCCACTGTTGGCGCGCGAAGAGGAGCGGCTTCACCATTGGCTTGAACGTCGCCGCGCCCGTCTCGCCGACATCATCGCCACGGCGCCGCCGGGTTCCCGCGCGGCTGTTACGGCCGAGCGCGAACACACAGAAATTGAGAGCTACGTCGCGGACCGCGCCCGCAACTGGAAGCACGCGCATTTCGAGGCTGCCGACCTTCCCAACACCCGTCTGATCCTCGCGATCGAAGGCGTACGCTGATGCCGCTTGACTCCACCATCAACAATGTCGGCGAGTTCTATGCCGCGCATTATCTCGAGCACCAGTTCATCAAGGATATCGCAGCGCAGGCGAAAGCCTGGCGCGACCTCGGCAGCCGGGGTGTGCCGCGTCGCCTCCTCGCGCTCAGCGATGAGTATTTCCGTGCGAAGGCGCAGGCGCTGGACGGCGTCTCCGAACCGAATGGCTGGCATGGCCAACTGCTCGGTGCGCTTGGCTACACCGTTGCGCCGGGCTGGCAGCTCCTGGTCGCCGAGCGTGCCTCATTGCCGATACTTTCAAGAGCCACTCGTTACGGCAAACCTTGGTTGGTGGTGGCAGAGACGCCATTCTGGCTTCCGGACAGTCCCGACGAACCGCTGGAAATACAAGTACCGCCCGGCATCGACCCTGCGGGCACGCACCACCTTCAGACCTCCTGGGGCGAAGCCGTGGGGCGGCTGCTGCGCGAGGAGGACAGCCCGCGCTGGGTAATGTTGCTGTCCGGCTCGCTCATCCACCTGTTCGACCGCAGCACCTTCGCGCAGGGCCGCTGGCTGCGCTTCGATCTCGATACCGCGTTTGGCATCAAGGAAACCGCCACGTTTGAGGCCATGGCGGCGCTGCTTGCAGCCGAAACGCTTTGCCCGAATGCAGATTCCACCCCGGTCCTGCATGACACGCTTGAGGGCCAAAGTCACCGCTTCACCCATGGCGTCTCAACGCGCCTGCAAAGTGCGGTGCGCCGCGCCATCGAACAAGTCTGCAACGGCTGGGTCGATTTCCGCCGCGCGAGCAAACTCTCCTACACCCGCCTGACTGACTCCGAGCCGGCGTTCGCCGACGGCAGCCGCGAGATCACCGCCGAGCGGCTGCGCCACGAGGCGTTGGTGTTCGTGTATCGCATCCTGTTCTGCCTGTATGCCGAGGCGCGCGGCGGCGAACTCGGCATACTCCCGATCAACGACGACATTTATCGGCTCGGCTACAGCCTGGAGGCGTTGCGTGATCTTGCCGATGCCGGCGACGTGCCGATACAGGCGGAGGCCGGCACCTACTACCACGCCCATCTGAAGACCCTGTTCAAGCTGATCCACAAGGGCTTCCGCCCCGCTGTACCCGATCATGCGACGCAGCCTTGGTTGCTGCCCGGCCGCGAGCAATTGGCACTTTTTCCGGACGAGCGGAACGCGCCCCGCCAGTTGCGGCTGGACCAGGCCGGCCGCAAGGTAATCGAGGCCGAGGACGACCTCGCCCAGACTTTCATCGTCCGCCCGCTTACCGCGACGCTGTTCGATCCCGCGGCGACGCCGCTGCTCGACCGGGCCGATCTGCCCAATCTGCGCCTGCAACGAGTGATCCGAGCTCTCAGCCTGGGCACCGACGAGAAGGGCAAGACGATCGGCCGCATCAATTACGCCGAGCTGGGGATCGTACAGCTTGGCGCGGTGTATGAAGGGTTGCTGTCGTTTACCGGGTTTTTCGCCAGTGAACGGCTGATCCAGGTGCACCGCGCGCTCGGTAAGCCCAAGGCCAATGGCAATGCAGACGGCGCCTCCGATGCCGACACGGATGACACGTCCGATGCCGAAGACGAGAACGAGGTCGAGGACGAGGAAGCCGCGGAAGCTCCTGCGGCGCCGGCTGGCGGCGGTCCCCGCCTGATATTCGATGACGACATTCCCGGTGACGTGCAGACCTGGTTCGTGCCGGAAGCCCGCCTCCGCGATTTCCAGCCGGGCCAGATCATCGTTGAACGCACCACGCAGCGAGCGCGTGTATATTTGCCGGGCGAGTTCATCCTGCACCTCAACGGCGTGGACCGCGCCAAGTCGGCTTCCTACTACACACCCGAACTGCTCACGCGCGCTTTGGTGCGTGAGGTCCTGGCCGAGCGCCTGGCCGGATTCACCCCCGCGGACGCCGACCGCATTCTCACCCTTACCGTCTGCGAGCCGGCGATGGGTTCTGCCGCATTCATCAACGCCATGTGCGACGCATTGGCACATGAGTATCTGCGGCTGAAACAGGCGCAGATCGGGCAGGTGATCGAGCCGGGCCGCTACGATGACGAATTGCGCCGGGTGAAACACTACATCGCCACGCGCAATGTGTATGGCGTGGACCTCAACCCCACGGCCGTCGCTCTTGGTGGGCTTTCGCTCTGGCTCGGCAGCATGCACCGGTTGCTGGTACGAAAGGGAGACGGACCGCAACCGGATGTATATCGCACCGGCGCCGTGCCCTGGTTCGGGCTGCGGCTGCGCGTGGGCAACAGCCTGATCGGTGCCCGTCGCGCAGTGTGGACTTCAGAGCAACTGAGGTTGGGTCAGTACTACGGCAAGAACGCCGCAACGCCACGCATGCTGCGACCGGGTGAAGCGCGCGGGCCAGGGGAGATCTATCACTTCCTGGTCTGGAGCGAGGACATGCTGCCGGCCTACCGCGACCAGCAGATGAAGGCGTTCTGGGCGGACGTCTGTGCGCTCGGCACTAATTGGATCAAAAAGCAGGTGCGCGTTCGATGGTCCACGGAGGACATCGACGCGGCATTGGCAATCTCGGCGGGCATCGACGCGCTGTGGGCGCGTTACGCAGAGCAGCGCGCAGCGGCTTTGGAAGGCACCGCCTGTACCGCGACGGTGTGGCCATTACCGTCCGATGCCAATGAAGCCCGGCGGTCCGGCCCTTCCCTGGAAGAGCAGGAAGAGACTCGATGTAAGCTGGAAGCAACATCCGGGCCGTTTCAGCGGCTACAGCTGATCATGGATACGTGGTGTGCGCTCTATTTTTGGCCGTTGGAAAGTGCCAGCGCGTTGCCGTCACGACCAGCGTGGCTCGCGGCACTTAAGATTCTCTGCGGCATCGACGTGGACTCGACCGAAGGTCGCTCAATGCTGGCGATCCGGCTGGGCATCCCCGGTCAACTTGAAAAGCTGTTCGCCTCCGCACTGGGTGACCTACCGGACGTGGATCAACTCTGCCAAGCAATGCCCAGTCTGGAGGTGGGACGGACAGTAGCGGAGTTGCAGAGATTTCACCATTGGGAACTCGTGTTCACCGAAGTGCTTGGACTGGAGGTCAACGGACAACCTCTGCCGCAGGGTATCGATCTGATGGTGGGCAATCCACCCTGGATCAGGGTGGAGTGGACTGACGCACCGCTGCTCGCAGAGTTCGACCCGGCCCTAGGAGTGAAAGCCGCCAAGAGCGCGGCACTGAACGCCGCCCGCATCCGGTTGTTAGCCGCTGAGACGAACAGGGTGCGGTATCGGCAGGAATTGGAGTCTCAAGCTGGCATTGCGGCCTTTCTCAACGACCACGGCTTATATTCCCTGTTGGTAGGGATACAGACCAACCTCTTCAAGAATTTCATCTGCCGGATCTGGGATCTCCTCGGCGAAAGCGGCATCGCCGGACTGCTGCACCCCGAGGGTGTGTTCGATGACTCAAAAGGCGGAATTTTCCGTGAGGCTTATTATCGGCGTCTCCGGGCGCATTATCAGTTCGAGAACGGACTCAACCTGTTCAAAGGCACCAACGATCATGGACGGATGAAGTTTAGCCTCAATATATTCGCGGGGGTCGCTCGAGCTATTCACTTCACTTGTGCTTTCAACCTATATCATCCGGCTACCCTGGATCAATGCCGCGCGGCTGCGCCGCCAGGCTCTCTCTTACCAGGCATGAAGACGAATACGGGACATTGGGAGACAGCTGGGCACCCGGATCGGCTGATTTCAGTAACCGAATCCACTTTGAAGGAAATGGCTCGACTGTTTGAGGATGGCAACACCCCTCCGGGGCAGGCGCGACTGCCGCAAATCCATGGCAAACCGATTCTCTCGATAATCAATAAAATAGGCCAGGCTCATTCGCGACTCGGTTCGTTTTCTGGGACGTATTTTCCGACGGTTATGTTTGAAGAAGACTCCGCTCAACGAAAAGGGATCATCACTCGCTGCGAGAACCCAACATATCAACCGCGCGACCCTGGGGAGGTAGTACTCTCAGGGCCGTTGATTCATGTTGGGCGTCCGTGGAATAAGACTCCCCGCTCCATATGCACAGCTAACAGCCACTATGACGACGTCGATTTGACGGAAATTTCCGATGAATTCCTGCCGCGAACCGTCTATCGACCTGGCGATGCCAGTGGGGACCGCACGGCGTTTGCGAATGCCATCGGCTACTGGCCGGCGCCGAGCCTGCCAGGATTTTGGCCTATCCCGCAAGCGCAGCAGATCGCATGGGAGTTGCTCTGCCGTGAACCGTTGCATCTTTATTGCACAACACCAGGAATGAATTTTGCCTATTTTGTTCAGGCAGACGGCGACATACGTGAGGCAGTTCATTGGTTGGAGCGCAATGACCCAAAGGACTGGGAGCAGGAACGCAGTAGAAGGTTCAGCAAGCTCAGGATTACCCAGGGAATCCCCGACAAGAAGTTAGTAGCACACCTTCCTAGGTTAAAGACAGCGTATTTTCGCCATGTAAACAGGAGAAAGGCGAAGCCCTCCGACTCCCGCACCCTGATCGCGACCATTGTTCCCCCATCGATTGTTCATCTGGATGCTGTATTCTCAATTTCCTTTCTGGATGAACAAATACTGTTGAGTTTCAGCGGATCTGCTTTCTCTATAGTCTACGATTTTATTTGTCGCCAGATTGGGAAAGAGGATCTCCGTCACGATGTGATTGCGACCCTCCCGTTGCTCGACTGTCCAAAAACGGCCCTTATAGCGACGCGCGCGCTGCGTCTGGTGGCCATTACATGCCACTACGCTGCTCTCTGGGAGCGAAGCGTGACTCATACTATGCGCATCGATTCCTGGACGACAACTGACCCTCGCCTCAGTCACGAGCTCGAACTTCCCTGGTCTGCGCTGCCGGACAACTGGGAACGTGGCTGTGCACTGCGTAGTGATTTCGCACGCCGACAGGCACTTCTGGAACTTGATGTACTGGTGGCCCAAGCTCTTGATCTCACTCTTGAAGAACTCCTTACGATCTACAACGTCCAATTCCCGGCGGTGCGTCAATTCGAGACCATCGACGAATACGACGCCAAGGGTCGCCGCCTGCCCAACACCAGCCGCAAGGATGCCGGCGCCAAGGAACTGCGTGAGGCGCGCAAGTCCCACGATGGCCTCAGTCCGCTAACGGTCTCCTGGCCAATCGACAACGGCAACGCGCGCGTCACGCGCACCTTCCATCCGCCCTTCACTCGCGTGGATCGCGAAGACGATTACCGCCGGGCCTGGACAGTCTTCGCCGAGCGCCTCGGCGGCACGAGAGAGGCACCATGAGCTGCGGACTTGATACCTTCCCGTTGCCGACATGATGGCACCGTCGCGGGAAATGTTGTCTCGTTCCTGAACGAAGCGGCCGGAGACCTCATCCATGCTGCCAGCCACCCTGTCGCAGAATGTCCGGCGGCAGATCCGCCACTACCTGGAAGCCACATTCAACTTCCGCCGCAAGGACGAGGAGGCGGCATTCGGCGCCTTCGTCGATGACCCGGCCAACGGCCTGTTTAAAGGCCCCTGGGTGCAATTGCGCCACCCCTTCCGCCCCGCCGACGAAGAGACCTACGACCCCGCAACGTTGTTCGATATCCGCCCGCCTTTCCACCCGTTCCGGCATCAGGTCCAGGCTTGGCGGCGGCTCTCCGCGAAGGAGCGGCGCCCCGAAAGCACCCTTGTCACCACCGGCACCGGGTCGGGTAAGACCGAATGTTTCATGTATCCGGTGCTCGACCACGCGCTGCGTGGCGTTGTCGCCGGTGAGCGGGGTGTGAAGAGCATCATCCTCTACCCGATGAACGCGCTCGCCGCCGACCAGGCCGGCCGATTTGCCGAACTCATTTTCACCCTGCCCGAACTCCATAGCGGCCGTGGCGCCGATCGCCAGGCGCGCGTCCGGGTCGGCCTGTTCACCGGCCGCGATGACGAGGAGGCCGATGCCCATCCCGGCGAGGCGGCCGTCAGTCGCTTTCAACACGGCGCCGTCGCGCAAATGGCCGTCACCGTCACCGGCGGACGCGAGGAATACTGGCACATCACCGACCGTCGGGCGATGCAGGAGAACCCGCCGGACATCCTGCTCACCAACTACAAGATGCTCGACTACCTGCTGATGAAGCCGCAACACCGCAACCTTTGGCGATTCAACGAGCCTGGCAGGCTTACCTATCTCGTGCTCGACGAGTTGCACACCTACGAAGGCGCGCAAGGCGCCGATGTCGGCTGCCTGATCCGTCGCCTGAAGGAACGGCTCGACATCCCCCGTGGACAGCTTTGCTGCGTTGGCACGTCTGCCACCATCGCTGCGGCACGCACCGAAGAGGAAATGGACCCAATGCTGCGCCTCGCGGATTTCGCGGGCACGCTGTTCGAGGAAGAGTTCACGCCGGCCATGGTGGTGGACGAGGCAGGCAATCGCTTCACGGCCGAGGAACTGGTGTTGCCGCCGGGCGATCGCAGCGCCCCGGAGCACCTGCCGGACGCCGCATTGTTCGCGCCCGAGGACGGCGAGACCGCTACCGCTTTCGCCCGGCGCATCGCCCCGCTGTTTGGGGCACCCCCCTTCCCGGTGTCGCCCACGGCCAGCGTGCGCAGCCAACCCGTCGCGAAGCCTGATGAGGACAAGTACTGGGGTCTGGCACTCGGCGACTGGCTGCGCCGGCAGGACTGGTTCGCCGCGCTGTTGGAACTGACGCAGGCGCCCGTGCTCGCCTGGGATGCGCTGGTGCAGGGCATGGCCACCCGCTTTTTCTCGCTGCGCGCGGCTGGCGGCGCCGCGGAGCGTGAGACCATTCTCGCCGCCTTCTTTGCCCTGGTGGCCCAGGCGTTGGAACTGCGCAGTGGACGCGCTCTGCCGCTCGTGCCGACCCAGGTGCAGATCTGGGTGCGCGAGTTGCGCCGGCTCGGCCGTGTGGTTGCGCCCGAGCCGGCCTTCGGTTGGATCGACGAGCGTCAGCCAAGCAAGCCCATTCTGCCGGTGGCCCATTGCACGGAATGTGGCGAGGCAGCCTGGGTGGCGCTGCGTGACGCGGACAGTTCGGCAGGGATCGGCGTGCACGGCGTCCAGGGTTTTCGGGTGATTGCCGACCCGGCGAAGATCTATCAGGGGTGGAATGGCGGCGGGGACCCGGTTGCGGAGATTGTTACCTTCAGCCCTTGGCATGAAGGCGATGACGATGCCGACGAGGCCGCCGCTCCCGTCCTGCCGACGGCGCAGTGGCACTTTGCGCCAGAGACGATGCTGGCGCGATATGGGGCAGGCAATTGCCCGCTCACCGGCGCGCCGACGTTTCGGGTGAAGCTACGTGCCGAGCAGCGTACCCGCAGCACGGGAAAAGTGGTGGGGGTAAAGCGATGCCCCCACTGCGATGCGCGCGACAGCCTGATGTTCATCGGCACGCGGTCGGCCACCATCTCGTCCGTCGCCATCGACGAGATTTTCGGGTCGGTGCTCAACAACGATCCCAAGTTGCTGGCGTTCACCGACAGCGTCCAGGATGCAAGTCACCGAGCCGGATTCTTCTCCGCCCGAACCTACCAGTTCACCTTCCGCACGGCGCTTCAACGAGTGATTGACGCCGCTGACAACCGCGGCCTGAAGCTGACCGAGGCGGGCGAGACACTGCTGGAATACTGGTCGCAGCCCGTGACAGGCCGACCTGGCAGCGCGGTGGAAGCCATGGGCACGCTGCTGCCGCCTGATCTCGGCGAGTTCGGCCCCTACGTCGATTATCGCGAGGCACGGACCGGCGGACCACCGTCAGAGGCGCTCCGCGCCGAGGTAGAGAGTCGGCTGACCTGGGAGGCCACCAGCGAATTCGGCCTGATGCTGACGCACGGCCGCACGCTGGAGACCAATGCCAGTGCCTGCCTGGGTTGGGACGCCGACATCATTGGCGCCACTCTGGAGGCGGTGCAGGCACGGCTGCCGCGGATCGATCCCGCCCTGGAGCGCATCGGGCCGGATGCCCTGCGGATTTGGCTGTATGGCCTGTTGCAGCGCCAACGCGAACAGGGCGGCCTCGGCCACCGCTTCATCACCGCTTACGTGCGCAGCGGGCTATGGGGCAAGATGAGCCACGGGCGCGTTGTCAGGGGGCGCGAAACGTTCCCGCTGCACGGCCGCTATGTGCCGCGCCTGTTCGCCACCCAACGCGAAGGGCGCCATACCAACCTGAGAGCGGTGCGCCAAACGGGTGCGGTGACGCCCTGGACTGTGGAATGGGCGCGCCGGGCATTGGGCGGCATTACGCGGCTCGGCGGCGTTGGTGAGGTCGCGATCGCCGATCTGCATGATGCGCTGCTGGAAGAGGGAATCGCTGCCGGTCTGTTCGAGCAACTTGACCGTAAGGATGGCAAGAGGCCGCTTTATGCGATTGCCGCCGCCGCGGCGCGCCTCTACGGCGACGGCTACGCATTGGTATGCGACCAGAGTGGCCATCCCGTGTTTCGCCCGGCCGGGGAGGCGATGGCATGGGAGGGTGCACCAAGCCTGGTGGCCAGCACACCACGGGGGCGATATGTGCTGCAAAGAACACCGTCCGATCGGCAGAAGTACTACCGCGCGCGCTATCGCAAAGGCGCACTGCGTCGGGTATTTGCGCGAGAGCACACTGGGTTGCTCACAACGGAGGAACGCGAAGAGCTGGAACGCCGTTTCAACGGCCCGACGCAGGTTGGCAATCCCAATGTGCTGACAGCGACATCTACGCTGGAGATGGGCATCGACATCGGTGACCTTTCTACCACGATGCTCTGTTCGGTGCCTCCAACCACGGCAAGCTATGTGCAACGGATCGGCCGCGCTGGCCGGACCACCGGCACCGCCCTCGTGGTATCGGTGGTCAATCAAAAGCCGCACGATCTGTTTTTCTTCGCGCGACCGGAGGAGATGCTGGCTGGCACAATACAGCCGCCCGGGTGCTGGCTGGATGCCAGCGCCATGCTGGCCCGGCAGTATCTCGCCTATTGTATCGACACGGCCGTCCGGCTCGGCGTCATTGATCGCCTGCCCACAAGTGGACGGCGCCTGGCGGAAGAGATGGATGTTTCCGCCGGTACAATCCCGGATCTACTGACGTGGATTGGTAGCCGGGAGCCAGTGCTACAAGACGCCTTCCTCGCCCGCTTCGGCATGGAAGTCCGTGACGACACCCGTGATCGGCTGCGCAGCGAAACCGCAACCGACCGCGTCGCCGCACAAATTCGAGAAGCTGCTGCCGAGTTTGGCGTGCAGGTGCAGACGATCGAGGCGGCGCGGCGCCGTCTGAATGATGAACGCCGGGCGCTCGCCGACACGCCGGATTCGGCAGCGGCAATGGCCGATATCGACCGCGAGTTGCGCATCCTGCGGGCACGCATGGCAACGCTCAATCGCACCGCGGCCCTAGAGGTTCTCACCGAGCACGGGTTGTTGCCGAACTATGCTTTCCCTGAGCGCGGCGTGCGGCTGGCCGGCACGGTCTACAAGGAAGACGAAACCGCTCCGGACGCACCCGATACGGCGCTGACTATCGATGTGACTCGTGCAGCAACAGTCGCGCTGCGCGAACTTGCACCCGGCAACACATTCTACACCCACAGTCATCAGTTTCAGATTCAGCAGCTCGCCGTCGGCTCGCAGTCTCAACCGCTGGTTCACGAGTGGGCAGTATGCGGAAAGTGCGGCCACATGCGCGATGTCGCCGCCCTTCAACAGCCGGAGGCTAAGCCGGCTTGTCCGCAGTGCGGCTATGATCGGGAGTCACGGTCGCAGATGGATCGGGCGCAGTGGAAGCCTTTCCTCCATTTCGCACAGTCCGCGGCCATCTCTTACATGGAGTATTACGCAAGCTTGTCCGGTGATCGCGCAGAGGAGCGCGAACAAAGATTCTACAAGCTGGTTCACAGCTTTGATCAGACGGTCGGAGGCAAGCCAGGCGCTGTTGCTACCGAGGGTGAGCCGTTCGGCATCGAGTATCGCAGCGCGCTCGTGCTCCGGCAGGTCAACGCTGGGGGATGGGATGCTCCCGCCACTTTCGATTTTGGGCCGGATCAGAAAGTGCCGGAGCATGGCTTTCTGGTGTGCCAGGATTGCGGTGTGGCGGGCGACGCCGAAGCTGGGGCGGAAGCCATCGACCATCGGCGTAGTTGCGCTGGTGCGCGGCGCAGCGAAAGGGCCAAACGAGAGGGGCGAACGATCGCGGCCTTCAAATGGCATCATCTCTATCTCTATCGTGAGTTGAAATCGGAGGCGATCCGCATCCTGTTGCCGCCCGAGCTCGATGCAGCGGACATCTCGACTTTGAAGGCGTGTCTCTTCCTGGGTATGCGCTTGCACTTCCATGGCTCACCCGGGCATCTGCTGATCGAGGCCCAAATTCTTCCTGATCTCGGCACGGACCTGCGTCGCACATACCTTGTGTTGATGGATGCTGTGCCGGGTGGCACAGGATTCCTCAAGTCGCTGTTCCTGCCATCGCAGCCTGGCGAGCGTGCCGGCGAAGGGATCATGTCGGTATTGCGCCGCGCTCTGAATGCGCTCGAGTCGTGCGACTGCCGCCTGCTTGGCGCGGCTCGTGGCCAAGAGGATACCGACGGATGCTATCGCTGCATTCGCGCGTACCACCTGCAATATAAGGCGGAAGAGATCAGCCGCGAGCGGGGCATTGTGCTGCTGCGGACGATGATCGCCGCGGGTGAGAAGCGCGTCGAAATCTCGGCGCTTGAACATGCGGTAACCACGTCACTGTATGGCAGCGTCCTTGAGAAGAAGTTCGTTGATGCTCTCCAGGCTCAGGTAGTGACCGGCGGCGGGACGTGGGCCAAGGCGCTCGTCCGCGGCACGAGCGGCTTCCGGTTCCGCCCGGGGGCGCAGGGTCCTGTCTGGGATCTACAGATGCAGCCGAGACTGGGGCCGGCGCAGGGCGTGGCGATTGCCTGCCAACCCGACTTCCTACTAAGTTGCGACGACGCAGCGGTAAAGCCGATCGCGGTATTCACTGACGGTTTCGCATTCCATGCCGTGCCGGATAAGGCAGTAAGCCGTCTGCCTGATGATGCAGCAAAGCGGCGCGCGATCCTGGCGAGCGATCGCTATTGGGTTTGGGCCGTTGCGTGGGACGATCTTCAGGAGCCAGGTGCGCCAGGATGGGAACTGGTGCAAACGGCAGTTATTGAGGCGTTGAAGCGCCGGCTCAGCACCTTGAAGGAGGGGGGCGCAATCTGCCCTCCGGTGGCGGACGTGCTCGGTCATGGATTCCGCCAGCTTTTATGCTTCCTGCAACGACCGGATGCCGAAGCCTGGGCGCTGGCGGCAGGCCAACTCGCATTGGTGCCGCTCAGCTTCGTGGCGGCTCGGCAGCCTGTAGGCGCCTCGGCGTCTGAGATGCAGGACTTGCACGATGCGTGGCGTGCCGGTCGCACTATTGCTCCGGGCACCAAGCCCGGCGGCACGGGGCCTTGGTGCCATGCCACCGTTCTGACACCAGAAGGCGATTCGCTGCTTATGGGCCGCCAGGAGGATATCGCGAGCGGAGCGTTCCAACGATTGATGGTACGCCTGCGCCTCGGTGATAGCGCAGACGAACGCGCCCAGGCCGCGTACTCGGCTCGCTGGCGGCGGTGGCTCGGCCTCTCGAACGTCCTCCAGTTCTGCCAGGAATTCGAAGCGTTCTGTGTGTCTGAGGCGGTGGCAGGCGAAGCGCCCGATTTCGCGCCTCCGCCAGTCAGCCCGGCACCAGCCGACTGGTCCAACGTGATGGACGCGCTGCTACCTTCATTACGCGCGCTCGCCCAGCGGATGGCCGCGACGGGGATCGCTGAACCAGAATGCGAATACTACCTCGAAGGCGCACGTGACGATTGCTTTGCCGAGATGGCATGGGTCGAAAGGCGCATATGCGTGTTGGTTGGTGACCAGATCGCATTTCGGGAAGATTGGGAGCGGGAAGGCTGGACGGTCAGTACGCCTGAAGAAATCCAGAGGAACGGCTTTCGGTTAGCGTAGACGCTTCCGGCACGACCAAGGAGATAGGCTCATGGCCCAGTTGATGCTGCACCGAGACGTGCTGACGGAGTTTGGCTCTCTTCCTGCCAAGGTGCAGAAGAAGGTCTCGGAACTGATCCGGAAGTTTCAGGAGGACAGCAAGCAGGCAAGCATCCATTTGGAAAAGGTCGAGCGGGTTGTGGATGACAAGGTCCGCAGCGCCCGTCTTGGTGACGACTGGCGCGCCATCGTGATCGCGCCGCAGCAGGGGGAAACCTTTCTTCTAATGCATGTCGATCATCACGATGAGGCTTATCGCTGGTGCCGGAATAAAAGATTTGAAGCACATGGAGCACTTGGCGTGCTCCAGGTGTTTGACACTGAAGAAGTGCGGGAAGCTGCGGAGCGAATCCGCCCGGCGGCGCCGGCCCCAGAGCTGGCTACCACCTATGCGCTTGACGCACTCAGTGATGACGAATTGTTCCAGGCTGGCGTACCGCGTCCTCTGGTTCCAGCGGTGCGTGCCATCCGCGACGACGCGGCCTTCGATGAGATCGCAGCGTATCTGCCGCAGGAGGCGGCGCAAGTGCTGTTCTCGGTCATAGCTGGATATAGCCTCAACGAAGCCATTGAGCAGACGCTCGGTGCGGCGGCGAATGAAGCAGTACGGCCGATAGGGCCTGGTGACTTCTCGAAACTTGCCAATGCCTCGAACGCGGACCTCGTGCTCGTCGAAGACGAGCAGGAATTGCGTAAGTTTCTTGCTGAAGATATCGAAGCTTGGCGAGTGTTCCTGCATCCCTATCAGCGAAAGCTGGTGGAAACCAACGTAAGGGGCGCGCTGAAGGTCAGTGGCGCCGCCGGTACCGGCAAGACGGTTGTGCTAATGCATCGCGCCGTGCATCTGGCACGCAACTCTAAGGACGACAAGAGCCGCGTTCTAATCACCACGTTCTCTGCAAATCTGGCGGTAACAATTGAGGACTTGATCCATAAGCTGGATGCCAGCGCGGCTAAACGGATCGAAGTGACAAATCTCCATCGATTGGCCCGTACCATTTGCATGCGTGCAGGCTGGCAGGGACGCGTAGCGGATGAACAGGACATCGACGGACTTTGGACCGCGGTCTTTGCGGAGCGGGCGTCTGACAAAATGGAGCCGGGTGAATTCAGTGCTCGCTTCGTTCGGGAAGAGTATGATGAAGTGGTCGATGCTATGGGCATCGACAATGAGGAGGAGTATCTTTCGACAGCCAGGACCGGACGTGCCCGTCTGTCGCGCCAACAGAGGCGGAAGTTATGGGCCTACTTCCAATCCTTCAATCGTCTCCTCCAGAAGCGTGGACTTATGACGTTTGAAGGAATTGTGCACCAGGCGCGTCTCATCGCGGAGAAGCCGGAGTTTCCACGCTACCGCTATGTCCTAGTGGACGAGGTGCAGGATTTCGGCCTCGAGGGATTGCGCTTAATCGCAAGTCTGACTCAGCTCCACGACGATGTAGATAATCCGCTCAGCGTATTCGGCGATGCGCACCAGCGTATCGTCCGCCAGACCACTATACCCTTAGCGCGAGCCGGTATCGATGTGCGAGGCCGATCGAGACGCCTCAAGATCAACTACCGTATGAGCGAGCAGATTCGGCGATGGGCGCATGCTTTGCTTAGCGGCATGAGGATTGATGATCTTGACAGCGGACCAGCGGATACGACCGGCGACCGCTCAGTTTTCCGCGGACCTGAGCCACTCATCCGTGAAGCTGCGACCACTGAAGAAGCGGCCAGGATTGTTTCGGACTGGGTACTAGACCTTTCTCAGAAAGCCCAAGTCAAACCCCATGAGATATGTATTGCGCCGGCGTTACCCGAAGTACGGACGGCGCTTTCGGGACTAGGCATTCAGAGCCTTGAACTACTAGCCAATAAGGCGGACCCTGGGCCGGTTGAACCCGGGGTGCGCTTAGCCAGCATGAGGCGCATCAAGGGGCTGGAGTTCAAGGCTGTTGCCATGATCGTCGGCCCACCGCCGGATGACCGAGGCCGTTTTGAACAGTATGTCGTTGCAACACGTGCTCAACGATGGCTTCTTGCTGTCCACCTGAACGAGCAAAATCGAACCGCCTAGTTATCATCGCCACCAATGATGCTTTTGCCTAACTCACGCCGGAAGCCGCAGCGGCTCTTTTGTACTGTGCCTCATGCACTGCAAGGTCCCCTGAATCAGCAACGCGCAATCCCCTTAGCTGGCGGTGCGGTTCTCAATGAGCTCCAGCCGGGCCAGCAGGCTGGTCAGCAGGTGACGTCACCGATCACCGCCAACGGCATTGTCACGGTAATCCGGTCTGGCTGCCTGCCAGGAGCCGGGCGAGACTGGCGGCATGAAGCCGCAACCCGATCCGTCCTACCGCCATCGGTTCCCCGCCGAGGT
>Ga0335074_10006860_pt1 | contig 15807 bp, 14 predicted proteins | sample Lox_Sample_23_FD_206715 | JGI IMG/M metagenome (GOLD analysis project Ga0335074, IMG submission 206715) | Soil microbial communities from Loxahatchee National Wildlife Refuge, Florida, United States - Lox_Sample_2.3 | ecosystem: Environmental > Terrestrial > Soil > Wetlands | place: USA... | reverse complement strand
CTTGGTCAGCATGTCGTTGCGGCGGCCAGCAAGCTTTTCTCCGTGACGGATTGTTCGGCGGCGGATTATTCCACCTCCTTTCGGCAGACGGGAAGGGGGAAGAAGCCGGCCGAGAGATGGCCGTCCGCGGCAAGCGGCTGCCAATCGCTAGCCGCCGAGGTAGCCCGGCTGCCCGCATTTCAATCAAATCGAAAATGATCCTTTATCGGCCGCTCAACGATTCTGCGCTTTTATCGCAGTATGCGTGCCGGCAAACAGGCGACTGCAAAAGCGGCATCGTGGAGCGCGACCGGTCCGTTCACGGGCCGCATGCTCGCGTACCGGTCGCAGCGGCTACGACGGGAAGACCAGCGGAGCAAAGCGACGGCGTTGGTCATGGCGCTGTCGTCGTTCCTGGTGATTTTGGTCGTAGCGTTGTTGATCGGCGGCCGTGCGCTCATTGAGCCGCTGTTGTGGCGGGCCGCGACAGATGGCCAGACAAGCCGGACCGGAGCTATCGTGTTTGCCATGCCCGACGGCACCTTTTGCCGCCATCTTTCATTCGACAACCAAACGGCGGCACTCACCGAAGGCGCCATCGAACAATGCACGCCCGACGGCTTCAGAGGCCGCTGGGGCGGCACAACGGGTTTTAGCTGGGGCGCACACTAAAGCGCGCAACGATATTCCCAAGTTGACGTTGTGAATTAGGCGGTGCGGTGAGGTTGAAGTCCTACGGCAGCTTCGCGCAACAACTTTGAATCCATCAACCGCGCTAGGCTGGTTCCCGGTCGCGAGCCCAATCGACGGCGAGCCACCCGACCCGGCGGAACGCGCTTTTGCTCGGCAGATTTTCGGAAAAATCTTCGGCAGATTTTCAGAAAAGCGGTTTCCCCTTTCCCCATCCTGCTCTAGGGTCGCCGTCGGATTGCAACCGTAGGGGAACTGGGGGGAAATCACTACATGATGCGGACCATTCGTTTCGTCTGCTGGCCGGTGATGGCTGTCGGTCTCGTTCTGATCGGTCTTGGTGTCGCCGCCGCGCAAGAAGGCACCCCGGAGGCTCGCCAAGCGTGCGCGCCGGATGCCATGCGGCTTTGTTCCGACGTCATTCCTGACGTGTCGAAAATCACCAAATGCATGATCGCAAAATACAGGGAACTCAGCGAGCCCTGCCGCTTGGTGATGCGTCACGGCTACGGCGGCCACCACCGGGGCTATCGGTATCACCGCCGGGCCTATATGCACCAGAGCGGCTTGGCTTTCGGCGCGGCGATCAGCGCACGCACGGACATCCGGTAGGGTAGGTGCTGTCGGTTTTTCTTCGCGAAGCTAGGCGTTGCGCTGCGATTTATTATTGCGTCCCCGTACGCTTGAGCAAAAACCAAACGATGGGCGGCAGCTGCAGTTCAAGCGCCGTCGGAGCCTGCAACAATTGGCGGGCGACCCCGACCGGCAGCATCGAGATTAACCGCGCGCATCTGAAAAACGAGCTTCGTGCGGCTACTTGATTACATCCAGACTCGCTAGAGCTCGATCAACTCTCCAATCCCGTCGGCACGTTCTTGTTCTCGCTGGTAAGCTTCATGCCGGCAGCGAGCGCCATGGTTTCGGCCAGCGCCGAAAAGTCCTTTTGCAGATATTCGTCCGGGTTCTTTTGCAGCGTAGCGGCGCCGAAATGGCTTTGCAGCACCTCGCGCGCCGCCGCCGTCACCGGCATCGGCACATCCATGTCGCGGCCGAGTTCCAGCCCGAGATCGAGGTCCTTGCGCAGAAGCTCGGGCGTGAACGTCGTGGTCCAGTCCAAATTGACCAGCGCCGGCGATTTATAGCCCGTGAACATCGAGCCCATCGCGCTGTTGTTGAGGAAAGCGAGGAAAGCATGCCGCGGCACGCCCATCTTGTTGGTCAGGAGCGTGATCTCGATCAGATTTTCGATGACCACGCCGAGCATGACGTTGTGGGCGATCTTGCACACGCGCGCGAGCTCGCCCTCGCCGACATAGGACACCCCGCGCTGGGCGAAAACTTCGATCAGGGGCATCGCTGCCTTGCAAGCCGCCTCGTTCCCCGACACGACTGCGGATGCCTTGCCGGCCTTGATGACCTTGGCATTGCCGCTCATCGGCGCGGCGACGAATTCGGCGCCAAACTGTTTGAGCTTGTCGCGGATCGCGGCCGATTCGTCGACCGCGATGGTGGAGCAGTCGACCACGATCGGCGGCACTCTGCCGCCCTGGCTGCACACACCGTTCTTGCCGTAAAGCACGTCCTGCACGTCCTTGCCGGTGGCGACGATGCAGAACAGCACGTCGACGTTCTTCAAATCGGACAGATGGTCGGCGAGCTTGCCGCCGGCCTTTTGCAGCGGTTCGGCCTTGGCACGCGTGCGGTTCCAGATGGTAACGTCGCAGCCGGCTTTGATGAGCCGCTCGGCCATGGGAATACCCATGCGGCCCGCGCCGATCCAGCCGATCTTCTGTGTGTGCACTTTGCCGTTCGTGGCCATGCCAAGCTCCTTACTTTGCCGGCGGCGGTCTTATCACAGGATATGAAGGCTTGTCCGCGCCTTGCGGCCGCGCACCGGCCTTGCGTTTCTTGACAGCGATTTGTCGCCCCGTCATAAGGACGCGGGCGCAAGCCCGGCGAACGGTTAAAGTTGGCCCGGCGTGCGTTTACCAGCAGCAAAAATGACTGGAAAAAGCCGGTCCGGATGCGTTTTCCGAGCACCGGGATCGAACACGAGGACAAAGGATGTTCGCGGTCTTTAGGACCGGCGGCAAGCAGTACCGGGTGGCCGCCGAGGATGTGCTCAGGGTCGATAAGGTCAGGGGCGAGCCCGGCGAGATCGTCGAGTTCGGCGAGGTCTTGGTCGTCGGCGGTGAAAATGTGACGCTGGGCGCGCCGATCGTCACCGGCGCCACGGTTGCGGCCGAGGTGCTCGAACAGGGCCGCGGCGCCAAGATCATCGCGTTCAAGAAGCGACGGAGAAAAAATTCCCGGCGCAAGCGCGGTCATCGCCAGGAATTTACCCTGTTGCGCATTACCGAGATTCTGACCGACGGCAAGAAGCCGAACAAGAACGCGCAACCGAGGCCGAAACGCGTTCCGGCGCCCAGACCAGCGGCCGAGGCAGCGGCCGCCGACGCGGCCGAAACGGACGCAACCACGCCGGTCGCCTCGGCAAAGCCGCGCCGAGCCGCAGCCAAGAGGGCGGCAAGGCCGAAAGCCAAGGGACCAGCAAGCAAAGCCAAAAAACCGGCGCCGAAGGGCGGAAGAAATGACCGGAAGCGGTGATGGTTTTGTCACGAATCCGGTATAGATAACGACGGAAAGGTTTCGAGCGATGGCTCACAAGAAAGCGGGCGGTTCCTCGCGCAACGGCCGTGATTCCGGCGGTCAGCGCCTGGGCGTCAAGATTTTCGGCGGCGAGGAGGTGCTCGCCGGCAACATTATCGCGCGGCAGCGCGGCACCAAATGGCATGCCGGCCGCAACGTCGGCGTCGGCCGGGACCACACCTTGTTCGCATTGATCAATGGTCGCGTCGAGTTCCGTGCCAAGACCAAGGGCCGCATTTTCGTATCGGTACTTCCGATGACGGGGGCCGCGGCCCAATAATTCGGTGGATCACAGCAGGTCTGCCGGCATTCAGTCGAACCGGCGGGCCCGAATGGGCTTCGAAAAGGGGGAGACCGGATGCCGGCTCCCCCTTTCGGTTTCTTCGCAGGAGCCCGTCAGATGACATTTGCAGAACAAGAAGGCGCAGCGCCGCAGCAGTGCCAAGATCGGCACCAAGATCGGCACCAAGAGCGCAGTCTTCCGGTCCTGGCAACCGCGCGGCTCGTGATGCGCGCGCCGCGTCACACGGACGTAAACGCGATCGCGGTGCTCGCCAACGACCTCCGCGTCGCCGAGAACACTGCGCGCATCCCGTATCCCTACGGCATCGCCGACGCCGAACAATTCGTTGCCGCCGCCAACAAGCGCGACGGCGAAGTGTCGCTGGTCATCATGCTCGGCGACACGCTGATCGGCGGTTGCGGCGTCGATCCGCGCGCCGACAATGCGGAGCTTGGCTATTGGCTCGGCGCGCCCTATTGGGGTCGCGGCTTCGCCACCGAGGCGGTGCGCGCGGTGATCGATTATGCCTTCGGCGATCTCGCTTACGAAACGCTGCAGGCCGGCGCCCGAGTCAGCAACCCGGTATCGCGCCGCGTGCTGGAGAAGTGCGCGTTCCAATGGACCAGCGTGCAGCTCACCCGCATCCGCGCCATCAATTCGGCGGCGCCGGTCGACCGCTTTCGCCTCGATCGTGGCCTGTGGCTGTCGCTGAAAGCGTGGGGGCGCGCGCGCCGCGTGGCGTGAGCTGCTTCGCAGCTATTGCCCGGCGTCCGGTGTCGGCGGGGAAACCAAGAACGGCAAGAGCTTGGCGGTCAGCGCCGGCCCAAAAGAGCCTTGCGGGTTCGACGGCGGCGCGTGGTCCATCAGCTCCCAACCCTGGATCAGCACGCGGGCATTATCGAAGGCATGCTGGAAATCGCGTCCAGGGCGCAAGCTCTGGCGAAAGAACGCATCGCCGAAATAGGTCCAGTCGCGCTCGGGCGCGCAGCCGAACGAGGTGTGCGTGGCGTCGGCGGCGGTGAGCACGATGGTGTCGTCATTGGCGAGCGGCGGCACGAATGTGCCCGCATAACACGCCGATATGATGACGATGCGGTTCTTGATGCCTTCGTTATTGAGCGTGGCCGCGACCTCCCGCGGGGTCAACTCGCTGATCGCCCCGTTGGGCAGGCGCAACGCGAAGCCGGTCGGTTCGCCGTGCGAGGTCATGAACAGCAGCAGAACATCGTCGTCTTTGTTCATCAAGTTACCGATCGCGCGCACCGCGGCGGCGAAATTGCGTCGGTCGGCAAGCGGGACGCTGGCGAGCGTTGCGCGATGATTGATCAGACGCAGCGTGCGGCCGCGGATCGGCAAGACGCCGCTGAGCGCAGCCAATCCACCGTCAAGCTCCTTGACAAACACATCGTCGGTCCAGCCGGCGATGCCAAGCGCATAGACCACCGTTGCGCCCTTGGTTGACGGCGCCAGCTTCGCCACTTCCGCCTGCAGGAGCGCGCGCTGGGATTGCTCGAACGGCGCCGCTTGCGCTTCTCCGGCAGCGCTTTTTTGCTCCGACGCCACATACCGCGCGCGCAGCATTTCCCACCAATTGGCTTTGGCGATATCGAAGTCGCGCGCGACGAAGACCGGCGCGTGCGGCACGATCGCGCTGACCGCCAAGAGCGCGACCCAGAGCGCGCCGACGCGGCCGAGCACGGCAAAGCGCGGCCTCGATACGAAGCTTTTGAGGACCGCGGCCATGGCGCCGATCCACCACAGCGACACCGCGGCAAAAACTGCAATCGGCGTGGCGCGATCGTGCCAAACGGCGCCGGCAGCCGCTGCCGGGATCAGCGCGGCCAACATTTGCAAGGCGTCGATGATGGACTCGGCGAGCGTCGAGAGCGCCAACATGGCCGACAGTGCTGTGGCGCGCGCTGCCGCCGGCACGAACAACGCCGCAACAGCAATCTCGAGCGCGACCCAAGCGACCACCGCGTTGAGACCGTACGGATTAAAGCCGCCGCCCGGGCCGGCAACGAGGAATTGCGAGGCCACGCGCAACGCGGCAAGCGTGGTCGCCGAGATCAGGAGAATAGGTAGGCCGACCAGTCGCCGGCCGGGTGTTGCCCGCCAAATGGCGGCGCGTGCCGTAAGCTTGAGAATCGACCACATGCTGTTCATTCGCTACTTGAAACCACCGAGACCGCGGTACCGTTACCCAACGCCTGTAATTATATCAGGATCTCAGGTGTGCAGCGCGGCGGTGCGTTATGTGAACCCATCTCTCGCACGCGTCAGGGCTGGCATGGGGCATGGCGTGGATTTGATAGCCCGACACTGTTACGAGTGCGCTGCATGAAATTCCTCGACGAGGCAAAGGTCTATGTCCGCTCCGGCGATGGCGGCAACGGCTGCGTGTCGTTCCGGCGCGAGAAATTTATCGAGTTCGGCGGACCGAATGGCGGCGACGGCGGCAGGGGCGGCGACGTTGTTGCGGAGGCTGTCGACGGCCTCAACACGCTGATCGACTATCGCTACCAGCAACACTTCTTCGCCAAGAATGGCCACGCCGGCATGGGCAAGGATCGGCATGGCGCCAACGGCGCCGACGCCGTGCTCAAAGTGCCGGTCGGCACGCAGATTTACGAAGAAGACGGCGCGACGCTGCTTGCCGATCTCGCCGAGCGCGGCCAACGCGTTGTGCTCGCCCATGGCGGCAACGGCGGGTTCGGCAATGCCCGTTTCAAATCGTCGACCAATCGCGCGCCGCGCCGCGCCAATCCCGGTCTGCCCGGCGAAGAACACACGCTGCGGCTGCGGCTCAAGCTCATTGCCGATGCCGGCATCGTCGGGCTACCGAATGCTGGAAAATCGACGTTGCTCGCCGCGGTCAGCGCAGCCAAGCCGAAGATCGCCGATTATCCGTTCACCACGCTCAATCCGCAACTCGGCGTGGTCGAAATCGACGGGCGCGAATTCGTGCTCGCCGACATTCCCGGCCTGATTGAGGGCGCGCATGAAGGCGCCGGCCTTGGCGATCGCTTCCTCGGCCATGTCGAGCGCTGCCGCGTGCTTTTGCATCTGGTCGACGCAACCGGCGGCGACGCCGGCACGGCATACAAGACGGTGCGCGCCGAGCTGTCCGCTTATGGCCACGAACTGGCGGACAAACCGGAGATCGTCGCGTTGAACAAGGCCGACGCACTCGGCGCTGCCGAGATCAAACAACAAGCGGCGAGCATCAGGCGCGCGGCCAAGAAAGCTCCGCTCGTTGTCTCTGCGGTGAGCGGAGCGGGCGTCGCCGAAGTGCTGCGCGCCCTTGTTGCGGTGATTGAACAAACACGCCGCGGCGCCGTCGAGGCTGCTGCCCGGCGCGCCGCCTGGCAGCCTTAAGCTCGTTTGGATTAGCCGACGTCAATCGCTACATTAGCGGCATGTTCGGTCTGCCGCGGATCCATCATCGATCCCGCAACGTACGGCTCGACACGCTGGTGCGGCTGCGCTGGCTCGCCGTGTTCGGCCAGTTCCTCGCCGTCGTGGTCGTGCATTTCGGCTTCGAATTCGACGTCCCGATTGGGCCCTGCCTCGCGGTGATTGCGCTGGCGGCGCTGCTCAACATTGCGCTGCGCGTTGGCTTCCCGGAGACGCAGTGGCTCGAGCCCGATCGCGCCGCTTATCTCTTGGGCTTCGACATCGCCGAGTTGACCGCGCTTCTCTATCTCACCGGCGGTCTGGAGAACCCGTTCTCCTTTCTGCTGCTCGGGCCAGTGTTGATCTCGGCGGCCGCGCTGCCGCCGCGCATGACGCTGTTGATTGGTGTGTTTGCGGTACTTTGCGCAACGGTGCTGATTTTCGTCCATTACCAGCTGCCCTGGGAGAGCGAGGAGCCGCTGGAGCTTCCCGAAACCTATGTGGTCGGCGTTTGGCTCTCGATCCTGCTGGCGATCGGCTATATCGGCGTCTACACTTGGCAAGTCGCCGAAGAGGCGCGCCAGCTTTCGGATGCGCTGGCGGCGACCGAGCTTGTTCTGGCGCGCGAGCAGCACCTCTCGCAGCTCGACGGTCTCGCCGCCGCGGCGGCGCACGAACTGGGCACGCCGCTTGCGACCATCACGGTGGTTGTGCGTGAAATCGAACGCGCTCTCGAACCCGGTTCGCCCTATGCCGAGGACGTGAAGCTTTTGCGCGAGCAGGCGCAGCGTTGCCGCGAGATTCTTTCCAAGATCACCGAGCTGCCGACCGCCGAGCCATTCGATCGCGTGCCGCTTTCCGCGCTGATCGAAGAAGCGGTAGAGCCGCATCGCCATTTTGGCGTCGCGCTCGGCGTGATGCTGCCGCCAGACCGCAGCACCGAGCCGGTCGGCGCGCGCAATCCAGCGATCCGCTATGGTCTCGGCAATCTGATCGAGAATGCCGTCGATTTTGCCAACAAGGGTGTGGACATCCTCGCACAATGGACGACGGAGGAGGTCAGCATTACCATCAGCGACGACGGGCCGGGTTTTGCGCCGGAAGTCTTGGATCGCATCGGCGCTCCCTATGTTACTCATCGTCGGCCGGGCCCGCGCGAATCGGACAACGACGAGGAGGTTTTCGGCCTCGGCTTGGGGTTTTTCATCGCCAAAACTCTGCTGGAACGCTCCGGCGCCAAGCTTTCGCTCAAAAACCAGTCGGCGCCGCTGCACGGCGCCGTGGTTACCGTCGTCTGGAGCCGGTCGGATTTTGAGCGGCCGCTGGTGGCCGCCCCTCTTGAGCCGGCAGCGGCGGCCCCTTAAATATCAGACATTGTGGGGCGCGCGGCATTCACTTCGAAGGAGTAGAATTGCCATGTTCAACGCCCTTACCGGCACCATGCCATCGATCCCGACCAATACGGTTCCCAGCGAGCGCTCGCTGCTGATCGTTGAGGACGACAAATCCTTCCTGCAGCGGCTGGCGCGCGCGATGGAGGGCCGCGGTTTTGTTGTGACCACGGCCGAGTCGGTCGCCGACGGTCTGTTGCAGGTCGAGAAAGCGGCGCCCGCTTTCGCTGTGGTGGACATGCGGCTCGGCGACGGCAACGGACTCGACGTTATTTCGGCCATGAAAAAGCGCCGGCCGGACGCGCGCGCCATTATCCTCACCGGCTACGGCAACATCGCCACCGCAGTCAATGCAGTCAAGCTCGGCGCGGTCGATTATCTGGCCAAGCCGGTCGATGCCGATGACGTGGCGGCGGCACTGCTCGCGCTCGACAACAAGAAAATCGAGCCGCCGGAGAACCCGATGTCTGCGGACCGCGTGCGCTGGGAGCATATCCAGCGCATTTATGAATTGTGCGGCCGCAACGTCTCGGAGACTGCGCGGCGTCTCAATATGCATCGACGCACTCTGCAACGCATTCTCGCCAAGCGCGCGCCGAAGTAGTTCAAATCTTGGCTGACGCTTTTTATCGCCGGTTAACTGCGCCGCCGCAGATCGCGTCCAATAGCCCTCTGCGCGACGAGTTTAAGGCAAATTTGGCACGTTCGGCCTTATCAAGCGGCAACTATAAAACGGAGTTTTGGCGGGATCGGTTGCACGCTAGCGCGGCGGCGCACGCCTGATCGAATGGCGGCTCGTTCGCGCGCCAACGACGCTATTTCGATTCCGCTTCATAGACCCCATTCCAATCCGCCGCCGGCGGTTCGGCGCGAAACGCCTCGATACGCTCGACATACATGTCATAAAGCCCGGCGACGGCGAAGCCATTGGCGAGCTTGCGACAACGGTCGATCAAGCTCACCGCCTCCTCCCATTGCTGCTTACGGTACGCCGCCAGCATGCGCGCGTTGAGCTCGCGCAACTCGCGGCAGCGCGGATCCCGCTCGACCTCGGTACGTCCAAGTACCGTGTAAACCGCCTCGGGCTGCTTCTTGCCCTTCACCTGGATGAGGTCGATCTCCATCGTCGCGAATTTTTTGCTCGCCCCCTCGGCGGTGCGCGAGCCGATCACCATCGACAAGCGATAGTCCTTGGTCCGCGACTCCAGCCGCGAGGCGACATTGACGGTGTCGCCCAGCACCGAATAATTGAAGCGGAAGTCGGAGCCCATATTGCCGACGACGCACGGGCCGCTGTTGAGGCCGATGCCGATGCGAAGCGGCATATACACGCCGCCATTTGCGGCAGCCTCGCGCTTGAGCTCGACGTTGAGCGTCTCGGCACGCGCCAGCATTTCCAGCGCCGCCTCGCAGGCATTCGCCTCGTGCGCGTCGTCGTCAACCGGAGCGTTCCAGAACGCCATGATGGCGTCGCCGATGTATTTGTCGATGGTGCCTTTGCGCTCGATAATGGCGTTGGTCAGGGGCGTGAGAAAGCGGTTCATCAGGTGGGTGAGGCCCTGCGGATCGTCTTTGTAATGCTCGGAGATGGTGGTGAAGCCGCGCACGTCGCTGAACAGGATGGTCATACGGCGCTCTTCGCCGCCAAGCACCAGCCGCTCCGGCGATTTCGCGAGCTGCTCGACCAGCGCCGGTGACAGATAAAAGCCGAAGGCCGAACGGATTTGCTCGCGCTGCCGCTGTTCGCGGAAATAATTTACGAAGGTGAGTACCAGATAGATAAGCCAGCACGACATCAACGGAAAGGTGAAGTCGATCAAGAGATTGTGCGCGACAAAGAAGTACCATGACATGCCGACCATTCCGACGATCAACAGCGCGCCCAGCGCGATGACGATCGAGGCCGGCAGCAGCGGCGCGGCTGCAATGATCGCGAGCCCGAGGACGATGGCCGTGGCCAGTTCGGCGACCTCGGCCAAATTCGGTTCCGACAACAGTCCGCCTTCAAGCACATTTTCTAGAATCTGGGCATGCACCTCGACGCCCGGCAGCACGGCGTCAAGCGGCGTGGTCTTGGTGTCGAGGAGGCCGATAGCCGAGGTGCCGATAAGCACCAGCTTGCCGCGTATACGATCGGCCGGAACCGTACCGGCGAGCACGTCCTTGGCCGAGACATAGCGACTAGGATCATGATGATTGAAATGGATCCACAGCTGCCCCTTGTAGTCGGTAGGCACGCTGAAGCGGGGCAGATCGACACTTTTGACGCCGCCTTGATCGGCGCGGATCAGGATCGAGCTGGCGCGGGTGACGACGCGCAGCATGTCCAAAGTCAGCGCCGGCACGATTGTGCCCGCAGCCTGCATGATGACCGGAGCGCGGCGCACGATGCCATCGTATTCCTCCACCGTGGTGAAGACGCCGCGGCCGGCGGCGGCCCGCTCGATCTCGGGCACGTTGCGCAGCAAGGTCGGATAATGATCGAGGAAACGGCTGGGGTCTGGGCCCAAGATGGCGACCCCGGTTTGCGGCAGATCGGCCGGCGGCTTTGCCGACGGAACGGTGGAGACCGACTCGCCGACGACGACGCGGGCATGCCGGATCGCATCGGCCAAAACCTGGTCGTTGCTGGGAAGGCTGTCGAGCTTGGCGCGGGTCTCGGCGTCCAGGCCGCGGAAGCTCTGTGCTACGGTGCCCGGGGACATGCGATCGGGCTCGGCGAATACGATGTCGAAGCCGATCGCCACGGCGCCAAGCTTGTCGAGGCGGGTAACGAGATCGGCCATAACCGTGCGCGGCCACGGCCATTGCCCGATCTTTTTCAAGCTCGCCTCGTCGATGTCGGCGATGACCACCGGGTGGATGGTCTGGACACGCGGGCGCAACACCTGGAACAGGTCGAACATCCGCAGCCGCGCTTCTTCCAGCGGCCGCGGGTCGTCGATGCGCAGCGACACCAGCGCGCCCAGGAGAACGATGCACACCGCCCGCGCGATGCCGAACTTCTGCGCCCAGCGGACGATGAGCTTCATGGTTCGGTCGATCCCCACGCGCTCGGCACCAAGCGCGCCTGAGGAATTATAGCAAGCGCGGGCCGCCTTATCTTCCCCCGCGATGCCGGCGGATGACGCTTATTTCTCCCGAAACGCGCGCATCAGTTGGTCGTGCAGCGGCTTGATCAGGTAGGAGAGCAACGTGCGCTCGCCGGTCTGAATGAAAACTTCAACCGGCATGCCTGGCGTGAGTTTGACGTCGCCGAGCCGTTTGATCTCAGCGGCGGTCATCGAGATGCGCACGACATAATAGCTCTGCCCCGTGCGCTGGTCGGTCGACGTGTCGGCGGCGATACGCACGACTGTACCATTGATTTCAGGCGTCGTTCGCATGTTGAGGGCCGAGAAGCGCAGCAGGACCGGCTGGCCGATCTGCACCTGCTCGATGTCCTTGGGTTCGACCTTGGCCTCGGCCAACAGCGTGTCGCTTTCCGGCACGATGAGCATGATCGGCTCGCCGGCGGTGATCACGCCGCCGACGGTATTGGCCGTCGATTGAAAGACGATGCCGTCTTGCGGCGCGCGGATGTCGGTGCGCTTAAGTTGATCCTCCGCCGTTACCTTGCGCTCGACGTATTCGCCGATCTTGCTGTCGGTGTCGCGCAATTCCTTGGCGACGTCGCTGGTGAAGTCCTGATCGACCTGGAGGATTTGCAGCTCGGTCTCGACGATTTTGCCCTTGGCTTGCGCGGCGCTGGCGACGAGCTCGCCGCGCTGGCCCTGCAAGCGCGCCTTTTCACGTTCGAGCGAGGTGAGCCGGCTGAGCTGGACAAGATTCTTCGCCCACAAATCGCGCACCCCTTGCAGTTCCTGGTCGATCAGCGCCGCCTCCTTGCTCTCGGCGTCCTCCTGAGCAACGAGTCCGCTAATCTGCTCCTGCAATTCTTTGATCCGTTGCCGCAGCTGATCTTTTTCGCCGAGCCGCGTCGTGCGTCGCAGATCGAATAGTTTACGCTCGCTCGCCAGCGTGTCCTGCACTTCGGGGTCGCTCAACTGGCCGGCAAACTCCTTCGGCGCCGCGACCGTTTCGGCGCCATTGAGCTCGGCGACAAGACGCGCCTTGCGGGCATAGAGCTCGGTCAGACCCTTGGTGACGATCGCCAGATTGGCGCGAGTGACGGTCTCGTCGAGGCGAATTAGAATTTCGCCGGCCTTGACCCGGTCGCCGTCGTGCACGCGCACCTCGCCGACCACTCCGCCGGTCGGATGCTGTACCTTCTTGACGTTGGAATCGACGACCAGCGAGCCTTGCGCGATGAGCGCGCCGGAGATTTCGGCAGTTGAAGCCCAGCCGCCGAGCCCGATGGCGAGGAATGCCACCACGGCGCAGCCGATAATGATGTGCCGGCGGATCGAAGCGCGCGAATCCGAAGTCGGGTTGTTGTTCATCCGACGCCTCCCTCACCGGGCACGACCTTCAAGGCGCGCGGCGGCGCATTCGGCTGGATGATGCGGTTGAGGATTTCCTCTTTTGGCCCGAACTGCTGCTGGCGGCCTTTTGCCATGACCAGAATATAATCGACGCCGGCGATGGCGCTCGGGCGATGGGCGACCACGACGACGACGGCGCCGCGCGCGCGCAGACCGAGAATGGCCCGCGTCAACGCTTCGTCGCCTTCGGCGTCGAGATTGGAATTGGGCTCGTCGAGCACGACCAGAAACGGATCGCGATAAAGCGCGCGCGCCAGCGCGATACGCTGCGCCTGGCCGGCCGATAGCGCCTCGCCGTGGTCGCCGACATTGGTCTCGTAGCCGCCCGGCAGATTGACGATGAGTTCGTGAACGCCCGCTGCTCGCGCGGCGGCCAGCACCGCTTCGGGATTGGGCGGATCCTCAAAGCGCGCGATATTCTGCGCCACATTGCCGGGAAACAACTCGACGTCCTGCGGCAGATAGCCGATGTGCCGGCCGAGCGCTTCTGGCGACCATTGATCGAGCGTGGCGCCGTCGAGCCGCACGCTGCCGCGCACCGGCGTCCAGACGCCGACCAACATGCGCGCCAGCGAGGATTTTCCCGAAGCGGTGGGGCCGATCACGCCGAGCGCCTTGCCGGCCGCGAGCGAGAAGTTCACGTCCTGGCAGACGATCTTGTGCTCGCCCGGCGGACTGATCGCGGCGTTCTGGACGACCAGAGTCGTCGCCGGCGGTTGCAGCGGCATCGGCGCAGTGCGCGCCGGCAAGTGACCGAGCAAGCGCGACAGCCGCTGCCAGCCTTGCCGTGCGGCGACAAAGCCGCGCCAATTGGCGATGGCGAGATCGACCGGCGCCAGTGCTCGCGCGCCCAGGATCGAGCCGGCGATAATGATGCCGGGCGTGGATTCCTGATGGATGACGAGCCAGGCGCCGACCGCCAGAATGGCCGATTGCAGCAACAGCCGCAAAACTTTCGACATGGCGCCAAGCCCGCCGGCGACGTCGCTGGCGCGGCCGCTTGACTTGATGTAGTTGCGATTGAGGTCGCTCCAGCGGCGGGCGATACGGCCGACCATGCCCATCGCCGTGATCGCCTCGGCGTTGCGCCGGCTTGCTTCCATCAGCGCGTTGCGCGCCATGGCGAACTGCGTGGCATTGCGGGTAGGCCGCCGGGTCTGCAACTCAGTCACGACGGTCAGCGTGACGAGGACGATCGCGCCAGCGAGCGCGGTCAGCCCGATATAGGTATGGAACAAAAAGCAAATGGCGAGATAGACCGGCATCCACGGCAGATCGAACAAGGCGGCGGGGCCCGAGCCGGAAAGGAAGCCGCGCACGGTATCGAGGTCGCGGATCGGCTGCGAGCCTTCGCTTCTGCCGCCGATCTTGAGCGGCAGCCGGACGACTGTGTCGTAGATGCGCACACTCAAAGTCTCGTCCAGGTTGTGCCCGATGCGCACAAAGATGCGGCTGCGGATCGCGTCGATGAAGCCCTGCGCGGCGTAGAGCCCGGCAGCCAGGATGAGCAACGCGACCAGCGTCGGCACGCTACGGCTCGGCAGCACCCGGTCGTAGATTTCCAGCATGAACAGCGCCCCGGTGAGCATCAAAATGTTGCTCATGCCGGAAAACAGCGCGATGGCGAGGAAGGCCCGGCGACAGGATTTGAGCACGGCGGCGAGTTCGGAACTCACCGGTTGCTGCCGCGGCGGACTTGGAAGCGGGGTCATCAAAAGGTGCCTAGTGTCCCGATTCCGAAGTTCGCAAGGCTTCTGGCGCCCTCTGAACTTCGGAATCAGAGGGACACTAGTAAATCTACGATTCCAGCGCGGCTTATGGATTTGAAGTTTCTATGAGAGTCCGCCGCGGCATCTGGCGGACTTCAAATCCTCCGCACCAGGACCATACCGGGTTTCATACCATGATCTGCGCTACAAATTGACCGGTGGATCGATTCCGAAATACGCGAATGGTTACGACGCGCGCGGGCGAATGTTGGCATCAAAAGGCACCCTGGATTCCAGCAAATTTATGATTCCAGTACGGTTTTTGGATTTGACGCTGCTAACAAACTTACCGCCGAATCGGCCGAACCTCAAATCCACCGCGCTTTGCGGCGGCCGATCGGATCGTTAGGCCGCGGGGTGCAATCCTTGGGCTACAACGGCCGAGTTCTGCGGGCCGGAGCATTACGCCGGCACGCCAGCGCACGTCCGCCAGCGTTAGGCCGGTGAACCCTGACATCTTCCTTGATCAGATGAGCCAGGGACTGCGCCGGCGGGCAAGCATACAGCGCCAGCGCCTGCAAAAGCGGCCGGCAAGCGGTGTGTCGAAGCCCGTGCGCAGGCCGACGCCGATCAATATTCGAAAATTTCAGTGCTGGTATTTCGGGTCAGGAACGGGAATCGAGCGACAGCCCGATGCTAAACGCCTTTTGCCGCGTGGCGCCTTCCGTCCTTCGCAACTTCTTGGCTATTTTTGCCGCAGCGGTCTTCTTCTTCGCCAACGTCTTGAGTTCACGCACCTCGGTCGCAGTCCAAGCGCGCCGCTTCTTTGCCCTCTTAGCCATAAATCCTCCCTTTCAAGAAAGCCGGTTAAACCCCGTCGCTGGGGCAGACGAAAACGCAACAGAAGAGATTGCAGTCATAAAGGTCGTAAGTTTTGTCCGGGGCCGCGCCTGCAGATATGGCAGGGCAAGTTAACAATCAGTGTTGTTGGTCTCTTAGCAACCTATCGCGCCGGACGCAATTCCAACTTTTGCTGATAGGAGCAGATCATTGCTGATGGTGAGAATTTGAATTTTGTGTCCGGCCGCGCCGGCGCGAGCGCGGCACCGGCCGGCGGTTGTTGCGAGCGTGCAGTGCAGCACGCGAGCGCAGTGCCTGCGTTTAGCGCATGATCCGGAAAAGTGGAAGCCGCTGGTCCGAAAAGATCATGCGCCGCCAAAATGATA
>Ga0335074_10006859_pt1 | contig 15808 bp, 11 predicted proteins | sample Lox_Sample_23_FD_206715 | JGI IMG/M metagenome (GOLD analysis project Ga0335074, IMG submission 206715) | Soil microbial communities from Loxahatchee National Wildlife Refuge, Florida, United States - Lox_Sample_2.3 | ecosystem: Environmental > Terrestrial > Soil > Wetlands | place: USA... | reverse complement strand
CGGCGAGCGGTGCCGCGCCAGTCGATCGAGCGCACATCATCGCCGGGCACGTACTCGCGCAGCGAGTCGAACTCGCTGCCCTGGCCGCGGATGAGCGAGCGGTGCATGCCGTCGAGCTCACGCAGCCGGCTGAGCTTCTCCGGCAGGTGGCGGCGGCTGCTGAAAGGAGGCAGGGCCCGTACCGCCCACGGCACTATGTGCCTGCGCTGCCTGGCCGCGAGGCCGAGCGGGCCGCGCGAGCGTACGGTCACGCCCGCCGCGGCGCGATCACCCCTGCGGGTGGGGGTCAGCACGGTGGTGATGGTCGCCCGCCCGCCGCCGCGGACCAGGAGCGGCGACTGGCGGGGCTCGCCGCCAGCGCTCGGCGGCCAGGCGTCGCGGATCAGGCCGCGCAGCACCCGCCGTCCGGGGTTGGCGATGGTCAGCGTCACCTCGGCGGTCTCGCCGAGCCGGACCGACGTATCACCCGACCGGGATAGCCGCAGCGGCCCGGTCGGCGCGGCGAGCGCCAAGTCGGCGGCGATCCCGGCGATGATCGCGACCGCCACCGCGAGTACCGCCGCCCAGCTGCCGAACGCGAGCACCACCAGCACGCCCGCCAGTGCCACCGCTCCCGCCCGGCCGGTTATCGCCATCGGTTCAGCGCGGAACAGGTACCGAGGCGAGCACGCCTTCGAGTACCCGGTCCGGTGTTGTGCCGTCGAGTTCGGCTTCCGGGCGGAGCTGGAGCCGGTGCCGCAACGTGGGCCTTGCCACCGACTTGACGTCGTCCGGCGTCACGTACTCCCGCCCGGACAGCCAGGCGATGGCGCGGCTCGTCGCCAGCAAGGCGGTGGTACCGCGCGGCGAGACGCCGAGCCGCAGCGCGGCCGAACTCCTCGTGGCCCGGCACAAGTCGACGATGTAGCCGGCCACCTCCGGGGCGACCGTAACCCTGCGGACCTTGTCGCTCGCCGCGTTGAGTTCGGCTGCTCCGGCGACGGGCGAGATGCCGGCGCCGATCAGGTCGCGCGGGTTGAACCCGGCTGCGTGCCTGGCCAGCATCCCGAGCTCCTCATCGCGCTCGGGCAGGGGCACGGCCAGCTTCAGCAGGAAGCGGTCGAGCTGGGCTTCGGGCAGCGGGTAGGTGCCCTCGTACTCGACCGGGTTCTGCGTGGCGGCGACAAGGAAGGGTTCGGGCAGCGGCCGGGGGGTGCCGTCCACCGATACCTGCCGTTCCTCCATGGCCTCGAGCAGCGCGGCCTGGGTCTTGGGCGGCGTCCTGTTGATCTCATCGGCAAGCAGCAGGTTCGTGAAGACGGGGCCCTCGCGGAACTCGAACTCGGCGGTCCTGGCGTCGTAGACGAGCGAGCCGGTGACATCCCCCGGCATCAGGTCCGGGGTGAACTGCAGCCGCTTGTCCCGCAGCGAGAGCGCGGCGGCGAGCGAGCGGACCAGCAGGGTCTTGGCCACGCCGGGGACGCCTTCGAGCAGCACGTGGCCTCGGCAGAGCAGGCCGATGAGCAGCCCGGTGACCACCGCGTCCTGGCCCACGACGGCCTTGGCGATCTCGCCGCGCACGGCCGCGATGGCAGTCCTCGGGCCGTTGTCCACCACTGATGCGGTCATCTGACGCTCAGCTTCCTCTCCAGCTCGTCGAGCCTATCCGCCAGGCCAACCAAGGTGGCGTCGTCGGCTGGTGGCCCTCCGGCCAGTGTTGTTATTACATCTTCAAGGGTGTCGCCGGTGCGCTGGGCGACCGCGGAACTTACCGCGTCCGGCGGGCTGTCCGGCGGCAGCCCGAGCGCCGGCAGGATACGGCGGACAGCGGCCTCGCGCAGAGCGGCGGCGGCGGCGCTACGGGATCGCCTGGCGCGGTACAGCCGGCCGTGGCCCTCGGTGGTCTCGGCGGCGCGGACCACGACCGGCAGGCGCTCGGGCACGAGCGGGCCGAGCCGGCGCATCCGCCACAGCGCGAGCAGGACGACGGCGATGAGCAGCTGAGCGGTCACCATCCAGACCGGCCCGGGGACCAGGCTGAGGAACGAGGACTGTCCTGTCGGCGGTCCCTCCGGGCTCTGCGCCGGGGTCAGCCAGACCAGGCCGGGGTTGGCGCCGAGCAGGTTCAGCGCGAGCGCCGCGTTGCCCAGGTTGCCCAGGTCCTGGTTGGTGAACGGCGCGCCGGTGCCGAGTACGGTGATCTGGCGTCCGCCTGCCTGGTAGCGGATCAGCGTGCCCCCGTAGCAGCGCTGCGCGCCCGGCGCCGAGGTGGCCAGCTCGCTGCCGCCCATGTCGGCGTTTCCGGCCAGCGCCGCCGCCGCCAGGCCGCAGCCCGGGTTGACGGCGCCTACCGATGTACTCCCGATGACCGTGACCCGTGGCGCGAGTGCGCTCACCGTCGATTCATCGGCGTTGACCAGCACCAGGTCGGCGCGCGCGTGGCGCAGGACGCCGAGCTGGGCGGAGGTCAGCAGCCAGGGGTCGGTGACCAGGAGCGTGCCTCCGGCTCCGGTGGCACCGGTGGCTCCGGTGGCTCCGGTGGCCCCGGTGGCATCGGCGGCTTCGGCGGCTTCGGCGGCTTTGGCGGCCGAGGCGGTGCGCGTGACCTGTGTGCCACGGTCAGCGAGAATCGCGGCCAGAGCATGTCCGCCGTCCGGACCGGTATTCGCGGGATCCAGGTAGGTGACCGACCCTGGACCGGGCTGCAGCCAGGAGATCACCAGCGCGCCGAGCAGCACGACAAGCACCACTGCGACCGGGAACCGCCACCCCTTGCTCACAGGGTCACCACTGCTCTGGCGTTCGTCAGCGCCTCGTCCAGCCGCTGGAGGCGGGCGTAGCCATCGGGCGTGCCGGTTCGCTCGCCGTAGCATACGTCGTCGAACAACAGGGACGCCGCCGCCAGTTCGGCCGCGTGGCCGGGGAACAGCATGCCCGCCTCGGTGGCCAGTTCGTCCGCCGTCCGGGACGGGCCGGGGACGAGGAGTTCGCGTTCCTCTAGGCTGGCGGCGATGGCGCGGACGGATTCGACGATGGCGCCGGAGTAATCGCCGTCCGCGGCGTGCCGCCGCGCCAGGTCACGATGCTCGCGTGCGGTGGTCGTTCCCGTCCCGCCGAGCAGGGCGGGCGCAGGCCGGCGCCGGCTCCGGCTCATCGGCCCGATCCTGGCCCAGACGACCACGATAATGATGAGCGGGATCACTACCAGGGCCGCCGTGGCCAGCCAGCCGCTGGGGCCAGAGTAGGTGAAGTTCAGCTTGCTGAGCAGCCACTGCCAGAACGACTGATGCCCGTACACCCCCTTGGCCAGCTCCTGCCGGGCCAGGCGCTGCGCGGGGATCCTGCCGATCGGCCCGCCCGCGATCAGCATTCCGGGTTTACCGTGGATCGCATGGTGACACCTCGTAGCCGGGTGCATACGCCGCCATCGGAAGTCCCCTTCACCCGAATCGGGTCGAATCTATCCCGGGACAGCCACCCTCCGCTGGTTTATGGTACCGGGCCCGCCCCCTTTCCCCGAGGTGAGCCAATTTCCGCCGATTTCCCGAGGTGGGCCACGTGGCGCACCAACCCCTCGGGTGACCCCGTTGTTTATTCCGGTTTATTCCGGTTCATTCGGAGGCGCTGAACCGTCGCGGACGTCTGCTCGCCCGCGCTGGTCAAAGTCCGGTATGACCGGTATCTGGTATCTGGTATCTGGTATCTGGTATCTGTCCCCGTGGCGTGGCCTCCCGGTCCCGGATCTCCCCAAGATTACGGCTCAAGTCCGCTTTATGAGGGTGCTGCTGGTCGGCTGCTCCTGGCTGACGGCGCGCGGGCAGGGAAGTGAAGTGGCCTGAGTGCCGTACGGTTCCCGTGTGGCCTGCGGGCCCGGACACTGCGGGCCCGGACACTGCGGGCCCGGACACTGCGGGCCCGGACACTGCGGGCCCGGACACTCAGGGCCCGGCGAGCGGCCAGAACGGGACATAACGCCCGCACGGTCAGCGATTCCGGCTATCGTGTGCAGTTGCACCCCCTATAGGGGGTGCAACTGCACACACTCATTCGATTAACTGGCCTCAGCCAGCGAGATGGCACAGGTGCGCCCTTCGGGCGGCGAGGGTCGGCAACCGGTCTCCCCGTAAAGCGTGCCAGAGCCGTTTAACGTGCCGTTTTACCGCATCGTGGAAGGTTAACCGTCGTATACGTATGACAGACCGGCACGACGCGGTAATCTTCCACGTTATCTCGATTCCGCGACGGTCACGGCAGCCTCCGGGGACAATGCCGCCGGGCTCACCGGCCGGCTGCGCCGACGGCGCATCCGCGGCATATGGTGACGCGTTCTCACGGGGAAGCGGCGCCTCAGCCGCGTCCCCGGCATCCCATGAGCCCGGCGGCAACATGCGGACTGCCGTGACCATCACGAAATGCGACGGATCCAAGCACCACTGCCCGTTCTGATGCCTGTACGTTCGGCCTGGTTCGGCGGTTGGTCACTGACGGTATTACCAGCGTGGGGTATCCGGGGGCGGCGGCGCGTCGAAGACGGCGAGGCCGCTGCCGGTCTGCCCCTGCTGGCTGGTGGCCGACTGCAGGGCGATGTCCAGCCCTTCCCGGCGCATCCGCAGGTCCGTGTAGAGCAGCACCCTGGTCCCGGCGAGCACTGGCCGGGTCACCGCCCCGGCTACGATCGTGCCCACGGCGCTGACCAGTATGCCGACTACGGTGGTGCCGCCGACGCCGAACGTCACTCCGCTGTGCCCGCTAGAACCCGCCAGCAGGCTGACGAGGTCGAACGGGAGCGCCAGGATGAAGCCGGCCAGGCCGACCACGATCGAGATCAGCAGCGTAATGCCGAACACCCGCCACCAACTGCGCTTCACTAGCCGCCACGACCTGACCAGGCTGGTCCACGGACCCTTGGACTCCAGCACAACGGCCGGGGTGGCGAGCGATACGCGGACGGCGAAGATGATCGTGAACACGGTCGCCGCGATGACGCCCAGCACGATGAGCAGCACGCCCAGGCCTGTCAGGTGCGCAAGGATCAGCGCCAGTCCTGGGATGACCCCGGCCGCCATCGCGCCGAGGATGACCAGTCCCTCCAGCAAGACCGAGCCGATAACCGCGGGCAACCGGGGCCTGGCCAGCCGCCAGGCTTCGGCTATCGTGACTTGCCGTCCCAGCATGCTGTGCCCGACGACCGCGGTGAGCATCCCGGTCAGGCAGGTATCGATCACGAACTGGAGGATCAGCGTGCCGGCATACAGCGGGATGACGGCTTCGGCGAGGGTCGCGACGAAGTGCTCGGCCTGGGCGTGGGTGAGCGTCTGCCCGCTCGCCGGGAACTGCACGTTCTGCATCGCGTGCAGGGAGGCAAGGCTGATCAGCGCGGTGATGATCCCGCTGATTGTCATCAAGACCGCGGCCAGGCCGAGTGTCGCCTTGGGGTTCCGCCGTACCGCGTTGAACGCGCCGTCCATTATCTCGCCCACTTTCAGCGGGCGCAGCGGGATCACGCCGGGCTTGGGGGCCGGCGGAACCCATTGTCCGTACGGACCGCCACCATAGGGCGGCACTCCGTATCCGGGCTGGCCGTACCCAGGCTGGCCGTACCCAGGCTGGCCGTACCCAGGCTGGCCGTACCCAGGCTGGCCGTACCCAGGCTGGCCGTACGGGGGCTGGCCGTACGGGGGCTGGCCCTGGTTGTAGCCCGACTCCCCATATGCCCTCTGGCCACCGCCGGGCTGCTGCCACGGGCCGTTGGAACCGTGCTGCTCGTTGCCTGATCCGGCACCTCTGTCGGGCGAATCGGTCATTTTGGTCCCCTTTGCCGCCGCGGGCGGCATCGCGCAAATTGGGTTGAATCTACCCCGCAACGGAAAAGCTACCCCTGAACGGGTGTCGCGTAGCTAGAAAATGAGGGTAGCCTGCCAGCACACAGTGTCGACCACGTGGAACGATGGGGCCCATGAAAGGACGTGTGCTTGTCGTCGATGACGACGCAGCTCTCGCCGAGATGCTTGGCATCGTGCTCCGAGGTGAGGGATTTGAACCAACCTTCGTCTCTGACGGCGACAGGGCGGTGGAGGTATTCCGTGATTCCCGGCCGGACTTGGTCCTGCTCGACCTGATGCTCCCGGGCTCGGACGGGATCGACGTATGCCGTCAGATCCGTGCCGAATCCGGCGTGCCCATCGTCATGCTGACCGCCAAGACTGACACGGTCGATGTCGTGCTCGGGCTGGAATCGGGCGCGGATGATTACATCGTCAAGCCGTTCAAGTCGAAAGAGCTTGTCGCCAGGGTGCGGGCCCGGCTGCGCCGCACCGATGAGCCGGCCCCGGAAATGCTGCAAATCGGTGACATCGTCATCGACGTGGCTGGCCACTCGGTCAAGCGGGACGGCGAGACCCTCAACCTGACCCCCCTGGAATTCGATCTCCTGGTCGCCCTGGCTCGCAAGCCGCGACAGGTTTTCACCCGGGAAGTGCTGCTAGAGCAGGTGTGGGGCTACCGGCATGCCGCCGATACCCGCCTGGTCAATGTCCATGTGCAGCGGCTCCGGGCGAAGATCGAGAAGGACCCCGAGCATCCCGAGATCGTAGTCACCGTTCGCGGCGTCGGCTACAAGGCGGGGCCCGGATAAGACCTGGGTCGGATGAAGGTGGCAGCGGGTAGCGAAGGTAGGCGGATTGGCTGGATAACCGCGTTCGGGCGTTCGGATCTGGGCCGGGAAATCCTCCGGCGGTTGCCATCCAAGGTCAGGCGACGGGTGTGGGCAATCCGCCGTTGGCAGCATCGCGTAGCGGCGCAGATGCGCAGCCGCTGGCATCGCTCGCTGCAGCTCCGCGTCGTGGCGACGACGCTGCTGCTGTCCGCTCTGGTGATCGCCGTCCTCGGCTTCTTCATGGTCCAGGACATCGCGAATGGCATGGTCAAGACCGCGCAGAAATCCGCGGTCAGCCAGCTGACCCAGGCCAGCCAGGCGGCACAGAAGCAGTCGGGTGTGAACGTGCTCGAGCCACCGCCGAATGAGGCGTACGCCGAGAACGTGATGCTGGTGACCGCGAACCTCCTGCAGGAGGCCGACGGCAACACCGGCAACTACCTGGTCTACATGCGCCTGAACCCCAACGTGAAGTTCCCAGCCTCCTTGCCGTGGGTCGGCGAGAACGACGCTAACCAGGTAATCCCGCAGACCTTGTGGCAGACGGTTGACACGGAGCAGGGCAAGCACGGGAACAAGGTCTGGGTCGAGCTGACGACGCTGCCAGGCTCCGGTCCCGCGCTGGCCGCCGGCATTCCGCTGGGCTCGTCCTATCAGCTCTACTACGTGTTCCCGTTTACCCAGCAGCAGCTGACGCTGCAGATGGTGCAGCGGGTGCTGCTCGGCGTGGGCGTGGCGCTGGTGGCTCTGCTCGCCGCGATAGCCTCGCTGGTCACCAGGTGGGTGGTGCTGCCGGTTCGGCACGCCGCCCAGGCCGCGCGATTGCTGTCCGCCGGGCACCTGGAGGAGCGTCTGACAGTGCAGGGCCGCGACGATCTCGCCGCGCTGGCGACCTCGTTCAACGAGATGGCGGACAGCCTCCAGGACAAGCTGCGCGAGCTTGAGGAACTGTCCAATGTCCAGCGCCAGTTCGTCTCCGACGTGTCCCACGAGCTGCGGACGCCGCTGGCCACGATCATGATGGCCGCGGACGTGCTGTTCGAGTCCAAGGATGACCTTGACCCGATGGAAAGCCGCTCCGTCGAGCTGCTGCAAAGCCAGCTGGAACGGTTCCAGGAACTGCTCGTGGACCTGCTGGAGATCAGCAGGTATGACGCCGGCGCGGCCACGCTGGACGCCGAGCTAGTCGACGTCTGCGACCTGGTCCGCCGGTCGGCGGATGACGCGCAGCAACTCGCCGAGCGACGCGGCTGCCGGATCGAGTTCAGGCTGCCGGCCGAGGGCTGCCCAGCCGAGGTGGACAAGCGCCGGGTCGAGCGGATCCTGCGCAACATCTTGGTGAACGCCGTCGAGCACGGGGAGGACAAGGACGTCGTGGTGACCGCGGCCATGGACAGCGAGGCGGTAGCGGTCGCGGTCCGCGACTATGGTGTCGGCCTGCGTCCGGGCGAGGACCAGCTCGTGTTCGACCGGTTCTGGCGGGCCGACCCGGCTCGGGCCAGGGCCACCGGCGGCACCGGGCTAGGTCTGGCCATCTCGAAGGAGGACGCAGGGCTGCACGGCGGCTGGCTGCAAGCATGGGGCGAGCGGGGCAAGGGGTCGGTGTTCCGGCTGACCGTGCCCCGTGCCGTCGGGCAGACCCTGCATGGCTCCCCGTTGCCGCTGGGGCCGGACGAGGCGGAGATCGCGGCCGGACTCGGCGTGGCCGATGCGTACCCGGTGGGCGACATGACCGGTGTGGTGCCGCATGGCTAACCGGATCGCCGCCGGAGGACGCTGTTCCGGCCGCCCCTGTTCCGGCCGCCCCCGTTCCGGCCGCCCCCTTTCCGGCCACCGCCGTCCCACCTGGGCGTTGGCGGCGATCGCGCTTGCCGTCTCCCTGGCCGGCTGCGTGAGCATGCCAGACAGCGGGCCGCCAGAACCGCTGCAGGCCAGCCCGTCCAGTACAACCCAGGACGCGTCGAACATCGAGCCGATCCCAGCCCCGCCGAAGCAGGGCTTGAACCCGGAGCAGATCGTCCAGGCTTTTCTCGAGGTCAGCGCCAGCTACTCTACGTATCCGGAGATAGTGAAGTCCTACCTCACCCCGCAGAAGGCCGGCGCCTGGAACCCGCGGTGGTCCGCCACGGTGTTCAGCGCCCCCCCGAGCGTCACGCAGTCACCCGCGGTGAAGGGCCGGTCGGCTAGCAAGCAGGTTGTCGTCACCGCCCTGGGGAAGGTGCAGGCGACGTTCAGCGGCACCGGCCAGTACCTATCAGCCGCGCCGACCAGCACGCAGAGCTCGTGCTCCAGTGACGAGCCGGACTACACGTGCGAGGAGTTCACCCTGGTCCAGGTGGGCGGCCAGTGGCGTATCGCAGGGCTGCCTAGCGTCCTGCTGCTCGACGAAGCCGACTTCGACCGGGTGTACCAGACACAGGACCTGTACTTTTTCGACTCGTCCTACAAGAACCTGGTGCCCGACACGGTCTTCGTGCCGAAGGGCACTCCCGCGCAGCAGACGCTCACCACGCTGGTATGCACGCTCATCCCGGCGGGGGGATGCAAATCCGGCTCGCCGGCGGGGAGCAGCGCGATCTCGGCGAGCCAGACCTGGCTGACCGCGGGTGCCACCGTGACGAGCATCCCGCCCGGCACCACGCTGCTTTCTCCGGTCACGGTCACAGCGGGCACCGCGACGGTCAACCTGGGCGGAGGGATAGCCGACTCCAGCGAGCAGAAGTCGATACCGCTGGTCATGGCCCAGCTCACCTGGACGCTCATCGGGTCGCCTACCGGGTCGTCCGGCTCGCTGCCCGCGATCACGGCGGTTGATCTCGAGATCAACAACAATCCGTTGACATCGCCGCAGACCACCGCCTCCTACAGTAAGTACGCCCCGTACCCGCCGAACGAGGGTGTGTTTACCTATGTCGATAACGGTGTCGCGCAGTCGCGCTGTGGTTCGAGCCTGGCCAACTTCGCCGCCACGGGCGTGCCGGTCTTCGACGCGACTGGCATACCAGCCCTGACCACGTGTGGTGGCGCCAGCGCGACACCCTCCCCGTCGCCGTCCGGGCAGCGGACCTCGGGGAAGGCGCGTACGCCGGGCAAGGCGGTCGCGAACCCGGTATCGATGGTCGTCGCCTCGCCTGCGGCCAACTATCTGGCGGGCGTTTCGCCGGGTCGGGACTCGGTCTCTGTCTGGAATATGACCACACAGGGCGTGGTGTTCAAGTGGAGCTGGCAGGGTCAGACGATCAGCTCTATCAGCTGGGACCAGCAGGACGACCTGTGGGTAGTCGTGCGGAACAAGTCGGCACAGACCAGCACGATCTACATGCTGTCCATGACGACCGGCCGGGAGACGACGGCTACGTTCCCCGGTTCGGGGACTGTGCTCTCGCTCAGCGTGGCACCGGACGGCGTGCGTGCCGCGCTGATCGTGCAGAGCGAGTCTGGCACGCAGCAGCAGGTCGAGCTAGCCGGCATCGAGCGGGTGGCTTGCGGAGCCACCTGCAGGTTTCCCGGTTCCGTTGCAGTCACGCTGGCCGTGGGCCCGCCCCTGGGCGGCCCCGACATCACCTACGCCACCTCCCTGGCCTGGTACGACCAGGATGACCTGGCTGTAATCGATATGAACGGACCGATCAGCTACCTATGGGATGTGCCGGTCAGCGGGCGCTCGCCGAACCCTCCCAGGCAGGTGTCGGCTCCGTCGGGATCCACGGCCGCGTCCGCCGCGTCCAGTCCGTTCGCGGAGTCGATAGCGGCCGACAACACCGGCAGCGTCTTGGTGGTCGGCATGTCCGATGGCCAGCTGCTGTACTCGGCGGGATTCGGCCAGCCGTGGCAGGTGCTGGGGACGGGGTCGATGCCGGCCTACGGCGCCCAGGTCAATCCATGAGATATTTCACATTCGACCATTGATGTATAAATGGGTACATAATGGCCGTTGGGGCACCTGCCTGCGACGTTACGTTGTCGTTATGTAACAGTTTGCGAGTAACCGCCTACAACTCCCTCCTGACATTCACGCTCTGGCGAGCTAGCGTTCATGCATGGCACTCGCCCGGGCCCGTGGTTGCGCGGGGTCGGGGCTCCTCGCTGGGAGCCCGGCCCGGCAAGCCGATGCCAGCCGCAGGCAAAACGGTCCACGTAAGGCGACTTTTCGTCGACCGATCACGGTGCGGCTTAGAGGTAAGTCCTGCCTCTCCTGGGGATACAGAGTTCCCGGGCAAGGGAGAAGGGCAGTAGTGGCCAGTGAGGCTGCGAACCCCTCAGCAGGCGGATGTGGGGTCGAAAACCAGGTCGGCCGGGCGAGTGCCGTCCAGGTAAACCGGACTGGAAGGGGGATCTAGGTGGACATCAATGTCAGGGGACACCACATGGGCGTTCCCGAGCGGTTCCGCCAACACGCTACGGGCAAGCTGGCCAAGCTGGCCAAGCTGGACGCCAGGGCTATGCGGGTCGATGTAGAGGTCTCCAGAGAACGTAACTCACGACAGTCCGACCGGCGCGAACGCGTCGAGCTGACTATCTTGTCCCGCGGGCCCGCGATCCGGGCCGAAGCGGCGGCTGACGATAAGTACACGGCCCTCGACATGGCCCTGGCGAAACTGGAATCCAGGCTTCGCCGGGCTAGCGACCGGCGCAAGGTCAAGCACGGTGACAACTCGAGCGTCCGTTCGCCGGGGGTGCTGGTTACGGCCTCGGCGGAGGCGGGCCTCAACGGGCATTCGGACCTCGATCTGGGCGACATGGAGTTCGCGCGTGAGGAGGCGGCCGTGCGTTCCGCCGATGCTGACAGCCATCTGGTGCCGATCCAGATGGAAGGCGAGGGACCGCTCGTGGTGCGGGAAAAGGAACACCCGGCCAAGCCCATGCCCATCGACCAGGCATTGCTTGAGATGGAGCTGGTCGGGCACGACTTTTACCTGTTCCACGACAGCGAATGCGACCGGTTCAGTGTCGTCTACCGCCGTCGCGGATACGACTACGGCGTGATTCGGCTGGTTGAGGAGTAGTTAGGCGATCGCGGGCCCGGGATGGTGACATCCCGGGCTTGCATCATGGAGTTGTGTCAGCCAGAGTCTTGATCGTGACGTTCGTGCCAACCCCGAGGAGGCAGCGAGATGAGCGCCGAGGGTGACCGGGCGACGATGCCCGCAGGCGACCCCGCATCAGGTCCGCGGTCCGAGCCGATTCGGGTGCTGATTGCCGATGACCATGCGCTGTTCCGGCGAGGCTTGGAGATGGTGCTTGAGGAGGAGCCAGATATCGAGTTGGTCGGCCAGGCGGGTGACGGCGCCGAGGCCGTGAAGGCCGCGGGGGAACTGCTGCCCGACATCGTCCTCATGGACATCCGGATGCCGAAGACCAGCGGCATCGAGGCATGCCGGGGAATGAAGGAAGTCGCGCCGAGCGCCAAGATCGTGATGCTGACGATCAGCGATGAGGAAGAAGACCTATTCGAGGCGATCCGGGCCGGTGCCAGCGGTTACCTGCTGAAGGACATCCCGCTGGACGAGGTGGCGGAAGCCGTGAGGTCGGTGTACGGAGGCCAGTCGCTGATCAATCCGTCGATGGCCGGGAAGCTGATCACAGAGTTCGCGACGCTGGCTAGGCGGGACTCGGAGGAGGAGCGGGTACAGCGGGTGCCGGCGCCTCGGCTGACCGACCGCGAGATGGAGGTACTCAAGCTGGTGGCGCGCGGCATGAACAACCGCGACATCGCCAAGGAGCTGTTCATCTCCGAGAACACAGTGAAGAACCACGTCCGGAACATCCTGGAGAAGCTGCAGATCCACTCCCGCATGGAGGCCGTGATGATCGCCGTCCGCCAAAAGCTCATCGAGCTCCGCTAAGACCCCGTGCCACGTTGCCCGTTCCGGCGCGGACGGTACTTGCAGTGCCTGCGGTGCTTGCACGGCTCATGGGTACGGCGGTGCTTGCAGTGCTGATGGTACGGTCGGTGCTGGTGGTGCGCGGTCGGCGCGAGTTCACTGCCGTGAGTCGGCTGTAAGCCCGGTTACCGTGCGGAGTTACCCTTTCGTGAAGCGTTACCCCCCATTTCCGAGGGTCGACGCCTCACGAAGGGGTAACCCCTCACGTTGTTTCGGAAGAATCGTGGCCAGAGAGGTGCCCGGCGGCGCCGAACGTCCGTTATGCCTGGATGTGGCACCTGGCTGGCCCGAGCGAGCACCGGGTCGAGCGAGCTCCGGATCGGCGGCCCGGTGGTCGGCGGCGTCGGCGGCCCGGTGGTCGGCGGGCGGCCGGGCAGGCAGGGCGGGAGGCGGCTAGGCCCGGGCTAGGGCGACGGCTAGCCGCGCCGCGTGGTCCGCGGGCGAGGCTTGGTCCACGCGTACGTCATCGCAGCCCACCCAGCTGGCGGCTTCACGCAGCGCTCGGGCCATTGGCTCGGCGGCGCTCGCGCGATCCAGCGACAGCTTCCTGACCACCAGCGTGCTGCCTTCCCTCGCCGGGTCCACACGGCCGCACAGCCGCCCGCCCGCTAGCAGAGGCATGGTGAAGTAGCCGTGAATGCGCTTGTCCTTGGGCACGTAGGCCTCCAGGCTGTGCTCGAAGCCGAACATCCGCAGTGTCCGCTTGCGATCCCAGACGAGGGAGTCGAACGGCGAGAGCAGCGTGACCCGGTGCCGTTCCCGCCCGCCCGCGGCCTCCCCGGCAAGCGCGGCCGGGTCTGCCCACGCGCTCACCGGTTTGCCGGAACTGGAAGCCACCTTCCGGGTCGCGGTGCCCGCCTTCCCGGTCGCGGTGCCCGCCTTCCCGGTCGCCGCGCTTGAGGCGATCGTCACCGGGACCAGGCCTGCCGCCTCGGCGGCTTCGGCGAGGCTTTGGGTCGGCTGGTCCTTCAGGAAGCTGGCAAGGCGGTGGTAGTCGGTGATGTCTGCCTTTGTCACCACGCCTAGCGCCCGGGCAGACACGGAAAGCAGGCGGGTCAGGCACTCCTGGTCGGTCAGCTCCGCGTTCTGCAGGTCGCTCGGCAGAACGCGTTCCGGCAGGTCATAGACGCGTCGCCAGCCGGTGCGCCGGACACTGATCACCTCGCCGATGTCCAGCAGCCACTCGGCGGCGATCTTCACCTCGGACCAGTCCCACCACGGTCCGCCTCCTTTGGCGCCGCCCAGTTCTGTAGCGGTCAGCGGCCCGCCGGTGGCGAGGCGGTCCAGGACTTGCTTACAGGCAGTCTCGGAGACCTCATGCCACCGCTGGCCCTGAGCACGGAACCTACGGCGCCGGAAGGCGTAGAAGGGCCACTCATCAAGCGGCAAGATGCATGCCGCGTGTGCCCAGTACTCAAAGGCGGCGGGCATCCGAGGATGCCAGTACGCGCGCTCGATCTGGTCCCTGGCGACCCGCCCGAGCCTGGCATAGGCCACCAGTTCGTGCGACCTGGCCAGCACGCTGATCGTGTCCAGTTGAACGGCGCCGATCCGGCTCAGCATGTCGGCCACGCCACCCCGCCGTCCGCTGGCGCCAAGAAATCCTTGCGAGCGCAGCGTTATCCTGCGGACCTCATCTGGGGTAAGGACATCGAGACCCATGTCGGCGAGCGTAGCGCGAGGGTCCGACATTTCCGGCTCTGGACCACATTCGTGACGGTCACGGTGATCCGCGGATGATACCGCCGAACTCGCGGGCCGCTGACGCCGGATCCGCGGCATCTCCTGCTGCCTGAAGGCAGCAACCGGATCATCGCGTGTACTCTTACCCCCTCCCAGGGGTGTAAGTACACACGGTAATCGAGATCAGCGACCGAGCGATCGTTTTGACCGGGTATGAGCCGCGCCGCAGCAGTTCCGTCGCGCCGCGCCGCAGCAGTCGCGCCGCCCCGCAGTCGCGCCGCCCCGCAGTCGCGCCGCCCCGCAGTCGCGCCGCAGCAGTTCCGTCGCACCGTCGTGCCGCAGACCAGGATCGGCCGGGCCCATGCGGGACCGAAGACAGCAATCCGTCGGCGAAAAACGGACGTTTGTTATTGATTAATACCAATCGTCCATAATGCGCGTCGAGAGGGCGAGGATTCCTCCGACTACCACGATCCCGGTACCAGCCCAGAACAGCCACCAGGTAGGCCCGGTCAGCATGGCGGCGCCGCCGACCACGAACCCGATCACGATGATCGCGATCGCCGCCCAGGAAGAGGCCCTGCCGTGGTGCGTGGGGTGCTGGAACACCTCCAAGCCGTGCGCGCCGGTCTGCTGCATGGCACTCGTCGCCGTCCGATCGGCCACGCCGTCTCCTCTCCTCGTTGCCGCTCCTATTATTCTCCGGGAAGTGGGAGACTAGGCTGCAGCCGGCCCCACCTTCAGCCGCGCGAATCGGTTTAGTGGGCTACCTCGCCTACGATGACATGTTGAGCGGTGGGCGGAACCTGCGGGGGGCCACCGGCCGTTGATGAGGTCAAACGATCCGCGAGGAGCGCGACGAGAAAGTGCCAGCCATAGTCGATAGTGTCCTTCGCGCTGGCGAAGGGCGGATCCTGCGCAAACTCAAGCGGATCAGCGAGCAGATCAACTCAATCGAAGAAGATTTCGTCGCGATGAGCGACGCGGATCTGCGCAGACTGACCGATGAGTTCAGGCAGCGCTACGCCGACGGTGAAACTCTCGATGGCCTGCTCCCGGAGGCCTTCGGAGCCGTGCGCGAGGCCGCCAAGCGGACCTTGAGCCAACGGGCTTTCGATGTGCAGCTGATGGGCGCCGCAGCCCTGCACCTGGGGAACATCGCCGAGATGAAGACCGGTGAAGGCAAGACGCTCACCGGCGTTTTCCCCGCTTACCTGAACGCCCTGGCCGGCCAGGGCGTCCATGTGGTCACCGTCAACGACTACCTGGCCAAGCGCGACTCGGAATGGATGGGCCGGGTGCACCGCTTCCTCGGCCTCGAGGTCGGCGTGATCCTGGCCCAGATGACCCCGCCGGAGCGCAAGATCGCCTACTCGGCGGATGTCACCTACGGGACCAACAACGAGTTCGGCTTCGACTACCTGCGCGACAATATGGCCTGGTCACTCGAGGAGTGCGTCCAGCGCGGCCACCACTACGCGATCGTGGACGAGGTCGACTCCATCCTCATCGACGAGGCGCGGACACCGCTGATCATCAGCGGCCCCGCCGAGCAGAACAGCCGCTGGTACGCCGAGTTCGCCAAGATCGCGCCGCGGCTGCGCCG
>Ga0335074_10006858_pt1 | contig 15809 bp, 14 predicted proteins | sample Lox_Sample_23_FD_206715 | JGI IMG/M metagenome (GOLD analysis project Ga0335074, IMG submission 206715) | Soil microbial communities from Loxahatchee National Wildlife Refuge, Florida, United States - Lox_Sample_2.3 | ecosystem: Environmental > Terrestrial > Soil > Wetlands | place: USA... | reverse complement strand
CCGTTTGCCGTCCTGGTCGACTACGCCCACACGCCTGATTCGCTGGAGAACGTGCTGGGAGCCGCCCGCTCGCTCACTGACAAAAGACTCCATGTCGTCTTCGGCTGCGGGGGCGATCGAGACCGCGGCAAGCGCCCGCTCATGGGTGAGATTGCGGCACGCCTCGCCGACCACGTCATCGTCACCTCGGACAACCCGCGCTCGGAGGACCCGGAGGCGATCATCGCGGAGATCCTGGCTGGGATCGACGGCTCGGTCGAGCACGACGCGGATCGTCGTGAGGCGATCCAACGAGTGATCGGGGCGGCCCACCCCGGCGACATGGTGGTGATCGCCGGCAAGGGCCACGAGCAGGGTCAGGAGTTCGAGAACGGGCGCAAAATCCCGTTCGACGACGTCGAGGTGGCGCGCGAGGTTCTGCGCAGCCTGGCGCCGGCAGGCTGAGCCGCGATCGTCCAGAACCACGGGTACAGTGGTCGATCCATGCTGTCCTGGGACGCCCAGCAGGTGGCGCGCGCGGCGGGTGCGCAGCTTCTGAGCTCGCCCTTCGCGGGAGCCTCGGGGCCCGAGCGGGTGACGATCGACTCACGTGACGCTGGCCCAGGGGCCCTGTTCGTCGGTCTGCCCGGCGAGCGCACGCACGGTGGAGCGTTTGCCGACCAGGCGCTGCAAGCCGGCGCCTGGGGGGTGCTGACCGGCCCCGAGTACGCGGGGGCGGCGACCACGAGCGAACCCGGGGTCAGGATGGCCGCCGAGGATCCGCTCGGAGCCCTCCAGCGCCTGGCCACGGCCTGGCGGCGCCACCTGAACGCCGCCGTGATCGGCGTCACGGGCTCGACCGGCAAGACCTCGACCAAGGACCTGCTCCTGGCGGTTCTCTCGACCCAGCGGATGACCGTCGCCTCCCGATCCAACTTCAACACCGAGATCGGGCTGCCGCTCGAGATCCTGGCCGCGCCGGGCGGCACGCAGTGCCTGGTCCTGGAGATGGGGATGCGCGGGCCCGGTCAGATCGCCGAGCTGGCCGCAATCGCCGAGCCGGACGTCGGGGTGATCGTCAGTGTCGGACCGGTCCATCTGGAATCGCTGGGAACGCTGAGCGCGATCGTGGCAGCCAAGGCGGAGCTGATCGCCGGCCTCGAGCCGGGCGCCACCGCCGTCCTGCCCGCCGATGAGCCGCTGCTGGCGCCCTACCGGCGCGAGGACCTCACCACCCTCACCTTCGGCGATGGCGGAGACGTCCGCCTCGCCGGCGCTGATGATGAGCACGTCGAGATCGACCTGGCCGGGAAACGGATCGAGCTGGAGGTGAACTTCACGCAGGCGCACCTGCGGCGCAACCTGCTGGCGGCGGCGGCCGCGGCGCACGCAGTCGGGGTCACGCCGCGGGGCCGGATCGAGCTGGTGCTTTCGCCCGGTCGGGGTCAGCGCCAGCAGCTCCCCGGCGGCGTGCTCCTGATCGACGACTGCTACAACGCCAACTCGATGTCGATGCGCGCCGCCCTCGACGATCTCGACGTGACCGCCAAGCAGCGTCCCGGCTCGCGTCGGGTTGCCGTTCTTGGCGACATGCTCGAGCTTGGCCCCGACGCCCGTGAGTTTCACGCGCAGATCGGCGAGTACGCGACGGGACGCGCCGATGTCCTGGTGACCGTTGGACCGCTCGCCGAGGCGATCGCCAGCCGTTACCGCGGTGGCGAGCACCACCACGCCGCCGACTCAACCGAGGCGGCCGAGCTCGTCCGAGCGGTCATGCAACCTGACGACATCGTCCTGGTCAAGGCCTCCCGCGGGGTTGCCCTGGAACGAGTCACCAGCGCTCTAACAGCGGGAGCCCCGGCGTGATCGACTCGGTATCCGGCCGCGTCCTGATTTCGAGCTCGGCCGCGCTGCTCATGTGCCTGTTCCTGTCCCCGCGGTTCATCGACTTCCTCCGCGAGCACGCGTTCGGCCAGAACATCCGCGAGGAAGGTCCCGAGGGACACAAGAAGAAGGCGGGTACGCCGACGATGGGCGGGGTCATCATCGTGCTCGCCTTCGCCGTGCCCTTCCTTCTGCTCTCCACGCGGGACTGGCCCTCGATCGGCGTGTTCGGCGCCACCGTCGCTTTCGCCCTGCTCGGCTTCGCCGACGACTACACGAAGATCGTCAAGCGCCGCTCGCTCGGCCTGCGGGCGCGAACCAAGCTGATCGTGACGATCGCGATCTCGCTCGGCCTGTGGTGGGTGGCCACGCAGAAGGTCGGGCTCGCGCCCACGGTGAAGCTGTGGGTGGTGGACGTACGGCTCGACCTGGGGCCGTTCTTTCCCGTCTTCATTTACCTGGTCGTGGCCGGGACGACGAGCGCGGTCAACCTCACCGACGGGCTCGACGGGCTCGCCGCGGGATGTGTCGCGATCGCCCTGCTGGCCTATATCGGGATCACCTTCATCACGCCCGGCGACCACGACCTCGAGCTGATCGCCGGCTGCCTGACCGGGGCGTGCATCGGGTTCCTGTGGTTCAACAGCTTCCCGGCCAGCATCTTCATGGGGGACACGGGCTCGCTCGCCCTGGGGGGCGCCATCGCCGCGCTGGCCATCATGACCCAGACGGAGGTCCTGCTGCTCGTGATCGGAGGCATCTTCGTGATCGAGGCGCTCTCGGTCCTGGTCCAGGTCTTCTCCTTCCAGGTGTTCCGCAAGCGCGTGTTCAAAATGGCCCCGATCCACCACCACTTCGAGCTCGAGGCCTGGTCGGAGACCAAGATCATGTTGCGCTTCTGGATCGTCGCCGCGGCCTGCGGCGCGATCGGGTTCACCGTCTACCAGATATCCATCCGCGGCGGCGTTCAGCATTGATCGCGATGCCGCTGAGGTTCCTTGCCGCTGCGCGCACCCAGGTCGGGCAACGCGTTCTCCGCACCCTGGCGCTGACGGTTGGGGTGATGCTCGTGACTGCGGCGCTCGCCATCGCCGCCACGGTGACCGTCATCCACAGCGGCAAACACGTCCGTCTGCGTCCAGGCGACACGCTCCGGGTGCAGTTCACCGGTTCATTCGCCAGCACGGGCTACAGCTGGCGCGTGACGAGCAAGCCGAAGTCCGGCGTGCTCGAACGGCTGGCGAGCCAGGTGAAACCGGCTGGAAGCTGTTCCGCGGGCACGGTTGGCTGCCCTGAGCACATGATCTTCCGCTATCGAGCTGAGCACGCGGGCTCGACGCGGATCGGCTTTCGCCTGTTCCCCCCGGGCGCTGCGAGCCGCCCCACGAGCTCCTTCTCGGTGACCGTAGCCGTGAGCTGAGGGGGCGAGCCTTGAAGCCGCGGCCGCCGCTACCGCCTGGACCCTTCCTGGTCGTCGGTCTGGCCCGGTCGGGCGAGGCCGTCGCACTGGCTCTGCGCGCCCGCGGGGAGGAGGTGATCGGCTGTGATGCGGGCGCGTCTGTGGCGCTGAGGGAGGCGGCGGGGAGGCTTGCCGCGGCGGGCGTCGAAGTACATCTGGATGCGTCAGGTGACGCCTTTGCCGCCGCCGCCGGGACGCTCGTCAAGAGCCCCGGCGTCCCTACCACCGCACCGGCCGTGCAGGCGGCTCGGCGTGCTCGCATCCCGGTCCTCGGAGAGCTCGAGCTGGCTTGGCGACTGCTCCCGAACGAGTTCGTCGCGGTGACGGGGACCAACGGCAAGACGACCACGACCGAGTGGATCGGACACATCCATCGCGCGGCGGGCGCTCCGGTGGCCGTGGCCGGGAACGTGGGAACGGCTCTGTCCTCCCTGATCGCCAAGATCTCGCCCGATGAGACGATCGTGTGCGAAGCGTCGTCCTTCCAGCTCGAGGACACCGAGGCCTTCGCGCCCGAGGCAGCGGTGCTCCTCAACGTGACGCCGGATCACCTCGACCGTCACGGCAGCTTCGAGGCCTACGTGGACGCCAAGCTCCGGATCTTCGCCAACCAGAGCCCGCAGGACGTCGCCGTGCTGGCCGACGACCTGGAGCTGGAGATTCCCGGCGCCGCCAGGCAGGTGCGCTTCGGTGACCGCGCCGCCGCGGCGCTGCGGCTTAGCGGCGGCGAGCTCGTCTGGGACGGCACGCCCGTCGTCCGAGTCGACGAGATCCGGCTTCCGGGCAAGCACAACCTTCAGAACGCGATGGCCGCCGCCGCCGTCTGCCTGTCCCGAGGCCTGGTCCCGGAGGCGGTCGCCGACGGCCTGCGCAGCTTCGGCGGCGTGGCGCACCGGCTCGAGCTCGTCTCCGTGCACGACGGCGTCGCCTACGTCAACGACTCCAAGGCGACGAACGTCGCTTCGACGATCGTCGCCTTGCGCTCCTACCCGAACGGCGTGCACCTGATCGCGGGTGGGCAGGGCAAGGGCCAGGATTTCTCGCCGCTGGCGCCGCTGGTGGCAGAGCGCTGCGCCGCGGTATACCTGATCGGCGAGGACGCCGGCGAGCTGCACCAGGCGCTCGACGGCACCGGGGTCCCGTTGCTTGTCGCGGGTGACCTGGAGCGGGCGGTGGCGATGGCAGCCGGCCGCGCGAGAGCGAACGACGTCGTGCTCCTGTCGCCGGCCTGCGCCAGCTTCGACCAGTACCGCGACTTCGAGGCCCGCGGCGAGCATTTCCGAGCGCTCGTCCTCGGTTTGGGCCGACCCGGAGCGAGCGCCTGATGGCCGCGCGCGGAGCCGCAGCGAGCGCGCGGCCCGGAACGGCTTCGATCGGATCTCGTCCTCGGCGGGCGACACGGCGCCCCGCTCCGCCGCTCGAGCACCGGATCCTGGTCACCGCCACCCTGTGCTTGCTCGCCTTCGGTGCCGTGATGGTCTACAGCGCCTCCTCACCGTTGGGCGTCGTCAACGGTCATGGCTTCGGCACGGGCGAGTTCTTCATGTACCTCATAGCCGCGGCGCTGGGCCTCGGGCTCATGCGCTTCTTCGAGCGGCGCGGCCTCAGCCTGCTCAGCCGTCGCCTCGTCAACGGGCTGCTGGCCGTCTCGTTCCTACTCCTGCTCGCCGTGCTCGTCCCGCACATCGGTGTCGAGGCGGGCGGGGCTCGGCGCTGGATCGGATTCGGGGGCCTGCAGTTCCAGCCCTCGGAGCTGATGAAGCTCTCGTTGGTGCTCTACGTGGCGGGCTACCTGGCCGACCACCCGAACCGGATGAAGGGGTTCAAGCAAGCGATCGCGCCGATCGCGATCGTGACCGCGCCGGCCTGCGCCTTGATTTACGCGGAACCCGATCTCGGGACCATGCTCGTCGTATGCCTGACGGTGGCAGCGCTGATGGTCGCGGCCGGGATGCCGGCCCGCTACCTGGGAATGATGGCCGGGATCGCCGTGCTGGGGGTGGCGCTGCTCATCCTCGGCTCGGCCTATCAGCGCGCACGGCTCACCTCGTTCCTGCACCCGTGGGCGGCCAAGTCGACCGAGGGCTTTCAGGCGGTCCAGGGGCAGATCGCCGTGGGCTCAGGCGGGCTGTTCGGCGTCGGTCTCGGCAGATCGGTGCAGAAGGTCTTCTATCTGCCGGAGGCTCAGACCGACTTCATCCTCGCGGTCATCGGCGAGGAGCTGGGCGTGATGGGGATCCTCGGCGTCGCTGTGCTCTACGGGATGATCGCCTACGCTGGGCTGCGCACGGCCCGCAAGGCGGCAACCCGCTATGCCAAGCTGCTCGCGACCGGCCTGACCTCGCTGATCCTTTGCCAAGGTCTCATCAACATCTTCGTCGTGCTCGGCCTCGCGCCCCTCACCGGGGTGCCACTTCCGTTCATCTCGTATGCGCCCACCAGCCTGATCGTGCTGCTGAGCTCGGTGGGTCTGCTCCTGAACGTGGCGCGACCCGCACCGGGGCAGCTGCGCGCGGTGGATGGGGGCCGCGACCGGGTTCGCGCGACGCGTGAAGCCGACGCGGATCGTGATCGGCGCCGGCGGGACGGCCGGGCACGTGGTGCCGGCGCTGGCGGTCGCTGACGCGCTTCGCGATCAGGGCGCCGAGGTCCATTTCGTCGGGGGCGAGCGCGCCGAGGCCACGCTCGTACCGCAGGCCGGCTATCCGCTGCACCCCCTGCGCGTGGTGGCGCTGCCGCGTCGCCGGCCGCTGGCCGCCGCCCGCGCCGTCAGCATCGACGCGCGGGCTCTCCTCGGCGCCCGCCGGTTGCTTTCGCATGTACGGCCGGACGCCGTCCTCGGCGCGGGTGGGTACGTGGCCGGCCCGGTATGCCTGGCCGCCGCGCTGTGCCGCATTCCGCTCGTGCTCAGCGAGGCCGACAGCCACCTGGGTCTGACCAACCGCCTGCTCGCGCCGTTCGCTCGCCGCGTCTGCCTCGCCTTCCCGATCCCGGGGCGTCAGGGGAGCCGCTACCGGGTCACCGGCCGACCGGTCCCGGTGCCGGTGGCGGACCGTGTCCAGGCTCGGCGGCACTTCGGGATCGCGCCCGACGACACCTGCGTGCTCGTGTTCGGAGGCTCCCAGGGCGCCCGGTCGATCAACCACGCGGCAGTCGAGGCGTTCGCCGGCGCGGCCGGGGGGCAGATCCGGGTGCTGCATGCCGCCGGCGAGCGCGACCTGCCGGATCTGCGCTCGCCCGGCCCGCACTACGACCTGCGCGGGTACATGCCGGATCTGGGCGATGCCCTGGCCGCCAGCGATCTGGTCGTGGCCCGGGCCGGCGGCTCGCTGTTCGAGATCGCAGCGGCGGGACGGCCGGCCGTTCTGGTCCCCTATCCCCACGCCACCGCCGATCACCAGAGCGCGAACGCGCGCTACATGGCGCAGGCCGGCGCCGCCGTGGTCATTCCGGACGCCGAGCTGAGCGGGGCCCGACTGGCCAGCGAGGTGGGCCGGTTGCTGGCCGACCGGCCGCGGCTGGTGGCGATGGCCCGAGCTTCGGCCGGTCTGGCCCGCCCCAGCGCGGCGGCCGACATCGCCTCCGAGGTGCTGGCGGCGGCCGAGAGCCGGGGGCTCCGGCGCCTGCGGCGCCCGTCTCAGTAGGGCCGGCTGGGGAAGTGGGGGCCGAGGCGTGCGTTGGCGCGCTCGGCGAGCCCGATGGCCCGCGCCGGCCAGAAGACGCCACTTGGCGGGCCGCCGCCACAGGTGCCACTGCTGTTCCCCGGGACGATCACCCACAGGAAGGCGTCCACGTCGGTGTAGCCGGTGTGGGTGGTCGGCCGAGGTCCGAGAGCTCGGCCGGGGGCATTGCACAGGTCCTCGACGCCTTGGGTCCGGGGGTGGGGATTGCGCTTCGGCCCGTTGCCGTTGAGGGCGGTGTTGATGACGAAATGGGCGCCGTTGGTGAGCTTGGAGATTTTCTCGCCGTACTTGATCTCGTTGATCGTCCAGTTGAGATGCGTGCCGTTGGTGTAGAAGCCCTCGGTTTGCGAGACCCCGCTCGCATTGAGGATCCTGGCGGCGTAGGCCGGGGTGTTGGCATCGGAGTAACCGCCCTCGAGGTACACCACCGTGTGGGGGAGGGAGCTGAGCGCATCGACCTCGTAGTGCAGCATCGCCTCCCATTCGGGAAGCAAGCCCGCCTTGGCGATACAGGCGGACGAGCCGATGGCATCGAGCTCGAGGAGGAGGACGGCGGGACGGTTGGCGACACCCGCCGCGAGGGCCTGAATCTGGGCCTCGAACGTCGGAACGTAGGCATCGATCGAAGCGAGCGTGGGGCAGCCGCCCAACTCGGGGTGCAGGAAGTAGGTGTTGATGATCGGGATCGCTCCGGGATCCGCGCTGAAGTTCTGGCAGAACAGCTTCTGGGTCTGGTCGAAGATCCCGGCGGGGGTGCCGCCCTGGGAGAAGAGACTGATCCGCTGAGGCTCGGGCTCGGCGGCGATCTTCTCGAGCTCCCTGACCTCATGGGCGACGCTCTTGCGGACCGTGGGCAGCTCCTCGGCGACGAAGCGGGCGAAGGTGCCCCACGATTCCCGGTCCGGGAAGCCCGGCAGTGCGGTCCCGAGCGGGGTCGAGGTGTCGATCCCCAGCAGGTGGGCGATCGCGCCGGCGGCGGAGCCGTGGGCGGGTCCGTCGACGAAGAACCGGGCCCCAACCAGCGGGTTGCCCGCCGGCGGCGCCGGCGAGAGCATCAGCGGGTTACTGGGATTCCGGTGCACCGGAAAGGGATCGGCGCACTGCTGCGCGAAGGCGGCATGGGTGACCGCGCGATGGCCGCTCGCAGCCGGCACGAGCGATCCGATGCCCACCAATACGGTCAGCGCTCCGAGCGCTGCCACTGCCAACGATCTGGGCCTCAACGTCGGTATTGCTAGCAGACCGGGAGCCTGACGGTGCTCAGTAAGGAGAGCTCGGGTACCCGGGGCCGAGCTGCTGGTTGGCGTTCTCGGCTAGCTCGAGCGCGTAGCGAGGGTCGAATACGCCCGCGGGCTTGGCCCCCGGGTAACAGGTGGTGCCGTGGCTGCGTCCGGGCACCCCGGTCCAGAGAAAGGCGTCGAGGAGGGGGAACGTGTGCCCATCCCAGGTTGGCTGGGTGTCGGCGGTCGGGATCCGGCCGAGGCCACGGCCCGGCGGATTGCACAGCTCCTCCACGCCGTGATGGCCAGGAGTGCGGTCGAGTAACGGCCCGCGGCCGTTCTGAGCCGTGTTGATCACGTAGTACGGGGTGTAGTCGACCGGCGGCTTCTGTGCCGCGTAGATCTTCTTCACGCGCGCCGCGACCTTGTCGGCCCAGGCGATCTCCTTGCTCGACCAGTTCAAATGGGTGTCGTTGGTGAAGAACCCGCGGATCTTGTCGACGCCAACATCGACGAGGAACCTGGCGGCGTTCGGCGCTGAGGTCTCGTCTTCGGAACCCGCCTCCTGGTAGGCGATGACGTGGGGCAGCGTGGCGAAGGAGGCGATCTCGTAGCTCAGCTCTCGCAGCCACAGCCTGAGCGCCAGCCCGTGGAGGCACGAGATCGTTCCGATCGAGTCGATCTCGATGAGGACGACGGATCGGCGCTGTCCGATCGCCGCCACCATCCCGTTGACGTCGTCCTTGAACGTCGCCCACCACTGCTCGAGCGCGGTGGCCGACGGGCAGAACTGGCCCTTCGGATATGCGAAGAAGGTGCTGAACACCGGAACCGTGTCCGGCGTCGGGTCGGCGAGCATGTTGTCGCAGAGCAGCTTCGTCACCTGGTTGTAGATCCCGGTGTAGCCACCACCTTCCGCGTACAGGCTGACGCTCTGCGTCTCCTCCTCGTCCCCGATCTTGAAGTACTCCTCGACCTCGTGGGCGATCGTCGCGCTGACGGACGGGAGCTTGGCGATGACAGCCGCCTTGAACGCGGCCCAGGTGTCCGAGTCCGAATACGAGGAGTTGTTCAGCCCGAGGAGGTTCTCGATCGTCTGAGCGACTACCCCGTGGCGGGGACCGTCGATGAAGAAATGGGCCCCGTGCAGGGGATCCGACCCCGGAGGAGTCGGCAGGGCCAGCGGGTTGCTCGGGTCACGCGGGCTCGTCACCGGCTGGATCGCGCACGCCGAGGCGGCACTGGCGGTGGGCCCGCCCCGGGAGCTGCCGGAGGCGCTGGCGGCCAGCCCGGCGCCGGCGAGGGCCGCGACCAGCGTCAGGAGCAGGCCGATCCGCGCCACTGGCCCCCTCGCGATGTTCATCCTTGGCATTCGCCCCACGCCATATTCATACCGGCGGGCGGAGACCGCCGGGGCTTTTGTGCCGGGCCGGTCACCGATTCGCTTTCAGTAGCCTGCGGCCAGATGCCGTTCCGACAGGGTGACTGGCGCGGGCGCCGGCTGCACTTCGTCGCTATCGGCGGCGCGGGGATGAGCGGCCTGGCTCTCATCGCGCGGTCGCTGGGCGCTGCGGTCACGGGCTCTGACCGGAGCGAGTCGCCCTATCTCGCCCAGCTGCGCGCAGCGGGGATCGAGCCGATCATCGGACACGCAGCCGGGAACGTCCCCGCCGGCGCCGAGCTCGTCTACTCGACGGCCGTGGCGCAGGACAATCCGGAGCGGGCGACCGGCCGGGCATCCGGGGCGCGCGAGCTTCACCGTGCCGATCTCCTGGCCGAGATGGCGGCGCTGAAGCGCTGTCTGGCCGTGACGGGGACCCACGGCAAGACGACCACGACGGCGATGATCATCCATGTCCTGGCCGGCTGCGGCCTGGATCCGGCCTACGTTGTCGGCGGGCTGCTGACCACGGGGACGAGCGCCGGCTGGGGGAGTGGCGAGTGGATCGTCGTGGAGGCGGACGAGTCGGACCGCTCCCTGCTGAAGCTGTCGCCGGAGATCGCCGTGCTCACCAATGCCGAGCTAGACCACCACTCCACGTACGCGTCTCGGCTGGACTTGGAGGAGACCTTCCGCGAGTTCATGGGGCGGGCCGCGCGGGCTGTCGTGTGGGACCGGCCCGAGCTGCGCGCGCTCTGCCCGCCGGGGGCGGTCGCCTACGACGCCGTCGACCCGATCCTGGAGCCGGCGGGGTCGCGGTTCGTGTGGGAGGGACTCGAGGTGACCGTGCCGGTACCGGGGGCCCACTACGCCGTCAATGCGGCCGGCGCGCTGACGGCGTGCGCGCTGGTCGGGGTCGATCCGGTCACGGCCGTAACGGCAATCGCCGACTTCCGCGGCGCCCGGCGGCGGCTCGAGTTGCTGGGAAGGTCGGCCACCGGCGCCGCCGTCTATGACTCTTATGCCCATCATCCGACGGAGGTGGCCGCCGATCTGGCGGCGGTGCGCACCCTCGGGCCGCGGCGCCTGCTGGCCGTCTTCCAGCCCCACCTGTACTCGCGCACCCGGGCGCTGGCCCGCGAATTTGGGGCTGCGCTGGCCGGCGCGGACGCGTCGGTGGTACTCGACGTTTACCCCGCGCGCGAGCGGCCAGAGGACTTCCCCGGGGTGGACGGCCGACTCGTGGCGAGCGCGGCGGCCGACGCCGCCGCTGGGCGCCCGGTCGCGTGGATGCCGTCGTTCCCGGCGGCCCAGAGGTATCTGCAGTCGGTGCTCCGGGACGGGGACGTGTGCCTGGTGATGGGGGCCGGGAACATCGATGCGCTGGGGCGGGCACTGGTGGGGGCCGAGTAGACCGGAGCCAGCCGACGCTCCGTCTACCCTGACGGCCGTGACGGACCCGCCCGGAGGCGTGCAACGCGACTTCCCGCTCTCGCGGCTCACGACGATCCGGACCGGCGGCGCCGCTGAGCTGTTCGCGCGTCCGGGATCGATCGAGGAGCTCGAGACGGTGCTGGCTTGGGCCGGTCAGGAGGGACATCCGGTAGGGGTCGTGGGTTCGGGGTCGAACCTCCTGGTAGCCGACGCCGGCGTGCGCGGACTCGTCGTGAAACTGAACAAGGATTTGAGCAAGATCGAGCTGGCGGCGCCCCGCATCGAGTGCGGTGGTGGAGCGCGGCTGCCCGCGGTGGCGGCGGCGGCGGCGAAAGCCGGCCTCAGCGGGATCGAGTTCGGCGTGAACATCCCCGGCACGGTCGGCGGAGCCGTGCGGATGAATGCCAACGCCTACGGGGGCGTGCTGGCCGAGGTGCTCGAGTTTGTGGACGTGGTGAGCGCGGCCGGAACCGTGCGCAGGACCCCGGATCAGCTGGGCTTTGCCTACCGCCGCTCCAACCTGGGCGAAGGAGAGGTGGTCGCGCGCGCCGGGTTCCGGCTGACGGCCGCTGAGAACGAGCAGGTGCGGGCGACGCTCGCCGACCTGCGTGGCCGGCGCAAGGAGGCCCAGCCCTCCGGGATCAAGACGTTCGGCTCCACCTTCAAGAACCCCGAGGATCCGCGGGCCGAGGGCCGCACGGCGGGGCAGCTGCTCGACGCCGCCGGCTGCCGCGGCCTTCGGGTCGGGGGCGCGAGCTTCTCGGCCAAGCACGCCAACTTCGTCGAGAACCACGGCGAGGCGACCACGGCCGACGTCATCGCCCTGATGGCCGAGGGACGGCGGCGGGTGCGGGAGCGGTTCGGGATCGAGCTGGAGCCCGAGGTCCAAGCCCTCGGCCCAGTGGAGTTCCCGCCCGATTGGGGACGCGAGTGAGCGCCACCCGCCCCTATCGGACGGGCTGGAGCGCTCGCCTCACACGCCGGCGCAGCCGGCGGATACCGCGGCCCTCGCCGTTCGCTCTGGCCCTGCTGGCCGGGGTTGCGATCATCCTCGGTGGGGGCTATCTGTGGGTCCGGGACTCCTCGCTCGTGGCGGTCAAGCGCGTCCAGATCATCGGGCTGAGTGGGCCGCAGGTCCCACAGATCCGCGGCGCGCTGCGCTCGGCCGCTCTCGACATGACCACCCTGGACGTGAACATGGGGCAGCTGCGGACAGCGGTTACGCCCTACCCCCAGGTTCTCTCCCTGCGCGTCAGCACCCAGTTCCCGCACGGACTGGTGATCCACGTCGAGGAGCATGTCCCGGTGGCCACGATCTCCGAAGGCGGGCGCACAGTCCAGGTCACCGGCGCCGGCGTGGTCGTCGGCGGGCGGGTTCGCGGGTCCCTGCCGATGCTGCCGCTGCGAATCGCGGCCGGCCCCACCCGCCTCGAGCAGCCGGGGACCCTGGCCGTCCTACGCGTCCTGGCGGCGGCTCCCTACGCGCTGCTCGCTCATATCGCCACCGCTCACGACGGATCCGAGCACGGCGCCGTGGTCGCGCTGCGAAACGGGCCCGACCTGTACTTCGGCGCGCCCGACTACCTGGCGGCGAAATGGGCGGCGGCCCTGGCCGTGCTGGGAAACTCGAGCTCGGCGGGGGCGCAGTACATCGACGTCACCGATCCCCAACGCCCGGCAGCGGGCGCCACAGCCCCGCCGGCTTCCGGCTGAGGGGGATCCGCGGAACGGCACCATCGACCGGCTCAGGAGGCCCGGCCCCCGAGAGATGACTAAACCTCTACTTGAGGGTTACTGCTCGTCCAGGCGGTAACCTCAGAGGGAAATCGAGGGTTCCCCGATCTGCAAGGATCGTTGCGTCGGGGCCACCGACGTTGACGTGCCGGATCCCCAGCGCGTAACGTGCGAAACTCCCGCAACCGGCGGAGAGCCGACAAACGCTCAACGCTACCTCGAGGGTCGGACGGTAATCATGGAAAGCGGCAGTTACCTCGCAGTCATCAAGGTCGTCGGAGTCGGCGGCGGCGGCACCAACGCGGTCAATCGCATGGTCGATGCCGGCCTGCGAGGGGTCGAGTTCATCGCCTGCAACACCGACGCCCAAGCGCTCGCCATGTGCGATGCCGACATCAAGCTGAACATCGGCCACGAGCTCACGAAGGGCTTGGGCGCCGGCGCCAACCCCGATGTCGGCCAGGGAGCGGCGGCCGAATCCCGCGACGAGATCAAGGAGGCCCTCAAGGGCGCCGACATGGTGTTCGTCACGGCCGGAGAGGGCGGCGGCACCGGCACGGGCGCGGCCCCCGTGATCGCCGACATCGCCAAGAACGAGATCGGGGCGCTGACCGTTGGAGTCGTCACGCGGCCGTTCAGCTTCGAGGGCACGCAACGAGCGCGCCAAGCCCAGGATGGGATCGCCAAGCTGAGGGAATTCGTCGACACCCTGATCGTCATCCCCAACGAGAAGCTGCTCGCCATCGTCGAGCGGCGCACGACGATCCTCGACGCCTTCCGGGAGGCCGACAACGTCCTGCGTCAGGGAGTCCAGGGCATCACCGATCTGATCACCATCCCCGGCCTGATCAACCTGGACTTCGCCGATGTCCGCACGATCATGCACGACGCCGGAACCGCGCTCATGGGGATCGGCACCTCCGGCGGCGAGAACCGGGCTTCAGAGGCGGCCAAGATGGCGATCTCCTCCCCGCTCCTGGAGGAGTCGGTGGAGGGCGCGATGGGCATCCTCCTGAACATCACCGGCAGCCACGACCTCGGGCTGTTCGAGGTCAACGAAGCCGCTGAGATCGTCCAGTCGGCCGCCGACTCCAACTCGAACATCATCTTCGGTGCGGTGATCGACGACCGAATGGACGACGAGGTCCGCGTGACGGTCATCGCCACCGGCTTCGACCACGGGTCGCCGCCTCGCTCCAGCGGGCTGCGCAGCGCGGAGTCGCCTCGATCCCGTCGCGATCGGGACGTCACGATGGATGATCGCCAGCGTTCCTCGCTGGAGATCCGGGACGACGAGATCGACATCCCGTCGTTCCTGAAGGACCGGTAGCGCACGGCTCCAGGCGCGCTGGGCCCGCCACGGCGGCTCCGGCGGCCATGGCTGCACTGCCTTGTAGCCTGGAGGTGTGAGTCACGGCAGCGCAGCAGCCCTTCGGCACACCCCCCTCTACGACGCCCACGTGGCGGCGGGCGCCAAGCTCGTCTCCTTCGCCGGCTGGGAGATGCCGATCCAGTACGCGGGCATCCGCGAGGAGCACTTTGCCGTGCGCCGGCATGCGGGCGTGTTCGACGTCTCGCACATGGGCCAGATCGAGACCTGCGGCCCCGAAGCGGTCGAGCTGCTCCAGCGCCTCGTCTCCAACGACGTGCGGAGAATGCCGGTCGGCGGCGCGCAGTACAGCGTCCTGTGCAATCCGGACGGCGGGGTGCTCGACGACCTGTTCACCTACCGCCTGGCCGAGTGCGAGTTCCTGACGGTCACGAACGCCGCCAACCACGACCGTGATCTCGCCTGGTTCGCGACCCACGCCGCGGAGTTCGACGCCGACGTCGTGGACCGCCACGCCGACTTCGCCATGCTCGCCGTCCAGGGACCCGATGCCCGGCGGCTGGTTCAGGGGATGACCGACGGCCCGCTGCCGCCCCGGTTTCGCTGCACCGAGCGGACGCTCGCCGGCGTGCCGGCGCTGGTGTGCGGAACCGGCTACACGGGCGAGGACGGGGTCGAGCTGCTGCTCGACCCGCGCGACGCAGCCTCGGTCTGGGACGCGCTCCTGCAGGTCGGGGTTAGGCCAGCTGGACTGGGGGCACGAGACACGCTGCGGCTCGAGGCCTGCTTTCACCTCTACGGCAACGACCTCAGCGAGGATCGAGATCCCATCTCGGCCGGCCTGGAATGGTGCTGCCGGGAGGAGACCGGGTTCATCGGCTCCGAGCGGGTGGCCGCGATTCGGCGGCAGGGCCCGGCGGAGAAGCTCGTCCCGTTCGCGATCAAGGGCCCTGGAATCGCGAGGCAGGGCAACCCGGTCATCGGTGGTGGCGAGGTGACGAGCGGGACGTTCTCGCCCTGCCTGGAGCTTGGCATCGGGATGGCGTACGTTTCGGCGGCGCGGGCGCAGCCCGGCACGCTCCTGCAGATCGACGTGCGCGGGACGGTTCGCGACGCCGTGGTTGAGCGCAAGCCCCTATACCGAAAGGAAGACTGACATGGCGCCGGCCAGCTATCCCGAGGACCTGAAATACCACGCCGAGCACGACTGGGCTCGGATCGAAGGCGACGAAGCTACGTTCGGGATCACCTGGTATGCCCAGGATCAGCTCGGGGAGGTCGTGTTCTTCGAGGCGCCCCAGGTCGGGGCGACCGTGGCCAAGGACGAGTCCTACACCGAGGTCGAGTCGGTCAAGGCGGTCTCGGACGTCATCGCCCCTCTGTCGGGCGAGATCATCGCCGTCAACGAACAGCTGGGCGACAGCCCCGAGACGATCAATGAGGATCCCTACGGTGAGGGCTGGCTGGTTCGGGTCCGGCTCAGCGACCCCTCCGAGGTCGACTCGCTGTTGGACCCTGCGGCGTACGAGGCGACTCTCTCTTGAGCCGCTACACCTCGGTCACCGACGCCGACCTGCGCGACATGCTCGCGACGATCGGCGTGGGCTCGGTCGAAGACCTGTTCGCCGACCTCCCGGCGGCGCTGCGCCGCGAAGGCCCGCTGGAGCTCGATGAGGGCCTGTCGGAGCCGGAGGTGTACGCCGAG
>Ga0335074_10006857_pt1 | contig 15809 bp, 15 predicted proteins | sample Lox_Sample_23_FD_206715 | JGI IMG/M metagenome (GOLD analysis project Ga0335074, IMG submission 206715) | Soil microbial communities from Loxahatchee National Wildlife Refuge, Florida, United States - Lox_Sample_2.3 | ecosystem: Environmental > Terrestrial > Soil > Wetlands | place: USA... | reverse complement strand
GTTCCGGATCCGGTAGTTCTTGGACCACTCCACGTCAAACGCCGCGACGACCGTGCAGCCAGCGCCTTGGTCCTGGACGGCATCCTTGCATCCGCCGCTGCTGATGATCACCGTTCCTCCACCATGTCCGTGATCCGGGACTCAGGCACGGGTCACGACGGTAGCTTGCCACGTCATCCCAGGGAACAGGTCCCAGGCCGCGGCAGCCATGATGCGGCTGGTGCTCAGGTGCCCGCTCCACAGGTAACGGCCGGTTCCGCGGGCGCAGGCGAGGGCAATCAGCAGTGCCCTTTCCGCCGCCGCAGCAGCCAGTGCCCCGGCCAGCTCGCCGCTGCCGGGCTGCCGCCTGGCATCAGGGCCTGCCAGGCGGGCCTGCGGTCCGTCGATTCCCGCGTCGCGGCACAGCGCGGTCATATCGTGGTCTGCGCCGAGGTCAGCTGAGGTGTCGGACAGGACTGCCGCACCGCGCCGCGGCGCACTGCGCTCTGCCCAGCCGGCTTCGACGCCGGCCAGGCCCCGGGTGACCAGGCCGGGGGCGGCCTCGCGCAAGATGCGCAGTTCAGCGGCCAGGTCGTGCCCGGCGAGGATGAGAGCGTGGCGGCGTGCCTGCATCAGGTCCAGGTCGGCGACCGCGACGAGCCCGGCGAGGCAGTCGCTGTCGTCAGCTGCGGCGGCGCGGAACCCGAAGGAGATGGTCCCTTCGCTGACATCGAGCACGCGGGTGCGGTGCAGCGGCAGGTAGGCCATCGCCACGGCGGCAGGCACGTCCGCCGCGCCGGCTGGCCTGGGCAGCACCGTGAAGGCCGCGAGCATCGGGGGCGGCCTGCGGTAGAGCTGCTGGCTGGCCCGGTACGGGTCATCAGGCCAGGCCAGGTTCGTGAACGTATGCATCAGGCCCGGGCCACTGCCTGGATGCTGCGGCCCAGGTACTTGGCGTAGTGGCTGGCCTTGTACGGGTACCGTTCCCAGATCACGGAGACCGGCTCATGGAGGATGTTGCCCAGGTGCAGGAACAGGTCAGGCTTGTCGTAGACGGGCCATGCCTGGGCGCTGCCGTCGGGCTCGACCACGATCATGTGGCCTTCGGTTTCCGCGGTCCACGGGGTCAGCCGGATCGCCGGGCGCCAGTCATGCAGTGTCCGCAGCTCGCGCAGGTGCCAGAACGTCTCGGCGGCTTCGTCGGGGCTGATGAACTCGCGCTCGTCCATGCCCAGGGCGTTGCCCTTGCGCAGCGGCAGGATCAGCTTCACTTTGCCCGCGTCGAGCACGTCGGCGATCTGGCACAGGTACGGCAGCCCGTGCAGGCCCGAGCGCTGCACGACCGCTGACAAGGAGATGGGTATCCCCGCGCCGGTGAAAGCCCGGACACCGGTCATGACCTTGTCATAGTCACCCCGCACCCGGCGGAACGTGGCCCGCGGGCCGTCGAAGCCGATGTTCGCGAAGGCGATCTTCCCCGCCAGGCGCGGCGCCATCACCACGCCCCGGGTCGCGTTGGTCGGCAGGCCGATGATGAACCCGGCGAACATGTCCACGATCTCGGTCAGGTCCCGGCGCAGCAGCGGCTCCCCGCCGGACAGGAACACCCGCGGCACCCCCGCCAGGTTGTCCCGCATGATCTCCAGCTGGGCCAGGGTGGGGTCGGCCATGTGCAGCGTCTCAGAGCAGAACACGCAGGTTCTTTCGGCCCCCTTCTTCTATCGGATTCTGCTACTCTCCGTGACTGGATGGATGCGACGGATGGGGGATGGTGGCTGTCGGGGAGGGCTGCTGGCGGGTGGAGTTCTATGACTTCACGGTGCCGGGCGGGAAGCTGGACGGCGAGCTGGCGGGGCTGGGGGACGTGTGCGAGCGGGCGAGGCGGAACGGGGCCCGTCATGGCACGCCGGTGATCGTCGGCGAGGAGGGGCACGCTGACCCGAGGGTCAACCTGTTCTTCCGCACGGGAACGATGGCCGGGTGCAGCCCGGGGACGTGGCGGCGGTACGCGTACGCGGTGGCGGTGTGGCTGGAGTTCCTTGCGGTGTCGGGGCGGTCGTGGGACGAGGCGACGGCCCGGGACGCGGAGGCGTTCAAGGACTGGCGGCTGACTGATGCCCGCAACGCCGGGCGGGTCGCGCCGGGGACGTTCGACGCCGACCGGGCTGCGCTGAACGCACTGTACTCGTGGGCGTCCCGGCGTTACGGGATCGCCAACCCGGTGCCGAGCGCGGCCCGGCCGTCGCGGCGGCCCGTGCGGGACGGGGACTGGCTCGGCGGTCTCGGGCCGCGGGACCCGCTGCGTCCGGCGGGGGCCAGGCGGCGGCAAGTGAAGTGGATGCTGCGGTCGGCGTTCGTCCAGTGGCGCGACATCGGGCTGCGCGGGTACGGGTTCGGCGGGCTGCGCCGCGAGGGGTGGCGGGGCGGCTGCGAGGACCGGGATGCGGCGTTCGCCGACGGGCTGTACGGGACCGGGCTGCGGCTGCGGGAATGGGCCAGCGTCCTGGACGTGGAGTTGCCTCCCGCCGGGGACGGCCGGTATCCGCGGGCGTGGCTGTCGGCGGCGTGCGTCAAGGGCGGCGGTGAGGGCCGGTTCTACCGGGTCCCGCGCACGGTGCTCGCCGCGGTCTCGGCGTATGCCGACCCGGTGGAGGGGTCGCGGGCCGGGGCGGTGGACCGGGCCCGGGCGGCGGGCCGTTACGACGGCCTGCCGGCGCGGATCGTGACCGGCTATAACCCGCGCAGCCGGGTCCTGCACCTGGAGGGGCGGTCCACGGTCTCGGTGGACCGGCTGGGCCCGGACGAGCGGCGGCTGCTGTTCCGCCGGGTCCCGCAGGGGCTGGAGCCGCTGTGGCTGTGGCTCACGCCGGGCGGACTGCCGAAGAGGCCCTACGGCTGGGAGGACACCTTCCAGGCCGCGAACGAGAGGGTGGCGGGTGCCTGGGCCGCCGCAGGCGGCCGGGCAGAGGAGTGCCCGCTGTGGTGCCGCCCCCATATGTGCCGGCACAGCTTCGCCCTGAAGTGGTACTCGGTCCTGTCGGTGGCCTGGGAGCAGAAGATCGGGGGGTTCAGCAGCGAGGAGATGAAGGACTTGCGGGCTCAGTTCGGCGACGTCTGGTATCAGCTGGCCGCGCTGCTCGGCCACCGGGACCCGATGACGACCCGGGACATCTACCTTGAGCCGTTCACCGCGCTGGAGGTCGACTACCTGATGTCGCTGCTGGACGAGGACGAGACTACCGCGGTGGACGCCCTGCTGCGGGCGCTTGCCGAGGACGGGCGGCCTGTCATGCCCGCCGCGGTCCCGCCGTCTGCGGGACGCGGCCGGTGAGCCTCAGGGGCGGGCGGCGGGCGGCGCTGCCGGAGGCGCAGTGGGAGCCGCCCCGCAGGCTGCTGGCTGACGGCACCTCGGTGCGGTTCATCGAGGAAAGCGGCGGCAGGGAGAAGACGTTCGACTTCGCCGCGGTGGACGCGCCGCCGGAGATCCGCCGGTGGCTTGCCAGGGTGCTGGCCCGCCGGGCCGGGGCGCGCTCGGAGACCAGGCGGATCACGACCGCCGGGAACCAGTTCCTGATCCTGCGGATCTTCGCTTCCGTGCTGACTGCGCCGGATACGCCCGCGCGGACGCCCGCCGATGTGTCGGCGGGCCATATCGCCCTGTTCGCCGAGCGTCACGCGGGCCTGAAATCGCAGGGCCACTACCTCGCGGTCCTGCGGACGCTGCTGCGCGATGACCCCGAGGTCAGCGAGGAGGCCCGGACCGCGATAGCAGAGGCACGGGTCCCGCGGCCCTCAGGGGAATCCGAGGCGAAGGCACCCGGGTACTCGCCTGGCGACTGGCAGCTGATCACCGCCGCCATGAGGGCTGACATCAGGGCGGCCAGGGACCGGATCCGCGAGGGCCGGGCGCTGCTGGAGCGCTTCCGCTCCGGGGCTCATCTCGCGGATCGCGACAGGGCGGTGGCGTCGTTGCTCGACGCGTTCGACCGGGACGGCGTCTTCCCGCGCTATGCCGACGGCACGCCGGCTAACGAGGTGACGGCCGCCGGAGGCGTTACCGCTCTTGCCTCCAGGCTGTGCCTGACGCTGCGGGACGCGACCGCGTTCGCGCTGCTGCTGACCGCCGTGACCGGGGAGAACTTCGGCACGGTGGCGGCCTGGCCGGCGGTTTCCTTCCGGCCGGACGGGGACCGTCCCGGCAGCCCGGCCGTTGCGCTGGTAGAGGCGGTCAAGCCCCGACGGGGCCCGGACCGCGAGCACATGATCACGCCGCTGGAAGACCTGCCGCCGGGCCTGGCGTCGCTGATGACCGGGGACGACGGGGAACCCCGGCTGTTCCGCTCCCCGCTGCGGCTCTACGAGCTGCTGGTGGACCTGTCCTCGCCCGCCCGCCGTCACGGCGGGCTTCCCGGGGCGTTCTGCTCCTATAATCCCTGGCCCGGACGATACGGCGGGTCGCGGTGGGCCGACGGCGTTCAGGCCCACCACGTGCTGCGCTGGGCACGTGAGCACGGGTTCCCCAACGCCGGCGCCGCCGCGGCCGGCAGCCCGGCCATCGACGTCCGGCGGATCCGGCAGACCGTCATCGAGTGCAAGCGGCGGCCCGTCGCCCACACCAGGGCCACGATGAACGACCAGTACCTCAGCGCCAGCCCGGATGTCCGCTCCGCTAGCCGGGAGGTCGTGGCCGCCGCGCTGCGCGGCGAGGTCGCCAAGGCCCGGGAACGCTGCCGGGTCCCGGTCTGGCCGGCCGAGTTCACCGCCCGCGCGCAGGCCGACCCTGCGGCGGCGGCCGCCGAGGCCGGCCTGGAGCCGGAGGCGCTGAAGCGGCTGCTGTCCGGGGTGCAGGACACGCCGCTGGCGTCCTGCACTGATCATCTCGCCGGCCCGGCCAGCCCGCCCGGAACCCCGTGCCAGCTGTCGTTCCTGGAGTGCCTGGACTGCGTCAACGCCCGGGCGCTGCCGCACCAGCTGCCCGTCCAGCTCGCCGCCGCGGACAAGATCGCCGCCCTGCGCCCGCACCTGGACCCGGCCCTGTGGCAGGCACGCTGGGAGCCGCGGCTGCAGCAGCTGGCCGGCATCACCGCCGCCTACACGCCCGCCGAACGCCAGCAGGCCCGCCAGGCGGTCACCGCCGGGCAGCAGCAGATGATCGACGACCTCCTGGAGGGACGATGGGACCTGCGGTAACCGCCGCCGCGGTGGCCGTTCCCGCTGCGGGCGGGGATCCCTGGCCGCCCGGCGACACCCTGATCCTGCGCCGTCGCCCGGTCCGGGCCGGGACCCCTGCCGGCCGGATGTCCCGGTTCGCGGACCCGGTCTGGGTGCTGCAGCCGGCGCACACCGACGCCCACCACACCGTGAACAGCCTCCACTGGGGCAAATGGCCGCACGAGCTGGTCCGCGAGTTCAAGGCCGTCGCCCTCGCCGCCCTCGACCATCCCTACCCCGCCGCCGAGGCAGTCGCCTCGGGATGCGACCAGCCCGCCATCGACACCGTCTCCCTCGAGATGCGGGACCTGAGGATCTTCGCCGCGTGGATGCACGACAACGGCCTGACATCCCTATCCCAGGTGACCGCCCGGCACCTGGACGCCTACCTCGCCAGCGTGCTCGCGCTGACCGCGTCCGATCACCGCAAGGCGCACCTGCTGCACTCGGTCCGCCTGGTCTGGGTGTTCCGCGGGCACCTGCCCGATGACTGCCGGATGCCGGCCGGGGAGCCGTGGGACGGGGCCAGCGGCCGGAGCCTGGCCGCCGCCCCGCGCTTCAGCCGGGAGAACAGGACGCCGCGGATCGCGCCGGACACCATGGAGCCCCTGCTCGCCTGGTCACTGCGCATGCTGGAAGTCCTCGGCCCCGACATCCGGGACGCCTGGACCGAGTACCAGCAGATCCTGCACGGCGAGCACCCCTGGCAGGAAGGATTCGCGGAGCTGACGGTCAGCCAGCGCCTTGAGGCGTTCCTGGCCCGCGCCCGCCGCGAGAAAATCGCCGTCCCCGGACGGGCCTCCCCCGGCGAGGCCGCGCAGCCAGACCCTGGCCACCTTGCGCGCATCTTGATGACGGAGACCCTGTCGCTCGGCCAGGACCGGCTCCGCCTCATCAAGGGCTCCGGCGCCGCCATTGCCGACGGGGCGTATCTGGCGGTCATCCGCGGCCGGCTCGACGGCCGTCCCTGGCGGGACCGCCCGGTCACCGTCGCCGAGGTCTACGACCTGGTCCGCCTGCTGGCCGCAGCGTGCTTCATCATCATCTGCTACCTGTCGGGCGCCCGCCCGGGAGAAGCCCTGAACCTCCGCCGCGGCTGCCGCTCATCCGGCGGCGGGCAGCTGCTCATCGACGGCTACCGCGGCAAAGGGCACGGCCGCCAGGCACCAGCCGGGGACATGCCCGGACGGACGTGGACCGTCGTCGAGCCGGTGCACGCCGCCGTGGAGATGCTGGAGAGCCTGTCGAAGTCCCCGCTGCTGTTCCCCGCCAGCCTCGTCAAGGCCCATGACCGCCGTCCCGGCGACGACAACGCCCGCGTCTCCCGCTACATGACCCGCGACATCGGCCAGTTCACCGACTGGGTCAACGACACGTTCCCCGGGGCCGGCGGCTCGCCGGCGATCCCGCCGGACCCGGCGGGGACCATCTACCCGCGGCGGTTCCGCAGGAGCCTGGCCTACTTCATCGTCCGCAGGCCCCGTGGCCTGATCGCCGCCGCGCTCCAGTACGGCCACCTCAGCACCACCGTCACCTTGTCCTACGCCGGCAGCGCCGACACCGGATGGACCGAGGACCTCGCGGTCGAACGGCTGGAACTGGTCCTCGAGCAGGCCGATCACGACCGGGAACTGCTCGCCGCCGGCGAGCACGTCTCCGGCCCGGCCGCCGCCCAATACAAGGCCAGGGTCACCCGCATGGCCCGCTTCGCCGGGCGGGCCGTCACCGGCGTCCGGAACGCCGAGCGGCTGCTCGCCGCCACCGACCCCGGCATCCACCACGGCGAGGCGATGACCTGCGTCTGGCAGGCGGAAACCGCCGCCTGCCGCAACGCGAGGATCACCGAGGGCCTGCCCCCCGGCGACGCCCCCGAACAGGCCGAATGCCGCACCACCTGCCAGAACCTCGCCTACACCGACCGCGACATCAGCCAGCTCCGCGAACGCCTCGCCATCCTCGACGCCGCAGCGGCCGACCCGCTGGCGCCCCGGCCGCTGCGCGACCGCTCCGCAGCCCAGGCATCCCGGCTCCGCGACATCATCACCAGGCACGACAGCACCAAACCCCCAGGCGCAAACGACGGGGAAGCAGCCTGATGGGCGGCAAGCGACGAGACCGGGCCGCCGAGCAGGCCGCGATCACCGCCGCGGCCGAACGGCTCCTGGCCGCGACCCCGCTCCGCTCCGAGACCGGGAAGCTCACCGTCTCCGAGCTGATCACCGAATCCGGCCTCCGCCGCGACACCGTCTACGACCACCCCCAGCTCATCGACACGTTCAAGGCCAGGGCGAAAGCGCGGGACACCCAGCCCGCAGCCCTCACCGCGCTGGCCGGCGAACGCGACGAACTGCGCGGCAAGCTCACCACCGCCAGGGAAGAACTCGCCCGCGAACAGCGAACCGCCAGCACGCTGCGCAAGGTCATCGCCGAGCTGTCCCTCGAACTCGACCAGGCCCGCGAAGAACTCAGCGCCCTCGGCAACGTGACACCGCTGCGGCCGGCACGCGAGCCCGCGGCTACCCCGCCGAGATGAGCCCGGTCACCTCAACAACGTTGCCCATCGCCGCGAGCCACTTCTCCAGAACCTCGTCCTCCGCCTTCAGATGCGTCACCCCAGCCGCGAGCAAGCACTGCAGATACATCGAGGCAGAGAACACCTCGACCACGGTGTCGATCCACTGCCCGCCCTTGAGAGTCACAGTGGGAAGTCTCGACATGCAGGAGCGGCCGTCCTCCGAGATGGGAGTCCAGATAGCCAGAATCCTGCGGGCATCAGCCATGTCTCGCGTCGGCTTGCCCTTCGGCGGCTTCAGCGGCAGCGCAACCTTGTTCTCATCAGTCCACTTCCGCGGCCACGGCGCGAAGCAGGCGCTGACCAGCCAGCCCCACATCTCATCCCTTGCATAAGCAGCCCGGGCTCCGCTGTCTGCGGGAACACTGCGGTAGTCCGTGGACGAAGACGTCCAGTGCTTGCACTCCACCGCGGCCAGCTGACTGTCATCAAGCAGCAGCCACGCGTCCAAGTACCTCACTCCCTTATAACCCGCCGGAAACTCAGCATCATCGCGGGTGGGCCGCCCCCTCAGCGCTCCGACCTCATGGTTCTCGACATCGCGGAGATAGCGAGTGAGCGCGCTCAGCAGCAGCCGCTCTCCAAGGAAAGCGCTCAGCTTCCCGGTCAGCTCAGTCTCACCCCTGACCCGCACATCGAAGCGCGACAGCAAAGCCGCGATGTCATACCTGACCACAACCGACAGAGTGCCACAGGCATCCGACAATTCAAGATCAGACAACCCCGCTCGTCAGACCGATTCACCCAGCGCCACAACCGACAACAGCGAATCCGACAACCGAGTCGCCTAATGAACGCAGGCGAAGTCACAGCGCTTGGTCACCTGCACGATCACCGACAGCGGCCCCGTCGCGGCCTAGGCCAGCGCTGCCGCATCAGCCAGGCCGCTGAGCGCGAAATGGTGCCCGGCGGTGAACGCGATGCCGCTGGCGACGGCGCGGTCTTCCTGTGCTGGCACGGCCGGCATCCCCAGCGCTACCGGACTGGTCATCTGCTCATCCCTACGGTCAGGTTCCGGCTCGATGACTCCCAGTGTTCAAGCTGGCTGCGCGCTCGTCATCACCCAGAATGAGAAGGTTCCCCTCCCATTCATGCGAGGCCTTGGCCAGCAGCAACCCGCCCCGAGCCATGCATTTCCTCCCCGGCCGCCGTGGGGTGACGGCGCTATGCGAGCCAGGCGGGCATCATTCGCAGCGCTTGCGAGGAGCCGTCTGCATCAGCCTCTAGGGAGTATAAGTCGTGAGTCACCGTTTACTGTCGCTCTCCGGTTAAGCCGGACGGTACCTCTGGCCGCAAGGAGGATGACCAGCGAGCCGTGCTCTGATGCCAGGACAGCGAGCCGGATACGGGCCGTTCAGCCGCGTCCGCTGGGCCGGGAATCTGGTGTGGCCGTGATGCCCTAGTGTGCCCGGTCTGCCCGGCTGGTATTGGCGGGATACGCCCGGATCGCTGGGCACGGTGGGACGGTTCCCGGGGCCCGGAGGGCGTCTGGGCAGGTGGCCGCGCAGGGGTGAGCGGGAGGGGAACCTTCTCACTCTGGATCATGACCGGATCGCCGCGGTTCCGGAGAATTGAGAAACCGCCGATGCTGCTACGCAACGTAACTACGGGCGGGTGATGACGATGACCTGGGAGGTGCCGCCGTATGAGCGTTCCATGGCGCGATGGCGCTGCAGCCGGGGCAGGGTACGCGGTGCTGGTCCGGACCGCCAGCGTGCTCGCTGCGCTGCGCTGCTGCTGGTCACCGGCTCACCACATCGACGTGATAGCTGGCGTATGGCTGGCGTGCCGCCGCGACGGCCAGGGCCTGGTCGCCGTCGCTGACAGCCCGGCTGAACTGCACCGCCAGCTCGCCCGCCAGTCCGGGTCCCGGCCCTCGCTGATCCGCGCGCAGCATGGCCCGCGCCTGAACGCCCCGTATGCCCGGCGCCGCGCGGCGACGCCCCGGCGCGTGCGCTGCGCGTGCTAGGCCGATGACCGTAACCGGGACGAGGCTGGAGATGGCGCGAGACCTGCCGGACCCGGATCAGCTGGTGCCAAGGCAACCCGGCCCGCAGCGGTCAGCGACGCTGACCCTCGGCGCGGTGCTGACCGCACCTGGCTGCGGACGTGACTGGACCCGGGCAGTGCTGCGGGAATGGCACCAGCCAGACGACCTGGCCGAGACCGCCGAATTCCTGGTGTCCGATTCTCTGAACTTGTCAAATTGTTCTTATTGCTGTTTTGTTTGCTTAGCGGGTGTGGATGGCGGGGATTCCGAGGTCTGTCACGTGGCGGTTCTGCCGGGTGATCTGGGCTAGCTTGTCCTCGGCTCCTGCGAGGCTGATCCTGAGCCCTTCCATTTCTCCCAGCCAGCCTTCGCGCTCGGCCTCAGCGATGCGGGCGGTGAGGTTGTCGCGGATGTCGGTGAGGCGGTGCTGCTGGGCGGGGTCGGGCCAGAGCATGGGGCAGCGGAGAAGCATGCGTGCTCGTGGGCGCAGGGGGTCCCGAATGCGCGGCCGGATCGCCGCCGCCCAAGGACACCCGGACAAGGCGATCCGGCTGTACCGCCGCGCCCTCCACGGCTACCAGGAACACAGCACCGGCACCGCCCGGCAGGCCGCGCTGACCATGGTCGACCTGGGTACTGCCCTGACCGCGGCCGGGCAGGAGCACGAAGCCGGGACCATCTTGCGCCAGGCAGCGGAACTGCTGGCCCGGCCCGGCGTGACCAGCCGCCCAGTTATGAACGGCTCGCCGTTCCGGCTGGCCTCAGAGGCACGGCGGCGTGCGTGCTGTCGGCGAACCCGGCAGTGCCTGCGCTGTCCGCCTCAGAGATGACCTTCCAGCCAGCACAGGCACCGCCGCCCCTGGCCGCCGCGGCGCTGGCCAGCCGGGCCGGCCAGCATGCCGCGACAACGGAATCACTGAAAGGACCGCCCACGATGACCAGCCCGCCGGGCGAGGGTGCCGCGGAGGGAGCCGCCGCAGGCAGGACAGCAGAAATGCGGAACCAGCTGTCCGGTACGGTGAGCGGCAGCGCGGTACAGGCGCGCAGCATCCACGGCGGGGTTCATATCCACGCCGGACCAGGCACCGGACCCGCGGCCGGGCTGCCGCCGCGCCAGCTGCCACCCCGGCCAGCGCATTTCACTGACCGGTCCGGGCCGCTGGCGGTGATCGGGGAAGCCGCCGCAGCTGCTGGCCCCGGGTCGCTGCCGATCGTGGTAGTCGCCGGGGCCGGGGGAACCGGGAAGACAGCAGTCGCAGTGCAGGCACTGCATCAGGCGGCGGCTATGTATCCCGGCGGGCAGCTGTACGCCGCACTCGGCGGATTCTCACCGGGCGGGCGGAACCCACCCGAGATGGTGATCGCCCGGTGGCTGCGCGCCTTCGGGATCTGCCCTGCCGCCCTCCCCGCCGACCCGGAAGAAGCAGCGGCGCTATTCCGGTCGCTGACCGCCGCGCATCCGGTCGCCGTGCTCGCCGATGACGCCGCCGATGCCGGGCAGGTCCGCGCGCTGCTGCCCGGCGCCGGGCTGGTCGTGGTGACCAGCCGCCACCAGCTGGCCAGCCTGATCACCCGTGACGGCGCCCAGCTAGTACGGCTCGGCCCGCTCGAAGGAGCCGCGGCAGCCGAACTGGCCGGGCGGATCATCGCCCGGCCCGGTACCGGGCAAGACGTCCTGGCCGAGCTGGCCCGCGGCTGCGGGCAGCTGCCGCTGGCCATCCGTGCCGCCGCCGCCCGGCTGGCTACCCGCCCGCACCTGCGCATCGAGCAGGTAACCAGCGAACTGGCCGCCGCCCGGCACCGCCTGCACGTTCTTGACACCCCAGACCAGGAAAGGTTCGTGACCGCCGCCATGCAGACCAGTTACGACGACCTCGATGAGGCTACTGCCCGCGCCTACCGGCTGCTGTCCCTGCACACCGGCCCGGACTTCACCGCCGGGGCCGCCGCCGCGCTGCTCGACACCGATACGAGCACGGCCGGGGAGCTGATCGCCGCCCTGTCCGACGCCAGCTTGCTGGAGGAAACCTCACCGGGCCGATGGGGATTCCACGACCTGACCGGCGAGCACGCGCGGGAAACAGCCCTCCGCCTCGACACGGCCCAGGAACGGGACGCCGCGGCCGGCCGGGTCATCGAGCACTACCTGCGCGCCTCGGCAGCAGCTGACCTGCTGGTGCTGCCCGGCCGGTGGCGGATCGCCCCGGCCTACGGCCTGCCCCGCCTGAACCCGCCCGCCTATGCCAGCCTCGCCGAGGCGCTCGCCTGGGCAGATACCGAGCAGGCCAGCCTGCTCCAGGCCCAGGACACCGCCAAGGATCTCGGGCAGCACACTCTGGCCTGGCAGTTCGCGGACACGATGTGGGGCTGGGCCGGCCACCGTCACGATTACCCCGCCTGGCAGGCGGTGTGCCAGACCGCCGCCGCGTCCGCGAGGGCCTGCGGCGATCCCCGCGCCGAGGTATTCGCCCTGGTCCGGCTGGCCAGCTGCCACCTCGCCCGCGGCCAGGTCCAGAACGCATCCGCCATCGCGGAGCAGGCCATCCGCACCGCGCAGGCCAGCGGGGACCGGGCCGGGGAAGGCAGCGCCCGCGAGCACGCCGCGATCTGCGCCATGGAAAACGGCGACTACCACACCGCGATCGCGCACAGCACCCGCGGCCTGCACTGCTGGCGGGCCATCACCGCCCACGAGCGCGCCGAAGCGCTCCTGGAACGCATGCTCGGCCGCGCCCGCGCAGGGCTCGGTGACTACCAGCAGGCAGCCGCCCACCTCGATACGGCCCTGGCCATCTTCACCCGGCTAGACGAGCAGTACCACACCGCCCGCACCCTGTACGTGATCGCCGCCACCCGGCTGGCCGCCGGATCAGGCAGCCAGGATGCCGCCGACGCGATCAGGCTGCTCGGGCAGGCCCGGCCGCTGATGGAAGCTGAGGACCACCCGCTCAGCCTGTCGGAAATCCTCATCACGCTCGGCGAGGCGCACGCCCGCACCGGGAACACCAGCGAGGCGCGCGCTGCTCTGGCTGAGGCCGCTGCCCTCCAGGACCAGCTCGGTCTCCCCGCCACCCACCCAGCCCGCACCCGCGCAAGCGCCCTCGCCAGCAAGCTAGCCAACGCAAGCGCAGCAGACCCGCACGAGCACCACGATGGGTGACTCCAGCAGGCCGGCCCAAGACCAGGCCAGGGGACCAGTAACGCCCCTCCCTGTCAGCACCCGGCGGAGCCGGGGCATGAGTGCCGCGTGGCCGCAGGGCCGGTGCTCACGGCCGGAAGCGGCGCGGTGACGGGGAGCAGGAAATGACCTTCCAGTATTTCAGCCGGGCGCTGCCGCGCTCGCCGGCGCAGCGGAGCTGGGCCCGCAGCCGGTTCGCGGCCCGCTGCGCCGCCGTCAGCTCCTTTCCGCGCGGCCTGCGGCGGCCGGTGATCACCGCCTTGTCCCAGCCGGGATAGCCCAGGTCCGCGAAGACGCCGATCACGGAGGTGAGCATGGCGGCGATCCCGGCCTTGCGCGCCGCGGTGACGTCCGCGGTCGCGCCTGGGGCCGGGGTGGCGGCCCGCAGCAGCTCCCCAGCCGGCGAGCAGACGGTGAGCATCGTGCGCAAGGCCAGGGTGCCTGGGCGCCCGTGCTCGTGCACCATAGCCTCGGCCAGTATGCGGCCATCAGCGGCTGGGTGGAAGGTCACGGGTCCGACCTGCCAGATACCGCGGACATCGAGTCCCGGCACGGGCAAGAGCACACGATTGGCCGCACGTGGAGCGGTCTCGGACTGCTGAGCGGTCATGGCGTTAATCACCTGTATCTTCGCCAGAAGTTGAGCTTTCCGCCCGGCCTTCCGTAGCCGAGTCGACCAGGACGCCACAACCAGGCCAAGGGCGCAACTTTAAATGACGTAAAACCCATTCGTGCATCACTACTCTGGATCAGGACCAGAATTAGCCAGGTTTGTCCCGGATGGCCGCGTTTGGCTTGCATTTAAGAGTTCTCCCCACTCTAAGCCAGCAGACCGGCGCTGGGACCCCGGCGAGGGTCACGTCACCGCCGCGCTCTTCGACAGCGGCGACAGATCGTCCCGTTCTGCATTTCATAATCGATGGCCGCCGAATCTCCCGAGGTCGGCCATATCAGCGGGTATTCGCGCGGGCGCACGGCGGCGGTCCATTGCTCTCCGTGACGAACTTCCCGCCAGCCCTCATCCTCGGCTGGCGGAGTTGACGGCTTCCCGACTGACCCGGGGCGTGGCTAGAGCCCCTGCCGTGCCGTGCCGTCAGCATTCGACCCTGTCCGCGGCATGAGCGGATCAGTTCTATGAAGCGACTCGCTGGGTCAGTTAAGTAAGCGCGTTCGTAGCGCTCACTTATCCGCTCTGTCCGGCATTATCAATTGCCGGGCTCAGCATAGCCGTACCGCATGAGCGTTATTGCGGTCTTCCTTTCAACCGCTCCGCAGGTCGGTGCTCCGCATTCCGCGTGCAGCCAAAGGGTGGTACTTATGAATGATGAGCCGTTCCCGGAAGCTTGCCTTGAGCTTGGCAGCTCTCTTGGTCGTCGCAGCCTGCGCTCTTGTCGTCGCGGGCCTCTGGGCGGGGATACTCGCCGGCGTGGCGGCGGTCATAGCAGCTGGAGCGACCGTGTGGCCCTTGGTCGCGGCCCAGCCGAAAGCACTCTCGCCGCCAGAGTTTCAGGTGCCCGACTGGGTTATCGAGAGGCCGGAGAAAATAGCTCAAGTCGTGGCAGCGCTGTCAGGCGATCCAGCAAGAACAGTGGGAATCACCACAACACTTCAGGGCGCTGGCGGGTTCGGCAAGACTACCTTGGCCCAAATGGTGTGCGCGGATCGCCGGGTGCGGGAGCATTTCCGTGGAGGAGTCTACTGGGTCACGATAGGGCGGGATGTGCGCGACACGGCCGCGCTCGCAGCGAAGGTCAATGACGTTATCAGGCTGGTCGCAGGGGAGAACGCCGCCTTCGCTGACCCAGGGCTCGCTGGCCAACGGCTCGGGGCGCTGCTGAATACAGGTGCGCGCAAACTGCTGATCTTGGACGACGTATGGGAGTCCGGGCAACTGGCGCCGTTCACTGACGGCGGCAACAGGTGCGTGCGCTTGGTCACCACTCGGGCCACCAGCCTAGTGGCCGGGGTCGGTGCGGCGGTCCCCGTAGATCAGATGTCACCGGAGCAGTCACGCAGGCTGCTGACTTATGGCCTGCCGCCGCTGGACGTGGAAGTCGCCGACGAACTGCTGGCATTGACGGGACGTTGGCCGCTGCTACTCCGGTTGGTAAATAAGATCCTGGCCAGTGCGGAGAACGCGGGGCAGGACGTCTCTGCGGCCGGGGCGACGCTGGCCGGGCAGCTGCACGTAGCCGGGCCGGTAGCTGCCGACAACCTCTTGGGCACAACAAGCTTGGATGTTGCCGATCCTGGGCAGCGAACGCTGGCAGTACGCGCAACCATTGAGGCTAGCACCAGCCTGCTCGACCAGCAGGACAGGCAGCGCTTCACCGAATTGGCCGTATTCGCTCAGGGTGAAGCTATTCCCTTTGAACTGATTGCTTGGCTATGGCACGAAACCGCGGGCCTGGCCGAGCTGGAAGCATCCCTCGTGTGCCACCGGCTCGCTGACCTGGGGCTGGTTACGCTGCCTCCGACTATCCCCGGAAGCGGCGGACTGGTCTTGCATGACGTGATACGCGATTTCCTGCGCAACGAACTTGCGCCCGGCCGGTTGGCAGAACTTCACGAGACCCTACTCAACGCGATGGTGGCGGCCCTGCGCTTGCACGTGGCACGCTCGCCTGGTTCCTCAGGCAAAGACCTCGCAGATGTGGCCTGGTGGGAACTGGGCGATACTCACGGCTACGTACCGGATCATCTAATCGAACATTTGATCGACTCTGGGCGAGCCGGGGATGCCGATGCGCTAGCAAGTGACCTGCGCTGGGTAGGGACGCGCCTGATTCAGTTCGGCCCTGCGGCCCCAGTAGCTGATCTCTCGCTGGTCGGAACTCCCCGAGCGACGCGGCTCAGTGCGACGCTGGCTCAGGTGGCCC
>Ga0335074_10006856_pt1 | contig 15809 bp, 14 predicted proteins | sample Lox_Sample_23_FD_206715 | JGI IMG/M metagenome (GOLD analysis project Ga0335074, IMG submission 206715) | Soil microbial communities from Loxahatchee National Wildlife Refuge, Florida, United States - Lox_Sample_2.3 | ecosystem: Environmental > Terrestrial > Soil > Wetlands | place: USA... | reverse complement strand
AAGCAGGTAGCTGGCGATAGTGGCACACATCGTCACGAACGCGTACGGCCTGGCCATCTGCGCGTAGTACGTCATATAGGGAGCGGTCGCGAAGATCATGCCGGCGATCAGGCCGGTCGCGTCCGGCCACGGACTGCCGGCCATCCGCGCAGCCCGGCGGCCGATCGCGGCGGTGAAGGCGGTCGCGATCGCCATCGCGCAAAGTGCCGGGAAGCGCAGTGCGGCCTCCGAGGTCCCGAACGCCCCGGAGAAGAAGTGCATGATCACGTAGTAGGCGCCATGGACAGCGTCCTGATGGTCGAGCATGGCAAACAGCTGGCCGAGCGAGCGGGTGATCGCGTCCTTCGTGTATGCCTCGTCGCGCCACAACGACGGCGAACCCAGGTCGAACCCGGAGAAAGCAAACGCGAAAACCGCAGGACCGACAATAACCAGCCAACCGGGAATGGCACGCCGACGTCGCGGCTTAGGGCCCCTGGGCCCCGCCTGCTGCGACCGCTCCGCCACCTCCGCCACTCAAGTATCCTCCGCAGCAGGCAATCTACACTAAATCCGGCGTCCTCACGTTATCCGAATCTAGCCATACCCACGGCACGGTCACCCAGCTGTGATGAATCGCATAGTCAGACCGAAGCACGCGATCGCTGCCGCCGCCGCGCCGGGGGTGCCGCCTCACCGGCGAGCAGCCCACTACCATGACCTCCGCCGGAACCGCTGCCATTACCGCCGGGACCGGCACCATGACCTCCGCCGGGACCGGCACCATGACCGCCGGGACCGGCACCATGACCTCCGCCGGGACCGCCGCTAGCATCGGCACCGGCCATGGCGGCCGGCCTGGCCAGCGGCAGCCTGATCAGGAACTGACAGCCCGGGCCGGCGTTGCGGACCGCGATCTGGCCGGAGTGCGCCTCGACGATGCCGCGCGCGATCGACAGGCCCAGCCCGCCGCCGCCATCTGGCGCGGGGGTGCGAGCCGACTCGCCGCGGAACGCCACGTCGAAGACCCTGGGCAGATCCTCGGGAGGGATACCCCCGCAGGCGTCCGACACGCATACCGCGGCCATCCCGCTCTGCACCTCGGCAAGCACGTCGACCACCCCGTCGGACGGGGTATGCCTGATCGCGTTGATGACCAGGTTGCGTAGCGCCCGGCCGATCTCGGCCGAGTCCACGTAGACCGGCATGCCGCGCACAGCGGCACCGGTCAGCCGGACTCCCTTAGCCCTGGCCACCGGCTCCGCGCTGGCGACAACCTCGGCGACCAGGTCCTCAAGCCCGGTCATCCGCTTGGACAGCCGGAGCGCGCCGGCGTGAATGCGGGACAGCTCGAAGAGATCGTCGATCATCGTGGACAGCCGGTCCACCTCGGTCCGGATCTGGGTGTGGTACTGGGAGACCGTGCGCGGGTCGACCACGACCCCGTCCTCCAGCGCCTCGGCCATCGCCCGCAGCCCGGCCAGCGGGGTGCGCAGGTCGTGGCTGACCCAGGCCACCAGCTCACGGCGGCTCGCCTCGAGCGCGCGTTCCCTGGTGCGCGCGCTGGACAGCTTCTCGTGCGCGCTGGCCAGCCCGTCGGACAACTCGGCGAGCTCAGCGGGCAGCTGGCGCTTGGGGGCGACGTATATACCGCTGTCCCCGACATCACTGACCGCCGTGGACAGCGCCCGCGTGGCCTTCATCAGCTGCCGCCCGACGACCACGGCGACCGCGAGCCCGGCGAGCCCGCCGACCGCCATCAGGTCGAGCATGGCATCGCGGTCCGAAGTGGTCGCCATCATCCGCCAGGCGATCACGCCCACTCCGGCCATCGAGGTAACCGAGCAGACGAGCACGACAAGCGCGACCATCGACCCGATCGAACGCCGCGCCATCCGGCGCAGCAAGAGGAGCCCGATCAGGCTGACGGCCACCGCGACGACCGCGACCCGCTCGGAGATCCAGATGAGATCCGACCACTGAATGCCGTCTGGCAGAGGCATCAGGCTGCCTCCGGCTCGTACCGGTACCCGACTCCCCAGACCGTGACGATGCGCTTAGGCATGGTCGGGTCCGGCTCGAGCTTCTCGCGGAGGCGCCGGACATGCACGGTGACCGTTGATGTATCACCGAACGTCCAGCTCCACACGTCGGCGAGCAGTTGCTCCCTGGTGAAGGCCTTGCGCGGATTCCGCATGAGAAACACAAGCAGGTCGTACTCCCGCGAGGTCAGCTGGATCAGCTCGCCGCAAGTGCGCACCTCGTGCGCGGACAGGTCAACGACCAGGTCGCCGTCGGCGAGCGCGCCCAGTCCGTCCCTGTCCGGCAGGCCGCTGCCCCGGGATCGGCGCAGCACCGAACGTACCCGCAAGGTGAGCTCGCGAGGGCTGAACGGCTTAGTGACGTAGTCGTCGGCACCGGTCTCGAAACCGACCAGGCGATCGGTCTCGTCACCGAGTGCGGTCAGCATCACGACCGGAATAGGCCAGCGGGCACGCAACCGGCGGCAGACCTCCAGCCCGTCCATGCCGGGCAGCATGAGGTCGAGCACGACCAGGTCAGGCGGCGCCTGTGCGACCAGGCGCAGCGCTTCGTAGCCGTCATGTACCGACTCGACTGTGTGCCCGTCGTGCTTCAGGTAGCGGCTGACGACGTCGGCCACGGTCGGATCGTCATCGACAACGACGATCCGACCCGGCGGATCCGGATTAATCACCACGCGATCCACGGTAGATCTGCGACGCCGAGTTAGCACATAAAACAGTATGAAATCGTCAGCAGTTCGTAAGGTCGGTGACGATTGTCGTAAGTAACCGGCCATAAGGCTCCGTTTGGCCACGCCAGACCAGAGACTGGCACGGTGATCGGGGAACTGTATGAGCACGCGCTAGCCGGCCGGGCCAAGCCGGTCGTCGAGCATGCCGATGGCAGCCGCGTCCCGCTGCCGGTGGAGGACTGGCTGCACGCCAATCCCGGCGAGCACAGCGCAGGCGACAAGTCGCTGCTCGACCGGTGCGAGGGTCCCACGCTTGATATCGGCTCCGGCCCTGGCCGGCTGACCATCGCCCTCGCCGAACGCGGCGTCCCCGCCCTTGGCATTGACATCACGCCCTACGCGGTCGGCCTGGCCCGGTCCTCTGGCGCCCTGGTCCTGCTGCGCGATGTGTTCGACCGGGTGCCGGGGACCGGCCGCTGGGCCACCGTGCTGCTCGCGGACGGGAACATCGGGATCGGCGGCGACCCGGCCGTGCTGCTGCGGCGGGTCAGCGAACTGCTCTCGCCGCACGGCCGCGCGCTGGTCGAACTGGACGCCCCCGGCAGGCCGCTGCGCCGTGAGCAGGTGCGGCTGTGTCACAACGGCGTGGTCAGCTCCTGGTTCCCGTGGGCCTACGTCGGAGCCGATGACATCGCCGAGGTCGCCGCCGAGGCGGGTCTTGGCGCGGTAGAGACATGGTCGATCGAGGGCAGGTGGTTCGCATGCATCCAGCAATGAGCTCACGACTGCGGGTATCAGCGATCTGCGTGGCGCTCGCGGTGCTCGTCATGATGGTGCTGCTGCTGGTCCGGCCGAGCCTGGACCCGGCACGTATCAGGCCGCTGCCGCTGCTGATCATGGCGTGGGTGGCGTTCCTCGCCGCTGCGTGGCTGCTGCGGTCGGCGCCGGTCAAGGTCGCCGTGGCGCTGATCCTGGCGGGCGGCGTGGCCGTCCAGGTCGCCGCCGTCTCCGCGCCGCCGCAGAACTCCAATGACCTGTACCGGTACATCTGGGACGGCAACGTGCAGGCGGCTGGCATCGACGCGTACGCGTATGTGCCGGCCTCACCCGCTCTAAAGGATCTTCGCAATAACTACCTCTGGTACCCGGGCGCGGAATACTGCGTGGGTCGTTCAGCGACGCTGGCCGCCGGGTGCACCAGGATCAACCGGCCGACCGTGCCGACCATCTACCCGCCGGTCGCCGAGGCGTATTTCCTCGGCGTGCACTACCTGCCTGACGCGAGCGATTCCTCGACCCCGATCCAGTCCACGACCGCGGGAATCGCCGTGCTGACCACGCTGCTGCTGCTGTTCGGGCTACGCAGGCTAGGCAGTGACGTGCGGATGGCGGCGTTCTGGTCGTGGTGCCCGACGGTCGCGCTGGAGGCGGGCAATAGCGCGCACGTCGATGTCGTGGCGGTGGCGATAGCGCTGGTCGCGTTGCTGCTCCTGGCCACGGCCAGGACCAGGCTAAGGACGGCGCTCGGCGGCGTGGTGTTCGGCTTGGCGGTCGCCACCAAGCTGACGCCCGTGCTGGCTGGTCCTGCGCTGCTACGCCGCCGCTGGATCACGGTCGTCGCCTCGGCGGCCGGCGCGTTCGCCGTCGTGTACGTGCCGCACCTGGTCGCGGTGGGCAGCAAGGTGATCGGCTTCCTGCCCGGATACCTGCAACAGGAGGGGTACGACAACGGGACCAGGTTCGGCATCATCGACCTGGTCACCGGCGGCCGGGCGGCCATCGTGGTCGCGGTCGTCGTGCTCGGCGTGGTGGGCGTGCTCGTGCTGCGTTTCTCCGACCCGGACCGGCCGTGGCGGGGTGCCGTGGTGATGACAGCCGCGGCGCTGGCCGTCGCGACGCCGCACTACCAGTGGTACGCGCTGCTGCTGGTGATGCTGGTCGCGCTGGACGGCCGCCCCGAGTGGCTGGCGTTCGCCGCCGGCGGCTACTACGCGCAGGAGCCGAACATGGGCCAGTTCACCGTGCCCACCAAGTATCACGACGCGGTGGCCTACGGCATCCCGATCCTGATCGCCGCCGCCGGCTGGGTGTGGCGGGCATGGCGCGTGTCCCGTTCGCGCCATGCCCGCCCGGTCACCGTGCCGGTCACCGTGCCGGCCACGGCCGAACTTGAGCCCTCGGCAGCGGCGATAGCGGCGGAGGAGCATGCCATCTCGTCCCCGCCGCTGCGCTCGATCCTCGCATAGCGATTACCAGGTGGTGAAACCGAACATGAGCTACGAACAGTCGTGGCCGCCCGACGAGTATCAAGATCAGACGGCCTATGCCGACAGCTTCGACGGTTACCGGGAAGAGCAGTGGCCGCACGCGGGAGTGGACCAGCGGTACGAGCGGACCTGGGACGCGTTCGACGCCAACGGCTACCGCCAGGCCGGCTACGCCGGACAGCCTCGCTACGCGGAGCCAGCCGACTACGCGGAGCCGGCTGGCTACCCGGAGCCGGCTGGCTATGCCCAGCCAGCCGGCTATGCCCAGCCAGCCGGCTATGCCCAGCCAGCCGGCTATGCCCAGCCAGTTCGCTACGATGACCGGTCCTGGTTCGCCGGGCAGCCTGGTCTCAGCGCGCAGGGCGACTTCGGCGGGGGTAAGCACCAACTGGACCGGCCCCGGGCGGCTCGCCGTTCCGGTCCCGGCGTCATCGCCGGCGCGGTCATGGGTTTCCTCGCGGCGGCGGTGGCGATCGGCGTCGCGACGCTGGCAGCCGCGTTCTTCCGGCCGCAGGCCTCACCGATCATCGCGGTGGGTGAGGCCTTCATCGACCGGACTCCGCCCGCACTGAAGAACTTCGCTGTGGAGAAGTTCGGCGAGAACGACAAAACCATGCTGCTGCTCGGCATGTACGTCACGATCGCGCTGCTCGCGATGACGATCGGTGTGCTGGCCCGCAAGCGGGCGATTGTCGGCGTGGCCGGGGTCGCGGTGTTCGGGCTGTTCGGCGCGTTCGTCGCCTACACCAGGCCGGCCAGCAGGCCGAGTGACGTCATCCCCTCGATCATCGGCGGCATAGCAGGCGTGCTCGCCTTGCTCTGGCTAGCCCACGCAGCGACATCAGAGGTGGAGCCAACGTAGTTATGATGAATAGAAGAAAATTTCTGGCTGCGAGCGGAGTGACGGCCGGCGTCGCGGCGGCGGCCGGGTTCGGCGGCCAGGCGCTGAGCGACAAGCGTTTCTCCGTGAATACCTCGCAGGTTAAGCTCACCGCGCCAACGGTCAAGGCCAAGCCGCTGCCGGTGGGCACCGAACTGCACATCCCGGGCCTGTCCCCTTTCTATACACCGGACGCCGACTTCTACCGGGTCGACACCGCGATCGTCGCCCCGGCCGTCGAGCCATCGTCCTGGCAGCTGCGCATCCACGGCATGGTGGACAACCCGATGACGATCACGTTCGACCAGCTCATGCGGCGGCCGATGATGGAGCACGACGTCACGCTGACCTGCGTGTCGGAGAGCGTCGGCGGCAGCTATATCGGCAACGCCCGCTGGCAGGGCACGCTGCTGGCCGACGTGCTCAGGGAGGCCGGCCTGCAGTCCGGCGCCCAGCAGATCGTGATGCGGGACGTCAACGACATGAACATCGGCGTGGCCGTCGACCCGGTCATGGACGGCCGGGACGCGCTGCTCGCGGTCGGCATGAATGGCCAGCCGCTCCCGCAGGAGCACGGTTTCCCGGTCCGGGTGGTGGTGCCTGGCCTGTATGGCTACGTGTCCGCGTGCAAATGGGTGGTCGACATGCAGGTCACCACGTTCGCCGGCTTCGACGCGTACTGGGTGCAGCGTGGCTGGTCGCAGCAGGCGCCGATCAAGACCGAGTCGCGCATCGACGTGCCGAAGACGGACGCCACCGTGACGGCGGGCAAGGCGACGATCGCCGGCGTCGCGTGGGCGCAGCACCGCGGCATCGAGGCGGTCGAGGTGTCTATCGACGGCACCTGGTACCCCGCCAAGCTCGCGGCGCAGGACAACATCGACACGTGGCGGCAGTGGTATTACACCTGGGACGCCACGGCGGGCCAGCACACGATCAAGGTGCGCGCGACCGACAAGACCGGGTACACCCAGACCGCCGTCAACCACCGCACCGAACCCGACGGCGCCACCGGCTACCATACGATCCAGGTAACGGTCGCCTGATGGCCTCAAGGAGGTCCGGCAGGGCGTTCAGGCTGTGCGCGCTGACCACAGCGTCGCAGTACGGCCACGCGGCGGCCATGCCGCCGACTTCCGGGCGGTAGCGCGGCGACTGGGTGCGCGGGTTGGCCCAGACGATCCGGTAAGCCACCCGGCGCAGGCGCGCCATCTGCGCGCCGAGCAGGGCCGGGTCCCCGGTTTCCCATCCGTCGGAGATGATCAGGACCACGGCGCCCCTGGCCATGCCGCGGCAGCCGTAGCGGTCGTTGAACTCCTTGACCGCCGCGCCGATCCTGGTCCCACCCGACCAGTCGGGTGCCGCCGCGCCGGCCTTGGCCAGCATCGTGTCCGGTGTGGCCGCGCGGAGCGTGGCGGTCAGCCTGGTCAGCCTGGTGGCGAAGCTGAACACCTCAGCCTTGGCGTTGATGCAGTACAAGAGCATGAGCAGGGCGCGGGCGTACGGTTCCATGGAGCCGGAGATGTCGCACAGCACGACCACGCGGCGCGGCCGTGTCCCGGGTGCCCTGCGGGCCAGCCGGATCGGCTCCCCGCCGCTGCGGCGGGCGTGCCGCAGCGTGGCGCGCAGGTCCGGACGCTTGCCGACCCGGGCCCTGCGGTACCGCCGGGTGCGCCGGGGCGGTATCGCCATCGTCATCTCGCGCATCAGCGTCACCAGCTCAAGCAGTTCCTCGCCGGATAGCTGGGTGAAGTCGCGGGTGCGGAGGCGTTCGGCGGCGGAGGCCACCCGGAACACGCCGGAGGTCGCTCCATCGGACTCGCCCGCAAGGCCGTCGCTCGCGCCGGTGACCTGCTGGATCGGGCCCTGCTGGATCGGGCCCTGCTGGCCCTGGCCCCCTGGGACGCCGTCGTCCAGACGCTCCTGACGGTCCTGGCTGGCCTGCTGCCGCACGACCTCGCTGGCTGGCCCCGGCGGTCCGGGGACCGGCGGACGCCCGCCGAACAGGGTACCGAAAACCCGCTCGAACGCCGGCACCTGGCCGGGGTCGCTGACCATGGTGGCCAGCGCGCAAGCGTGCAGCTCGCCGATCGTCCTCGGGTCCATGACCGTCATCGCGCGCGCGAACCGCTCGCACCGGTCCGGTCCCACGGGCAGGCCCGCCGCGTGCAGAGCCGTGCCGAGGCCCGCGGCCAGGGCCGCTATATCGGGTGCGAGCCGTTCAGCCACCTGTGATCGCTGCCAGCCCGGCCTCGCGGACGGTCTCCTCGTCCTCCGGGTACTTGATCACGGTGCTCATGGTCTGTGCGGCTGCGTCTCCCGCGAGGCGGGTGGCGCCGAGCAGGCTGACCGCGGACGCCCAGCTGATCGCCTCGGAGATGCCGGGAGGCTTGGTGAGGTCGAGGCCGCGCAGCCGGCCGACCGCGGACGCCACCTGGCCGGCCAGTTCCGCGTCGGCCGCGGGTACCCGGCGGCGGATGATCTCGGCGACACGGTGCGGGTCGGGATAGGCAATCCAGTGGTACAGGCAACGCCGCTTCAGCGCGTCGTGCAGGTCCCTGGTGCGGTTCGAGGTGAGCACGGTGACCGGCGGCACTACCGCGCGCTGGGTGCCGAGTTCGGGGATGGTCACCGCAGCTTCGGCGAGCAGTTCGAAAAGGAACGCCTCGAACTCGTCGTCGGCACGGTCCACCTCGTCGATGAGCAGGACCGCCGGCCGGGGACCCGGATGCAGCAATGCGGCGAGCAGCGGGCGGGACAGCAGGTATTCCCCGGTGAACAGGTCCTTGTCCCTGATGTGCTCGCCCGCGGCCTCGGCCAGCCTGATCGCCAGCAGCTGCCGGGGGTAATTCCACTCGTAGAGCGCCTCCGCGGCGGCGATGCCCTCGTAGCACTGCAACCGCACCAACGGCGTGTCGAGAGCGTTGGCCAAGGCCTTGGCTGCCTCGGTCTTGCCGACGCCCGGCTCGCCTTCAAGCAGGATCGGCTGGCCCAGGCGGACGGCCAGGAACAGCGCGGCAGCGAGCTGATCGCCAGCCAGGTAGCCCGTGGTCTCAAGCGCGGCGGACAGCGACGCGACACCGGGAAACCTGGCTTCAAGATCTGAGCTCACACCGTGCGAGTTTATCGTTCCCGCAGGCTTCCCTTGGGCCGGTCCAGCGCGTAGCGTCTTCGTCACCGACCGGGCTGGTCGGACTGACCTGGCTGATCGGGAGGAGAAGCGCGGTGAGCCTTGCCTTCGAACGCACCGGAACCGGGGCGCCGCTGGTACTCATTCACGGACTCGGCCACCAGCGTCAGGCGTGGGACGCGGTGCTCGGTTCGCTGACTCCGCACCGGGACGTCATCACGCTCGACCTGCCAGGGCACGGCGAGTCACCCCCGCTGCGGGGCGGCCGGAACGGCGCGATCGACGAGATGGCCGGCGAGGTCGCGGCTCTGATGTCGTCGCTGGGTCTGCACCGGCCGCACGTCGCCGGCAATTCGCTGGGCGGCGCGCTGGCCCTGGTACTCGCGTCCCGCGGGCTGGCGGCGAGTGCCACCGGGCTCTCCCCCGCCGGGTTCCCCAACCGCGGTTACCAGGAGACGTACGCACGCGCGTTCTTCGAATTCGCGCTGGTCACGGGGAAGCTGCTGCGGCCGGTGGTGCCGGCGCTGGCGCGCAGCACGGCCGGCCGGGGTTTGCTCTTCGGCATGGTGGTGGCCAAGCCAGCGCGGCTCAGTGCGTCGCAGGTTGTCGGCGATACGGCCGGGATGGTTAAGGCCGCCGACGCCGTGCACGCGGTGTTCGCCTCGTCCGAGCCGTTCACCTTGAGCATCCCCGACGACGTGCCGGTGACGATCGCATGGGGGGCTAAGGACCGGATCTTGCCCCCCGCCAACGCGCGGGTGGCCCGCGAGCGGCTGCCTTCCGCGCGCTTCCTCTCGCTCGACGGCTGCGGTCACGTTCCGATGACCGATGATCCCGATACGGTGGCGAAGATCCTGCTAGAGGGCAGCTCTGGGTTACGCGCTGAGGTGCTCGTGCAGTGCCGGCCACTCGTAGTCCAGGTGCTCGCCGACGCGGAGGCGGGCCCAGCGGGCGGCTTCTACCTGCAGCGCCCGCGCGGCGGCGGCGATAGCGGCCGGATCCACCTCGGCGTCGGGCAGGACGGCGAGCTTGATGGCGGCGAGCGCTCGGATCTGTTGCGGCGTGGGCGCGTCAAGTGCTGCCGTGGCCGCGACCAGGTCGGCTAGCAGCTCGGCGCGCAGGCCGCGCCGCCGGAACTCGCGGAACAGCCGTAGCGACCGCTCCTCCGCGTGCGGTCGTCGCCTGCCGCTGACATGGGTCATGCTGGAGAACACGACACCTTGTGCGATGGCTCCCCAGATACCATCCTGGATGCCCAACTCACGTTCAACCACCAGGTGCATGATATCGCGTGGCAGCCGGGAAGCGGCGACGCCGCCGTTCAGCCGGTACACCACCCTGTCGTTCCGCTCTACCAGCGCATACGCACGCTGATGGTCGGGCAGCCGGGGAAAGATCACGTGCATGTCACCACTATGCGGACGCAACCGCCGCCACGGCTACTGGTTTTCCGCCCCGCGCATTGCGCGAGGTAAGGTGGCGAATCGTGGCTGGACGCGGGACTACGGCAACCATCGCGCTAGAGCGGGCGAAGATCCCCTTCACCGTGCATGAGTACACCCACGACCCCCGGCATGACTCCTACGGGCTGGAGGCCAGCGAGGCCCTCGGCGTCGCGCCGGACCGGGTGTTCAAGACGCTGATCACCGAGGTGGACGGGAAGCTGGTGGCGGCCGTCGTGCCGGTGAGCGGCGAACTCGACCTGAAGGCGCTCGCCAGCGCCGCCGGCGGGAAGAAGGCCGCCATGGCCGGCGTGGCCGCCGCCGAGCGCGCCACCGGCTATGTGGCCGGCGGGATCTCACCTCTCGGACAGCGCAAACGCCTGCCCGTGGTGCTCGACGAGTCCGCGATGCGCCAGCCCACGATGTTCTGCAGCGCCGGCCGACGCGGGCTTGAGATCGAATTGGCCCCCGCCGACCTGGTCCGCGCGGCGAACGCGACCGTCGCGAGCATCGGCCGCGTCAGGCCCTAGCGAGGAGCTGGGGATCTTGACCTCGGCTGCCGCGCGGGGACACAGTTGCCGGATGGAGCTGGATGACGCTGAGCTGATGTCGGTCGATGAGCTGCGGGAACTGCAACTCCAGAGGTTGCGCTGGACGTTGGGGCACGCGTACGCGAACGTGCCCTTCTACCGGAAGAAGCTCGACGACGCCGGCCTCCATCCGGACGACTGCCGCGAGCTCGAAGACCTGGCCCGCTTCCCGGTCACGACCAAGGACGACCTGCGGGACAACTACCCGTACGGCATGTTCGCCGTCCCGGCCGCCGACATCAGGCGCATCCACGCCTCCAGCGGCACCACCGGCCAGCCCACCGTGTCCGGGTACACACAGAGCGACATCGACACCTGGGCCGGGCTGATGGCCCGGTCGATCCGGGCAGCCGGCGGCCTGCCCGGCGACACCGTGCACATCGCCTACGGCTACGGCCTGTTCACCGGCGGGCTTGGCGCCCACTACGGCGCGGAGAAGCTCGGCTGCACCGTGGTCCCCGCCTCGGGCGGGATAACCGGCCGGCAGGTGCGGCTCATCTCCGATCTCAAGCCGCGCTTGATCATGGTGACGCCGACCTACATGCTGACCCTGCTGGACGAGTTCGAGCGGGTCGGCCTCGACCCCCGGCAGACGTCGCTGGAAATCGGCATCTTCGGCGCCGAACCCTGGACCGAGCAGATGCGGGCCGAGCTGGAAGCCAGGGCCGACCTGCACGCGCTGGACATTTACGGGCTATCGGAGGTGATGGGGCCCGGCGTGGCGCAGGAGTGCGTGGAGACCAAGGACGGCCTGACCGTCTGGGAGGACCACTTCTATCCGGAGATCATCGACCCGGTCACCGCCGAGCCCACCAGGGACCGAGGCGAAATCGTGTTCACGTCGCTGACCAAGCAGGCGATGCCGCTGATCAGGTACCGCACCCGCGACCTGACCAGGCTGCTGCCGGGCACGGCCAGGCCGGCGTTCCGGCGGATGGAGCGGATTACCGGCCGCAGCGACGACATGATCGTGCTGCGCGGAGTCAACGTGTTCCCCACCCAGATCGAGGAACTGCTGCTGCGTGTGCCCGGTCTCGCCCCGCACTTCCAGCTGGAGCTGACCAGGACGAACCGGCTGGATGAGCTGATCGTGCACGCCGAGGCACGGCCCGGAGCCAGCGCCGCAGACCGCGACGCCGCCCGCGCCGAGCTGACCACTGCGGTCCACGACAACGTCGGAGTAAGGGTCACGGTTAAAGTCGGCGACCCGGGCACCACAGAACGTTCCGCCGGAAAAATGCGCCGGGTGGTCGACAACCGGCAGAGCTTAGCCGGTGCGGCGGCGGAGCCGAAGTGAGAGACAGTAGAATCCTGCTATGACCGTCAGTCCGTGAGCCGAAACTCACCAGAGTTCGGCTCACGCGGTTCAAGTCGTTCGCCGGTGCCGAGTTGCCTATCGGCGATCTGACGGTGCTCACTGGCCGTAACAGCAGTTGAAGACCCTGGCTGCAGACCTCCAGCATTCCATTCGATCACGAACTCCTGGCCGCGCAGCGGCTGCGGGACCTGGCAGGCAGGTTTCCCCGGCCCGCGCCACCCCTGGCCGTCGGCGACCAGCTCGCACCACGAGCCGAACGTGGACCGGCTGACGTTCATCACCTGGGTATCCCGTCCCGGTTGCTGACAACTAGGTTGTCAAGCCCGAACGCCGCGCAGCGTGGTGTTTCCTACGTGCCTTCCCGCCGACTCCATGACGATGACTTATCGCAACGGGGGGCTTCAACCTCTAACGGCAGGCGAGACGACGCGACCGGGCCGACCCGTACCTCGTCGGCCCGGCCGCTTCTCCCGCTAGACGTCTCGGGCGCGCTCATAGGTGAGATAAGCCAGGCCCTCGCCGAGGGTCCGCATCCCGGTGAGGCGCATCGGCTGCTTGTCCCCGGTGTGGACGAACAGGCGCTCGCCGTCGCCGAGCACGACCGGGTAGACGGTCAGCCGCACCTCGTCGATGAGGTCATGCTCCATCAGCGTGTGCACCAGGCGGGCGCTGACTGGCCGAACCAGCCGCCGTGCCTGAAGCCCTCGTCACCGATCGGGTCCTGGACGATTCCATCGAGTGTGACGTTCTCGCTGACGATGATCTTTCCCATTTCAGTTCTCCTTCTTGCTTGCATTTCCGCCTTCCACTTAGGCAGACACATCCGTGGGGGGAACTGGGCGCGCACCGCGCGCCCAGTTCGCCTCCCGGCTGGTGTCTGTACACGGATGCACCGAAAGCGGTGTGGCGCTAGAGTCAGCCGGGTGGCAGCCGACCTGATCACGCGGGCACGGGCGGGCGACGGTGAGGCGTTCCGTGAACTGGCCGAGCGGTATCGCCGTGAGCTGCAGGTGCACTGCTACCGGATGCTCGGATCCATCCAGGACGCCGAGGACGCCGTCCAGGACACGCTGCTGGCCGCATGGCAGGGCCTGAGCGGATTCGAGGAGCGTTCCTCGCTGCGCACCTGGCTGTACCGGATCGCCACCAATCAGTGCCTCAACCTGCTTCGCTCGGCCAAGCGGCGACCCGCCAAGGAATGGGACGTTCCAGGCGTTGTACCGCCCAAGCCGACCAGGCTTGGCGAGGTCACCTGGCTCGAGCCGTTTCCGGACTCGCTCCTGGAGGACGTCGCGGGGCTGCCGCCCGGGCCTGAGGCCAGGTATGAGCAGGCCGAAGCCGTCTCCTTGGCCTTCGTGACCGCCCTTCAGGTCCTGCCGCCCCGCCAGGTCGCCGTGCTCATCTTGCGCGACGTGCTCGGATTCCACGCCACCGAGGTGGCTGACATGCTGGACACGATCTTGTCCTCCAGCGCGGCGATGCCGCCCGTCCGCCTCCGGGATGCATGTCCGCCGGGACGGACTGGCCCGGCAGCGTCCCTGCCGCACCCGCGCGCGCAGGTCCCGGAGGTTCACCGCCAGGTCCTGCCCGTACGCTTCCCGCATCACTCCATCCACGCCAGGCGCAGCCTCCGGGCTGATCTCCTGGCGAGCCAGCATCAGCCGGCCCGAGGTGACATGATGCAGCACCGCCGTGACCCGCGCTTCCTCATCCCGTCTTGCTACCTGCCGCACACGGCCCAGCTCACCTGGCACGCTCAATCCGGCACTGCGCCCGGGACGTGTTCCGCCGCCCGTGTTCCCCCTTGGCCCGCTCCCTTCCCTCCCCCGCCACCGCAGCCGCAGGCACCGCCTTGTCCAGCGGGTCCACAGGTACCACGGAGCGATCCGGCTGCCCGTCCCCGTTCATCCCGGGCTTACCGCCCCGGCGTTCCCTGAGCGGCCCGCCCGCAGGCCAGACGGACAGGCGGACACGGGCTCTCCCGGTTCTCGCGCACGGAAGTTCCGCACATGCCCCGGTCCTCCGGCCGCGCGGGGCCCGCCAGCAGCTCGCGATAGCGCTGCTGGCAGTGCCGCCTTCCACGTCGTGAACCGCGCGGGCACCCCGGACGCCTGATTCCCCGGCTCAACAGCCCGGCCTGCACGTGCCCCTGTCAACGCTCCGCCACGCCCTCGCGGGTCGCCGGCGCATGACCCGGGGTCGCCGCGGGTCGCTAGCCCCTCGACGCAGAGCTCCTCCATCTCCTCCTCCACCCCGGTTCATCCCGGCGCTTTCCCACAACCCCGACACGGGCTTGCCGGTGCTGGTGCGCGTCCTGTGCCGCCTGACCAGCGGAAATGTCGTAACCAGTGCGGCAGGAGGAGTGTAGGCGGCGGGCGCAAGGATCGCCGTTCGTTAGCGCTGGGCGGTCTTCGCGGCTGCTGTGCTGCCGATGCCGATAGCCCGGCCGAATGTCAGTGGCTGCCGGTACGGTTCGGGCATGCAGAACCAGCCTGACTCTAATGACGGCCCGCCGTCCCCGGATCGGCCGCGGCCGGGCCGTCGGCCGCGGGGTGGCCGGCCTACTCCGCATGACTCGATGTTCCGCCAGGTGTTCGGTGTGCCCGAGAACGCGGCGTCCCAGTTGCGGGCGGTGCTGCCGCCGGGTCTGGCTGGGCGGCTGGACCTGGGCCGACTGGCCCGGGTGCCGGGCAGTTTCGTGGATGAGGCGCTGAAGTGGCGGCACTCGGACCTGCTGTTCACCGCGCCGCTGGACGGCCGGGATGCGTTCGTGTATGTCCTGGTCGAGCATCAGAGCAGCGCCGATCCGCTGATGGCGTTCCGGATGCTCCGGTACGTCACCCGGATCTGGGATCAGCACCTGCGCGATCATCCCCGGGTCCGGGGGCTGCCGGCGGTGATCCCGCTGGTCGTCCATCATGGTCGCCGCCGGTGGACCGGGCCGGTGCAGCTGCTGGAGTTGATCGACCTCGACTCCGCCGCCAAGCAGGCGATGCGGCCCTATCTGCCCTGTTTTGAGTTCGTGCTTGATGATCTGGGAGGCGTCGATGCCCGGCAGCTGGCAGACCGGGGGCTGACCGCGTCGGCGCTGATCGCCTTGCTGCTGCTGAAGACTGCCCCGGGTAATCCCCGTATTACTGCGGAGTTGCGGCCCTGGGCCGGGCAGTTGCGGGCGGTGCTGGATCAGCCGGGTGGCGGTCAGGCATTCATCGCGCTGTTGACGTACATTGAGCTTGTCAGCGAAGTATCCGTCAGTGAGCTGCGTGACCTGGCTGCCTGGCTGGGACCGGACGCAGAGGAGGCGTACGTGACCACCGCAGAGATGCTCCGCGCCGAAGGCCGAGTCGAGGGCCGTGTCGAGGGCCGTGTCGAAGGCCGCGCTGAGGCGCTCGTGGAGATGCTGACCGTCAAGTTCGGCCCGCTTCCCGACAGCGTGCCCAAGACGGTGCACGCGGCCTCCGTCGGCCAGATCAAGGCCTGGGCCGCC
>Ga0335074_10006855_pt1 | contig 15810 bp, 18 predicted proteins | sample Lox_Sample_23_FD_206715 | JGI IMG/M metagenome (GOLD analysis project Ga0335074, IMG submission 206715) | Soil microbial communities from Loxahatchee National Wildlife Refuge, Florida, United States - Lox_Sample_2.3 | ecosystem: Environmental > Terrestrial > Soil > Wetlands | place: USA... | reverse complement strand
TGCATCTCGGCGATGAACCGTTCCATCGCCTTTGAGAAATCATGGATCAGCACCGCGACGCTGATCAAAACAAACCGTTCGGCCTCGTCCTTCCGGTGCGGCCCGTTATCGGTATAGCCGAACTTGCGCGGGGGCTGCTTCCCGGCGTGAAGGGCGGCGACGCTTCCATAGCTGTGCAGCACGGCGCACCGCGCCGCATACACATCGATGCCTTCGTACTGATACTCCGACGTCGCATCGGCCTTCAGATACTTGTCCACCCAGGCGATGAAGTCGGCGCGCGTCTGGCTTTGCTGCCCCACCGGACACGCCAGCAGCACCATGGTGTCGAGGGCGACGTACAGCATCGCGAGAGACGCCACGGTGGCGTCAGCGTCCCACGCCTTTCCGATCTCGCCGAGGATTTGAACAAGAGGCGTATAGCCTCCTGCGCCGTTGGTCATCGAGCCTCACTTATGGTCGCGATCTCCCTCCCCCGATAGATACACCCGGCAGCCGGCGTCTTCGATGCCAATCCCGCCGACAGCTTCACAGCCCCAAGCCCCGCTTGCGGCCGAAGCCCCAATCGATTGCGCCGTCGTCGCGGGCGATGCCGGCGACATGCCGGCCGAGCTGGCGTTCGAGGGACGGCGACCATGGCACCAGGCTGAATCCCAGCCCGTCATCGATCATGGCGAACCGCCCCGAGCTGAGATCGAGGCGGCGGCGATAGTCGCCCGCCACATGCTCGCCGGGTGTCGCCGCCATGAACGGCAGCCCGGTTTCCACCGACAGCTTCGCCCCCACTTGGTCCAGCTCGCGCTTGCGCAGCGTGGTCAGCAGATCACGGGCGAAGATCAGCCGTTCGCCCTGGCGCCGTGCGAGACCTTGCTCGATCAACTGATCGGCCCGCGCCCGCATCGCCGCGCTCGTCTCCGCGCCGAACCCGCCTTCGCCCAGCGCCGGCGGTGTGCGACCGACGAGCTGGCGGTCCAGCCACGTCGCGCCGGGCGCGGTCGTCTGCTGTTCAACGCCAAGGTCCGACCGCACGGCCAGCGCCACGCGCTTCTGACCGCGCGCATCCTCGAACCGGCGCAGCTCGACGATGGAGCCGGGTGCGGAATCTCCTGCCGCGTCGAGGTCGGGCAGCCGCAAATGATGGGTGCGTCCGTCGATGCCGTCGACCACGGCATAGGCGCTGCCAGTCAGCTCGTCATCGAGACCGCGCGCGATCAACCGGCCGATGACGGGATCGGCCAGGCTCTCGCCGCCGAGCACGAAGCTGGCGGCGGCGCGATCCAGCTTCTGTTCCGTCAGACCCCGGTGGATGCGTTTGATGATGTCGCCGCGCAGGCCCAGCTCACGCAAGGTCGCCTCGGCGTTCTCCTGCAGCGTCCATTGGCCGGGGCCGACCTGCTCGGCGAGGCCCAGGCTTTCCAGCTTGCGCAGCCGGCCAACCTTTAGGGCGTGGAACGCATCGGGCTGTTCGCCCGGCGGAGGCGCCATGTCGAGCACGCCGCCGCCGGCATCCTGAACGAGTTGCCGATCAAGGTTGGTCCAACGCTCCGCCTCGATCTGCCGTTCGAGCGTGCGGCGGATATCGAGATCGGTCCGCAGCCCCAGCTCCTGGGTGATGAGATCGCGTGCGCGATCGCGCAGGCCCTCGCGGATATAGTCGCGGGCGATCACCAAATCCTGCCCGTCCTCCCGCACGCCGCGCAGGATGACGTGGATGTGGGGATGTTCGGTGTTCCAGTGATCGACGGCGACCCAATCGAGCTTGGTCCCCAAATCTTGCTCCGCTTGGCGCATCAGGTCGCGTGTGAAACGCTTGAGGTCCGCCATCTCGGTCGCGTCGTCGGGCGAGACAATGAATCGGAAATGATGGCGATCCGGCTCGCAGCGTTCGGCGAAAGCGCGGCCATCGGCTTCGTCAATCTCCGGCCCAAACAAGCGTCCTTTCTCGCCATCGCGGGTGACGCCATCGCGCTGAAGATAATTGAGATGAACGGCGAGCGGTGCGCCCTTGCCGCCGAGCCGGACGACGCGGGCCTTCACAACGGCGCCACGCGAGCGGCTGGTTAGCAGGCGGTTGGCGCGAACGCTCGCCGAACGGCCACGTCCGAATTTGCTGGCGCGCGGACTGACAATGCGGCCGCTGCGGGAGATGCGGCCGCCGGCCTTCTGTGCCGCCGCGAGCGCCTGGGCGATGAAGGGTCGCGCCCGTTGCACCCCTCTGGAGCGGATGCGGCCTGGGCGGACCCGGAAATCCTCGTCCCGCCTCATGAAGCGGCCCGCACATCGCAAAATGCCGAGCAAAGACAAGCGCTCCGCCAATTCCGCAGGCTGCGCGCTTGCCGCGCACCTCGCGGAATCGGCTCATAACCCCTTGAAAACCCACCAACCGACCGAGCGGCACATCGCCGCCTTTTATCCTGCCATCGCTCGGTTGGGTGTCCTTCTGTCCCTGCTCGTACTGCCGAATGTGCGATGGAGCGCGCCAGGCCGCGAGCGGACGCGAACGAGGTCATGGCGTGCTTTTGGTAGGGGCAAGAGCGACGAACAGGCCGTCGGACTGCGGAGCTAATGCCGAAATCGCAACCGTCGACGGGTGCGATGACGCAGCATCCGGCGGCACGGCGAACAGCGGTGCGGCGGCCCAATCCTGAGCCGCCGCGACCATCTGCTGACGGACATCGGGCGCGCCATCCAGTGTCGGTGCGACTGCTGCGACATAGGCACGAGTTTCACTCGGCAATGGGCGCCCCGTCGCAAGATGGTCCTCATAACGTGAAGGGCCGGCTTGGTACGCGGCGAGGAAACCGGGCGTGCCGTAGCGATCGTGCAACTCGCGCAGGTAAGCCGCGCCCGCCATGATGTTGTCGTGAGCGTCGAACGGATCAGCGCCAAGGTGATAGCGCGTTCGCAGTGTCGCCCAGGTGTCGGGCATGATCTGCATGAGGCCCATCGCTCCTTTCGGCGAGACCGCGCGCACCACGCTGGCGCTCTCCGCCTTGATGACGGCGCGTATCCAAGCAGCCGGGATGTCGAAACGCTGCGCCGCCTCGGCGATGAAACTGCCGAACGGATCGCTCGCGGATGCGCGGGCCGGTGGCGCGGCGACAGGCGCGCCCTGCGCCATCGCCGCCATGCTCATCGTCATGAGCAACGATGTGGCAAGCACTACGCGGCTCAACGCCGTTCCGATGCTCCGCCAGTGTGCCACCGTGCTCGCGCCCGTCCAGGGTGGAGCGCTCGCGCGCCGGCCAAGTGGCCGCCCTGGACCGCCGCTGTGCGCGGCGGCGATCGTGGCCTCGGTCGGGACGGAGGAATGGTGCGGCTTTCGATCGAACAGAGGAATGGTCGCTGGGGAAAGATTGCACCGCATGGTCAGTGCTCCTTCGGCAGCCAGAGCGGCGACGCCTGGCCGATTGCCGACGACAGCGGCAGCACCCCGAAATATCGTCCGTCGAAGCTGTCCGGCGCTGCGGGGTTCATGGCAAAGAGATCGCCCTGGCCGAGCTGGTGGCAGCCATGCCAGGTGGGCAGCGGACGGTTCTGATGATCGCGCGCCAGCGCCACACCGACCGTCATGCCGTCGATCGTGATATGTCTGCGGTGGCGGCAAACCATCTGGCCGGCCAGTGCGGCGACAGGTTTGATCAGCAGCACGCCCTTGGGCAGCGAACGGCGCGCCGCCAAAAGATCGGCAAGCGGCTCGGGTGGTGCGATGACGGCGATGTCGCCGACATGCAGCGTGCGCACCGGCGACACGCGGTAGAGACCGATCGGCACTGATGCGCTGGCGTTCCACACCAGCATCGGCGGCGCGCTCAGCACGCGCGGCAGCACCATCGCCAATACTGCGACGACGGCGGCCGCTGTCCAGAAGATGCGTCGACTCATGACGCGATCCGACGCCGCTTGAGCCACGCGCGATGGCGCGCCGATGTGTAGGAACGCGGCGGCTCGCCCGCGATCAATCGGGCATGGACATGGCGCCAATAGTCCGGTGCGGCGTCCTGCGCCTCGACGCCTTGCGCTTCGACGGCGTCGATCGTTTGCAGCACGCGCTCGACACGCGGCCAACTCGCACACCGCAGCAGGCTCTCGCCGCCAGGCTGAACCTGGAGGATGGTGGAATAGTGCTCGCCCGGCCAGGTGGCTCGCAGGATGTCGATGCGTGAAAGCACGGTGCCGTGCTCGTTCGCCATCCAGCGGACGAAGGCGAAGATGCTGCCTGGCGCGAAGCTCACCACGCGGCGGCGGCGATCCAATATCTGCTCATGGACGATCTGGCCGAACCTAATCCAGCATTCGAGCTGCTTCTCGATCCAGATCAGTTCGACGCGGGTGGCGTCCTGGGGCGGCTCCGTCGTCATGGCAGGCTGCCCGCCGGGACGAATACCGGCTGCCGTTGCGCTTGCGCGGTCATCGCTGCGCGGCTCACGGACGAGTGTCATCGTCATCGCGCGGCGACTGCGGCTTGGCGGGATAGATGATGCCGTGTCCGGGGTCGGACGTGGACTGGCGCAGTCCGCGGTCGGCCCAGCTTTGCAGATCGTCGAGCGCATAGACGATGCGCCCGCCGAGCTTGCGATAGATCGGCCCGGTCCCGAAGGTGCGATGCTTCTCCAGGGTGCGGCCGGACAGGCCGAGAAAGCGCGCCGCTTCCGGCGTGCGTAGATAACGGGGTGGGAGTCGGTAGGAATTGTCGGCCATGAGCGCCTCCGGGCTGTGGAGTGCGCCGCGTGAGAACAGCGGCGGACTGGCGATCACGGTGGCGAAAGTTCTGCGGCTGGGTGGAGTACGGAGTCGGGAGGCATGAAAATGCCCACCCCCAACCGATGCGAGAGCACGGCACGGCGGCCGCGCGTCGAGGCGCAATCGCCGTGCATTATGAGGTCAGAAGAGAAGCGTGCGGTCAGCGTCCGCGCAGCAGCTTGCGATAGCCGCCGTTCATGAGCGCGAAGGCGTCGGCGACAAGTCGGATCACATGCGACCGTGCCGCAGACGATTTCCACTCACGCGCCGGCCAGTGCGCGGCTTCGGCATCCAACAGCGCGAGTGCGATGTTGCGATAGCTCGCGCCGGCGAGACGGCCATCGAGCGCGCGCAGCATTGCGACGAGGCGTCGTCGCTGCATGGCGGTCAAGCGCCAGCCGCGCGGCAGCGGTCCGGCGGACATGCCGACAAGCCGCCGTTGGAAGCGCATCGCGGCATCTACACGAACCCGAAAATCGGCATCGAGCGGGATGAGCACGCCGAGATGGGGATCGTGTGTTGGCTCCGGCGACCAGAGCTGATGTGGACCGGCCGGCTCGTCGACAACGAAGTGACGGCCGTCCGCGTGGTCGGCGGAGAGCCCCGGCAAGAGCGCAGCGACGGCATCAAGTCGGGCGGTTTCGAAGCAGGTCGGTGTCGCGGCGAGCACCAATGCGATCGGCAACAGCTCGGGCCGCCAGATGATCCGATTGTGTTCGGGCGGCGTCATTGGATCGAAAGGGAAAGGATAACCCCCATCGTCGGGCCAGGGCTGCTACGGCGTCGTCCAGGCCAGCCACTTTAGCTGTCGGGCGCCGCATCGTGCGCGCGTAATCAGCACGATAGGCGGGACTGCGCCGCAGGAACTCGGCGGCGAAGCCTGGGCGTTCAAGACGATTGTATTGGTCAACGATACTCTGCGATCGCCAGTCGGATGTCGCCGGCATAGACGCCTCCAAAACCAAACCGAAAAACTCCAGCGGTCAGTATTCGGAGGAAATTATGGAGCGATAGACCCAAGGTTCGGGCGCGATGATGCGCGTTCAGGTCGTATCATCTTGTCCCGTTTTGGCGCCATCGTAAGGTCGTGCGCGCAACTGTTACGGTCAATGCAGCGGCGGCCGCAGCAAGTAGGTGTAGCCTGTTTCAGTCATCCAACAGGCGCGTGCGAGATGGCTGTCGTGAACGGCGCGCGCGCGTTCCGGCTCGCGCGCGGGATCGAGGCCAAAGATGATCTGCACCGCTTCGCGCCAGTCCGCGCCTTCTTCTGCGGCATCGAGCAACCGCAAATATTCGACTAGGTGGGACTCGTCATACGTCGTCAGGTGCGGACGATCGGGTGGCTGGTCGTCGAACGGCGCGACGGTCATCACGAACCTCGGGAATCGTTAACTGTATTATCCAGGAAGATCCAAATTGGCTCAAATCTTAGCGTCAATGCTGTTCAACATATGCGCGCCGTGCATCACACGGATTGCATAGCGCATCACTGGCCGATGCCGCGGCGTTGTCATTTGAACCTGGAAAATCCCTCGGCGCTTCGACCTCGCGCCGCTTGCGAATCGCCGCAAACTCTCAGGTGGGCCTGCGAAAAAACTCAACCGGGTCAGTTTCAAGAACTTCAGCGAGCTTTTCCAGCATGTCCACCGTCGCCGAGTGCTGTTCGCGCTCAAGCATTCCGACATAGTTGCGATTGATGCCTGCACGGTCGGCAAGCTCCTCCTGCGACAGCCCGCTGGCGTGTCTCAATCTCCGCAAATTACTGGCGACAAGCTCCCGCAATCCCATGCGAGAGGAGTCGTCGGTTTCCCTAATATACTACCACCTAGTAAACTAGGTATTCGTAGCAAAAACAACCCTCCGCTGGGCGCCTGCTGTCGGTGTGCCGAGTTTCGCGAACTGGGGCGGAGATCGCGTACTGGTTCCGAGATGACCGTACTGGCGACCCGCTTAGATGAGCACAGGATGGCCCTGGTAACGAGAGCGGTGGTTAGAGAAGAGCCAATGAACCGCATCGGCCGAGAGAAGCAAGCCGCAATTGGCCGCGATCTCCTGTTGAGCGTGCTCCTGCCGCCAGGAACACATCCCCGACGTCGATCGTCGTATGGATGCAATCCATGCTTCGATTCGCTGGCGTTGCTCGTCGGTGAGATCGCAGCGGCGCATCGGAACGGCGAAGATGGCCTCAAGGCCGTATCCCATTCCGATATCCAGCCATCGCTGAACGGTGCTTGGCTGCACGTACGCAGCTTTAGCGGCTGCCGATATTTTCTTACCGTCTCGCAGCATCGCGAGGACAATGAGACGGTCATGGCGGCCACTGTGGAACTCGAGTGCCGCCCGCTCTCTCAAGTCGCCGGCGCTCACCGAGAGATTCTCGAGCCACAGACGCCATGCGTCTTTTCGTTGCGGTCGCGGTGGCCCGGCGTCGGTCCACAATTTGCGCAACCGCGCGCACAATGTCGGCATCATGTTGGAGAAGCGCGCAAGCAACGCATCAATGGTCGGCGATTCCAGCAACCTCAGGAATGTGTTCAAGTGCTCGGTCCAATCCGCGAAGAGCCAGGTCAGAAGTACGAGCGTCCCGTAATTTGTCGGCCAGTCGATGAGCAATCGCATTTCTGGCGCAAGATCGAGGTCGCGGACAATTTGGGCAAACAGCCGCTCTCGCGCGTAATCGACAGTCTCAATCCAGAGAGCGCTCAAAACGAGATCACTGAGCGCGACAAACGTCTCCCAATCGATTGGCCCGAGGCCTGGCACGATGCCCATTGCGGCGCGCTTGATTGCCACAAGCAAGCTCTGGAGCCGAATGACCGGCTCCGGCACATGATCCTCTCCAGTTGCCGGGAGTTCTTTCCGACAGCGGCGACAGCGGCCAACGTCCAGAGGGACGTTGGCGGCAAGATTTGGCGACCGAAGCTTGATCCCGCAGGACAGGCAGTGCGTCGCCAAAATCGATCCGTGCCGCTCGCACACAGCGATCCATCCAATCAGCCATTCGCGTCGAAGATACAGTCCGCCACCTTCTGCCAGACATTGCGGACAAGCAGCCATGTACCATTGATGCTTCACCGATTGGCATCCGTGCAAGAATCGGCTGGGTCGCAGTCGCCCGGCATTTTCATCGCCGCGCGCGTTCGCCCAACCGATCAGCGTCATGTCTCGCAAACGTTCGACGGACACACCGGTCCTATCGCTGACGATCGACAGATGTTCCAATGTCGGCCGGCGCCACCAATCAGGATGAGCCCTTGGATCGATCCCAAAGCCTCTTCGCATAAAAGCAACGGGCGACAGATCGGCATGACGGCTAAGCCGGCACAGCCAGGACAGGAGCGCTTCATTGTTTCCCGGTGCGACATAGACCGGCAGGCGGTGTTTCATCTCGCCCGCGTCACAGGTCGTCGTGCGGTAGAGCCTAGACTGCAACACGTCGGCGTTCGGATGGCGACATGAAGTGGGTTTTCTCGATCAGTCGCGGAGAGATCGTTTCGATGCCCGATGCCACGGCCGCGACGGCGGATCGCGTCACAATCGCCACAATCTCGCCCAGCACTCCCTCCGCGGCGGAGAAGATTTTCCCGGCTAAAGCCGGTGAAGCCAGATTGGACGGATGTCGCAACGGAAGCACGGCTTCCAACGTGTTGAGCAATCGGCGGTATGCCTCGTCCTCGCGCCACACCGGCAGCGGCATGGGCTCGAAGCGATTGGCCAGCTGGTCGTCACTCCGGATGGCGCGCAGTGCTTCCGCCGTTCCGACACCGACGAGCGGGATCTGCAGTTCATTGCCGAGCCAACGCAAAACGTTCAATAACCTGCGCTGCTGGGCCGGCGCTCCCGATAGAACGTTGTGCAGCTCGTCGATGATGAGGAGTTGCACCTGCGTCATCCGCATGAGGCGCACGGCGTTATCCTGGCGAGCGGCGACGTTCTCATGCGGCGAGCCGGGAAGCCCTAGCGCGTCGAGAATGGCGCCGAAGAAGCGCTTCTCATCTGGGCCGGCAGGCATTTGCACTCTGACAACAGGAACAAGCGCACGACCGTCTTTCGTGTCGGCGGCTTCCGTCGGCAAGTGCCCGCGACGGAATTTCTCGACAATCATCGTCTTTCCGTTGTTCGTCGGACCGACCAGCAGCAAGTTCGGCATGCGTGTGCGCTTCGGAAAGGTCAACAGGTCTTCCAGCGCCGACAAGGCGGCTTCAGCCCGTGCATAGGCGATCCACCGATCTGTTCGAATCCTTCGTATCCGCGAGGCCCCATCCTCGTCGGCCCAAGCGCGCGCCGATGGGTGAAGATGCGCATAAGCGCCGCTCACGACCATTCCTCCACCGGGAACATGTGCTCGAACGGCAATTTCTCGCCCGTGGGATCGTCGGAACGCTCGGTCTGTTCCGGTTGAGAGTCGGAAGGGGCGACCGTTCGGCCGCCATCGATGACACGCAAGCGGCGCTCGCGTTGACGCCGTGCCATTTTGCTCACCCGTACCGCCTCGTCTGCAATGGCCCGCATTGTTTCAATCGTCTGGAAGATCACAGCTTCGTTCACCTGAACGCGCCCTTCGTCGCGCAGACGCTTCAGTGCAAGACGATGTTCCCACAGGCTGATCGGAGGGCGCCGCAGATCTCGATAGGCCAGGTCATAGTAGACGCCGTCCGGACCAAGCAGATAGATGCGGCTCAGGTCACGCGGATCGTAGCGCACGATCATCGACTCACGATGACCGATCCAAGTATGAAGAACGTCGGACCAATAACCAATCGAGTGAAGCCAGACGCCTTCGCGCCGAACCAATCTGCGCTCGAGTGGAAGGAAGTCGATGAGGAAGCGGCGTGTATCGGGAACACCGACCGGCTCGCCGCGACCAGGAGCGCTCGCATCACCGAGCCAGCCACGCTCCCACGCCGCAAGCGGTGTCATGCCGATCCCGCGGTGGAGCTCACGATGGTAGACGCCGGCGATCGCGTGGCCAAGCCAGCGCTCGACCTCTTCGAGGGTCATGGCGGCCGTCTTCTCCGGATTAAGATCGCCTTTCGTGCGGACATCCGAGAAGGTCGTGCCTGGCAGAAGATGGACCTTTCCCATCATCGTGCCGATCAATCGCTCGATATGACCGCCATAATGCGGTGTTCGGACCGGCCGGTGATCGATTGCAATGCCGTATTGCTCGCAGCCGCGTCGCAAGGCTTCACAGCGGAACTCCTTGGCGTTGTCGAGATGCAGGCGATCCGGAATACCCCAGACCGGCCAATCGCTTTCAATGCCGCGCTCCATCAACCAGGCGTTCTTGGCGAGGCAGGCATGGGCAAGGCACAGCGCGACCGATGTCGCCGACGGCGCCTCCAAAGACAGATGGAAGCCGGCAACGCAGCGCGAACAAACGTCAATCGCCAATGTCAGCCACGGTCGCTGAATCGGCGCACGGGTCGTCCGGTCCACAACGATGACGTCGACAAGAGTGTGATCGATCTGTACCAGCGACAGCGGCCAAGCGGCGTCGAGCGAACCGACGGCCGGCGCATATCGATCGCGGGCCGCCTTGCGGCCTTCCCGCAAGCTCACGATTTCCCGATCCGGACGTGCCCGCAACCGCTTCGTGACCGCCTTGCGGCTCGGCAGCGGCAACCCCATCTCGCGACAGCGCCCGCGCGCTTGATCGACAAGGTCGGCGAGCTTCGGGCGTTGCCGTTTGAGATAGAACGCGTCGATCAGCTCATCGATAAGTTCGTCGACTGCGCGATCAAGCCTGGAGAAGCCGCGTTTCGGTCCGGGGACGCGCGGCAACAAGCTCGTCAATCGCGGATCTGCCAGATACCGCCTCAACAAACCATAGGCGTGCGTTGGACCGTAGCCGAGCTCCGCTGCCGCGCGCTCGACATCCGCCCGCGATCTCACGCGCATTTCGGCCAATCTGCGGATGACAGGCAAACAGCGCCGGGCCTCGTTCCAGTCCGCTTCTGCTATGAGCGACAGCTCCGGTACGCTCATGGCGCTGCTACCTTCGTCGAGAACGCGATTGGCGACGACGTATCGACACGAAGCGCACCGCGCGCGATCAGACGCCACACCGTGGCTTGCGCGGCACTTCGTGCTCCCGGAAGCGCCGTCACCAACTCCCCGAACGTGGTTGCCGCTCCACTGCGGACCGCTTCAATCGCAGCTTCGGCCAATATGATGTCAACCGGTGCGTCTCGGACGGGCAACAGCTGCTTGGCGACAACGAGGCGTGGCCCACGGATTCCACGTTCCGTGGCAATTCGGAATGATACACCACGCTCTCGCGCCCATTTCCGCGCGGCTTCAAAACCGGGTCTGAGAGTCTCCCATTTCAGCCGAAGATCGGCACGATATTTGATCTCCACAAGCTCGGAGGCGCCATTGCTCCAGTCGACGCGGAAGTCGGGCGTATATCGTCGCGTCCGAGCACCGTCGGCAAAGACTATAGTGACAGGCTGCGCCGTGATCACCGCGCGATCGTCGTCGAAGCTCGTGAGCGTCACGAAGTCTCGCTCAAGCGCGCTTTCGTGCTCCACGGCCGTCGCCGCGATCGGCTGGAAGCCAACGATGTGCGAGCGCCGGCTGAGCGGTATGCGTCTCAAATCGCTCTCCACGTGGAATGCGACTCAGTACGCGATCTTCGCACATTCCTGGCCCAGTACACGAACTTGGAACGGAGCCACCCGATGCAAGTGCTTGAAATGATTCGGAGTCGATCACGACATGATTCGCAGATCTCGGATCAATGACAAACTGAGGAGAATCATGCCGTCGCCACCGCCCGATCCGCCCGTCGCCGACACGGCGCCGACCGACCCCGTGCTGACCGGTTACGACGAGTTGCACAAGGTCACGTATCTGCGCCTTCTGGATGCAGAGGCCGAGCACGCGGACTGGCGCGAGGTTGCACGCATCGTGCTTAAGATAGACCCGGACAAAGAGCCTGAGCGTGCGCATCGTGCCTGGGAAACGCATCTCGCCCGCGCACGTTGGATGACCGAGCAAGGATACAAGTTCTTTCTCAAAGGCGGCGCACCGCACTGAGCCATTGGTTCCTTGCCTATACCGCAAGTCCTCTTGCACCTCCTCCTGTTGGTTATCCCCCAATATTGCGGCATCCTGCAATCCGAGCGGCGGGGGACGGTCGGAGATTCCACGTCATGCCGCAGGAAGATTGGCGGTCGCGAACCGCCTATGACGACAAACACGCGCTCGACGCGCCGGGATTCGCCTTCGAGTTTCTGCGGCGCAATCCGGAGTTCATCCGGCATGTCCGCCGTCTCGAGCGCTTGCTGAAGCGCAATGCCTTGTCGCGCAGCGCGCGCGACGCCTTTGCAAAACGCTGGGGGATGCGATTTCGCGAGGCACATGCTCGACGACGCAAAGCCGACGATCCTGTGGACGACGACAGCCCTGCCGAGTGTCGTTCCGCTCGGCCCGACACCACACAGCCTCGAATCTTCCAGCGTCCGTAGCGTGACGTTCGAACGCCATTGGATCGTCGATCAGGACGGCGCCGAGCAGCATCTCCTTTGCAATGGAATGCTCCTCCGGGCGCATGCCCTCGACGATCTCGATGGCAAAGGCATCTGCGCGGTGTTGCCGCTGGATGCGCTGTTCGACGTCCGCTTGGCCGCAGCACGCCGCCTCTGGCTGGCGCTGAACGGCCGTGATTCCGGCGACGATCCAGCAGCACTAACACAGGCGCAGCGCGACCACCTCGTTGACGCTTTGCGCGCGCTTGATGGGCGTATCGACAATGCCACGTACCGCGAGGTGGCCGCCGCGCTGTTTGGTGCATCGCGCATACCCGCGCGCGGCTGGAAGACAGACGATCTGCGTGATCGCACCATCCGGCTCTGCCGGCTGGGGTCAAACCTTATGCAAGGCGGTTATCGTCAGCTTTTGCTCTATCCCTTTCGGCAGCGCCTTTTCTGATCATCCCCGCACCCCGCCACCTTCGCTTTCTCGATGCGCAGAAGGGTGGCGATCTCGCCACCCCTCCACATCGCCATCCCTTTGAGGCCAGGCCCTCCGCCATCCTGCGTCATGACAGTCGCCGCTATCCGGCGCTTTTCCGTCGACGAGGATTTCAGCATGCCAGATCCGAACAACACACTTCCGCCGCGCTATCTGCGCACCCAGGAAGCGGCGCGCTTCCTTGGGCTTTCAGCCCGCACGCTCGAGAAGCATCGCACCTACGGCACGGGCCCGCGCTATTCGAAGCTCGGCGGCCGCGTCGTCTACAAACTCGACGACCTCCAGGAATGGGCCAATCGCGGGCTCAAGACATCCACGTCCGATCCCGGTCTCGGCACCGTGCTGCCGGCGAAACGGCACGCCGCGATTGCGCCCGCCTATACAGCCAAGCCGCGCCGCTGAGGCTCACGCCATGTCATCGAAGCGCCAAAATCCTTCAGCCAATGCGCCAACGGAGAGCTGCACGTCGAGGCCGATCGCATCGCTTCAGGCTGCCGAACAGACATCCCCACATGTTCTCACCCAGGTCGAACTAACGTGGGATGAGGGTCGGATCGAGCGGTGGATTCGCTTTGGTCTTCCTGTCGATGAGCAGATCATCGATCGGCAGCGGCGAATCCTGTTCTTCGCACCCGGAAGCATCTTCACGTTCGTCCGCTGGCAATCCAATGAATTCGGAACCGTGCTGTCGCGGATCGACATCCTGCGGGCGCTCGAACCGCACGAAGCGATGACCAGCATCGGCTTCCTGCGTCCCGGCGGCGAAATTCTCCTGCGCATGTCCGGCTGGCCCAAGGTCCAGCGCGTGCTCCAGGAGATCGACGCCATCGAGCAGGCGGGCTTCGATCCCGTCGACATTTGCCCCGACCATTGGCGGCATATCCATAACCGCCTCTCCGCCGGCGAGGAGCCGCGGCGTTACACGTGCGAGCGCCATGCCATCTGGCTCCAGCGGCGAAAGATCGAGCTGTGACGCGCCGCGCTGCCGGTCTGACTGCCGCCGCGATCGCGCTTCTCGCGCAGCTTGGAGCATCGCTCGCGACACCGGCGCCGCTCCCCTGGAACAGGGCGCCGTTGCTTCCTCTTTCCAAGCTCCTGCTGTGGAACGCGAGCGCCAGCGTCCCGCGCGGACTTTATTGGCTGCGTCCGGTGGGTTCGTTGCACATCGGCGAGCTGGTTACGGCGATGCCACCTCCGCCGCTCGCGAAATTCTTCGCGGCGCGTGGCTACCTGCCGCTGGGCGTGCCGCTGCTGAAGCATATCGGCGCGCTTCCCGGACAAGTCGTTTGCCGCGCGAATGACGTCGTAACGATCGACGGCCATGTCGCTGCGATGGCGCGCGACCGAGACCGTCTCGGCAGATTACTGCCGACGTGGACGGGCTGCCGGCGGCTTCGCGCCGGCGAAGTGTTCCTTCTCAACGCGAACATTCCGGACTCCCTCGACGGGCGGTATTTCGGGGCGCTGCCCACCACCGCAATCACCGGCCGCGCCCAACCGCTCTGGACATTCCAGGAGCACTGACCATGCCGCACCACCTTCCCTTTCCGGCCGGTCGCTGCGCATCAATGCGCAAGCGTCATGCAGCAGGTGTTGCAGGAATTGCCATGCTCGCAGCGTGCAGCATGTGCAACCTCGCTTACGCTGATCCGGTCGCGTCGCAACCTATGCGGCGCACATCGGCTGCGAAGGATCCGTATATCCCTTTCATGACCGAAGCGGCCCAGCGGTTCGATGTTCCGCTGTCCTGGATACGCGCCGTCATCCATGTCGAAAGCGGTGGCGATGCGCACGCAGTGTCGCCCAAAGGCGCAATGGGCCTCATGCAGATCATGCCCGATACGTGGTCCGATCTGCGTCTGCGCTATCGCCTGGGCGCCGATCCGTTCGATCCGCACGACAATATCCTCGGCGGCACGGCGTATTTGCGTATGCTCTACGACCGCTTCGGCGCCGTGGGGTTTCTGGCGGCTTACAATACCGGTCCTGAGCGCTATCAAGACTATCTGGCCGGCCTTCGGCCGCTCGCCGACGAAACCAAGGCTTACCTCGCAAAGCTGGAGCGATTGCTGCTCCATCTGTCTCTCGACCCTACCGCTGTTGCTTCGCTCAATCGTCCTCCATCGCAGCCAACTTCGCTGTTTGCGGCAGGCTCAACGCAAACAAATCGCAGCACGGCGACGATCGCTCCGCACTCGTCCAGCACCTCGAACGCGGGTGCCTTTGCACTGACGCCACAATCGAACGGGCTCTTCGTGCCGGTCTCAGCCGTCAATCCGTGACGCCGGCTCGCTCCATCTTCAACCACGATCACCCAACCTCAAGCGGACCGAATCCCGTGCATCACTCGGAACTCCAGCACCCCAACCGAGGACCGCAAGATAAAAGCCGTCCGGGCCGATCGTCGGTTTTCGTTGCGGCTGTAGCATCAGATGCATTTCTTGCGGGCAGGGCGGCTGGCTGCTCCTTCGGCAAAGGCGGTTTCTTCAAGGCATTCGGTGCCAGCCCGCTACGCTTTTGCTGGAGATTCTACGATGCCCACGCGCGATGACGATCTGCGCGTTCGTCCCGGGCGCATCCGTGACGGCAGCAAAGGCGCGCGCAAATCGAAGAGCTATGTCGCCCAGGTGATGCAGGCCGCGAAGAAGGCCGGCCACACCGGATCACGCTTTGGGGGCAGCGGCCGGAAGGGCGGACGCTCCACCTTCGGCCGCGGCCGCAAGGCAGCACTCGCCCTTTCGATGAAGTCCCCCTCCCGCCGCGTGGTGGTGAAGGCGCGCGTCGTGCGCCACAAGGGCTTCAAGTTCCGCTCGGCGCCACTCGCCAGACACATCGGCTATCTGAAGCGCGAAGGCGTCACCCGCGACGGCCAGGATGCGCGTCTGTTCGATGCGACGTCGGGCGATGCCGACACCAAGGCGTTCGCCGAACGTTGCGAAGACGACCGGCATCATTTCCGGTTCACGGTCTCGCCCGAGGACGCGCCGAAAATGGCGGACCTGCGTGCCTTCACGCGGGAGCTGATGAAGCAGGCCGAGCGCGATCTCGAAACCAGGCTTGATTGGGTCGCGGTCGATCATTGGAACACCG
>Ga0335074_10006854_pt1 | contig 15811 bp, 12 predicted proteins | sample Lox_Sample_23_FD_206715 | JGI IMG/M metagenome (GOLD analysis project Ga0335074, IMG submission 206715) | Soil microbial communities from Loxahatchee National Wildlife Refuge, Florida, United States - Lox_Sample_2.3 | ecosystem: Environmental > Terrestrial > Soil > Wetlands | place: USA... | reverse complement strand
CGCGCCCTGCGAGGCGGCCGCCTCGGCTGCCTCGGCCGCCATCTGCGCGTGCGGGTGGACGTCGGTCAGCGGCAGATGCCGCCACACGTACCGCAGATCACCGAAGTCCCTCAGCAGTGCCCGTACTCGACCACCGTGACCGGGGCCTTGTCCGGCCCTCGCACGTGGTCTCTCGCGTCGTCGACCGGCACCACGAGGTCGGTGATGACCTCGGCCGTGCCCAGCAGCGCGCGCAGCCGCGGCCGCTTGGGCAGCAGGTTAACCAGCCGGAAGACGACCCAGGTCAGGCCGGAGGCGGCCAGCGCCGCGGACAGGATGCCGAGCTTCGCCTCCGCCAGTTCGGTCCCCTCCAGCGCAAGCGACGCGATCAGCAGCGACACGGTGAACCCGATCCCGGCGACCGCACCGGCGCCGAGGACCGCGCCCCACCCCACCGGCGGCCGCACCCGCCCGTGGCTGAGCTTTGACACCAGCCACGCGGCGCCCGCCGTCCCGGTCGGCTTGCCGACCACGTAGCCAACCAGGATGCCGAGGGTGACCGGCGAGGTGTAGGCGCGGGCCAGGAACCCGGCGTTGAGCACGACCCCGGCGTTGGCCAGCGCGAACACCGGCACGATGACGTAGCTCGACCACGGGTGGAAGATCCGGGCGAGCCGGTCGTTCGGCGAGATCGCGGTCCGGACCACCTCCTGCGCCGAGGCGGCCAGCTCGGCCGTGGGCTGCTCGCGGAACAGCCGGAACGCCTCGGACGCCTGCTCCAGTTCCGCCCGCCTGGCGGGGTAGGCGTAGGTCAGCAGGCCCATCACCAGGCCCACTACGACCGGATCCACGCCGCAGGAGTAGAACGCCACCCAGGCCGCGATCCCGAGCAGCAGGTACGGCAGCCCGTACCGGACGCCCCGTGCCCTGATTACCAGCACCACGGCCAGGAAACCGAGTCCGGTCAGCAGCGGCGCCACCCGGATGCGCCCGCTGTATACCACCGCGATGACCGCGATCCCGGCCAGGTCGTCGACCACGGAGAAGGTGAGCAGGTAGGTGCGGACCCGGTCGGGCAGCCTGCGCCCGAACAGCGCCAGCGCGCCGAGTGCGAACGCGGTGTCCGTCGACATCGACATGCCCCATGCCGAAGCCGAAGGCCGCCCGGCGTTCGCGATCAGGTAGATGGCGATCGGCACGATCATGCCGCCGAGCCCGGCCAGCAGCGGCAGCGCGAGCCTGCTCCGCACCCGCAGTTCGCCCATGTCGAACTCGCGCCGCGCCTCCAGCCCGACCACGAGGAAGAACAGCGCCATCAGCCCCGAGTTCACGAACTCGTGCGCGTCGAGCGCCAGGCCCCACCGGCCTACCGATACCGACAGCCGGGTCGCCCACACCCTGTCATAGGACGAGACGCTGACGTTCGCCCAGATCAGCGCGGCGACCGTGGCGGCCGCCAGCACCGAAGCGCTGCCCGTCTCGGTCCGCAGGAACGCCCGGAGCGGCGTGTCCCCGCGCCGCAGCCAGGCCGACAGGCCGGAAAACGCCGACCCGGGCCCCGCGTGCTCCGGCGCCGACTCGCCCACACGCAACAGCCTGACGGGCAGATAACCCGCGGTCAATCCGGCGCGCGGCACCGGGCCGGACCCGGCGACGGCACCGGCCCGATCAGCGACGGTACGGGTGCGGCGGCGCGGTGACCGCGATCCTGGGCCTTACGCCGGACCGGGCACCGCCGGAGGCAGCGACCGGCGGGCGCGGCGCTGATGCCGGGCCTGCACCGCGCCGTACCCGAAGCAGGCAGACGACGCCGTGAACGCGTAGATCGCCAGCAGGAGGAACCCGCCGGAGCCGGTCAGGAAGGCCCCCTCGACCAGGGCGACGGTCAGGAGCAGGAAGACGCCTGCCCGCGCGAAGGCCGCCCTGGCCGCCGTCCCGGCGGGCGCGCGGGCTGGCTCCGCGGCAGCCGTCCCGGTCGCGACCAGCCCAGGAGGGATGTCGGCGATCCCGGCGGGGAGGTCGGCGGTCAGCGCGGCCAGGTCTGCGTAGGTCCGCGCGGCGAGCGCCTGGCCGACTCGCGCGTCGAGCTCGTCCTTGTCCAGTCGGCCCTGCACGAACGCGGCCTTCAGCACGGCGACCACGCGCTCGCGGTCGACATGGGCCGCCCGCAGGTGACCGCGGCCCTTCAGCGTCGGCTCGTCGTGCCGTTCTGTCGTCACCGGCACCTCCTTTGCCACGCCTCATCCACAAAAAGCGTAACCCGGCGGTTTCCCCGAAGGCCATCCGCGGCTGGGCAACGGCCGTCCCCGGCCGGGCGAAGGCGGGTTGCGGCAGATCCCCGAGGCTCTTGTCCGCGGGGCTCCCGAAGTCTAGACTGAACGTTCAGTCAAACCTTGGAGTTATCGTGGCCGTCCAGTACCGGGCAGAGCGCACGCAGTCCGGCCGCGCGCTCACCGAAGCCAAGCTCGCCCGGATCATCGCAGAGCAAGAGGAGATCTTCGTCCGCCGCCAGCCCGAATCGGCGCGGCTCGCCGCCGCCGCGAAGGGACGCCTGGCCGGAGGAGTCACGTCGAGCTGGCAGATCACCCGCCCGCAGCCGGTCTGGCTGAGTCACGGTTCCGGGTCGAAGGTGTACGACGTCGACGGCCATGAATATGTCGACTTGCACGGCGGGTACGGGGCGATGCTGGCCGGGCACGCGCACCCGGCGATCGCCAGGGCGGTAAGCGACCAGGTCACCCGGGGCACGCACTTCGCCCAGCCGACCCGCGACTCGCTCGTCGTGGCCGGCGAACTGGCCCGCCGGTGGGGCCTGCCGAGCTGGCGGTTCGCCAACTCCGGTACCGAGGCGACGATGGACGCGGTCCACCTCATGCGGTCGGTCACCGGCCGGGACCTGATCATCAAGATCGAGGGCTGCTACCACGGTCACCACGACTCGGTCCAGGTCTCCGTCATGCCCGCGCCAGAGGAGGCCGGCCCGGACCATAAGCCCGCCCAGGTGCCCTCCTCTACCGGTATCCCGCGGGCCATCACCGACCTGACGCTGGTCGCCACGTTCAACGACCTGGACAGCGTGGCCCGGCTGCTTGACGAGCACCCCGGCCAGGTCGCGGGGATGATTCTCGAGCCGATCATGATGAACGCCGGGATCATCCCGCCCCGGCCCGGCTACCTGGCCGCCCTGAAGACCCTGCTGCATTCCCGCGGCGCGCTGCTCACCTTTGACGAGGTCAAGACCGGCCTGACCGTCGGGCCGGGCGGGGTAACCGCGCTCAGCGGCGTCCAGCCCGACCTGGTCTGCCTGGCCAAGTCCCTGGGCGGGGGCGTGGCGGCCGCCGCGATCGGCGGCACGGATTCCGTCATGGAGCAGGTGGCCAGCGGCCGGTACGAGCAGGTGGGCACCTTCAACGGGAACCCGCTAGCGATGGCCGCCACCCGGGCCATGCTCACCGAGGTGGCCACGCCCGAGGCCTACCAGCGGATCGACCGGCTTCGCGCCCGCGCCGCCGACGGCATCGAAGGCGCGATCGCCGAGAACGGCCTGACCGCGCACGTGGTCACCGCCGGGGCCAAGGGCTGCGTGGTCTTCGGCGGCGAGCCGGTCACCGACTACCGCAGCTTCCTCGGCACCGACGACCGGTACAGCCACGCGCACTGGCTGTATCAGCACAACGGTGGCGTCTTCCTGCCCCCCTGGGGCAAGATCGAGCAGTGGTTGATATCGGTGCAACACGACGAGGCGGACATCGACCGGCTGGTCGAGAACTTCGGCGTGTTCGCCAGAGGAGTCGGTGAGGGCTGAGGCATGGCGCACCCGCGAGAAGGCTGGCAGGGCCACGGGGTCCCGAGGAAACTGACCCGGAGGTCGTTCCTGGGCCGGAGCGCGGGTGCGGCGCTGGCCGCGCTGGGCGGCGGCGCGCTGCTTGACGCCTGCGCGTCCGGCTTGACCGGCGGGGGCACCCTGCCGCTGCCCCGGCCGAACAACCCCGTCAAGTGGCCCGTCTTCACTGACAACGCCCCCATCGCCTCGGGCCTGGCCCCGGAACGCGGCGCCACGCTCCAGGTCTATAACTGGGTCGCGTACGTCAACCAGGCGTGCGTGAACAACTTCGCCAAGAAGTACAAGTGCAAGGTGCAGATCACCACGTTCAACACCATGGACGAGGCGATCGCGAAGCTGCGCAGCGGGCTGCAATTCGACGTCCTGATGGGCGCCACCGTCGACGTGCTCGGCCAGCTCATCGAGTCCAAGCTGGTCAAGCCGCTCAACCACTCCTATATCCCGAACATCACCCAGGCCTGGCCCGACTTCACCAACCCGTTCTACGACCAGGGCTGGCAGTACACGGTGCCGTACACGATCTACACGACGGGCATCTCCTGGCGTAAGGACCTCGTGCACGAGAACCCGTACACGATGGCCAACCCGTGGGCCATGCCGTGGCAGCCCAAGTACAAGGGCAAGGTCGCCATCCTGGACGACTACCGGGAGGGCATCAGCCTCGGCCTGATGAAGAACGGCATCTACAACCTCAACACCACGGACTACCGCCAGATCGACGCGTCGCGGGCGGCGCTGGAGGACCTGTCCCGCCTGGTGAACGTGCGCATCGACAACAACGACTACACCGAGGTCCCGGACGGCGACACCTGGATCCACCACGCCTGGTCCGGCGACATGGCGTCCGCGGCGTCGTATATGCCGAAGGGCGTGAACGTCGACGTGGTCGGCTACTGGTTCCCGACCGACGGCCGCGGGCCCGTCGCGAACGACACCAACGTCGTACTCAGCGGAACCAGCAACCCGGTGCTCGCCCACCTGTACCTGGACTACTTCCTCGACCTGCCCAACGCGATCGAGAACATCAGCTACAACGGGTACATGCAGCCGCTGAACGGCGTGACGCCGCAGATCCTGGTCAAGGAGCAGATCCTGCCGCCGTCCCTGCTGTCCACCATCGTGCTGCCGTCCTACTTCCGCCGCGGCGTGTCCGAACTGCAGCTTCCCGTCGACGTCGACGCGCTGTGGCAGCAGGCCTGGCTTGTCGTGAGCAACGGCATCTGACCAAGGGGCCGCACCATGAAACGCCAGAAGAAGAACGCGTTCTTTATCGCCCTCGCCGCGCCCGGGATGATCTGGCTGGCGGTGCTGTTCATCGTGCCGTTCTACGCGGTGCTCGCGATCGCGATGGGCAAGCTGAACCAGCTGTTCGAGTCGCCGGTCGCGGTGTGGAACCCGCTCCAGTGGAGCTCGGAGAACGTCATCGACGTCTGGCACGACCTGTTCGGCAGCGCCGCGTTCGCCGGTCCCATCGTGATCAGGACGATCGTGTACGTCGCCATCGCCAGCGCGCTCAGCCTGGCCATCGGCTACCCGGCCGCGTACTTCGTGGCCCGCTTCGCCGGCCGCCGGAAGGCGCTGTTCCTGGTGCTGCTCATCGCGCCGTTCTGGATCAGCTACATGATGCGCATGCTGGCGTGGGTCGACCTGCTGGAGACCGGCGGCTACCTGAACAAGGCGCTCGGCTGGTTCGGCATCTCCCCGGTCAACTGGCTGGGCGGCAAGCCGGCGACGGTGATCCTCGGCCTGGTCTACGGCTACATCCCGTACCTGATCCTGGTGCTGTACGCGGGCCTGGACCGGATCGACTCCGCCCTGATCGAGGCGGGCCGTGACCTGGGCCTCGGCCGGATCCGCACGTTCGTGCGGGTCACGCTCCCGCTGTCACGGCAGCCGATCCTCACCGGCCTGCTGGTCACCGTGCTGCCGATGCTCGGCGATTACTTCACCAACCAGCTGCTGTCCGGTGCCGCCTCGACCTCCATGATCGGCAACCTGATCGAGGGCCAGCTCGGCACGCCCGGGATCGAGGGGCAGGGCGCGGTGCTGTCGCTGCTGCTCCTGCTGGTCTTGCTCATCCCGATGATCTACTACGTCATCGCCACGAACCGGTCCGCCCAGGTCGCGTCATGACCGCCCCGGCCATTCCCGCCGAGACCCCGGCCGCCGAGCCCGTCGCCGCGGTCCCCGCCCAGGCCCGCCGGCGGATGTTCCGGCGCAACCCCTGGGGACACGCGTGGTTCCTTGAGGGTTTCACCTGGCTGTACCTGATCTGGTCGCTGGTGCCGATCGCACTCGCGGTGCTGTTCTCGTTCAACAAGGGCAAGTCGCAGGCCACCTTGCAGGGGCTCTCTCTGCGCTGGTACTACAAGGACCCGGTCAACTCGGTCTGGCACGACCCGGCACTGCACGCCGCCGTCATCCAGACGGTGCGGCTGTCCGTGCTGACCACGATCATCGCGGTCCCGCTCGGGGTGGCGTTCGCGCTCGGCATCAACCGCTGGCGCGGGTACACCTCCTCAACGTTCAACTTCGTGATGATCCTGTCCTTCGTCATCCCCGAGCTGATCTTCGGCGTGGCGATGTTCTTCGTGTTCACGGTGCTGTTCACCACGGTGCACCTGGGTACGGTGGCCGAGGTCGCTGGCCTGGTCACCTGGAACGTGAGCTGGCCGGCGATCATCGTCCAGGCCCGGCTGGTCACGCTCGGCCGCCAGTACGAGGAGGCCGGCGCCGACCTGGGCGCCAACCAGTTCCAGGTCATGCGCCGGGTCATGCTCCCGCTGCTCGGCCCGGCCATCTTCGCCAGCGCGGTCCTGGTCTTCTCCGGCGTGATCGACGACTTCGTCATCGTCGACCTGCTGTCCTCCAACGCCACCAACACCCCGATGTCGGTGATCATCTACTCCACCCAGCACGGCGGCAACGGAGGCCCCGCGCTGAACGCGCTCGGCACGATCAGCCTGGTCATGTCGTTCATCATCGCGATCATCGGCTACATCGGGTACCGCTGGCTCACCCGCGGCGAGCGCGGCAGCCGGCTCGACGCCCTTGCCACCATCGCAGGCAGCGAGAAATTCGAACCGTAAGGCAACCCGCCCCCCGATGAGTTACCGGCCCGCCTCGCGTCCTAAGGCCATGACCGAAGAAACCTGCCCGCCCGTCTCGGTATCACGGACGATCGGCGCACCGGCCGACAAGCTGTTCAGCATCCTGGCCCGCCCGGCCAGGCACCCGCTCATCGACGGATCGGGAATGGTGGTGAGAGCAGACTCCGATGCGGTCCTGTCCGGCGTCGGCGACGTCTTCGACATGAAGATGCACAACGACGAGATGGGCGAGTACGAGATGACCAACTGCGTCTTCCAGTACGAGCTCAACCGCCAGATCGGCTGGGAGCCGGCCCTGAAGGCGGCCTCCAGGGATGAGGACCAGGAGGGCATCGGCGACCCTGCCCTCCACCGCTGGGCCTTCGACCTGCTACCCGTCGATGCGGGCTCCACCCTGGTCACGGAGACCTACGACTGCTCGCGCTCGCCGGAATGGCTGCGCAAGGCCGTGCGGGGCGGCGAGCGCTGGAGAGACAGCATGACGCTCACCCTGGAGAAGCTGGACGTCCTCAGCCGCAACTCGTGACGCGCATCACAACCCGCGGGTGTTACCGCGCCCCCTGTCCCTCGCGAAGTCGATGCCGGCCTCGAGCAGACCGTGCCGGCGGCCCAGCCCCGGCACGGCCTGGCCACGTAGCTGCACACCACCGGCCAGATTAGGCGACCTGAGCCACGTCGACCCCGCCGACGATCGCTTACGCCACGCCGTGTGATGGTCCCTCTCCGTAGATGTCGACGCCGTGTAGTCAGATCTTTCTATTATGTAATTCCGGCCCGGCGATGCGTGCACGTGGTGCAGCCTGGTGGATTGATAGCCCTCATGGTGTCGGCGTTTCCGCACCCATGTGACCGCTGAGCGCGTTCGCCGCGCCTGACCGAAGGCGAGAGTTGTCCAGTACGCCCTCCCGGCACCGTAAGCCGTCGCGGTCCTCGCGCACCACCCCAGACGCGAGTGCCCCGCCCCGGGAGCCGCGTGAGCCGCGTGAGCCGCGGTCGCGGGACCAGGAGGAGCCGCAGCCACGGGAGCAGCTTGAGCCGCAGCGGCCCCGGCCGCAGCAGCCCCGGCCGCGAGAGCCCTTCCCCCGGGATCCGGGGGAGCCGCGGCCGCAGCCGTCTCGGCCGCCAGAGCGCAGGTCGCTGGAGCCCTGGCCACGGGAGCAGCGCCCGCGGGAGCCACGGGAGGCCCGGCCCCGGGAGGCGCACCAGCCGCACCCGGACGAGCCGAGGCGGAGGTGGTCCTGGCTGCGGGACAAGCCCGCCCTCATCGTGGGCGCCGTCGTGGCGGGCCTGCTTCTGTTCGTTTCGGCCTGGCCGGCCGCGGCCCACTACCTGGCGAGGGCGGCGAACACGGCGTGGGCGAACGAGGCCGATGCGCTCGGCTTGCAGGTGGCCGCCTCGCTGGGCGCGCAGGCCAGGGAACAGCCCGAGATCATCAGCAGCGGCGTCGCCGAGGCGCCCAGCTACCTCAACCCGCTCCGTGATATCCCCAACCTGGTTCCCGAGCGCGTCGACCAGGGCGTCGACTTCGCCGGGTCGGGCCCGGTCTACGCTCTCGGCGACGGGACCGTCACCAACGCGCAGGCGTACAACGGCGGGTGGGGCGGGGGATGGATCACCTACCTGCTTACTGACGGGCCGGCGCAGGGGCTGGAGGTCTACGTGGCGGAAGACGTCACGCCGACCGTTCAGGTCGGCCAGCAGGTGACGCCCTACACAGTGGTCGGCGACATGTACAACGGAGGCGAGGGCATCGAGACCGGCTGGGCGCAGCCTGGCGGCGTGAACGCGGAGTCGCAGCTTGCCGTGGCCGGGTCCATCGCCGGGCTTGGCCCGTTCCCGACCAACGTCGGGCTCAACTTCGAGGAACTGCTCCTGTGGCTGGGAGCACCAGCCGCACCCAACCGCTACGACACGCCCAGCGGGCTCCTCCCCGCCAACTACCCGGCGGTCTGGGGATAGCCTCAGGCCCGGCGGGCACGGCCCGCCTGCTGTGCGGCGGGCCAAGGAGGCATGATGACTGAGCTGCCGAGCTACGCTGACCTGCCGGCTGCCCCGCACGGCGGCCGATCCGCGTGGGGCCTGTTCGGCCCGGGCGACAACCTCGGCCTGGTCAACCTGATGACACCGGAGCGGATCGCCGCGGCCGCCCGCCTGGTCCGGCGCGGACAGGTCTTCTGCCTGGATATGCCGCTGGGCAGCATTTCCCCGGCCCTGGCCGCCTTCCGCGGGACGCCCCGGCACCTCGTGCTGCACCAGCCTGGCACCGTCGGCTTCGACGACGTCTACGACAACTTCTACCCGCAGGCCGGCAGCCAGTGGGATTCGCTGGGCCACGTCGGCTACATGCCGGACCAGATGTACAACGGTGCCACCGAGGCCGAGGTGCTGGCGGGCACCAGGAACACCATGGAGCACTGGGCCCGGCACGGAATTGCCGGCCGCGCGGTCCTGCTGGACGCCGAACGCGCCCTGCGCGACGCCGGGCGACCATACAACCCCGGCAGCAATACCGAGATCGGTGTCGAGGAACTGGAACTGGCCAGGCGCCAGGCCGGCGTGGAGTTCGCGGCCGGGGACATCATCCTGCTGCACACCGGCTTCGCCTCCTGGTACCTCCGGCAGCCCAGCCAGGTGAAGATCCGGCTGCACGGCAACGTCGCCTCGCCCGGCCTGGCGCACACAGAAGCGGTCTGCGAGTACCTGTGGGACAGCCACGCGGCGGCCGTCGCCTCCGATACGTACGCCGTCGAGGCATTCCCTGCCGACCGGAGCAGCCAGGCGCACCCGTTCGGCTTCCTGCACAACATGCTCATCGGCCAGCTCGGCCTGGCCCTTGGCGAGCTCTGGTGGCTGGCCGACCTGGCCAGCGACTGCGCCGCCGACGGCGTCCACGAGATGTTCCTGGTCAGCGCCCCGATGAACGCGCCAGGCGGGATCGGCTCACCGGCCAACGCCGTGGCCATCAAGTAGCCGACCGGACGCTGGCCGGGCTGGACCTCCGGCTCCCCGGCGCGTGCTGCCGCTAACAGGGTGGCTCGTCAGAAGGGTGGCTCGTCAGAAGGGTGGCTCGTCAGAAGGGTGGCTCGTCGGAGAAGCCGCCGCCGCTGTCGTCCGCCCACGGGTCGGTTTCGCTGCCAGAGCCACCCTGGCCGCCGGCCGCCCGGCCGGCGCCGTTCCCGCCGGACCGGGCGACCCGGTTGACCTTGGCCGAGGCGTTCCGCAGCGAGGGCCCGACGTCGTCGACCTCGACCTCGTAGACGGTCCGCTTCTCGCCTTCCTTGGTCTCATACGACCGCTGCCGCAGCCGCCCGGACACGATCACCCGCATCCCCCGGGTCAGTGACTCGGCCGCGTTCTCCGCCGCCTGCCGCCACACGTTGCAGGTCAGGAACAAACTGTCCCCGTCCTTCCACTCCCCGGTCGCGTTGTCGCGGAACCGCGGTGTCGAGGCCACCCGGAACCGCGCCACCGGCTGCCCGGCCGGCGTAAACCGCAATTCGGGATCATCCACAAGGTTCCCCGCCATCGTGATCGGGGTGTCACCTGCCGCCATCAGTGCATCTCCTACCTGAGTCTTCGCGCTGGATCACTGTCTGTCTCAGATAGTGTGTGCGAGACTACTGACATTTCTGCCCCGCCCCGGGGGCTGGCAGCCGCTGCGCCCTCCCTGGCCTGTCCGGGAGCCTCAGGCGGTCAGGCCTGGAGCGGCCCCCGTCACTGCGCCGTCGGTGTAGCTGACCGAGTTCGTCCGAAGCGCCGGGACGCGCGGGCCGGGCAGCACGATGCCCGCCAGGTTCAGCGGGTCCGCGGCCGACAGGGTAACCGTCTCGCCGTCCCGCGGCCGCTTCCTGGTCTCGCGCAGGAGCGCCACCGCATCGGGGTGCGCGAACTGCTCGCCGCTGAAGCCGTTGACGAACCGCCCGCCGGCCACGGTGCCCCGGGCCTCCATCCGCCGGAACGCCCACAGCACCTCGCGCCACGGCACCGCGATGTTCTCCCGGGCCAGCAGGTCCCGGAACACCACGCCCCACCGGACGGCCAGCTGCTCGGCGACGGCCTCGGCCAGCTCGTCCGGGTCGCAGTCGGAGGCCGGCTCCGGCAGCAGCGACCACCGGCCGGCGGTCCGCGAGGTGAGCTGGCTGCCGCGGCGCAGCCGGTGCCTCCCGAGCGCGGTCTGGGCCAGGGCGCGCTGCGCGAACAGCGACCGCACGGCCCGGAAACCGTCGCCGGTCAGTAGCCCGCGGGCCACGCCGTCCCACAGCGCCTCCTCGACCTCGCCTGGCAGCCGCCCGGCCCGCGTCGCCAGGTCCGTCTGGAACAGCGCACCGCGTTCGCGCAGCGCGTCGAGCACGTCGCTGGTGCACCCGGGCCCGGGCTCGGCCGGCAACCGCTCGCCCCGGGCCGCCCGCAGCAGCCAGGGCAGGTCGTCGCGGATGGCCAGCGTGATCGGGGTAGCCCGGGACGGGGTGAGCCCGCCCCGCCGGACCGGCTCGTCCGGCTCGTCGCGCACGGACAGCCGCCCCCAGACGACGCCGCCGTCCAGGCACACCTCGTCCAGCCACTCCTTGCGATAGCCGGTCACCCGCGCGGGCAGGATGGCCTTCTCCCAGGCCCCGGCGGCCAGCTCGAACCCCTGGAGCTGCTCGACGACCGCGAGCACCCCGCGGCTGCCCTCCCGCCTGCTGTCCGGCGTGACGTGCTGCCAGCGCAGCAGGAACCGCATGAAGTCCTGGGCCGTGACCGGGTCGGCTTCGCGTCGCTTCCGCTCCCGCGTGTAGGCGTGGATCCTGGTCAGCACCCGCCGCGCGCACCACTGCTCGGGCCCGTCCGGGTCGGTGAACCGTCCCCGCAGCGCGAACCCCTCGTTCTCCAGCCGGACCAGCGCGAGGGAAACCTCCGCCAACCCGGCCGCCGTGACCTGGGCCAGTTCCTCAGCGGTCCGCGGCCCCGACACGTCCAGGTGCCCGCGCAGCATCTCCGCCGCCACCGCCTCAGGCTCCATCACCTTCAAGCCGTCCAGGGGCGAAGCCGCGGCCGCCCAGTCAGGCAATAGCGGAGGGAGCACCACGGACCGTTCGGCAGCACACCAGAGCACCCCGTCCGGCCCGCAGATCTCCACCGCGCGCCCCGCCGCCGTCAGCTCGGCGAAGAACGATCCCCACGACGGCTCCGGCCGCACCACGAACAGCGTCATCAGCAGGTCGTGCAGCTCATCGGCGTCCCGCGGCTGCGGCCGGACCTGCTCGGTCACGCGCTCGATGGCCGCAGGGTCCAGCCGGGCCAGGTCGCGGGCCTCCACCGGCAGCCCGCGAGGGATCTTCACCTGCCTGCTGCGCCGGTTCGCGGCCTCGCCCTCGTCGTCAAGGAACGTGAACGGCATCCCGTTCAGGATCTCGTGCGCGAGCACCGAGGGCTCGGTGGTATCCCGCGTTATCACGGTGATCCGGCCCGCCTCGATCCCGGCCACGAGGTCCCGCAGCCCGTCGATGTCCATCGCCTCGTGCAGGCAGTCCTCCAGCGTCTGCCGGACCAGCGGGTGGTCGGGGATCTCGATCGGCCCGGGCGCGACGTTCTCCTGGCAGGCGGCGAGCGTCGGGAACACCGCCGCCATCAGGTCATCGGCCTCCATCCGCTGGATCGCGGGCGGGTTCTTGCGCCCGCCGCGCATCCGCAGCACGGTCAGCGAGGTGTTGAGGTTCCACCGCCAGCGCGCCTGGAACAACGGCGAGGTGAGCACCGCCTGCCGCACCACCTGCTCCACCGTGGGCGAGGCCAGGAACTTGGGCACCCGGTCGAGCGGGAAGCTGTGCTGCGGCCCGAGCGACAGCAGGATCGCGTTGTCGCTTGCCGCGGCCTGCAGCTCGAAGTCGAACGTCACGCAGAACCGCTTGCGCAGCGCCAGCCCGAACGCCCGGTTCACCCGCGCCCCGAACGGCGCGTGCCCCACGAGCTGCATCCCGCCGGCCTCATCGAAGAACCGCTCCAGGATGATCGCGTTCATCGTCGGCAGCGCCCCGAGCTCGGCCAGCCCGGTGTGCAGGTACGCCACGATCGTGTCGGCCGCGGGCCGGTCGATCCCGCATTCCTCCTCGAGCCACTGGCCCGCCGCCCCCGGTGACCGCTCGGCCACGGCCTGGCGCACCGCCGAGACCTCCTCGGACAGCTCCCTGGTCCGCCCGGGGGCCTCGCCCTGCCAGAACGGGACGGAAGGCGGCGCCCCGTGCGCGTCCACCACCCGGACCGTCCCCGGCTCCACCCGGCGGATCCGCCAGGAGTGCGTGCCGAGCAGGAAGACGTCGCCCGGCCTGCTCTCGGTCGCCCACTCCTCGTGCACCGACCCGACCTGCATCTCGTCGGGCTCGGCGATGACCCGGAAGTCACCCAGCTCGGGGATGGCCCCGCCCGAGGTCAGCGCGGCCAGCCGGGCCCCGCGGCGGCCCTTGACGGTCCCGTTCACCTGGTCGCGGTGCAGGTAATAGGCACGCCGGCCGCGCCCGGTCCTGATGCCTTCGGCGAGCAGCTCGGTGACGTCGTCGAAGTCCTCGCGGGACAGGTCGCGGAACGGCGCCGCCCGCCGGGCCAGCTCAAGCAGCGAACCCTCGGCCCACTGCTCGGCCGCGGACTCGGCCACCATCTGCTGCGCCAGGATGTCCAGCGGCCGCTGCGGCACGATGATGGCGTCCAGCCTCCCGCACCGGACCGCGCGCTGCAGCGCGGCGCACTCCACCAGCTCGTCGCGCGTCGTCGGGTACAGCCGCCCGGCCGGCGTACCGCTCCTGGTGTGATTGGACCGGCCCACCCGCTGCAGGAACGTGGCGATGCTGCGAGGCGAGCCGATCTGGCACACCAGCTCGACCGGCCCGACGTCGATGCCGAGCTCCAGCGAGGCCGTCGCCACCAATGCGCGCAGGTCCCCCGCGCGCAGCCGGGCCTCGACCCGCTGCCTGCGCCCCTTGGACAGCGACCCGTGATGCGCCGCCACGTGCGCCCCGAGTTCCTCGCCCAGCCTTTCGCCGAGCTGGTGCGCGACCCGCTCGGCCATGCTCCGGGTGTTGACGAACACCAGCGTGGTCCGGTGCTCGCCGACGTGCCCGGCGATCCGGTCCAGGATCTGCTCCATCTGCGCCGTGGTGGGCACCGCGCCGAGCTCGTCGTCGGGGATCTCCAGCGCGAGATCAAGCCGCCTGCGGTGCCCGGAATCCACGATCGCGCACCGTGGCGTCCCGTCCGGGTTGTCGCGGTCCGCGCCCGAGCCGACCAGCAGCCGGGCGATCGTCTCGATCGGCCGGACGGTCGCGGACAGGCCCACCCGCTGCACCGGCCCGTCCGCGACGTGCGCCAGCCGCTCCAGGGTGAGGGCCAGGTGTGAGCCGCGCTTGTTCGAGGCGACGGCGTGGATCTCGTCGACGATCACCGTCCGCGTGCTGCGCAGCATGGCCCTGCTCCGCTCCGCGGTCACCATCAGGTACAGCGACTCCGGCGTGGTGATCAGGATGTCCGGCGGGTTCTTGAGCATGGCGGTGCGCTCCGCGGCGGCCGTGTCACCGGTCCTGATCGCCACCCGGATGGCCGGCGCGCCGAGCCCGAGTTCACCGGCCACCGCCGCGATCTCGCGCAGCGGCGCCTCGAGGTTCTGCTGGATGTCCGCCGCCAGCGCCTTCAGCGGCGACACGTACACCACGGCCGGCCCGCCCCGCCCGTTCTCCGGGTCCTCCTCCGCCGTATACAACCGGTCGATGCAGACCAGGAACGCCGCCAGCGTCTTACCCGAGCCGGTGGGCGCCGCGATCAGCGTGTGGCCGCCCGCCGCGATCTCCCGCCAGCCCCCGGCCTGCGGCTCGGTCGGCCCGGCCGGGAACCTGCGCCCGAACCAGGCGCGCACCGCGGGATGGAACGAGTCAAGCACCCGCCCACGGTACCTCCGGGCACCGACATTAGGCCGGTCAGATGAACAGCACCTTGCCGCATAACATCCGCACCCGCGGCCTCCCATGCCCCAGGCCTTCCCGTGCCGCACCGCAGGCGTCCGCCCCGGGCCCGATCAGCTCCCGGTACGCCGCGGTGTACCGGTGCGGATCCGCCAGCTGTTCCACGAGCTCGCGAGCGCTCATATCCGCCACCGGCGGCGAGAACGTCACGCCCCAAGCCTGCAACCTGCAAGACCCGCGTCAAAGTCAATAAATCGACTCTCGGCCACGCGTTTCGTTCCCGGAAAATGTCAGCAGGGAGTAGTAAACTCGAATACGAGATCAAAAGATCTTCTTTCTGCCGAACGATCCGGCTGAACCCCCTCAAGACGCCGCGCCCGCCCAGGTGGCGCACCCGAAAACCGCCCGCGTGCATCCCGATCGGAGGTGAGCAGCCCCGGTGAGTACCGTCCCTGCGTTCGCCAGCGTCGGTGAGGCGCTGGAGGTGGCGTGCGCGGCGCTGGGGTTCGCGGCCGCCGCCGACCCGGCCGGGCTGCCTGATGCGGTCAAGGGCGAGTGCCTGCGCGGGTATGAGCGGGTGGGCGCGGTGCTCACCGCGGGGCAGGCCTGGATGCTGGCCGCGTTCACCGCCAGCCAGGGGTACTCGGCGGACGCGCAGTACGGCGCGGTGCCGTGGCTGATGTTCCGGACCGGGGTGACCAGGGGCGCGGCCCGGGGCCATGTCGGGTGGGCCCGCCGCGCCGCGGCGCACCCGGAGGTGACTGCCGCGCTGGCTGAGGGCACGGTGCTGTCGGCGTCGATGGCCCGGACCATCTGCCGGTGGACCGGCAGGCTCCCCGAGGACTGCCGGCCGTCCGCGGACGCGATCTTGGTCGCGGCGGCGCGGGCCGGGGCCCGGGAGGAGGACCTGGCCGCGCTGGCCGCGGAGATCTACGCCCGGTCGCTGCCCC
>Ga0335074_10006853_pt1 | contig 15812 bp, 13 predicted proteins | sample Lox_Sample_23_FD_206715 | JGI IMG/M metagenome (GOLD analysis project Ga0335074, IMG submission 206715) | Soil microbial communities from Loxahatchee National Wildlife Refuge, Florida, United States - Lox_Sample_2.3 | ecosystem: Environmental > Terrestrial > Soil > Wetlands | place: USA... | reverse complement strand
ATATACGAAGCGAATCAAGGACCGCATTTCCGCGTTCTGCCTCGAAAAAGGTGCTTCGGACGTCCGCTTTACAGAAGCGAGTGCTTCCGAGCGGAGACATGAGTTTATGGTAGATCTCTGCGCCTTCGAGGGTCAGCGCATGATACTTGCGGTTGAGAGCGAATGGCTGCCGGAGCCGGAGAATACCTTCTACGACTTCCGAAAGCTTCTGTATCTCAAGGCTCCCCTCAAGGTCATGATCTGCGACTCACCCAGCTTTGTCCGAGATCGGCTAAAGCCCGCCGCGGCTTTCCTGGCGCAATATCCTGATCACCTGGCAGGCGAGGAATATATCATCTTCAACTTTCGAGGAAATCGCGGCGTACTTAACTGCCATCGGTGGAAGCCGGCGAGAGATGGCGCCGCGCGACTCGAAGAGATTCGTTTTTCAGTCGTGCCGGGTTTCCCAAAGACCATTAATGAAGCAACATGGCAAAAGAACCATAATCGCGATGATGCCTGGTTGCCTGAGACCTGATAATGCCAGGCACCGGAATGCGAGTTGACTGGTGTCCGGCGGGCGATCTCTGCTTGTTAAAAATCCGGTGCCATAGGTGGTCCGGATATTATTTTCGAGCGAGCCTACTACCCGCGCCCCGACGATTTGGCCCGGGCGGACTCCGCGACCCTTTGCGTCTCCGCCTTCAGAACGTATCCCTAAAGCATTGTTTTATATACGTCGATAGCAGAGTGTGGAAGTTGCGCAAGCCCGCTCGGCTCCGTTTGTGCCTCAGTCGGCCGTCTCTCCTCCCCGTTTCTCCTGGCCGAAACGCATCGCCGCGGCTGCCGCTGTTTTAGTTGTATTGCTCGGATGGGCGGTGTTGATAGGATGGTCAGTCCAGGCAACCTCGCTCATTCAGGTTTCGCCCAATCTTCCCCCGATGAAGCCTGCCACGGCTGCGAGCTTCGTGGCAGTCGGTCTGGCTTTGCTGGCCACTGTGCTCAACAGGCGGTACTGGATGTTGGTGCTCTCCGCGGTCGCCGCCGGGCTGGCGATCACCTCACTGGCGTCGGCGGCGGTCCGCATGTCGCCTCTAGCGGCCGTCTGCCTGCTCCTGCTGGCAGGCAGCGTCGCGTTGTCCCCGGCGCTCCCGGGGAGCCGCCGGACCGTGCTCCTGGGCGCAACCGGCGTACTGGTGGCAGCGGTGGGAGCGGCATGCGCTATCAGCGCGTTGTGGGGAGACGGGCAGACCTTGGTTTTCGGCAATCTGGCTCGCCTCTCGTTTGCCACCGCGCTGGGCTTCCTGATTCTGGGAGGCGGCGTCACGGCCCTGGCTCTGGACGTGATTCAGCCCGGGCTGAGCGAGTTGTGGGTGCCAGTGGGCGCCGGCCTTTTTATCGCCACCACCAGATTCGGATTGCTCCAGGCGTTTTCCGCCAAGAACCACAGCGCACTCTCGCCAATTGTCGCTTTTCTGGGAGTGTTAGTGGTCGCGTCCATCTTTGGAATCTTCGTGCACCTGGCCTTGCAAGCGCATTTGCAGCGCTCCACGCTGAGAGTGATGAACCGGAGACTGGAAGAGGAGATGGTGGAGCGGCGTCGCGCGGAACACGCCGCGCAGGCGGCCAGTAGAGCCAAGAGCGAGTTTCTGGCGAACATGAGCCATGAAATTCGCACGCCGATGAACGGAATTCTCGGAATGCTGGAATTGGCGCTCGAAACGCCGCTGGATGACGAACAACGCGATTATCTGGAAACCGTGAAACAGTCCGCCGACGGATTGATGACCGTCATCAACGATATCCTCGATTTTTCGAAAATCGAAGCCGGAAGGCTCAACCTGGAAACCGTGAATTTCCATCTCCGGGACAGCCTGTCCCAGGGGCTGAAGCCGCTAGCCATGCGGGCGCAGCAGAAGGGCCTGTATCTGGAGTTGCATATCGATCCGGACGTGGTGGATTTCATCGCCGGGGATCCGGTGCGCTTGCGCCAGATCGTCGTGAACCTGGTGGGGAACGCGGTCAAGTTCACCAGTTCCGGCGGTATAAACGTGTCAGTCCAAACTGAGTCCCTTACCGCCGATCACAGCACGGTTCGGTTCACTGTGAAAGATACCGGAATCGGCATTCCCATCGAGAGGCAGCAGGATATCTTCACTTCTTTTACGCAGGCCGACAATTCGATTACGCGCAGATACGGCGGCACCGGGCTTGGTCTTACGATCTCGCACCGGCTGGCCGAAATGCTGGGCGGCCGCATTTGGGTGGAAAGCTCGCCCGGGCAGGGCAGCTCGTTCCATTTCACGGCGCGCTTCCCAATTGTTAGGGAACCCGCGGCGGCCGGCGGCCCGATCCTGTTGAGATCGGTTTCATCCTCGGCTGGCTAAATCTCCATCGCTGGCCGGTCACTTCGCTGGCGCCTTTTTGTTTCCTTGCGCGCGAGCCATTTAACCACAAACGGGTCGCGGTTGCATTTCCTGGGCGACGTACGCTGGCGGTGAGATGAAACCCGAATCGCTTCACCAAGCGGCCGAAAAGCTGCGCTCGGCCCCACACCAGCACTTAGGCGTTACCGCGTACCCGCTCATGCCTCCGAATGCGCCTCCGGCCGCTCGCGTCGAACGCCGCGATATTCAATCGTTCGCGAGCGCCCTGGATCGCGCCCGGGCGCAGTGGCCCGCGAGCGACCTTTGCCTGGTAGGAGCGCACGGCGCCATTGGGCCGACCAACATTGACGATCCTTCCGATACCTTGCCGACCGGATTTCTTCAGTTCCTCGATCCGGACATGCTGTTGCATATTCCCGTCGGCGATCCGGAAGACCAGGGTGATCAAATCGATTAGTTTCGATTCTCACAGCCGCGGGCGCGCGCACAACCGGCAACCCACGCTCTGTCGCCGGGCGTGGCACTATGGTTGTGTCTATGACGCCAACCCAATCCGCGCCGAAATTTCAGTTGACGAATACCGAGGACTACCGCGAGAGCTACGCCAACAGCGTGCAGATCCGCGTTAACCTCTGGGATTTTTTTCTGATGTTCGGCACGGTCAACCAGACTTCCCCCGATGCGGTCACCATCAATAATTTTCAGGGCGTGTACTTGAGCCCGCAGCAGGCCAAAGCTTTGTTGAACGTGCTGACGCAAAACATTTCGCAGTACGAAGCCACTTTCGGGGAAATCAAGCTGGAGCCGCACGCGGGGAAAACCGGCGCCATCCAGTAACGAGACGCGGGTGAAATTCCGCACACTGCTTCCGGCCGCCGCTTTCGCGCTGATCGTTTTTCTCGCGCATCTGCCTTACCTCGGGCTGCCGTACTTCTGGGATGAACTCGGCCAGTTCGTACCGGCGGCGCTCGATATCCTGCACGACGGCGCTTGGGTTCCGCACTCCACCGTGCCCAACGCGCATCCGCCGGAGGTGATGGCTTATCTGGCCTTGGTCTGGCGGATCGCGGGCTATTCCATCGTGGCAACGCGTTTATCCATGCTCGCGCTGGCCGCGCTGGCAGTGGCGCTCACGTTCCTCTTAGCGCGCGCGCTCACCGGCAGCCAAACCACGGCGATTTTTTCGGCCGCGTTCCTCTTGGTCGACCCGCTGTGTTATACGCAATCGATGCTGGCGCAACTCGACCTGCCCGCGATGCTTTTCACCGTGCTCGCCCTGCTGCTGTTTCTGGACGATCGCCATGCCGCCGCGGCCGCCGCATCCACCGCGCTAGTGCTGGCCAAGGAGACCGGCGTTCTGCTGCCGTTGATTTTTATCGTCGTCCTGGTTCGCGATCCGGCGCGCTCCAAATATGCCGCGTATTATCTGGCGCCCTTTGCCGCTCTCGCGGTCTGGTTTCTCTTCCTCTGGCGCACCACCGGCCATCTTTTCGGGGATCCGGGTTTCACCCGCTACAACACGGTTTACTCGCTCAATCCGGTGCGCGCGTCATTGACGTTGCTGCGCCGGCTCTACTATCTCTTCATCGACGATTTCCGCTGGATAGGCGCGCTGGCCATTTTCATCGCCTGGAAGCGCGGCGGCCTTTACTCCACCCGGCGCTGGAGGATCGTCTGGATTTTTATCGCGGCGCACATCTTGCTGGTCAGCCTGCTCGGCGGCGCGGGGCTGGAGCGCTATCTGCTCCCCGTTCTTCCGCTGCTTTACATCGCGATGAGCGCCGCGTTCCAGTTGCTGCGTCCGCGCTGGCGCTACGCGGGGATGGCGGCCATGGCCGCTGGATTATTAGCCGGCCTCTTCATCAACCCGCCCTTTCCGTTCCCCTACGAAAATAATCTCGCGCTGGCCGATTTTGTCGAGCTGCATCGCGCCGCCGCTCAATTCCTGGAGCGATCGTATCCCACGCAAACCATTTATACCGCCTGGCCGCTCACCCAGGCTCTGCGCAACCCCGCCTTCGGATACGTGGATCGCGCCATGTCGGCGGCCGAAACTTCGGATCTGCGGTACTCCACCCTCAACGCGCTCGCTCCTCAGTGGCCCGACAAATCGATTCACGTTCTGGTTCTGTACTCGCGCACTTGGGAGCCGAGCTGGGGCGTATTGCAATGGCCGGCCGTTCGCGATTTTCTCAGCCGCTTCTACGATTACCAGCGCCAAATGACGCCGTCCGAAGTCCGGCAGCGCTTTGGCCTAGAGCCGGTAGAACGCTGGAGCCGGCGAGGCCAGTGGATCGAGGTCTTCGCCCGTGCGTCCTCGCGCGGCTAGCGCGTTTTGCGCTGGCCTGCTTTCGCGCCCGCTTGCGATCCCGAAGGCTTCTTGGGCGGCGATTGTTGTTTGCGCAGCAGGCGGTTCACGGCCCGTATCAATTGCGACACTTCATTGTTGCTCTTCTGCAGCACCACATCGGCGCCCGTGGATGCTTCGTCCAAACCCAGCGTGTCGGCGAAGCCTGAAATCAGGATCACTGAAGTGGCTGGATGCAATTTGCGCAAGCGCCCGATCAGTTCGACGCCGTTCATCTTGGGCATCTTGTAGTCGGTGACTACCACGTCGAAGCCATGCTTGCCGCACAGCTCCAGCGCTTCCGCCGCCGTGCCGGAGGTCTGGACGCGATGGCCCAGCTCTTCAAGCACGCTGCGCCGCGCCGCTAATCCCAAACAATTGTCGTCGACTAAGAGAATTCGGCCGCACGGACTCGGAGAAGATGAGTTAGCCATCGAGAAGACCCATCGAACTTAACAAAGCTGTAATCGCACTGTCAATGAATTTCTATCGGCTTGCAAATTCGCGAGATCGAGAGCTTGACTTCCAGCGGAGCGAATGCTTCCACTTACTCCCAGCGCCGCGCGCGCGAAAAAGTTATTCCACCGGACGCGGCGCCGTGTATCCGTCTTTGGCGACGATGGTGTATTTCACCGGCTTGCCTTTCTCGGTGATGCGCAGTTCAGCGCCGGTTTGAGGGTCCACCAGCTCTACTTTAATCTTGCGGAACTTGCCGTCCTTGGCTTGATTGGAGGGACGATAGGTGAGTGTGTATTGATTGCGAAGCGCGGCCCCAATGGTTTGGAAGATGCCGGGATACTCCTGAAGGAAACGAGGGAAGAAGGCCTGGCCTCCGGTTTCAGCGGCGAAGGTTTTCATTTCGTTATCGGCCTGCAGGAAGTCCAGTTCCTGGATCGGCCCCATATACGGCTCGGCCATGATACGCAGGGCCTGCAGCAGGCTGAAGGCGTAAACCGGCACACCCGATTCCTGCACGATCTTGCGAGCTTTATCATAGGTGAGTTTGCTGAGCGTGTCGCGCCCGGAAGCGATCAGCAGAATGGCCTTGCGTCCTTCGATGTTCGCCATGCGCTGCTCGGTATCGGCCAAGGCATCGAACATGCTGGATTCGGAAAATCCGGGGATGCGCAGCCGCTGCATGGCTTCCTGGAGCTTGCCCTGGTCGTTGGTGAAATCGCACAGGATTTCCGGGCGCAGATCGTAGGCCACGATTGCCACGTAATCCTGAGGCTTGAGCGTCTGGACGAAACCGTACGTAGCGCTCAGCGTCTCATACCATCCCCGGGACCAATACTGCTGGAACTGCGCGTTAAACTCGATCACCATCGCGATGGTCATCGGCGCGTCGTTATTCATGTTGAACGTTGCGATCTGCTGCGGGACATTGTCTTCCAGCACGCGAAACTTGTCCTTGGGGATACCGGGCAGGAAATGGCCTTTGTTATCGAGCACCGCCACATCCAGTTCCACCGTGCTCACATCGGCGCTGAAAGTGGGGGTACCCGTCGGAACCTCTTTCCCTTTCCTGCTGAACTTGGAAGGGATTCTCGGTTCATCCGTCGAATCGTCGCTCGTGGGCGCGGTGCTCGGCTCAGCGGCGGGCGGAGGCGGCGCGGGCGCCGGCGCGGCGGAATCGGTAGCAGTCGAGTCGGTAGAAGGTTCGGGTGGGGGAAGATCGTCGGCCGGCTTCTTTCTCGGCTTCGCCACGGTTTCCGAGGAATCCGATCCGGGATCCTGCTGCGCGCGCGCCAGACTGAACGAAATCGCGCCGAATCCGATCAAAACGGCGGCAGCCAAACCAGCTTTCAAGTATTTCATACGTTCACCGCTTCGAGCTGACTGAAGACCGAGCGGCTTTCCGCTCTCGCCATCCATTCTAAACCTTCAGTTGGACCCTTAGTTAACTTTCGGCCCGCGACCGGAACCCTGCTTGCGAAGGTACACTTGAAATTTCTTCTTGGCGCGCTGCAGCTTCCACTCCCGATACTGCCGGCGGACGGGCGCGATGGGATCGAACTGAATCTGAGGCGTCTTCAAGTACAGATACCCGAACAGCAGGCCGCCCAGGTGAGCGAAATTGCTGACTCCGTTGTTGACTCCGAACGAGCTCAAGAACGCGACAGCGCCAATGATCATGACGAAATACTTCACCTTGATCGGAATCAAAAAGCCCCACAGGATTTCACGATCCGCGAACAAGATCGCGTAGACCATGAGGATTCCGAAGATGGCTCCGGAGCTTCCGATGGTTGGAAGGTTCGGATTGCCCCAAGGCAGCAGATAATTCGCGATGACGACGCAGATGCCCGCGCCCACAGCGCAGAAAAAGTAGAACTGCACGAAGCGGCGCGTTCCCCAGATGCGTTCAATATCGGCGCCGAACATCCACAGCGCAAGCATGTTCCAGATAATGTGCCCGAAACCGCCGTGCAGAAAAGCATACGTGGCAAGCTGCCAGACGGAAAAATACCTGACCACGTCGACGGGAGTTAGCGCCAGGTAGGCTAGAGGACGGTCCAGACGCAGGAGCCCGAGAAAGTAACCAACGATGAAGATGGCGACATTGCTGATTAACAGCCATTTGACGCCTTTCGGGAACCCCGGAATATAGAAAGCGCCGATGGATCGCGTTCTGCTGCGGAAGGACATGAACCCAAGACCCGCCTAATGCTCAGAATATCAGAACGGCGATCAGTTTTCTTCGGAAAACTTAGTGCTGCGCGAGCCCCAGGCGATGAGCGAGGAAGAAAGCGTCTTTAGCGCAATCGCGAGCGCAATCCAAACCTGCCAGTGCGAGAAAAAGCCGCCCGAGATCAGGAATGCGCCGGCCCATCCCAGATCCGCACACACACGCCACATCCCCATCACAAACGCAACCACGGCGGCCGGGGTAAGCAGCGCGACGAGAGTATTCGCCAGTTGCCGGCTGAAGATTTGGGCGACTAGGGCAAGCGCCCCCTCAAACCGAAACTGCGACTTGATGGTCGTCTCCGAAGTAATTGCAGATACGCCGGATGGAGCTGGCGCTGCGGCGGGTTGCGGCGTGAGTCCAACTTTTAGAGCTGCCATGTGCCTGGAAACCTCTAGCTCGACTAGATGCACGACGAACTCCAAAGTTTCCGCCAATTCAGATCGATAAAGCCATGCGAGCGGCGAGCCAGTTAGGGGGTGTATTATTCTTCGGTCTGGAATGGTACTGCGCGGGAACGATGCAGCGGGTGTGGCGTGTTGCCACACACGTGTGGTCCTAACGCCGACTCACTGGATGCGAAATCAATATCGGGAGTCGATCAGCTCGCGCTCCGGTTCGTCTACCGATTCCGGAAGTTTGGATTGTGGCTTTCCATAGCGGTTCAGGAGAGTTGCGCACAATTGGAGTGAAGTAGCCAGCGCGAGCCAAACTTGCCAGTGCGAGAACAGACCTCGAGTAATCGGGAATTGTCCAGTGGCGTTGAGATCCGCCGCGAGGCGCCAAAACGCGAGTACACAGGCCATTACTGCCGCCGGCGTAAGCAAAGATGCCAAGGCCAAAGCGACATGTTGATTCTTCCGACGCTTCGGGTCGATTCGGGTGCCGGAACTAAGTCGTATCCTGACAACCATTCAGTTAGAATCTCAGTCTAGCAATTCGCACTCCAACAATATCGTCCACTCCAAGAAATACCTTATGACAATGACCCCGAAGAAATACTTTATGACAAAGACGGCCCTGATCGGAACCGGTTTCATGGGAAGAATCCACGCCGAGAATCTGCGGCGGCTCGGAAGTGTCGAAATTACGGCGGTCGCAGGATCGAGTCGCGAACGAGCCCGCGAGTTCGCTAACAGCATTGGCGTCAACCGCTCTACGGGAGATTATCAGGAGTTGCTCGAAGATCCCGGTATCGACGCCGTCCATGTTCTGACGCCCAACGTGCTCCACCATCCTATTTGTCGCGCGGCTCTTAAAGCCGGCAAACATGTTTTGTGCGAAAAGCCGTTCACCGTTTCGGTGGAGGAAGCGCGAGAGCTGGTGAAACTTGCCTCTGAGAGCCGCCTGGCCAATTGCATCCAGCATAATCTTCGCTACTACCCGCTTGTGCAGCAGATGCGGCGCATGATCGAGGCGGGGGATCTGGGTGATATTTTGATCGTCCAGGGCACGTACTCCCAGGACTGGCTGCTGTACGACACGGATTGGAACTGGCGCGTCCAAGCCAAGGAGAACGGCGCGTTGCGCGCGATGGGCGATATCGGGTCGCACTGGATGGACGCGATTCAACATGTGACCGGTCTCGGCATTACTGAACTTTGCGCCGATTTGGCGACCTTTCATCGCACCCGGCGAAGACCCAAAGGATCGGTAGAGACGTTCGCGGGCAAGCAGCTCAAAGCAAACGACTATGAGACGGTGGACATCGATACGGAAGATTTTGGCGCGGTTTTACTGCGTCTGGGCGAACGTGCGCGCGGCGCTTTCACCGTGAGCCAGATGTCGGCCGGGAGGAAAAACATGTTCACCATGGAAATCTACGGAACCAAGGCGGGAGTTTCGTGGAACCAGGAGCGGCCGGACGAGCTGTGGATCGGCGAGCGCAATGCGCCAAATCGAATCCTGATTAAAGATCCCGCGCTGCTTTATCCCCAGGCCGCCGCGTACGCTGATTTACCGGGTGGACACAGCGAAGGATACGATGACACGCACAAGCAGGTGTTCAAACGGTTCTATGCGCGGATGGCGGATCCGGGCGCGGCGGTAGAGTATCCAACGTTTGAGGACGGTCTGCGTGGGATGCAGTTGATCGAGAAGGTGGCCGAAAGCGCGAAGGAGGGAGCATGGGTTACGATCTAGCATGCCCGCGACGGAGGAGCAGTATCTCGAGTATGATCGGGCGGCCGAGTTTCGCAGCGAGTTCCTGGATGGTGAGATCGTCGCCATGTCAGGCGGGAGCCGGCGTCACTCCCGACTGAAGATGAACCTCCATGGTCTGGTCTACGCCGCGTTGCGCGACACCTCGTGTGAGGCATTCAACTCCGACTTACGTGTACGAGCGTCATCGCGCCTGTACACGTATCCCGACTTGACTATCGTCTGCGGAAAACCGATGCCTTCAGATGACCGCCAGGATATTTTGCTGAATCCAACCGTCATCTTTGAAGTCTTGTCGCCTTCCACGGAAAGTTACGATCGCGGGCTCAAGCTTCAGAGCTACCGATCTATCGATTCGCTTCAGGACTACATCCTGGTGGCGCAGGACCAAGTCCGCGTCGAGCAGTACACCCGCGGCGAGGCCAATACCTGGACCTTCCGCGATTATCAGGGCGCCGATGCAACTTTGGCGATTACGTCCATCGGGGTCTCGCTGCCGCTCGCGGGCATTTACGAGCGCGTCGAATTCCCGCCAGAGCTATCCTGACGCAGGTGTCGCGTGGGTAAACGTTTGAGTTAAACTGCCATCAGGTAGCAGCGTGGCTTCCAATCCGATCACAAAGATTTCGGCCGAAGAGTACCTGGCGCTGGATCGCGCGGCCGAATTTCGCAGCGAGTTCCTGGATGGCGAGATCGTCGCCATGTCAGGCGGAAGTATGCGGCACTCCGCGCTTCAGATCAATCTTGTTGTCGCCGTTCAAACTGCGCTCAGGGGCGGCGCTTGCCAATGCTTCAGCTCGGACTTACGAGTCCGGGTCTCCCCACGTATGTACACCTATCCGGACCTCACTGTGGTTTGCGGCAAACCCAACCTGGCGGATGAGCGCCAGGATATTTTGCTGAATCCAACCGTCATCTTTGAAGTTTTGTCGCCTTCCACGGAAAATTACGATCGCGGTATCAAGCTCCAGCGCTATCGCTCGATCGATTCGCTCCAGGACTACATCCTGGTGGCGCAGGACCAAGCCCGCGTCGAGCAATATACCCGCGGCGAGGCCAATACCTGGACCTTCCGCGATTATCAAGGCGCCGACGCAATCCTGGCGATTACGTCCATCGGGGTCTCGCTGCCGCTCGCGGGCATTTACGAGCGCGTCGAATTCCCGCCAGAGCTATACTGAGCCCGAAGGGGGCCAGCGCTTGCTCTATCTGTATTTGCGATTCTGATCGCGCCGGCCGCCGCGCAGTGGCTCGACTATCCAACGCCTTTAAGGCTTGCGACTTGCTTTAAGATGGCCTTCTACAACATGAGCGGTCCGAGGAGTACCACGCCACGATCGTCTTTGCTGTTTGCATGCGTAAATTCTCGCGTAGTGCTTCAAGATTTCCGGGGCGACGCTGACTTCCTTACTGGTTTCGTCACTGGCCTTGCCGACAAGGTGATGGTGATCGCGTTCATTTTCGGTGAATAAGTACTCGATCAACTCGCGAAGCTAGATGCTGCCTGTCAGGGTCTCGCGGATACCCAGTGTCCGAATCAGCCGGATCAGCGAATTGGGATGGATACTTAGTTTTGCCGCAGCCAGCTTGTAGTCGCCGCGGCTTTCTTCCCAGGCGCGCAGAATGAGCTGCCGCTTGGTTTCGGCCACAGACGCCTGTAATGCGCCCGGGGATTGGGGCGTGGGCGAGTCCAGCACGGTGTCCGGCAAATCGTCTGCCAACAGCATGTCGGATTCTCCCAGCACCACCGCGCGCTCGATGGCGTTCTCAAGCTCACGCACATTCCCTGGCCACGGATACGCCATCAAATGGGCCAGCGCCTGGGGCGAGATCCCGCGCACCCTGCGGGCCGAGCGCGCCGCGCATCGCTCCAGAAAGTACGCCGCTAGAGCCGGGATATCCTCGCTTCGGTCGCGCAGCGGAGGCAGTTGCAGCGATACAACGTTCAGGCGATGATATAAATCTTCGCGAAATGCGCCGCGGCGGATCTCGCCGGTTAGATCGCGATTGGTGGCTGCGATTAGCCGTAGGTCGAGCTTTCGAACTTGGGTGCCACCCACGCGCTCGAATTCACGCTGCTGCAGCACGCGAAGCAGCTTGGCTTGCAGCGGGAGAGCCAGTTCGCCGATCTCGTCCAGAAAAACGGTTCCACCCTCCGCCATTTCGAGCTTGCCTTTCTTTTGCGCGGTGGCGCCGGTGAACGCTCCTTTTTCGTGGCCGAACAATTCGCTTTCGAGCAGCGTTTCGGTAAGCGCCGCGCAGTTGATGGCGACGAACGGCCGGGCGGCGCGCGCGCTGGAGCGATGGATGGCGTGCGCCACCATTTCCTTGCCGGTGCCGCTCTCGCCGAGCAGCAGCACCGATGCATCGGAAGCAGCTACGCGCCTTACCATCTGCATGAGCTTCTGGATCGGTGCGCTGGCGCCGACAATGCCGGATGCCGGCCCGCTTCCGTTCAGGCGTTCCATCAAGAGTTCCTTCTCGGCGGTGAGGCGTTCCATGTCGCGAACCGTTTCGAGCGCTATCGCACCCAGCGTGGCAATAGCGGCCAGCGTGTCGGCATGTTCGCCCAGCCCAGCCGATGTCGCGGCCGGAAATTGCGCGGCGATCACGCCGGCCACCGCGCCCCGTACGTACAGGGGCACGGCCACGCAGCCGGTGGCGGCGTCGGCGACGGGACCTTCACGACACACGCGTTCCGCCAGCTCTGAGATGGCCTTGGATGCCGGCCCGCGCGAGTCGCTGCCAGCGCGAGATTCCGCGGCAGCCCGTAATTCGGTCGGATTGTCTCCCAAAAGAATCGCGCCTCCGGTCGCCGGAGCCATATCGGCTATCAAGCGCAGAATCTGAGTCTCCACCACGGCGCGCACCGATGAACTGTTTGAACTTGCCAGGGCGCGAAACAGAAACTGCAGCGCGCAAGTGCGTAGCAGGGTTTGCCGCGGGGAGGCGCCGGCCTGAGCTGCCGCCGGCTCCTCGCGATACAGCAGAACCGTTTCTCCGATCGAAACCTGATCGCCCGGTTCGAGCATATGCTCGGCGATGCGTTTTCCGTTGACAAAGGTTCCCATGCCGCTTCGGCGGTCTGCGATACGGTAGCGCTCCCCCACGGGCTGGACTACACAGTGATGCCAAGCGATTCCGGGCTCGTCCAACCGGATGTGAGAATCGTGAGACCGTCCGATGCTTGTCTCCACTCCTCGCAGAGGAAAACGTTCGCATAGCCGCGGGCCTGTGATCGCGAGCAATTCACCTTCCATGCTGGGAAGTTTAGCAGTGATTGCCCGGTTCTAATTCGGCTGTAAACCGACCGGTTCATGGATCATGAACAGTTCAGTTCACAGGAACCCTCGCATGCACGGGGCATCGACGACTTTTCAATGATTTCCGTGCTCCGGGGACGCTGTGCGGGCCTTGGGCACTGGAATGCATTATGCTGTCCCGCATTTACAAACACTTCCGGGAAACCGGTAATCGAGGGAGAAAAACAATGATCAGCAATTGGAAACGGAATTTCTTGGCGATCGCGGTTGCGTTGACAGCGGCCACTGCAACAGCTTCGGCGCAGGACGTCAGTCTGCGGGTTGTCGTGCCATTCACCTTTGCAATTAATACGAGCACGAACCTGGCGGCGGGAAACTACATCCTTTCGCGGCAGGCGGGGGTGTGGCGGCTTACCACGGCGGACTTCTCCCAGACGGTACCGATTGTGAATTACGTCGGCATCCATGACGAGGGCTATCGCAATCCCACACTGAGCTTCGCGTGCGGGCGCCAGCATTGCCAACTTCGAGCCATCCACTTGGGAGACGGACGGCATGGAGTGGAAGTTCCGGCGCCGCACCTTAGCAAGTCGGACCAGAGAGAGCTGGCGGTGGTGGATATACCACTGAAACCGAAGAGTGCTGAGTAGCCGGCTGGCAAAGGGTAACCACCCGAGCCAAATCGGACACCAATCGGATTGCGGTCCACGGCGCGGGGCTTCTCGAAAGAGGACGCCCCGCGTTTTTTTTTGCATCCGGCCCGGCCGCCGTTGGAGACTGAGATGTTTCTTAGCTCGACCGGAGAGCCGTCATAGGATCGATGCGAGCTGCTCGAATAGCCGGTATCAGACTCGCGACCAAGGCGACGACTACAAACAGCAGCGTAACTGCGGCAAAGACACTAGGATCGGTCGCACTAACTTGGAATAGAAACTGCCTCAAGACGCGCGTGAGCGCTAACGCTCCAGCAATTCCGATGCCCACCCCTGTTAGCGCGATCGCCAAGCTTTGAATCAGCAGAAGCCGCAGGATATCGCGTTCCCGCGCTCCCAATGCTCTTCGAATTCCTACTTCCTGAATACGTTGAGTAACCGAATATGCCGTGATTCCATAGACGCCAACCAAAGCGAGAAGGAACGCGATCCCGGCAAATACACCAAGCAATGCCATCGTGAGACGCCGCTGTCCCATCGCCAGATCGAGCAACGTCTCCATACTGCGAACTTCCGACACCGCTTGATCGCGATCCATTGCCATCAGTTCACCGCGAATGGCATTGGCCATCTGCAAAGGATCGCCATCCGTTCGCACGGCGAGCCACGCGGTTTGCAGTGGATGGATGATGGACGGAACGTAGAACTCGGGTCGAGGACCTACGGCCATGGCACGTTCATGCACGTCGCCAACGATGCCGACAATCTCAAGCCGAACGCGATCCAAAGCCTCGCCCACGTGTTGGCCGACGGGATCGAGCCCCCGTGGATAACCCGGCCAAAAGCGGCGCGCGAAGCTCTCGTTGATAATTACCACGGGACGGGCGCCGGGGCGGTCGTCCGCGGCAGTGAATTCCCGGCCTCGTAACAAAGGAACTCCCATGGCACGAAAGTAATCGGCGGTGACACTTTGGACCTGAGCGATCGGCGCCTCCTGCGGGGAAACATGTGGTTGTCCTTCCACCTCGATGTTGGTGCCGATATTTGTCGTTGTAGTTGGTAGCGATAACGCGACCGTTGCGGCGCTCACACCGTGCAATGCTTCGGTCCGGCGCATGAGCTCCGCGAAGAACGCCCAGCGCTTCTGGTCTGTATCGTATCGATTCCCCGGCAGAGCGATTCGCATGCTCAGCAAATGGGACGCCCGAAATCCAGGGTCCACGGAATGTAGTCGCGCGGTACTCTCCAGGAGGAGGGATGCGCCGATCAGCAACACCACTGACAGCGCTACTTGTCCGCAGACTAATATGGAGCGAAGGCTCAGGCCGAACGATCCGCGTCTAGCGGACGAGGTTTTTCCCTCGCCGCGCTCCCGCAGTACATCCGCAAGTTCGGGCCGCGAAACTTGAAGCGCTGGAAGCAGGCCAAATAGAGTTCCGGTGATCAGCGAGACGAGCAGTGTAAATCCAAGAACCGCGCCGTCGAGCCGAATGTCACCGGCGCCCGGTAAAAACAGAGCATTGCCGGAGGCCCGATTTAAGCTTCCCACCGCCAAGATGCCGCTCAACGCCCATCTTGCCACGGCAACGCCGAAAGCTCCGCCTATGATGGATAAGATCACGCTCTCCGCCAATAGCTGGCCGATTAGCCGCCCGCGGCCCGCGCCCAGCGCCGCTCTGACCGCAAGTTCGTGCGATCGTGCTAACGCCCGAGAGAGGAGCAAGGTGGCGATATTGGCGCAGGCAATCAACAGGACGAACGTTACAGCGCCCAAGAGCATCCAGAGCATACTTCGCACATCTTCTACCAGTCGATCCTTGAACCATTCCACTTTGATGGCGCCGTTATTTTCCATAAGCAGGGCCGGATGCGCCTTCGCGTATTGGGAGTGAAATACCTGCATTTCCGCGCGCGCCTGGTCGAGGGTAAGTCCCGGCTTCAGCCGCGCAACGCAGTCCAACAGTGGTATGTTCCAGAATCGCTGCGGTAAGACAGACCATTCCGAAGGTCGAGGAAGCCACACGTCGATGCCCGCGAAGGGGAATTCGAATCCCGGTGGCAGCACACCCACGATTGTGACCAGCTTCGCGTCAAGTGTTGCTGTCTTGCCTGCAATGGCTGGATCGGCTCCGAACCTTCCTTTCCAGACTTCGGCGCTGATCATCGCTACTTCGGGCCCGCCGCGCCGGTCTTCCTCTGCCAGGAAACTGCGGCCGAGGATGGGTCGGATACCCAGTACATTGAGGGCGTTGGCCGAGATCCGCGCGGCCTTGAGCGCCTCGGGTGCAGATTGGCCGTTCGATAGAGAAACGTTTTCAGGATTCGCTCCATATG
>Ga0335074_10006850_pt1 | contig 15816 bp, 17 predicted proteins | sample Lox_Sample_23_FD_206715 | JGI IMG/M metagenome (GOLD analysis project Ga0335074, IMG submission 206715) | Soil microbial communities from Loxahatchee National Wildlife Refuge, Florida, United States - Lox_Sample_2.3 | ecosystem: Environmental > Terrestrial > Soil > Wetlands | place: USA... | reverse complement strand
CTTTGCCGTGTGGTCCAGGAGAGCAGAGCTCTCCTGGCGGGTTTCAGGGCGGAGCCCTGATCTTGCTCGCTTCCCCCGATTGCCCTGGCGCAACGGGTCGCTGCCGCCGACCGCGATGCGGGAGAATTGGCCTGGCAGGTCTCGGCTCCATTGGGACTATCGATCATGCCAATCCCGTGGTGCAATGCGACATCATTGTGTCAAGAGCCCGACCTCCATGCCCGACACCAACATTGCCGCCCCCGACGCCTTTGCGATCTCCGAGGTGAACCGCCTGCGCCGCCGCCATGAACGCGGCCACTATGACAAGGCGACCGTCTACGCGATTCTCGATTCCGCGCTGGTTTGCCACATCGCCTATGTGATCGACGGGCGGCCGTTCTGCACCCCAACCGGGTTCTGGCGCGAGGGCGATCATCTGTACTGGCACGGCTCCTCGGCCAGCCGCGCCATCCGCCAGCAGGCTGGCATGCCGGTGTGCCTGACGGTCACGCATCTCGACGCCCTGGTGATGGCACGCTCGGGGTTTCATCACTCGGTGAACTATCGCTCGGTCATGGCCTGGGGCCACGCCCATCCGGTCACCGATCGGGCGGAAAAGCTGCGCTTGATGGATAACTTCATCGACCGCGTCTATCCGGGCCGGTCCAGGCTGATCCGCCAGCCGACAGAGCAAGAGCTGAAGGCAACCACGATGATGGGCATGGCGATCGAGACGGCATCGGCCAAGATCCGCAACACCCATGTCTCCGACGACGAGGAGGATTACGCCGCTGTTCCGGCCTGGAGCGCGGTCTATCCCGTAACCCAGGTGCTGGGCGAACCATCGGAGTGCGCACGCCAATTGCCCGGCCTGGCATTCCCCGAGGGCATGGCGGACTTCGTTCCGGGCACGCAGCTCGATGTCCTGATGCGCACCACCTATCGAGAGACGTTTGCCGAACAAGCTGCAAAGGAGTCGGGTCCGGAATAACGGCTTGTGAACCGTGATCGCGATGGCTCACTGAATATGCCGCCGCCCCGGAGACTGATCCTTCCCGCTGGATGACATCTCATCGGTCGCCTGACCTGCTCCTTCCCTCGCCGCCCGGAGGGTGCATAACCCCCGCATGACCGACCCCGACGCTGAAGCCAGGCGCGAGCTCACCCGCCATCGCGCCTTCGCGACCGCCTTGCTTGTCCTGATGGGCGCCCTCACGCTCGCCACCTTCGCCCTGCCGCAAGGCTGGTGGCCCGACCTGCTGCAAGCCGCGGCCAAGGCCGGTTTCATCGGTGGCATCGCCGACTGGTTCGCCGTCACCGCCCTGTTCCGGCACCCGCTCGGCCTGCCGATTCCGCACACGGCGATCATCCCCACCCATAAGGAACGCCTGGGCCGCGCGCTCGGCCGCTTCGTCGCCACCCACGTCTTCACCGCAGGCGAGGTGGCCGGCGTGCTGCGCCGCCTCGACCTACCCGGCATCCTGCACCGCTTCCTGGCCGACCCCGCCGCCGCGCATCCCGCCGCCCTGGCGCTGGCCGGCACAATGCCGAAATTGCTGGCCACCCTGGAGGACGGCCGCGCTCGCCGTCTGATCACGCGCCTGGTGCCCCGGTTGGTCGGTGGCCCCGGCGCAGGCCGGGTGCTCGCCCGCGCTCTTGTCAGCCTGGTGGAGGGCGGCCGCCATCAGGAGGTCCTGTCCTTCATCCTGGCCGAACTGAAAGCCCTGCTCGCCAGCCGGGAAGACGCCCTCCGCACCGTCATCGAGGAACGCGTGCGCGAACAAGGCGGACGCCTGGTCGGCTGGGCGCTCGGCGCCTCGGTCGCGCGCCGCGTCCTGGCCACGATCAACGCCGAGCTGGACAAGGTCAGTCCCGATGGTTCCGAACTGCGCGCCGCCTTCGATGAATGGGTCCGCCGCGAGATCGCCCGCATGGAGGAAGACCCCGACCGCGCCGCCGAAATCGGCCGTGCCATCCGCCGCGTGGTCGCGCACGAAACGGTGCAGGCCTGGCTGTGGGACATCTGGGCGCGGCTGCGCCTGGCGCTGGAGCAGGACGCGGCGCATCCCTCCGGCCGCACCATTGCGCTGCTGGAAGGTGCGTTGGCCAATCTGGGCGGCCTGCTGGAAACCGACCCCGCCGCCCGTGCCCGCGTTCAGACCGCGGCCGAGTCCCTGGCCGGTTCGTTGCTGCCGGCGGCACAGGCGCGCCTGTCGGAGTTCATCGCGCAGGTGGTCGCCGGTTGGGACACCAACACGATCACTGAACGGCTCGAATTGCGCGTCGGCAAGGACCTGCAATTCGTGCGGGTGAACGGGACGATGGTCGGGTTCCTGATGGGCGGCCTGCTGTACGCGCTGCTATGGGCCGTGTTCGGCCGGGCGAGCTTCTGATGCCCGGCTTGTATCCGGTGGCCTGCAACGCATCGTGTGTCGGGCGGTCTCAGCGGCAACCGGTGGAATTCGGGTTGGTGCCGCACCCGCCGGCCGTCGCGTTGATCTTGCTGTGCGCCGGGGGCCTCGAGACCACGGTGCCGCCCTCCGAATTTCCGCGCGTGTGGCACTCGCAATAGCCGTCAACAGGCATTGTGGTGGCGCACATCATGTGATCCGTCTGGCAGACTCTCGCCAGCGCGGCGCCGCCAGAGAACATGACAACGGCTGCGCAGACGGAAGCCGCATAACCGAGACTGTTCATGCGGGTGGACCTTTCACACCTGGGTCAGTCTTCATCGGGGGGCCGGCCTTCATCGCGAAGGTGCCCGATCTTCATCCCGAATTCATAATAGCGGTGCACGGAATCAGGGCGCAAAGATGCGTGTGGTCGCCGATCCGTGCATGGCCGCAAGTCACGGCGGTGAGGGGGGTAGCGGGCCTCGCAGCTGCGTGATACCGGCCCGGAACGCACCCCGGAACACACCATGGCGAACGACATGCCCAACGACGCGCACCCTGGCCTGAGCCGCGAAGTCCCGATTGATCCCGCGCACGCGGCGCTGTTGTTCATCGATGTGCAGAACTACACCTGCCGCCCGGATGGCGGCGAATATGCCGGGATGCACGAGGCCGACCGCGATGCGCGCTTCGGCGCATTTTTCCGCACGCTGCGCGAAACCGCGGTGCCGAATATGCGCCGGCTGCAGGCCGCATGCCGCACCGCGCGGATCGAGGTTTTCTACACGGTGATCGAAGCGCTCACCAAGGATGGCCGCGACCAAAGCCTCGACTACAAGATCAGCCGCCTCTTCGTGCCGCGCGGTTCATGGGATGCGCTGGTGCTGGCGGACATTACGCCGGCGGGCGATGAAATCGTGCTGCCGAAGACGTCCTCGTCGGTCTTCATTTCCACCAACATCGATTATGTGCTGCGCAATCTCGGCGTGCGTTCGCTGATCATTGCCGGCGTGCTGACGGATCAGTGCGTCGACTCCGCCGTGCGCGACGCATGCGATCTTGGTTACCTGGTGACGGTCCCCACCGACGCCTGCGCCACGCTGACCCAGGAACGCCACGACTGGTCCCTGCGCAACAACCGCGGCTATTGCCGCCAGGTGACCACAGACGCGCTGCTTGCGGAAATCTGCTCCCACCAGCCATCGCGCGAAGCGTAGCGGCGATACTACATTCGGTTGAATGGGGGCGCATGGACGGTTTCCGAGCTGCTGCGAACGAGGTTGCTTCGTCACTACGCTCCCTGCAATGACATTGGTGGTTGTGGCTGGTCCAGATCCGCGATCATGTGCTCGTTGTCGTAGAACATGCCATTCACCAACAGAGCGCGCGGCTCGATGGCGATGCTGCGGAAGCCCTGCCGCTCATAAAGCCGGCGTGCCGCATCGTTCCCCACCGTGACGGTCAGGTGCAGCATCCGCACGCCGGCCGCGCGGGCATGGGTGATGGCGGCTTCGACCAGCGCGCCGCCCAGGCCGCCGCTGCGATACGCGGCGTCCACATAGACCGAGAACACAGTCGCCTTGTGCCGCGTCTTGGTGCGCATTTCCTGCACCAATCCGGTGATGCCGACCAGGCTGTGGCCGACGAAGCCGCCAAACATCGTCGCCGGCGGCAACAGCAGGCGGCGCGCGAGGTCATCGATCGGCGCCTGGACTTCTTCTTCATAGGCCGTGCCGTAGGCCTCGGGATGCAGGCGCAGCGCAGCCAGACGTACCGGCCGCAGAATATGCGCGTCCATGCCGTCCAGGCGGCGAATGCGATAGTTGGGCGGGCTCATGCAAGCTCCGCGGCGATGCGTGCGGCCAGGCGGCGCGCCACCTCGTCCTTCGCCAGCGACGGCCAATCCTCCACGCCGCCAGCCGTGATCAGGTGCACGGTGTTATCGGCGCCGCCCATGATGCCCGTCTCGGGGGATACGTCGTTTGCCACGATCCAGTCTGCATTCTTGCGCGCCCGCTTGGATTGCGCGTTGGCCAGCAGCTCGCTCGTTTCGGCCGCGAAGCCGATGACGAGGCGTGGCCGGCGCGGGCCTGCCGCGGCGATCGTCGCCAGGATGTCGGGATTGGGCACCAGTTCCAAGGCCGGCGGCGCACTGCCCGGCTGCTTCTTGATCTTGCCCGCAGCTGCGTTGGCGACGCGCCAATCCGCCACCGCCGCCGCGAACACGGCAACATCGGCGGGCAGGGCTTCCTCACAGGCGGCCAGCATCTGCGATGCGGTCTCGACATGGTGCGGCGTGATGCCTGGCGGATCGGGCACCGAGACCGGGCCGCTGACCAGGGTTACCCGCGCACCCAGTGCGGCGAGCGCCGCGGCGATGGCGTGCCCCTGGCGGCCGGAACTGCGGTTGGCGATGTAGCGCACCGGGTCGATCGGCTCATGCGTGGGGCCGCTGGTGACCAAGGCGTGCTTGCCCGCCAGGGGGTTCGGCGTGTCAAGGAAGGCTTCGATGGCGGCGAGGATGGCGGGCGGTTCCGCCATGCGGCCGGGGCCATATTCATTGCAGGCCATCGGGCCTTCGTCCGGTCCGACCACGCGGATGCCGCGGGCCTGCAACGTCGCCATGTTGGCCCGTGTTGCGGCATGCAGCCACATGCGCACGTTCATGGCCGGCGCGACCAGGACCGGCTTGTCCGTGGCAAGGAGCAAGGTGGCGGCGAGGTCGTCGGCGAGGCCGGCGGCCATGCGCGCCAGGATGTCGGCCGAGGCAGGTGCCACCACAAGCAGGTCCGCGCTGCGGGAGAGTTGGATGTGGCCCATCTCGCTTTCGTCGGTCAGGGAAAACAGGTCGGTATAGACTTTGGATTCGCTGAGCGCCTGGAGGGAGAGCGGGGTCACGAACTGCGCCGCATTGCGGGTGAGGACGCAGGTCACGCCGTGATTGCGGGCACGCAGCAAGCGGATGAGCGCGAGGGATTTGTACGCGGCGATGCCGCCGGAGATGATGAGCAGGATGCGCATACGACTTAACCTCTCCCGCGCCTTCTGAATCTTTTCCGCGCTTTCTAAACCTCTCTCGCGCAGCGCGGGAGAGGTTTACTCATAGTCGCCATCCCTGGTGAATCGCGGCAATGCCACCCGACAGATTCCGCACGGTCACGCGGCCGAACCCTGCGTCCTGCATCATCGCCGCCAACTGCTGCTGCCGGGGAAACGTGCGAATGCTCTCCGCCAGGTATTGGTAGCTCTCCGCATCCTTCGCCACCACGCGGCCCAACCGTGGCAGCACGCGGAAACTCCATGCGTCGTATATCGGGATCAATGCCGCCACCTGCACACGGGAAAATTCCAGGCAGCAGAACCGTCCGCCCGGTTTCAGCACCCGTCGGGCCTCGCGCAACACCGCCGCCTTCTCGGTGCAATTCCGCAGTCCGAACGCGATCGACACCCGATCCACCGTGCGGTCCGGTAGCGGCAACCGCTCTGCATCCGCCACCAGTAACGACAATGACTCCACCACCGCGCGTTGCAACGCGCGATCCTGCGCCACCGCAAGCATCGATTCGTTGATGTCAGACAGCAGCGCCGGCCCGCCACCTGCCGCCAGCCAGCCGAAGCTGATGTCGCCCGTGCCGCCCGCCAGGTCCAGCAGCGTGTCCCGCGGCCGTGGGTCCAGCGCGGTCAGGAACATGCGCTTCCACAGCCGGTGCACGCCCAGCGACATCAGGTCGTTCATCAGGTCGTAGCGCTGCGCCACGCTGTCGAACACGCCACGCACCAGCCCGGCCTTTTCTCCCCGCTTCACGCGGCGGAAACCGAAATCGGTGGTGTCTTCGCCGGGGGGCGTCGTTGCGGGGTTGTCGCTCATCGCGCTCCTGTATAGCGTGCAGCGCGCCCATGCCGGAACTCCCCGAGGTCGAGACCGTGATGCGAGGCCTCCAGTCGCGGCTGGAGGGCCGGCGCATCGTTTGCGCCGTGGCGCATCGCGCCGACCTGCGCTGGATGCTGCCGCCGGAATTGGCGGAACGCCTGACCGGGGCGCGGGTCACCAGCTTTCGCCGGCGCGGCAAATACATCCTGATGCGGCTGGAAGGCGGCCAGTCGGTGTTGCTGCATCTCGGCATGTCCGGCCGCATCGTGCTGACGCCGCGCGGTTCCAATTCGCAGGCCATCGTACCGACGCCGCATGAACATCTGGTGCTGACGACCGATGAAGGCTGGCGGCTGGGTTTTGTCGATCCGCGCCGGTTCGGCAGCGTGGACCTGGTGCCGACCGCGCAGGAAGAGCACCACAAGCTGCTGGCGGAGCTGGGGCCCGAACCGCTGGATCCCGTCTTCACGCCGCAACGCCTGTCCTCCGCACTCGCCGGCAAGCGCACGCCGATCAAGGCGGCGCTGCTGGACCAGAAGATCGTTGCCGGCCTCGGCAACATCTACGTCTGTGAAGCCCTGTTCCGTGCCGGTATCTCGCCAAAGCGCGCCGCCTACACCGTGCCGGGTGCCCGCGCCGAACGGCTGGTGCCGGCGATCCGCGACACGCTCCGGGAGGCGATCGCCGCCGGCGGGTCCTCGCTGCGCGACTATGTCCAGCCGGACGGCGAACTCGGCTATTTCCAACATGCGTGGAAAGTCTATGGCCGCGAGGGCGAACCCTGCGAACGCTGCCCCGGCAGGCCCACCTGCGCTGGCATCCGCCGCATCACGCAATCGGCGCGCAGCACGTTCTATTGCGCGCGGATGCAACGGTAGCGCGTCGCGACTTCACCATGGCGTGTTTGCGTGGGGCCGCCATTGAGCAAGCCACCACCGTCGCCCAACTCGCGGCACAAGGCAACGCGGAGGTTACGGCCATGTATCTCGCCCGCTTTTCCTATGACGTGCTGCCGGTGAACCGCCAGCGCGCGATCGACTGCATTCGCCGCGAAGTTCAGGCCGCCCGGGGCAAGCAGCTGAGCGCGCGGTTGCTGGTGCCGCTGACGCGCGGCGAGGGCGATCCGGCGCTGCAGTTCGAGGTGGAGCTGACCAGCCTCGATCAGCTCGACCAGTTCCGCACGTCCGGGGTGCAGTCGAGCCAGGAGACCGCCGCCTGGATGCGCGACTTCAGTGAAATCTTGCTTTGCCCGCCGGAGGTGGCGATTCTGCGGGTTGATGAGACCCGCGCTGCCTGAACGGCGACGGGGTGCGACAGCGAGCCAGGCAGGGAAACGAACATGAGCGGGACAGACGGCGTGGATGTTGAAGATCTGATCGCCTCGGCGCAGATCGCCAGCGCGGGCGACCCGGAACAAGAGATCGCCACCTTGCAGGACCTGTTGCGGCTCGCCTGGGGCCTGATGACGGAGCGCCAGCAGAACGACATGATCGAAAGCGATGAGGCGCAGGAGGTGCTGCAGGCGGAAGAAGATGAAGAGGGCGAACGAGGCGAGGAGTAGGCGCGTCGATTTGCCACGCGCGTGTGCAACGTCGGGTCTCGTGTTGCGGTAGAAACGGTTCGATCCCCTCTGCAGGCAGACAAAGCGTCCAACCGCTGCACGCCGAGGCCGGCGCGCTGATCGATTCGATACGCGCGCAAAGAGGCATCGGCCCGACATCTGCAAACATCACGGATACGTCAACGGAGTTCGCAATTTTTGGTTATCGGAGAACAACGGACGGGTGCTTATGTTAGCCTAGCAGGTCTCGAGCGGGAGGTGGCTATGCCATTCGATGGAACCGAATTCGTCGCAACTCCGGTCCAGACGGTATCGACGCCGCCCAAATTCCTGGCGCTGCTGCGGCAAGCTTGCCAGCGTCTGCGCCCGAGCGGTCGGGCGCTGGCATTCGATATCCCGCCATCGCTGCCGATCGAATCCCCCGGCGTTGCGACGGTCCAGGTGCTGCGCCTGGCGCGTACGTTGATCGAGGACGAGCGGCACTGGATCCAGCGCCGCTACGAGACGCTGGATGGGCGTCGGTGCGCGGTGGGCGCGCTGCGGAGCGCGTCGCGCTTGCTGTCGCTGCGCAGCCTCAACAATGAGGCGCACAACCTGCTGCTGGAAGTGGCGGTGGGACGTGGCTTCAGCGACATCGAGAAGATGAACGATCACTCGTCGCATGGGCAGGTGATTTCGGCGTTCGACATTGCGATCGGGCGGGCGCAAGCGCGCCTGTAATTAACCTCTCCCACGAAGCGGGAGAGGTCGAGGCGCGTGAGCGCCGAGGGTGAGGGTGATCGGGTCGGCACACTGCTATCTGCGTACCGACCAGATCGCCCTCACCCTCGCCGCTGTGGCGCCGTGACCTCTCCCGCACCGCGCGAATAGCGCAGCGCAGGAGAGGTTGACGGCACGGGAGAGGGTTCAGGCCGCCAGCAGCAGGGCCAGACCTCCCGCACCCGCCACGATGCAATAATACGCGAACGGGTTGAGCGCCCAGGCGTCGTGCTGGCGGAAATAGCGCATCAGGAACGCCGTGCTCGCGAACGCCGTGACACCCGCCACGACCGCGGCCACCGCCGATAATCCAAACACGCCGGCCGGCACGTTGGCGTGCAGCAGCTTCGGCACTTCCAGCACCGTCGCACCGAGAATGATCGGCGTGGCGATCAGGAAGGAAAAATGCGCCGAACCTTCATGGTCGATGCCGCGCAGCAATCCCCCCACGATCGTTGCGCCCGAACGGGAAATTCCCGGAATCAGCGCGGTGCATTGCCAGCAGCCGATCGACACCGCATCCACCACGTTCAGCGTACTCAGCGGACGCTGGCCTTGCCCGCGCAATTTCTCGCCGAACATCAGCAGGGCGCCGTTCACGATCAGGAATGCTGCGGCGACCATCGGCGTGCCGAACAGGTTGCGGAAGAATTTCTCGGCAATGAAACCCAGGATCACCGCCGGGATCGTGGCGATCACGATCAACATGAACACGCGGCGGCTCTCGGCCGACTGGTGGGTGCCGCTAAACCCCAGCACGCCGGTCGCCAATGCCCACCAGTCGCGCCAGAAATACAACAGCAGCGCGGTGGCCGTGCCCAGATGCAGCATCACCAGGAATGGCAGGAATTGCGGCGCGTGCTGATCAATGTGCCATTGCAGCAGGGCCGGCAGCAGGACGGCATGTCCAAGGCTGCTGACAGGAAACAGCTCGGTCGCCCCTTGCAGGACGGCGATGACGATAGATTGCAATGCTGTCATGTGGCTTCCCTGGCGGACGCGGCGAGATTCGGCAAGAGGTTTGGCCAGCGCTTCACTTGCCCAGCGCTTCACTTGCCTAATCGTTCATCGGATACGCCGCCATCAACCGTTTCTGCGCCCGCCAATACCGCAACACCGTAAAAATGCCTGCCGGTTTATGGCCCATGGCGCGGTTGGCCGCCCCGATGCGGAACGCGGCGCCGTAATGCTCGAACTGCGCGCGCCACGCCTCGCGCAGCGACGTGGCGGGGTCCCAGACATGGGTCGCTTCGGAGCCGACGCCGTTGATCTCGATCACGCGGAAACCTTCGCCGCGGGCCAGCGCCTGCACCGAACCGAACCGAACATCGATGCGGCCGAAATGAAATCCCGGCAGCGCGCGCGCCAGGTTTTCGACCCGGTCGGTCAGCGCCTTGGTGGCAAGTGACGTTCCATCGCGGAAGATCGAGCCTTTGCAGTGATTGCCCACAAAGACCAGCCGTACTTGCTCACCCTGGGGCGGCACTTCCTGCCAGCGCTGCTGCAGCCGCGGGAGATAGAGATGTGCGACGCGGCCGGCGCGTGGGTCGTGCCGGATCAGGTCTCGCAGTGTCGAACGGCCGTCCCCGGTGACGAACGGCGCATGTTTCAGCGTAATCGAAGTGATGCGGCCGCGGCGTTCGCCCGGTTCACGTATGTAAAACAGCCCGGCCTCGCCGTCGTCCGGGATGAATTCCTGCAGCAGGACTCCGGCGTTACGGGGAAATGCGGCCAGGTAGCGTGCCAGGGCAGCGCGATCCTGCACCAGCCGGACGCCGGTGCCGTTGCAGCCGATATCGGGCTTTACGACCACGGGGTAGATGAGGCCGGCCTGACCCATCGCACTCTCGGCAGCGCCGATATCGGCGGCTGCGTCGCTGCGATGGGTGACAATGCTGGTGTAGCCGGCCAGGACATCGCGTTCCGGCTCGCCGACCTGGTCCAGGATCTCGCGTTTCGATTCGCCGCACAGGCCGCCCAGTTCGATCGTCGGATTGGCGGCCGTGGGCAGGCTGAAATCGCCGTGGCGAAGCCCCAACGCGATCCATTGCGCGACGATCGGCGTGTAGAACAACCAGCTTGGCCAGAATTCGAAGAACGATACGACCGGCTGGGCTGGTGGCGGGGATGCGGCCCGCTCCAGCCGAAGGGCGGGTTCCAGTTTCATCGCCGCTGACTTTGGCTGTGCAAACCCGCGGCGGCGATGCGGCCGGCGATGATGACGAAGGCCACAAAACCAGCCGCCCCGAACCAGCGCCAGGCGCCGAAATGGTCGATCAGGAATTGTCCAACCCGCAGCGACAGGCCGAACAGCAGGCTGGTCCAGCAGGTGGTGGCAATCACCGTGGCCAGCGTGAATTGCGACAGGTCGGCGCCGAGGAAGCCGCAGGTCGTGTAGGTGGGCAGCCGGAGCCCGGGCAGGAATCGGCTGACGAAGACTACCTTGAAGACGCGGCCGTTGAGCCAGGCGCGAATGACTTCCTGCCTTTGGGGCGGGAGCCGCCGCTTGACCCAGGGCACGCGCGCCGCCAGCCAGCCCATGCCGTACAGCCAGAGATCCCCCAGCACGATGCCCACGAACAATGAGCCGAGGGCCAAGCCGATGGATATGCCGCCTTGCTCCGCCTGCATGGCGGCGAGGACGGTCGCCGCATCTTCCAGTACGAACGTCGCCAGTATGATGGCACCAGCCTGGAATAACGGCGAGTGACCGGCCACCAGCAGCGAGGCGATCCAGTTGCCAAGCATGATCGTCCCGCACACCCTTTATCTGTCGCGATGCCGCCTCAGATGAGGGGCATACCGCGGTGTCGCATAATCACCTATCCGTGAGGCCGTTCTGGCGCCCCGCGGGCCGTTGTGCCATAGCGAGAACGGCCTGTCAGGGTGGCATCACAATTCCTCACATTACTCCCCTCCGGTGACACTACTCCCGTCTGTGGTGGGGTCCGGATGCCGGGGACGCCCGTGTTGGGCCGTTACCGTTCCGTCGCTTCAGTAACTCGGCATGGTGCAGAACGGCGTAAGCTGCAGTTCATGCGTCCAGCACGAGCGGTCCTGCGTGTGCAGGTACCAGAACGCCTCGGCGATCTTCATCGGGTTGATCACCAGTTCCGGCCTGTTCTGCACCTTCGGCAGCGCGCGCGTGCCGGGCGAATCGATCGTGCCGTCAATCACGATGTTGGCGACATGGATGCCGAATTCCGAATATTCCTCGGTCAGCACCTGTGCCAGCGTGCGCATCATCACGCGCGGATAATATAGCGACTCGCCGGTGTAGCGCTTGCGCCCGCGCAGGGATTTCGAGTTGTTCGAGAAAAAGAACGATCCGCTGCCCCGCTGGCGCATCGCCGGCAGCACTTCCTTGGCCACCAGGAACGGGCCACGGCTGGCGATGTGCTGCGCGGTGTCGAACATTTCCACCGGGATATATTCGAGCAATTCCTTGTCCGGCGGCAGATCGCGGCCTTCCAGGTAGCCGGCATTGTAGATCAGCACGTCCGGATCGCCGGCATCGCGGCGAATCGTGGCGAAGGCCTGAGCGATGGAGTCCTGCGAGACCAGGTCCAGTTCCACCACTGTGCATTCACCGTCCTGCGCGCGGATCGCGTTTGCGAGGCCAGCGGCATTTGCCTGATGGCGTGTGGTCAGTACGGTGAAAAACCCTTGCTGCGCGAACTTCTGCGCAATGGCGCCGCCGACGCCCCAGCGCACGCCGACCGGCAGCACACTGTCGTCCAGCGTCTTGCCGTGGGCCAGCAAGGTGTTGCGGCCGTCGGATTGCCATTTGGACGTGGCGCCGACCACGACCGCGACCGGCTTGCCTCTGCTATTGCGATTGGTATTGGGACCTTGGGCCATTTTGACCGCGTCTCCTGCCCGATTATGGTGCTTGTGCGGATGGAGACACGTTCCGTCGCGCGGTTCAAGGGCTGACGGATTGTTCTTGCCTGGCGGCTGACCTGCCGGCCGGAACCCGCGCAATTGGGGAGGTACGTACTGATGATTGACGGCCTACAGATCGGCTTCAACCTGCCGATCAGCGGTGCCATGGCAGACCCCGCGGCGATGGCGCGCGTCGCGCGGGAAGGCGAGGCACTGGGCTTCGATTACCTGACTCTCACCGACCACGTCGCCATCCCGGACATGCGTGCGCCCGGCTACCCTTATTCGGAATCCGGCGAGTTCTATGGCGCCTCGCCTGGCCACCGGCATGAGCAACTCGTCGCCACCTCATGGATTGCAGCCAGGACAGAACGGATCCGCCTTGTGCTGGCAGTGATGGTGGTGCCGCATCGCCCGGCAGTGCTGGCGGCGAAAATGCTGGCGAGCATCGACGTGCTGTCCGGCGGGCGGCTGGTGGTGGGCGTCGGCGCCGGCTGGCTGAAGGCAGAGTTCGACGCAGTGGTGACCACGCCTTTCGCCGAGCGCGGTGCCGTCACCGATGCATATCTCGACGCCTTCCGCTCGCTTTGGATGCAGGAGCGTCCGCATGTCAGCGGGCCTTATGTCACGATGGACGGGTTGGTGTTCGACCCAAAGCCGGTGCAGAAGCCGCATCCGCCGATCTGGGTGGGCGGCGAAAGCGGACCTTCGATGCGGCGGGCCGCACGCATCGGCGATGCCTGGTATCCGATCGGCAGCAACCGCAATCACCTGCTGGATTCGCTGCCGCGCCTGGAAGCCGGCATTGCGCGGCTGCATCGGATGGTGCGGGAAGCGGGGCGTGATCCGGCCAAGGTGGGCGTGGTGTACCGCGTGAAGCGCCACGCGATCGCGATGCCTCCTGCATCCGATGGCAATCGCCGATTGTTCTCTGGCACCGTCGCGGACACGATCGCGGATATCCGCGCTTTGCGCGGCATCGGTGTGACCGGGCTGGATTTTGATTTTGAGCAGGATGACGCACCCGGCGTGATCGCCGGGATGCGGACATTCAGGGACGACGTGGCGGGGCGGGTATAGTTAGCCGGCGTCACGGCCGGGATGAACCCGGCCGTGATCCGTGAGATCACCGGTTCGCCGTTGCGTTCTGGTGCTGCTGCTGGGCCGCTTCCGCACGGTTACGGAACAGCGCGTCCGCCGTCTGCTTCTGTTCCGGACTCAGTGAAGCGTAGAGAGACTGGAAGGCGGGCACCAGCTTCTCCACGTCGCGCGCACGCATCCGCTCAATCTTCGCGTAGGATCTCATGTCTTCCACCGCGTTCATCGAATCGAACTGCTGCGCCCGCTGCTGGTAAGCCTGGTCAAGCTGGCGTGCGTTCTCGCGCATCACCCGCGCGAACTTGTCCCACGAGGTCTGCTGTTTTGCCGTGATGTTCAGGCGTTGGTGCAAGTCTGTGATCCGCTGCTCGGCCATCTGCTCCAGCGTTTGCGGCTGCCCGTTGGGTACTGCCGCCTGGCTGGACGGTGCTGTCGTGGCGGCGCCCGGGGCGGCACCGGTGGCACCGTTATTGGGCATGCCGTTGGTGGCTGCGGCGTTCGGCGTCTGGTCGTTTGCGGCGGGCGTGGCGGCGAATGCCGTACTGCCTGGCGCGCCAGCCAATGTGGCGGCGAGCAAGAATACTGTTGCGGGTCCGGCGAACTGCGACGCTTTCATGCGGGTCTCCGTTTGGTGATGCGCGGACGGGTTCAGCGTCAGAATTTGGCCGCTATTGTGGCAGCGAACCCTATCTCTCGACATCGTGTACAGCCACGAGAGCGCCACGCCCGCCCGAAGCCGGGCAGGTCCGTGCGTCGCATTGATCCTCAAAACAGCGTGCAGGATCGGAACAGTGGGTTGTCGGTCTCATGTCGGTGAACGCAGGGTTCGTTTGTGCAAGAGAACGTGAACCGGCTCTCGATTTCGCGCGTTGCGTGTTCGCAAGCGAGATTGGCATTCTAGGGAAAAGTTGCAGTTTCAAAAGGTAATCCGCATGTCAGAAGTTTCGACGTGGACCTGGACCGGGGCGACGGACAACACATGGGGAAACTCGGGGAATTGGAGCCCCTCGGTCGGCTCTCCTCAATCCGGCGACAAGGCGATTCTCAACAGTGCCATGACCCCGAATGTCCTGACGCTGACGGGAACGGAGCTGAGCAACAATATCATCGACCTGTCGAACGGCGCCGTGGTGGATTTTGCCAATGGCTCATCGCTGGACGGCTCGTCGACAGTGATAGCGGTAAACGGATCGTTTGGAACGATCGATGTCACGGACGGCACATTCACAGACTACGGCAGCATCGGAGTTTACAGCGGCAACACGCTGGTCGTGTCGATGGCTCCAGGAGCGACGCTGCTATCCAATGGCCCAACGATGGCTGGCCCGGGGACAGATGTCGGCATCAATGCCGGCGACGCGGGCGAATTCAACGGCGGCACCCTGTTCGTGCTGGGCGGTACGCTGGAGAACCAGGAAGTTCACGTCAACGGCGGCTCTATCGAGCTCACCTCGGCGCTGACGAGCAATGACGAATTGTCGATCGATGGCGGCGAGCTGCAAATCGACCAGCAATCCACGATATCACCGAACCAGATCACATTCATCAACAGCAACACATCGATACCCAGCATCCTGAAATTCGACAACCCCGGGATGTTCGATGGTGACGGCGCTGGCATGATCATTGCTTTCATGACCGGCGATACGCTCGATATCGGCGCAGAGTCCGTCGGCACGATCATATACAATGTTGATACGACCTACGGCATCGGCACGCTTACGGTCGAGAACACCAGCGGCAGCACGCTTTTTACCGCTCAGCTCAGCGGCGGGGATGCGGCCAACTTCGAAACCGGCACATTTGCCCTGAGCGGGACGCAAGCCGGTAGCTTCCTGGTAGCGAACAACGGTGTTGATACACAGATCAGCGAAGCCAGTGGCACGGTCAGTGTCAGCCCGAGCGTAACCATTAGTGCAGGGGGCACTGCAAGCTATCTGGCCGGCGGAATCGGTATCGCGCTCGATTCGGGCGTCGTGGTCGGCGATCCCGGATCCTCGACGCTGAACGGTGCGACGGTTGCGATCACCTCCGGCTTCCTCGCCGGCGACATCCTGAACGTCGGCAGCGCGCAAGTGGGCATCACCAGCAGCTACAACGCATCGACCGGCGTGCTGACGCTTTTGGGCACTGCGAGTCTCGCCGCCTATCAGGCTGAACTCGACTCGGTCACCTATGCATTCTCGCCCGGCGATCCCACCGACGGCGGCACCGACACCAGCCGCACTGTCCACTGGACGGTCAACGACGGTACCACCACCGCTTCG
>Ga0335074_10006849_pt1 | contig 15817 bp, 14 predicted proteins | sample Lox_Sample_23_FD_206715 | JGI IMG/M metagenome (GOLD analysis project Ga0335074, IMG submission 206715) | Soil microbial communities from Loxahatchee National Wildlife Refuge, Florida, United States - Lox_Sample_2.3 | ecosystem: Environmental > Terrestrial > Soil > Wetlands | place: USA... | reverse complement strand
TAGAAACTCTTATAGAGTGCGTACCGCGTCCCCGCCGATGGCTGTCTTTTCCAACTACAAAACCGGCGAAACTGCGGTTGTTTTATTCCGGCGATGACAATCCGGTGGACGTAAGTTCTGCTGCCACCCCATCGACCGAGGTCCAGATGGGCAGTGACCTCACAACAGTGGTTCCATTGCGCAACGCTCGACCGCGGTCCCCCGTTCAGGCACGCGTCATCAATCTGCGGAACATCCCCTGCGTCCGACTACCCAAGGCACCCGCTGTTTGGGAAGAGCGCCATCGAGCCTCTGTCGATAAGGATTCTCCTTTCCGCAGCGAATCAGAGGTTCCGTCCGTCAAACGCAACGTGTTACCGCGCTTCGTGGTCGAAGGCGGGGACGTCTCGATCGAATCCGAGGAGAAACTGCCCGCAAATGATCGGCCCGATCCAGCTTTCAGCCGCATGTTCCCGTCTGAAGGATCAACCCTCTGGATTGATCCAACGGGGAAGCGAGTCGGATTTGCATCGGCGTTCGCCGTTGCTATGACGACAGACCGAGCCGGGCACAAACTCGCTGAGTCTGGGCTAGCGCATGATGTTTATCGCGCGGATATCAATGCCGACGGAACTGGGATGATTTTCCTGTCGCGCGACGGTGTTCTCCATGGGTACTCCCACAGGCTCACACCTTTGATTGCTGAACGTGTCGAGGATATTCCCGAGTATCGTGCGCAGGCCGCTCGATTTGGGATCGACCCGCAACAACTTAAAAATCACACGCGCTGCGTCGCAATATCAGCCGGCTGCAACCACCATCTCATAACGGTCGTAGACGAAGCCTGGTGTTATGAAACCCGCACGGGGAGTCCGGTTTGGGGCCTCCGATTTCCTGCAAAAGACGGTTGGACCGAGGTAGTCTCGCCGCGATCGGAGCGTACGGGTCCAAGCACCGAAATCCAGGCGGCGCTTCGTCTGATGGAACTCAGTTTGCCGGTTAGCACTGAATCGATCGCGCGCCAATACCGGGTCTTAGCGATGCGCTGGCATCCTGACCGCAATCCGAACGATCCTGGGGCAACCAGAAAATTTCAGGAGCTTTCGGATGCGATGGAGTTGCTCACTGGAACGGACCTGTCGCGATTCCCCTCCGAACGATTGGAAACCGTTACCTATCAACAGTTGCTGCATCAGCACAATTTCAGGCTTCCCGACGGAAGAGGAATCACTCTTTCGGTCACTCTTCAGGTCGGAGGGGCATTGGGTGCTGACTGGGTGTATGCAGCTAACTTCGCGCGCAAAGGGCGAGCCACCTTTCTTGCCAGTTACAGCGGCAGGGTGTTGGAGGTGGACGCGGAAGGTATGCCGCAATGCATCTATGATATCGGGGCCGTTCCGAGGCGTGTTCTGGAATCGTCCTCGCGTCGTTACATTGTCACAGATACACGACTGTACGTCCTACACGGAACCGAGTTGGAAGCGCTCATTGATTTGCCCGAGGCTGGCAATCTTGTTGCGGGTGATTCTGGGTTTGGTCTCCTCCATCCCCGCAAGGTTCAGTGGTATACGACTGCGGGAAAGCTCTTAGGGTCTGTTTATAGTCGCGATCCCATTCGCAGAACCCATCGGTCGCCAAACGGACTTGTTATTGAAACGCGCACTCAGCGCGCGACCGTTCGCGTTCCTGCCGGCTGGTGGTGAAGCGGTTCTCGTGGATCATGAAAGTCCCCCTGATTCGACCCGGTTGCCACTCAGGCTTGTTTTGCAGTTCACGATCATCTTTGCTTGACATCAGCCAACAAGCGGTCTAACGCAAGGCTAATGAGCCGGCCGTTGAATAACTTTTGTTTCCGGCCGGCAGCCTCCGGCCCGGCAGGCCATCTAGCCAATCCTTGACGGACTGCCGACAGGCTAGCTTCACAGTGTTCACACTGAATTAGCCAGTCTACGGTAGAGAGTAGCTCCATGCCCAATGGCGATTCGAATCCATCGATGCGCTGCGCGGTGCGGTCAAGAATCACGCGCAGGTGAGCAGAACTCTCCTGTTTGAGAAAAAGGTCAACGAACGGTCGCCGCTCTTCATCGAACCAGATAGTATCTGCCGGTCCTGCATCGCTTAGTCTCTTGTCGCAATGCAGATAGCTGCCATCGAGTCCGTTTAGCAGATGTCGAAGTCGATCCGAATATGGACCATACTTGTCAGCTACGAATCTCAGGTCAAGTGGATCTTCAAATCCCAGCTCGTGGATGGTGCGCTCAAGAAACCAACAGAGCTTTTGAACTTCAAGATAGGTGCACTCGATTCCCAACACCCAATATCGCCTGACCATCTCGGCAACCAGAGCGCGTGCGGGAGTCAGCTTCATGACGCCGCTTCGTTTTGCCACATTTTGATACTTCGCAGTCGGCTCGAACACCCACACTTCCACGTCCGTGAGATCGCTGAAGGCTCGCTCGATCTCCGGACGAACGTCACTCCACTCGAGACCTCCATTCCCGCAGCCGAGCGGGGGCAGCGCGATTGATCGAATGCCTTTCTCCTCGATAACTCTCCGCAGGTCCCGCAGACCCTCAATGATCCATTCCAACTTGGAGGGTTGGCGCCAATGTTTCTTCGTCGGGAAATTGATCAGAAACCTTGGACCGTCGAATACGTGGTTCTCCGTGACAAACATGTGGCCGACGCGGACTTCTTTCCGCTTGACGGCTGCTTCGTATGCACGAAAATTCTCCGGGAACGCCTCCTTAAACATCAGCGCGATGCCTTTACCCATAACCCCTACGGTATTGACCGTGTTTACCAGGGCTTCCGTAGGCGCGTCAAGCAAATTGCCTTGAAGAAACTTCATCATCAGAAATACCAGCTTTGCCGCACGGCAACCTTGAAAGATAAACCGCGGCTCTCAATCTCATTTTCGATCTGCTGCTCAACAGCAGGTGTATAACAGCACACTCCCTGCAGCGCTTCGAGCGGCACGTGCTTCCAGATTAGGGCCTCGGCCTGATACCTTTCCTTCTTCCCAGGATCATCCGGGTCATGCTTGAAATTCCGACTTTGCAGCAGGGACCAATCAATTCGATCGAGCTCCGCGAGATCGGTGAAATAGTCGGCCATCGGCGGATAGGCATGTTGATCCGTGAACACAAAGGGAACGCCTCGAGATGCAACATGAGGCAACGACGAAACGAAAATCACGATTTCGTCATTCGGCACCTGTTTGACTCCATAGCCAGTTTTGATATTAAACATCATGATCGAAAATGGCGTGAAGTAAAACGGAACATAGTCACTAAGAGTGCCTCCGGGCGGAACAGGAACTGTGCGCCGGGAACGCTTGTCTATTAAATCGACGTTCCCAATGTTCCGGCACTACGGGTCGAATTTCCCCCCATTTCGGGCGTGCATCCCGTTGTCCAGAATCCATGGCACGTTGTCCCGGTGTGTGATCCGAAAGATCAGCGCGTTCTCCTGCGTCAGTGCTAAAGCCATTGGTGCGAGTTCTCGCTACCCCCGAATTGGGGGGAAACAGAAAGCTGGTGCGGCGACAATCGGTGTTCAAAACACCATCCTTCATTTAGCCGGAAACGCCCTCCCGTGTAGTGTACATCCCTTCGCAAGGAGACCCAAACATCTGAAACCCCCACTTCTTCATCACGACCGCGCCGTAGCGACTGAACCACAAAGACCTCAGGATCTCATGAAAACATTATCTCGCAAATTTGTTCTCTACACCGACCGCAGCGGGACGGGTCCCTTTGGAGACGCACCTGCTCACGAGGCATCCGCCGAACGCGTCGTAGCCCCCAAACCGACGCACCTGTCGGGTGCGAAGATGCTTGCTTTTGGCTGCTGTTGCCAGCGCGAAACCAGATCAGCCCATCAGCATTCGCTCCACTTTGGCCGCAGCCTCATCCTGAATGCTCGGAAGCACGTGGGAATATCGCTCCAGCGTGAACGAAATGCTCGCGTGGCCGAGCTGGTCTGAGATCACCTTGACAGACACGCCGGCCGCCACCGCTAACGTGGCTGCGGTGTGCCGAAGATCGTACAAACGAATCGATCTTATGCCAGCCGCCGCCAGGAGCCTCCGGAATTCAACCTTTGTCTTTCGTTGTCTCAGGGGCTGTCCATCCTTATGGAAAATCAGGTCATGCTCCGTCTCACGCTGGCCCCGGACCTCATCTAAGACCTCCAGAACGAAATTCTGGAGCTTCACAATCCGACGACTCCGCTTGCGCTTCGTATCGTAGAAGTTCCAGCAGGAGCCGGAAACCTGGATTGTGCGGCAGACACTCGCGGCGCCACGCTGCCGGTCGATGTCGCTCCACTTGAGCGCCAGATATTCACTGGGCCTCATTCCGGTGATCAGAGCGAGTGCAAACAGCGCGAACCATTTGGATTCTTTCGCGGACGCGAGGAATCGTCTGCATTCTTCGACGCTGAGAGCTTCCATCTCTCGCCGCTTTACACGTGGCAGATCCAGCCCAACGCACGGGTCCTCCGGCAGCATCTTCCAACGGACGGCTTGCCGAAACGCGGACTGTAGTACTGCGTTCGTGTACTCAATCGTGCGCGCGGACAATCCGCGGCCAAACATCTCTGCGTAGATCCTCTGAATATCGAACTGGGTCACCGCACCGAGTGGCTTGGTGCCAAGTGTAGGGCGGATGTGAAGCCGCAGAAGCGGTTCGTAATCGGTGTAGCTTTTGGGCCTCAGCCGCGGCCTCGCGGCTGTCGCGAGCCACTGGTCCAGGTATTGATCGAGTCTGATCGACGCCGCACGGGGAAGGCGTCCGATATCGCGTTCCTGGAGTTTTGCACTCAGGTAGGATTGCGCCTCGCGGAATGAACCGCGAATCGTTTTGTTGTGGTATCTCCGTGTTCCGGTTTCCGGATCACGGCCGAGGGAAACGCGAACGAGCCAGGTGCGTGGTCCGCGTGAAATGAGCTGGCCTGCTTTCCGAGCCATAAGTTACCTCCGGCTCGGAATTGCGCACACAAAGCGCACACACGGGAGGTGCGGTGTCCAATCTAGGTGGGGATTTGAATGCTGCTACTGATTCAAAGTCTCAGTGTCGGAAAGACCGACAGATGCTGTCCCAGAAGTGCCGCGTCGTCTAGCTACTATCAATGGGAAAGTTGGTCTCGTTCTTGTAGCTCAGAAACTCGGCCCCGCTTGCAACGATCTCAGCTTGTTTCCGACTGCTCAGAAGGTGCCTATTTCGTAGGTTCAAGAACGGCGGGTCGGCGATCAGCCTTTGCGGTATTGCCCGAGGGACTGCAGAAGCTGGCGTTCTATGACACGCTCAGCGGCATTGAGCCGGAGCACCCTGGTAGTAACTTCGCCCTCCAGCGTCAGTGGTTGAATCACCGGGCCGTTCAGCTTGAAATGCTCGTCCCATATGTCGCGCCGCGGATCGAAGAATCGAACCGGTTGACCGGAACGGTCTAGGGACGCGACATCAGTCCCTTTGTAACGATTGCAGAGAGACACAAGCGTAAGCAAGGTTGCCAATGCCTGAGGAACCGCCGTGCTTCCGGCTGACGATGTGATCAATCTGATGCGGAAAGCCGGCGCTCTCCTCATGTATCAGACAGTATTCACACCGCCGACCCGCGCGTTCGATGACAAAGCGACGCGAGACTTCATCTATCTCATGAGCCACTGGCGAGGATCTGACGGGCGCGCGCCTTCGCTACCCGAAGGATATGCTCCAGGTCCATGAAGTGATCCAGCTCGGACTTCTCCTCCGCAGACAGACCGCCCTCTTTCTCTCGCGCAATTAATTCGGCGACGCGGTGCTGAGCTTCTGGGGACGGGCGGTAATCGGCAACAGCTTGAGGCGTGGTTCCGCTGGCGATGAAATCGATGATTTCCAGGTACGAAGGAATAGCGGCTTCGCTCACAAGTGGCCCCTGGCCTTAGGATAACGCAAGCTCAGCGGTCAATGCGTGCAACGAGATCGCGAGCAGTTGTCGCCACTGATTCGCTTCAATCAGTGTTCGTTGTGGCGTGGGTGCTCGTTATCCAGGCCTTTACGTGGTGGGCAAGAGAGAATTTGTGTGCGTGACGTGTGCAATGCAAGCCGCTCGCGGAATCTTGGCAAAATGGTCGGGGCGCTCACGTCGGCATCTATAACGACTGAAGCGCGTTCACATGCACTATGGTCGAAGATATTGATGGGCAGGGTCTTCGTAATCAGCAGGTCGCCGGTTCAAGCCCGGCGGGTGGCTCCAGAATCGGAGGGCCATGACCTGATCTCGGCTCTGCTTTTCGTGACATAACTGCCCCGCCCAAAACCAACTCGGGACTTCGGGGGCCATAGCTGCGCTCAAATCTAATCCGCGCCACGGGGCTTGAGCTACTGCTGATACGCCGGGAGCGCCAGCGGCGGCGGACCGGGCTGGCGCGCTGCGCGCCAACGCTCCACGGCATCGCGCACCGCTGCGAGTTTGCGCAAATCGTTACCGACCAAAGATAGAAGCGCTCCGTCTTCCGCCTCTGTCAGCATTTCTCGCGTTGTCATCCCTGCCTCGCTGAGCCGCCGGTAATCCGCTCTGTCGAGCGCCCGTTCTGCGAATCCTGCGAAATCGACCACTGGACCCTGGATGCCAAGCTCAAGGCGCAGCAGTAGCCGGGCGGTCCGCTGCTGAAGATCGAGACCGCCGTGAAGGATCTCGGCTGCACGAGCAATCATCGGCAGGACATCGCATGTTCGACTCGTGACCGATCGGATTGGTCCCGCCGCGCCATCGAAGGCCCCGCCAAATTGGCCCATTGCGCGCTCGATCTCTTCCATGCTCATGCCGGAAACATAGTAAAGGCAGGTCACCGCTTTTTTGGCGCGAACAGCATCTTGCATCGGTTCCGTGAGGTTGTGCCTGAGATATGAAAGAACCGTGGGTGAGATGCTCTGCCGTGCTAATTCATTCATCCAATGTTGTGGCTCTTTCTGCGTGCTTCGCTTGTTGATCGGGAAATAAACAGCATCGAGTTCGACGCTGGACTGAGCTGTAGCGATCAAGGCGGGGTCTGTCACTTCATCGGCTCGAAGATCGCGAAGGCAATCAATCGCGCGAATCAATGTTTCAACTTCTACGGCGCTCTCGCCGGCAAGCCGTCCAAGAGCCGTGAGGTGGTAGCGCCCGTCTTCGCCGCGTTCGATCAGACTATGTCGGGCAAGATCGTCAAGCGCACGTTCGAACTGAAGCCGGTCCCAGCCCCAAGCGCCACCGGTCTGCACCATCTGAAACACCCCAAAACTGGATTCCAGGAACGCTATAATCTCGTCGCCGGCGACACCGGCGGAAATGCATCCCACGGCAACCAGAACACGAATTATCATTGTCCGCGGATCAGCGTTGAGAAATCGGGAAACCAGATCTTCCGGCGTCGCGGAGACGTAATGTTGCCAATACTGATGCTCCTCATGTTGACTGGTCGCTACGAGATAAGATGCGCCGCGTTCGGTATACCCCAGGCGCCCCGCGCGGCCGACCAGATTCTTATATTCAGCTACGCTATATGGTTCCGGTTCCGGATGTTCGAGACCAACGATGACGACCGCAGATGCCGGTGTATTCACCCCCATCGCGAGCGTGGTTGTGGCGACGATCACACGCAAGCGCGTATCACGCTGTCGGAAGTGTTCTTCGATCACGCGGCGTTCGTCGGGATTGAGGTGTGAATTATGGAATGCGACGCCGCGGGCCAGAACTTGGCGGAGATGGCCCGACGCCTGTGACGGGTCACCGACTGGAAGATCCGCCAGGGCGTTGTCAGCTGATGGCAGCCCAAGGGATTCGGCTAGATAAAGCGCCCCGTGGCGGGTCTCGCCGGTGGTTTCCCTGAACACGATCACTTGCTTGTTCTCGGCCATGAGCTTTTGAACAAGCGGAATAACCCAATCGCGATGCTTGCCTTCGCTGTAAGCCGGACGTATAAAGCGATCGATCGTAGTCTGCTGGCCTGTATCACCGTGTTGAAAGCGGAACCGCCCGTCGTAGCAAATGACTCCTTCATCAAGGGGGACAGGCCGCTCGATTCTACGCAGTAAACGGCCGCCTAGCCAGCGCTCCAACCCGTTTGTGTCGCCGATGACTGCAGAGAGCGCGATAATCTGCGGCTCCAGCCCATCTCGCCGACGCGCTCGCAGCAGCGTCAAAATGAACTCAAGGTTCGCTCCGCGACTCTTATCAGCGATCATTTGGATTTCATCGACGACAATGGTTCCAACCTGTTCAAGGACGTAGGGGTGCGTTAGCGCAATGGCCGTGAATTTTTCGTAAGTGAGAAGCGCAATGTCGTATCGTCCTCGCAGCAGCGGAGTGATATCGTCGGTTTCGCCCGTTGCTTCAATCGTGCGAATCCCAAACGCGCCATAGACCCGTTGGAACTGGCGCAGCTTGTCATTGACCAGAGCTTTCAGCGGCATGAGAAACAGCGCTCTCCGCCGGTCAAGTGCGCCACGAACAGCAGCGAGTTCACCGAGCATTGTCTTGCCGGAAGAGGTGGGTGCCGACGCCACGATGTGCTCGCCGCGAAGGATGCCATAGTCGTTTATCGCTTCGAGTTGAAGCTGATTGAGCCTCGGGATTTCACCCGCCCAGGCTTCGACGACCGCTTGCGGGAAGCCAAGAGCCATCAGGCTGGCGATTTCGGTGCGGGCGACTGGCTGTCCGCGATCCGGGAACGCGGCCCGGTAGGTCGGCCCCGGTGACAATACGGGCCATGTGAACTCGCCGTCAAAAGTTCCGCGCACGGCCGGCTGCTGTTCCTTACGGATCTGCCGCGCCGCATCAACGACCCGCCGCCCAACATAGTCAAGCATGCGCAGCACGCCGACGCGATCCGCTTCCCGAATTTCGGCCGGTCCCTGTAAAGCTTCGAGCAGATATAGGGTTAGATAGCCATGCCCGAGCCGCGGGTTTTCCCATGCTTTTTGTGTCGGGCCGGACGCCGTCAAGATGACTCGACCATTGCCGCTGATCTGGTTCAACTTGCTATCCACGGACTGAATGTCCCGTGATATGCCTTCAACCTGAAGGGCCTTGGCACCCATGCCGCCCGAGAAGCAGCAATCGAGGACGATTAGTAGGCGTTGTGCCGGTATCCGCGAGCACCATTCTCCGAGGGTGGTGAGCGGTATTGTCGTCGCTGTCAGATCGTACGGATCGGTATCGTAAGCGACCAATTCATGCGTCTCGGTGCCGTGCCCGGAAAAGGCGATGACAACCACGTCATCGGGACTGCTGAGAGCGAGCCGGTCAAAGTTTTCCCGGATGGCCGCGATCGTCGCTTGTCCATCTGTGAGAAGCGTCGTCTCGCCTCCGAGCGAATCAGTGAAAAGCGCGTGAAGTGCTGTCGCATCCCGGCTGGCGCAGCTGAGCCAATTGATTTCAGCCGAAGCGTAGCGGTCGACCCCGATGAATAGCCCTCTGAATGCCATGCCAAACTCTCAATTCCCGTTTTAATCGCGGACCTTGCCACCGCCGGTTGCTTTTTCGTCAACCGAAAAACTGTAATGGCCCGCCTCGATCTTTTCTTTGGCCTTCTCGAAGAAACGCTCCGGCGGCGTAAGGCTTGCTCCCCGCGCATCGTCCATCCTGCCCATCAGGTCGTCGAATTCTTTCTTGAATTCCTCAAACGCCCCGAGACCGGGGATGCGCCAGCACTGGCGAAACCGGTCCTGCAGAACCTTGAACTGATGGGCGTGCTTCGCGACAATGTTCAGATTCACGTCGAAGTCGAGGGCCTTGTAGATCGCCGGGGCGAACCCCGCGAGCAGAGCGCAGACGCCGGTCACCCACTTGTATTCATCCTGCTTTGCGAGAAGAGGCCACGTGGCCAGACCCCCAAGTATGATCGGAACAACAATCATGAACACTTTTCGGACGCGGAGGCTCTTCAGCCACTCGAAAAGCGCTGTCGATGTATAGAGGCAGGATTCCTCCTGCCGCCGGCACTCATCGATCAGGTTTTGCGTGCGTTCGTCCATCAGATTGTCCGGGGAATCTGGGCACCGAAGATCTTCTGCCATTCCTCACCGGCGGCGTCGACGCGGTTATATTTTTCGTGCTCACAGGCTTTCACGGCCCTCCAGTACGCGCTTTCGGTCCGGCTTTGCCAGTCGTTTCCCAAGTAAATCGTTTCCAGCGTGCCCGGCACAGCGATGAACGTGTTCGCGCGGTGGTACAGATAGGCGAAGAAATCGCGGGCGATCCAGTCGAACCAGAAAAAGTCATGTAGCCGCCACGGAGATTTGCCGAGGAAATCAGCCGCCAGCAGCTCAAGCTGGAATGACTTGATCGGAACGGAACAACAGGACTGCCATGCTTTCAACATCCGGATCAGGGGCCGAAGATTGCTATTGTTCGCTTGATGCACCGTGTCGATATAGCCAGCCTCCGCCCATGGATCGGTTTCCTTGTAGGAGCCACCGTCGTTCGTGTGACATATCCAGTACCGGCCGTTTGTCAGCGCAAACGCCGGAACAACTTCAACACTGTAGCTGCCAAACCGCACGACCACGACTTGTCCGTCCCCGCTCATATCGGTATCCGGATAGGTTTCCGCCAGAACGCCCTTCACCTCCTGGAGGAGGGCCGACTGCCGGTTCCAGACGTGAGCCTGGAATCGGGTGTACACCGCCACCGGCAGGACGAAATACAGATCCACGTCGCGGGGTGGCCGGGTGGCCGTGTCTTTGCCCCATGAGCCGATGAAAAAGCTGTGATCCGTATCCGAGGAGGAGCCGTAGTAGCGCCGGTTCAAGCAGTTCACCACACCGTTACGTTTTGTCATGCCGTCCACGATCTGCAATGGCGTGAGCGAAAGGCTGTTGTGAAACTGCGTGAATCGCTGCCGGACCGCGATCCATTGCAGGCCAACGGCGGGTAGGGGCGGCGCGGGGGCTGTTCCCAATGAAGCAAACAGATTTGGAAGCTGCGCCGAGAGCGGGCTCAGCAGAGAAGAGGGCGATAGGTTGTTGAAGTAGTTCATGTTCCGGTCCCACCAAGCTTCATGGTTTACAAAACAACTATATCATACTATAATTGTAAACCATGGGCAAGGAGGATAAACCTATGATCGGTAAACGACTTAAGCTTGCTCGGGCCGCTTCCGGTCTTTCCCTGCGCGACCTTGCAGAGAAAATTGACAACCGCGTTTCGGCCCAGCAGATTGGCAAATATGAAAGGGACGAGGATGTGCCCGGCTCCGCCGTGCTCATCGCTCTGAGCCACGCCCTCGGCGTGTCTGTCGACTACCTGGTTGGCGATCAGGAGATGGTTCTGGAGGGCGTCGAATTCCGCAAAAAGCAGATCACGAGCAAGAAGGAGCAGGCCCAAATCCAGGCGCAGGCTCTCCATATGATCGAGCGTTACCTGATGGTGGAGGAGATCCTCGGCCTGCCCAGTGCCGAATGGGACAAGCCGAGGGAGGCTCCGTTCCCCGTCGTTGAAATAGGGGAGGCCGACCGCGCTGCCCAATACCTGCGTGAACACTGGAACCTCGGAATTGATCCGATCCCGAACCTCATGGAGCTGCTCGAAGAGCGCGGGATAAAGGTTCTCGTCGTGGATTCGGAGGAGAACATCGACGGCCTGGCCGCCCGCGTGCGACGTTCGCGGGGCGAACCGGTGCCGATTATTGTCATCCGCCGCGGTGTCCATGGTGAGCGCCAGCGCTTCAATCTTGCCCACGAACTCGGGCACATGGTTATGGAGGTCCAGGGTGACGACAAGTTCTGCGAGAAAGCGGCCCATCGATTCGCGGGCGCGTTTCTCATGCCGGCCGAGGGGCTTTGGTCGAATGTCGGCAGGCACCGAAGTTCCATCGGCTGGGGCGAACTCTTTGCCCTGAAGAAGCTGTACGGTGCCAGCGTTCAGGCGATCACGTATCGTTGTGCCGATCTCGGCATATTCCCGGCAGTACTCTCGCAGAAGCTGTTCCGGGAGTTCTCACGCCTGGGTTTTCGCAGCGCTCCGAATTACGAACCTGAGCATCTACCCGAAGAAAAAGCGGGACGTTTCGATCGGCTCTGTTATCGAGCACTCGCCGAGGGCGCGATCTCGGAGCCAAAGACGGCAGAGCTGTTGAATATCACCGTGCGCGATCTCAATCGCCGCATGGAGGAACCGGCCCCGGCCGCCCTGCAATGATTCTTGTCTCCGATACCTCCGTGCTGATCGATCTGGAGCGAGGAGGCTTGATGGAGGCTCTGTTTACTCTTCCCCACGAATTCGCGGTTCCTGACGTTCTTTATGACCACGAGATGCGAGGTGAATGGGGAGAGGGGCTGGTAAGGCGTGGGCTACGGGTCGAGGAGGTATCCAAAGAAGGCGTTGCCAACGCCCTGCGCTATCGCCAGCAACGCGCCACACTTTCGGTGCCCGATAGCTTCGCTCTGGCATTGGCAAAAGAGCGTCAGTGGCTTCTGTTGACCGGAGACGGCCAATTGCGGGATCTGGCCGACGGCGAAAACGTGGAATGCCATGGGGTGTTGTGGCTGCTGGACATGATGGAAGAGGCGGGGACGCCGGGAATTCAGCCTCTTCACGACGGATTGGCGACGATTGCGACACACCCGCGATGCAGACTGCCGCGTCGCGAAATCACGATCCGCATAGAGCGCTACAAACTGACCATCGAACGGCTATGAGCCGGATTGCTGAAAGAGCCAGCGCCCGCCGCAGGTTTACAGAGGATGAAGCGACACATGAATGCTGAAGAGCTTGCTGATTTCTATCGGAGGATCGGCTCCGCTATCTGGCATCTTCAATGCCTCGAAGATGTCCTGGTGAACTTCCTGACTGTGAAGATCATCCATGAACGACGCTGTGCCCGACAAACGATCACGGAGAGCGACGCACGGGCATTGCTCGCGGAGAAGCGTAAGGTCACGCTCGGTCCACTGATCGACGAGTGCATCAGCAAGAAGATCATCGCCCCGGCATTGCGGCCAGGATTCGACGCCTACAAGCTTGAGAGGCACTGGCTCGTGCATCGCTCCATGGTTGAATGCGGTGACGACCTTTATGCCTCCGGTACACGTGACGCCGTGTTCACCCGTATTTCCAGCCTTCAGGAAGAAGCCATATCGCTCAAGAAAATCATCGTTCGGGATCTGGAAACCTGGATGGAGGCGCACGGGGTCGACACGGACGCCGCCCAGAACCAGGCAGAAGAGGCGATCCGAAAGCTCCGGGGATCTTGACTTGCGACAAACCATGATGGAACTTGGCAACGCTCACGAAATACTGAGGACTAGGCAGATGCGAGGCGAAACATGACACTCCGTCCCGGAGAAGCACCAGGCCGCGCCATTGCGGTCTTTCCGTTCCTGAAGACCTCCGATTCGATTCAGCTTGGCAACTTTACTTTTCGTTCGACCGATGACGCCGCCGGTCTCGAACCAGAGGATGCCGCCAACGTCCGCGAAATCGCCGAGATGTTGTTCCTGAAGGACGATCTCCGTATTCGTTCGGCCTCTTACGCAATGTTGCCGCCGCTCGATCTCGACAAAACAGATCCGGGCGTTGCCGAACTGGAAAGAATCCAGGCGATCATAGCGTACTGTTACAGCGCTCCCCGGCATACATTCGGTGATATTTTCTTTAACTCTGAGCATGCCAGTCTCGCCATCTTCAGCCCCCAGCCGGTCACCACCTTTCTTGTAAGACCTGCTCATCACGTCTTGCCCGCAGTGGAACTACCGCCATTGCAGGCCGATGAATGGCACCGTGTACGCGGCTATGAAGGCCGGTACAATTTCCGCAATCCATTTTGGGTGGTCAGGGGTTCGCGCCTTTATCCGCCCGTCCCCCACATCTCCATGAACGACGGCCAGACTCTTGCGTGGGATCTGAGCCGGGCTTTCGCCGAGGGGCCGCAGCACCACTTGTTGCCGACGTTAATTCCGGAGCCGCTCTCGGAGAATGCCAGGCACGCCATAACCGCAATTCGCTGGTACAACCGGGCGAACTCCTATCTCGTGGACGATTCTGAAGCCATACTGTTCCTGTCTGTCGGGTTCGAAGCGCTTCTTGGCCTGCCTCGCGACGCCAAGACGGATCGATTCATCGACGCCGTGTCATTGCTGCTGGGACGCGTTCCACGCCTCAATTCATGGGCCGTGCAGTTCTACGCTGCGCGTTCCGACGTTGCTCACGAGGGAAGCACTGAGCGCCTGCGCTTCATGCCAACGGCTCAAAAAGGTAATGAGGCCGGTCCGGAGTATCAGTCGTTGATATCTTACGGCCGACAGATTTTTCAGTTATGCGTAGGCAGCGTGCTCTTCGGAACGCACTTGGCGCAGCGCTCGAAACTGCACGACAAGCTGACGACGAATCAGGAGCGCCTGGAGCTGATTTGCAAGACTCTCAACGATACATCGCTTGTGGCCACCGATCGGTTCACGGCTATCGATGACATTGTGGCGACTGTCGAAGAGTACCGCTACATAGGCGAGACGGAATTGAGCATCGGAACCATGCTGGGCGCTTTACAGGCAGGCGCAAAGAGCCTTCTGGAATGTGACCCTTCACCTGATCCTGCGATCAAAACACAGTTATCTGATCTGTCCTTGGCAAAGAAGTCAGCCGATGGCTATGAGATTCTCGTTGCCCTGGAGACTTGGCACAACGTGATGCCCAAAGGCCCCCTGGAGCCCAGATCGCCGCAGGGCATCATGCGCCGCCTGACCGAAATCGTCTGGCATTACACCTTTATGCGTTACTACTGGATGAAGAGAGAACGCGAGAGCAAAGGCGGAGAAGCTGGCTCACAGCCCGAGGCGGGCTCGAAATGACAACCAAATCCGATAAGGACAATCTTGTGCGGGAAGCGAAGGCAATAGTCGTCCTCGCGTTTCGCAATGGTCCGATGGAGGACCTGCACGCCGGCAAACCTTGCCCCGTATGTGACGGCAAAGCTGGTTACTCCCGGATTTCAGACGCGGACATGAAGGTCATCATGAAAAATGCTGTGAACCAGGTCTACAAGCTTCTCCGACTGAAGACTGCCGACCCAGACGGCTACGAGCGGCAGATTGCCTATGGAGAACGGTGCGCCTTGAAATGGGACGACCCCGAGTAACCGACAATCAACCGGAACGGATTTCATATGGCGACGGGATCGATAGATACCTTAGGGCCGAGAGTAGGCACACAGTCCGCACACACATGTGGCGGGAAGGGGGATTTAGTTTGGGCTTTGCACGTTGCCACTGATTCAAAGTCTCAGTGGCCGCATTGGAATCAGAGCCCCACTTCTGCGGTCTCTCACTTCAAGCCGCGCCAAAGTGGTGTTAATCGTCTACAAAATTATCTACAGCAGCGGGATGAGAGATCGAGAGTGACGCAGAAGTTATTGGGCGATTTTACGGATCCTTCCGACACCGCACGTATGGAAATCTGATTCCTTTCGTGGGCAGGCCATACCCTCGCGGCACTGCCCTGTGGCGCGGATAACCAGCCCAGCGGGGCTATACCAACTGCCGGTGCTCGTTTCCTCACGCTACAGATGAAGACGCAAATGGCGGTGCCAATTCAGTGTCGAAGTCTATTCTTGCTCGCCGAGCAGCTTTGCGTAGCTCTTGCCGTACGGATAGAAGCGATTCGTTTCACCGCGTTCCCAGGCGCACCTGATCTCCGGAGTTGTGATGTCCCAATCCGGGCGGCATTTCTTCGATACGGACCGCAGGTCTCGTCGAAGCTCTTCAATCGTCGGACGGCCAAAGTACCAATAGCCGTTGTAAATCTTAAAAACGATGAGCTTCGGTTCGAGGACGATGGTGTGTGGGATCATCGGATCGTGCGTTGGATCTGTGTACTC
>Ga0335074_10006848_pt1 | contig 15817 bp, 12 predicted proteins | sample Lox_Sample_23_FD_206715 | JGI IMG/M metagenome (GOLD analysis project Ga0335074, IMG submission 206715) | Soil microbial communities from Loxahatchee National Wildlife Refuge, Florida, United States - Lox_Sample_2.3 | ecosystem: Environmental > Terrestrial > Soil > Wetlands | place: USA... | reverse complement strand
TCGAAATAAACAAAAGGATCGTGACGCACACCATACGGATATTTATTGACAAGAGGACAGTCCTTCCCCGAAACATTTTCCTCATAGGCGCGCCAGCTCACGCCTCCCCCCGGCGCGTTCTTCAACAACGTTACCAGATGTCGCGTGCTCGATTGACTGTTAACCAGCGGTGTACCGTCATCGAGAATCCCGAAATTCTTGCCCGCCTCGATCCAAATGTAATTGGGAAGGCTGGGATGATTGTTCGGTGGGTTGAAGTACTGCTCGGCATGTGACGCTTGCGGCAAAAGCGTCTGGTTAATGTAGGGAGCAAATTTGCTCCCCTTAATAGCTGACCAGTTTTGGTTCTCCATCACGATCACCCAGACGGTTTTTATGTGGTGCTCAGGCGGCGCCGCCGGATTTCCCGCCGCGATCGCGTTTATCGATCCGGTCATATACGCAGCCAATGCCATCATCTGCAAAAACTTCATCGTAGTTGCGCTCCGTGGCCAAGTTGAGAAAAAGCGCGAAGCGCTGCCCCAACTGCGTAGAAACCGTCCTGGGTGTCCGAGGGTGCCCGAAATCAGCCCTGCCGAAATCAGCTAAGTGCTTTGAAGTCTTGGTGAGCGCGGCAGGATTCGAACCTGCGACCCATGCCTTAAAAGGGCATTGCTCTACCACCTGAGCTACGCGCCCACAATCTTCCAATCTAACACATCGTGACCCGCAGAAATCCGTCGTCGCCTAATGCTCCGCGAAACTCGGCTTTGTGAAAGCGCACCTCGCGAAGCGTCGTCCCGCACGCCAGGTTTTTCTGTTAGCCCCCGCCTTCAGCCGGACAGCGAAGCGCGGGTAGAGGGATTTTGCGTGGAAAGGTACCGCCCTCACGTCGCAGCTTCGTGACGACACAGGAGCACTTGTGCGGATTATGGGCCATTCTGTGCGGTTTTCGTGGCCGCGAAAAACCTCGCAGAACGCCGGCAATTGAAATGCCGATAGCTGTCATCCAAAAAACCGTTCGCTCGTCGCAATTCGTGGATTGACTGGAAGCCAGCGCTGCCCTATTCTAGCTTTGACAATGTTGTTTCGTGCCCATCACCGCCATCATCATCACGCGCACAGCGCGTCGGCGGGGGTGCCTGATCTGACTATCTGATCGAACCAGCACTTTTAAGTTTCAGCCCGCTGACGCCAAAAGCCCAGCGGGCTTTTTGTTTCTCCGGAGATTACGCGATGAACCCAGAACTCGATTTCGATAAACTCAACGGCCTGATTCCCGCCGTCATCCAGGACGCTGACGACGGCACAGTCCTCATGGTCGGATTCATGAATCGGGAGGCGCTCGAACAAACCCTTGCCGAAGGATACGTCACCTTCTTCAGCCGCACCCGCCACAAGCTGTGGACGAAAGGCGAAAGCTCCGGCAATCGTCTGCGTCTCATCTCCGCTCTCACCGACTGCGACCGCGACACGCTGCTGCTTTGCGTCGAAGTCGATGGCGCGGGCGTCGTCTGCCATCGCGGCACCCGCTCCTGCTTCACCGATGCGATTCCAACACAGCCGGGACTCCCGCAACCGGTCGTGCAAAGGGAGACACGATGAAACTCCGCATCGGCATTCCCAAAGGCAGCCTGCAGGAAGCCACGCTGCAGCTCTTCGCACAAGCTGGACTCCCGGCCTACACCAACGGCCGCTCGTATTTCGCGACGACTTCCGATCCCGAAATCGACTGCATGTTGATCCGCGCTCAGGAAATGGCGCGCTACGTCGAGCACGGAGCCATCGACGCGGGCCTGACTGGTTTCGACTGGGTCATCGAGAGCGGCCTCGAAGTCGTCACCATCAGCAACCTGATTTATGCCAAGCGCAGCCGCGGCAAAGTTCGCTGGGTCCTCGCCGTGCCTGAGGATTCCCGTTACCAGCACGCCGAAGATCTTTCCGGCTGCACCGTCGCCACCGAACTCGTCAACGTGACCCGCAATTATTTCGCCAGAAAGAACATCGACGTGCACGTCGAGTTCTCCTGGGGAGCGACCGAAGTCAAAGCGCCCACGCTCGCCGACGCCATCGTCGAAGTCACCGAAACCGGCAGTTCCCTGCGCGCCAACCGCCTGCGCATTCTCGAAACCGTGCTCGAATCGAACACGCAGCTCATCGCCAACCAATGTTCTTACGCCGATCCCAGCAAGCGCCGCAAGATCGACAATCTCGCCCTCATGCTCCAGGGCGCCATGGAAGCGCAAGATCGTGTCGGCTTAATGCTCAACGTGCGTCGCGAAAATCTCGCCCGCGTGCTCGCAGTCTTGCCCGCCCTGCAAAAGCCCACCATTTCTCATCTCAGCGACGAAGACTGGCTCGCCGTCAACACCGTCATCGACGAATCGGCCGCATGGGAGGTCATCCCTCGCCTCAAAGAAGCGCAAGCCGAGGGCATTGTCGAGTATCCGCTGAACAAGGTGGTGCTGTGAAAAATAGCATGACGGGCATCCGGATTCTGTCGGGCGGCAAAGCTGCCGCCACGGTCGAACGCCTCGCGGCGCGTGGAACTCAACTCACCGCATTGGAGCCGCGCGTCCGCACCATCATTAATAATGTCCGCCGCAACGGCGACCGCGCCCTTCGCCGCTACGCCGAGCGCTGGGACAGTCTGACTCCAAATCAACCTCTCCGCGTGTCGCAAGCAGAAATGAAAGCGGCATGGAAACAGATTCCGTCAGCGCTGCACAAATCTCTTCGCCAGGCTGCTGCCAACATCCGCCGTTTCAGCCAATGGCAAAAGCCGAAAGCTTGGACTCACACTCACCATGGAATTTCTCTCGGACAACTCGTGCGCCCGCTCGACTCCGTCGGCTGCTACGTCCCCGGCGGCCGTTATCCTCTGGTCTCGACCCTGTTAATGACTGTAATTCCTGCACAAGTTGCGGGAGTGCAGAATATCCGCGTAGCGTCTCCCAATCCGACTCCTGAAGTCCTGGGGGCAGCCGCCATGCTCGGCGTGCGCGAGTTTTACCGCATCGGAGGCGCACAGTCCATCGCCGCTTTCGCCTACGGCACCAAAACAATTCCCCGTGTCGACAAGATCGTCGGCCCGGGTAATTCCTATGTGACGGTCGCCAAGAAACTGGTCTCCTTCGACTGCGCCATTGATTTTCTAGCCGGACCGACAGAAGCCGTAGTCCTGAGCGAATCGGGCATCCCCCAATTCATCGCCGCCGATCTCGTATCCCAGGCTGAACACGATCCCGACGCGCTCGCCGTCTTCATCACCACATCGCTCAAGCTGGCAGCGGCCGTAGGGCAAAGCATGGCGAGTTTCGCACAGAACAATGGAATCGCGCGCGCATCCCTCAACCAGCGCGGAGCGATTCTTCTCGCACCATCGCGTCAGCAAGCGAGAGATTGGGCCAACCACCTCGCCCCAGAGCACATCACCATCGCTCGCGAGGATCTTCCCTTCATTCACAACGCCGGCTCCATCTTCATCGGCGACTACTCCCCGCAATCGGCAGGCGACTACGCTTCCGGCCCTAATCATGTGCTGCCAACTTCAGGGCAAGCCCGTTTTCGCGGTGGTCTCAGCGTGCTCGACTTCATGAAGCTCATCACCGTCCAGCAACTCTCGCAGACCGGCTTGCAGCGCATCGCTGAGACGGTCGAGCGCCTGGCGCAGACCGAAGGCCTCGAGGCCCATGCCGAATCCATCCGCATCAGGAGCGACAATGCTTAGCCCACGCGCGGCCGTACGTAACGTCCCTGCATATCATCCGCCGCTTGCCGGCCGCAACGGATTGCGCCTCGACTTCAACGAAAACACCGTCGGATGCTCGCCGCGCGTTTTCGAACGCCTCCGGCGCCTGACCGCCGAAGATCTCACCCGCTACCCCGAGCGCGAACCAGTCGAAACCCAGGTCGCGAACTTCCTTGAAATCCCGCCCGCAGAACTTTTACTCACCAACGGCGTCGATGAAGCCATTCATCTCCTTTGCCAGACCTATCTCGATCCCGGCGACGAGGCACTGATTGTCGTCCCCACCTACTCCATGTACCGCATCTACATGACAGCCGCCGGAGCGCAGGTCGCCGACATTCCCACGAAACACAATTTTGAATTTCCCGCCGACGCTCTGCGCAATCGCATTACGCGCAGCACTCGCCTGATCGCCATTGCCAACCCAAACAATCCCACGGGAACAATTGCGCCCTCAGAAGATTTACTGCAAATCGCCCGCGCAGCCCCGAATGCGGCCGTACTCATCGACGAAGCCTACTTCGAGTTCTCCGGCCAAACACTTCTGCCGCGCCGCCGTGAACTCGCCAACCTCTTCATCGCCCGCACATTTTCCAAAGCCTACGGTCTGGCCGGACTGCGCGTCGGCGCCCTCATCGGCGATCCCGCCCAAATGCGCTGCGTCCGCCGCATCGGTTCCCCGTACAACGTCAACGCCGTCGCGCTCGCCTGCCTGCCCGAAGCGCTAGCCGATCAGACTTACGTCCAGCAATATGTCGGCGAGATTCGCCACTCGCGCGCTCGACTCGAGCACGCACTCGCGTCCACTGGAATTCAATTCTGGCCAAGCCGGGCAAATTTCGTCCTCGCCCGCGTCGGCGACACCGCGACCGCGGCCGGATTCGTCGAGCAAATGCGCAGCCGCGGCATCCTCGTACGCGACCGCTCCAGCGATCCCGGATGCCAAGGCTGCGTCCGCATCACCCTCGGCCCGAAAGAACATACCGATCGCCTGCTCGCAGCGCTTCATGAAACACTCACCCAACTCGGAGCCGTCGGAGCATCCAGAACATGACCGCCATGAGAAAAGCCGCCATCCGCCGCGTCACCAAAGAGACGCAGATTCGCGTCACCCTCACCATCGACGGCCGCGGCCACCATGACATCTCCACCGGAATCCGCTTTTTCGACCACATGCTCGAACTCTTCGCCCATCATGGAGGCTTCGATCTCAAACTTAAAGCCCGCGGCGATCTCGACGTCGATCAGCATCACACCGTCGAAGATGTCGGCATCGTGCTCGGCCAGGCCTTCGACAAGGCCCTTGGCGCCAAGCGCGGTATCCTCCGCGCTGGCTATTTTCTGATGCCCATGGATGAAACTCTGGGACTCGCCGCCGTCGACTTCTGCGGCCGCACCGCCTCCGTCATCGACACCAAAGTCCGCACCCGTCTCGTCGGTGATCTGCAATCTGAATTGGTCCACGATTTTTTTGAAGGCTTCGCCCGCGGCGCGCGCTGCAGCGTCCATGCCCGCGTTTTATACGGACGATCGAGCCACCACAAAATCGAAGCGCTCTTCAAAGCCTTTGCCCGCGCCCTGCGCGCGGCCTGCTGGCGCGACCGCCGCATGGCTCGCCTGCTGCCGAGCACGAAAGGACTGCTCTAGTGATCGCGATCGTCGACTACGGCGCCGGCAACCTGGTCTCGGTGAAGAAGGCTTTCGATTTTCTCGGGCACAAGTGCACAATCACCGCCGACCCCGCACAAGTGCAAGCCGCCGCGAGAATCGTTCTACCCGGAGTCGGCCACTTCGCCGCCACGTTCGCGCTCGCCCGCTGCGGATTGCGCGCCGCCATTGCCGAAAGCATCGACCACGGCGTTCCCTTCCTCGGCATCTGCGTCGGCCTGCAATGGATGTTTGCCGGCAGCACTGAATCGCCCGAAACCCCCGGCCTGGGCCTGTTCCCCGGCAACTGCGATCGCTTCCCCGCCGCCGTCAAATCGCCGCACGTAGGCTGGAACCAGCTTGAAATCTCTCCGTCGGCGCAACTCTTTCGCGGAATACCGTCATCCTCATTCGTGTACTTCACACATTCGTTTCGCGCCCCGCTGACTGAATCCACCGTAGCCTGCTGCGAATATGGCGACAAATTTTCCGCGGCAGTCGAACGCGCCAATATCTTCGGCGTCCAATTTCATCCCGAAAAATCCGGCGAGATCGGGCTCAACATCCTCCGCAACTTCTGCGAACTCTGACCATGCTCACCAAACGCATCATCGCTTGCTTAGATGTCGACGCCGGACGCGTCGTCAAGGGCGTGCAATTCCTGAACCTGCGCGACGCCGGCGACCCTGCCGAATTAGCCAGGGCCCACGCACAATCGGGCGCCGATGAAATCGTCCTGCTCGATATTTCCGCCGCGCACCAGCAGCGCTCCACGTTGCTCGACACCGTGCGCCGCGCCGCCCGGCAGTTATTTATTCCCTTCACTGTCGGCGGCGGAATCCGTACTCTCGAAGACGCCGTCGCCGTTTTCTCCGCCGGAGCCGACAAAATCAGCATCAACTCCGCCGCGCTTGCCGATCCCACATTGATCACCCGCATCGCCGACCGTTTCGGCTCGCAAGCCGTCGTCGTCGCCATCGACGCCAAACGCACAGAAAACGCATCGCACTGGCAAGCCTTCACCCGCGGAGGCCGCACTCCCACGGGCCGCGACGCCGTCGAGTGGGCGCAGGAAGCCCAATCTTATGGCGCCGGCGAAATCCTGCTCACTTCGATGGATCGCGACGGCACCGCCACCGGTTTCGACTGCGATCTGACGCGCGCCGTAGCCGGCTCCGTTCACATCCCAGTCATCGCCTCCGGAGGCGCGGGAGGTCCAGAACATTTCGTCGAAGTCTTTCGCACCGGCCACGCCGACGCTGCCCTCGCCGCCTCAATTTTTCATTATGGCCTGAGCTCGCTTCCCGATCTCAAGCAGCACCTCAACGCGGAAGGAATTCCTGTGAGGTGGCCATGCTGATCCCGTCGATTGATTTGATGGACGGCAAAATCGTCCAGCTGGTCCAAGGCGCACGTAAAGCTCTGGAGTTTTCGAATTTCCAGGAGTGGATTGACCGCTTCCACAAATATCCGCTGGTCCAGCTCATCGATCTCGACGCGGCTATGAGCCGCGGCCACAATCGCGACCTCGTGCGCGATATTGCCCGCCAGCTTCCCTGCCAGGTCGGCGGCGGAATTCGCTCCATCGAAGCCGCGCAGGCAACTCTGCAGCTCGGAGCCCGTCGTGTGATTTTCGGCTCATCGCTCATCTCAAACGGCGCAATCAACCTTCTCTTCGCCCAGAACGCCGCAACTCAACTTGGCAGCGAGAAGTTAGTCTTCGCCGTCGACTCCCGCGCCGGCCGCGTCGCCATCAAAGGCTGGCAGGAGTCCACCACGATTACCGCCATGGAAATGATCCGCACCCTCGACCCCTTCTGCAGCGCGTTCCTCTACACCCACATCGACACCGAAGGCCTGCTCCAGGGATTCCCTCTCGAAGCCGCGCGTGAACTGCGCACCGCCACTTCCCGCCAGCTCATCGCCGCCGGAGGCATTCGCAGTCAAGCCGAAGTTGACGCTCTCCACGCACTTGGCGTCGATTCCGTCGTAGGCATGGCCATCTACCGCGGCTTGTTGCAACCCTGAAGAAATTCCTTTGACTTCTGCTGACAGAAAAAGGCCGCCCGCCCAGGGCGGCCTTCTCGTTGCGCGAAACGCAATCTGTCAAAATCGACCTAATTCACTGGCGTAATCACCCCGAAGTATCCTGTGGAGTCGTTCGGTCCCGCTGTGAAATACAGCGCGTTCGTCGCCCCGTTATTCGTGGTCCCGCCGCCGAATTCGATCCCCCAGATTCCGTTGATCAAAATCGGATCGCCGGAAGCATTGCTGATCGTTCCCACCAGCTTCCCCGTCGTCAAACTGAAGCCGTTGATCGTCCCCTTGCCGGTATTGTTCGTAACCAGCAGGGTCCCGCTCAGCGGACCGAAATTGCTCGGCGCTACCGCCAGTCCCCAAGCCTGGTTCAGCGGCTTGCCCACCACCAGCCTCTTCACCAGCGTGCCGCTCTCCGTGAAGATGTCGACCGCGCCGTTCGGCCCGCCATTCTGCGCCGCGTACGTCACATACACCTCTCCTCCGATATCCTGAATTCCGAACGGCGCATATCCCGCCGGAACCTTAGGGTCGGTAAACGAGTTCACCAGGTTGAAACTCCCGTCGTATACATCCACCTTATTGTTAGCCGCATCGGCCGCATACAAATAGTTCCCGGAAGCGTGATTCGAAATGGCCAATCCGGTATAGGACGCGCCCGATTGCGTCGCTCCAATCAGCGTCGTGCTCGGGTCAAACGCCGACCAGCCCTGGATCGTTCCATCCAGCGTGGCAAACAAAAACACCGAAACCCATGAGTCGATCGCGAATTCGTTCGAGCCGTTGTACACAATTCCCGTCGGCATTCCCGGTCCCGTACCTGAAGCTGCAGGCACCACTACCTGCAAGCTTTGCGGAACCCCGGCGCCGTTGTAAAGCGTCGACCAGCCGGTAGATTCATCGCTGATCCAGAACGGCTCACCCGGCTGATAAGCCAGTCCCCAGGGATTGCCCAGCAGCTGATCCGTGTGAGCTGCCTTTCCACTCAAATCCGAAACCAGCGCTTTCGCGGTGTACGACTGAGCCATAGCTGCGCCCGGCAACAATAGCGCAAGTCCGCAGCATGCGGCCAAAGTAGTCAAGTGGCGAACAGAACGTTGCATAGCAAAATTCTCCTTTAATCGTTGAGTCAATCAATCTCGCGGGCAGGCGCGCCTCATGCTTCCCGACCTGCCAGCCTCAGGATGCTAGGCCCGGCTCGCCTTTACACTGTCATCCCCATGTCACGAATTTGCACATTTCCTGTCTCGGATGCTGTCTCGAAAAGCTCGGCCGGAAAACTCCACTCGCATGCAACTAATTTGCGCGAGCCAGATCCGCCCATAAACAAGATCCGCCCATAAAACGGGCCGCCTGCAAAAGGCGGCCCAGTCCAGCTCAACTAAGAACAAGAACCTCACTGCACGAACGAGATCACTCCAAACGTCCCCGTGAGGTTGTTGCTCGGCCCGGCGGTAAAGAACAATTGGTTCTTCGATCCGCTGTTTGAGTTTCCACCGCCAAATTCGATGCCCCACAGCTGATCGATCTTGATGGAATTGCCGTTCGTATCGAGCATGGGGCCCACGGATTGCCCGTTCAGCACGTTGAACGCGTTGATCTTTGAATCCGCGTTGATATTGTTTGCCACCAGCAGCGTGTTGCTCAGCGGCCCGAAATTTTTCGGCGCCGCCGCCAACCCCCACGGCTGGTTCAACGGATAACCGTCCGCAACCCGCTTCAAAAACACCCCGCCTTCGCTGAAGATGTCAACGTACCCTCCCGGTCCTCCGTTTTGCGCGGCAAACGTCACAAACAGCAATCCATCAATGTCCTGAATGCCGAACGGTGTAAACCCCGCCGCCACCGTCGGATCGGTAAACGAACTCACCCAGTTGAAATTTCCGTCGTATATATCGACCTTGTTGTTCCAGCTGTCCGCGGCGAACAAGAAATTTCCCGACGGATAGCTGGTGATCGCCAGCCCGGTATAGATCGCGCCCGTACTCGAATTATTCACCGCAATGATCGCTGCATTTGGATTCGATTGCGGCGCCCACCCGCTGATCGTTCCATCGAGCGTCGCGAACAGAAAGATCGATGCCCACCCCTGCACCTGAAATTCCGACGACCCGTTGAACACAATTCCGGTCGGCGATCCAGTCCCCTTCCCACTCGCCGGCGGGACCACCACCTCCAACCCTTGCTTCAGTCCATTCTCGTTGTAGAGCGTCGACCACCCCGTGCCCTCATCGCTGATCCAGAATGGTCCCGTCGGGCTGTATGCCAGCCCCCAGGCATTGACCAGCAGCGGATCCGTATGCTTTGCCTGCCCCACTTGATTCGAAACCAGGTTCGTAAGTTGATACTGCGCGACGGCCGCGCTGGAAGCCAACATCAGCGCCAGTGCCATAATCATTGTGAGAGTCAACATCCGACGATGCATAGAAATCTCCTTGTTCGCAACTTGTTTTCTCAGAACTTCGCGTGCCAGGTCAGGGGCAGGGGAAGTGTCGGTGCCGCTCTTGCACACAAATCACAGTTCTCTGACTAGCCTTCCAAATCTAGGCCGCGCGCGCCTGCGGAATGTCAGCGCTGTGTCACCAAATTGCACATTTCCTGTCGCTCCAAAACCCTGGGCAAGAATTCGGTCGCGGGCTGGCAATAAGGACTTTCCTCTCCCCTCAAAAGACCATCACCAAACTCGCGTCCCCGCTTGACACTCCGCCTGTCAAGCTGCAAGACTTCCATCTCCTCGCCATTCGCTGATCCCATGAAACCCGCGATTGGCACGGCTTCTAATCTCCCGAGGAGGCTCTCCCATGTTCAGGATTTGCCCAGCCAGTCTTCGCCCCGCCAGTCTTCGTCCCGCTCTGCGAACACTTTCTCGTCTCGCCGCCGTTTGCCTTCTAGTCCCTTTCGCATTCGCCGACGGACCTTACACCATCGGATCTTCCAACACCGTCACCGCCGATCCCACCATCCCTCGCCCCTCCACCAAACCGTGCGTCGTCACTCTCTTCACCAACTATTCGTTCGATAACAACTACAACTTGAATCCATTCACCTACACCCCTCCCGAGGACTGCCCCGGCCCGTGGGCCAAAGTAGTGCTCGAGGTCGATATTTCCGTCACCGCCGGCATCCAGTACGATCGCACCGCCAACATCTGGCTGGGAGGCGCTAACATTTTTTTCGGAACCACGGCTGAACCCTCCCCGACGCTTGCTCCCTCCTGGCACGTCGAGAGCGACCTCACCGACTACTCTCCTCTATTCACCATCGCGCAGAACGGTTCGGTGTACCTCGGCAATACCGTGAACAGCACCTTCACCGGCATCCAATCCATGACTGCGACGCTGGAACTCTATCCGCTCGCCCACGGCCAAACCGCTCCCGTCACCGCCAACGTAGTCCTGCCGCTTTCTGCCGGGCCCACCGGAGGCACGGTTTCCCTGAACACCGGCAGCAGCACGCTAGCCGCAACCTTCAGCCTGCCCACCAATATTCAAAACGCGTATCTCGATGTCTATTCGCAGAGCCAGATCGATGACGAATTCTGGTACACCTGCGTGCCCAACGACGTCGCCACTGAACTGGAAAGCTGCACCAACACCGCCTTCCGCGAAACCGAAATCACCATCGACGGTCAGCCCGCCGGCGTCGCCCCAGTCTTCCCCTGGATCTTTACCGGAGGCATCGATCCCTGGCTCTGGTTCCCGATCCCCGGCGTGCAAACTTTGAACTTCACTCCCTACCGCGTCGATCTCACTCCGTTCGCCGCGCTCCTCAGCAACGGCGAGCAACACACCATCTCGCTCAGCGTCTATAACGCCGACAGCTGGTTTTCTGACACCGCATCGCTCCTTCTCTATCTCGACTCCGGTTCCACCACCGTCACCGGAGCGCTTACCAAAAACACCCTCACCGCCGCTCCCAACCCAGTAGTCACCGAAAACCTGAACGTCGGCGCCAGCGCCATCACCGGAACCGTGAAGGTGACCTCCGCCCGCAACTACACGCTCAGCGGATACGTGAACACCTCCCATGGCAAAATCACCACCACGATTTCCAATAACGTCAATTTCACTAACAATCAGTCCTTCATCATCAACAACAACGAGTACGTTCAGAACATCAATCAGACCAGCAGCGCCGACTCCACCACCACTGTCGCCACCCCCGGCCAATCCAACGTCGTCTACACCAAAAACTTCCAGTTCCCGCTGACCCTCGATCTGTCGCAGGTTTTCCAATCCAACGGCAATCTCAATCAAACCACCAAAGTCTGGCAGACCTATGACGAGCAGCAAACCACTAAGCAGAACGGCATCCTGCTCTACACCGGCCTGCTCACCAACGCCGCCGATCATCAGGACACGCTCGAGTTCGACTCCAGCTTCAACGTCATCGGCAACATCGACCAGTCGGCCAGCCAGCTTTACAACGACACCGACTCCACCGGCGTAAACCTCTACTGCACCATCGCCGCTGCCGGCAACGTACTAACCTCGTTCGCCCCAACCTGCTCGCAATAGGAAGCAGGAGGTTGAAAGATAAGAAGTAGCAACAAAGAAGAAGCCGAGTGTGAAGAAGCGGATATGAAAAACCGGGTGCCCGATTCTAGTCTCGCCGCACTTTGGCGAGACTAGCATCCGGCACTTTGATCTTGTCAGTGTGAGCACGGGCGCATTCACCCGGCACTCCACTGAACACAAAAGCTGCCGCCGAAAATATGTCTTCGGCGATGCCTTCCCTTGGAGGCAAACTCACTCACCTCCGATCTCGCCAATGTCTCCGAAAGGAACACCACAATGGATCTCAACCAAGCCATCCTCTATGCCCAGCTGGTCAACGCCGCCTATGCCATCCTGCCCAGTAACACCACCACTGCTGCCGGCCAGATCATCTCCATGGGCGCCATCAACTATCAGGTGGTCAGTTCAATTTTCGCCAACGATCTCGCCACCGACATGAATCCAGCCCGCGGCCAATCCCGCGTCTCCATCGGACTCATCCTCCAGGCCGCCACTGCCGGCGACGTGGTCATCGCCATCCGCGGCACCGAAGGCATTCAGGAATGGGCTCAGGACGCCCAATTTCTCATGGTCCCATGTCCGTTCCTGGCCAGCGGAGGCCACACCGAAGACGGCTTCACCGCCATGTATCTTTCCATGACCACCGCGCTCGATCCCGGATCGCCCAGCGTCACCAGCGCTCTGCCCGCGCTTCCCTTCCCCCGGCCACTAACTTCGCTCACCATCTGTGGACACAGTCTCGGCGGCGCGCTCGCCACCCTGCTAGCCCTCGACGTAGCCGCCAACACCAGTTTCAAAAATCCCGCCGTCTACACCTACGCCAGCCCGCGCACCGGCGGCCCGCAGTTTGCCGCCACCTACAACCACGTCGTCCCCAACACCAACCGCATCGCCGGACGCCTCGACCTCGTTCCCAAACTCCCTCCGCCCCCACTCTACGAACACGTCCTCGGTCTCTACGAACTCAACTCCGTCCAACTGAGCGTTCCTCCCAAGGTCCTCGTGAAGACCGACCTGGTATGCCTCCACATTCTGACCACTTATCTCTACTTGTTATCCCGTCTTGCCGGCGGCCCAATCCTCCCACTGCAACCGGCGTGTGTTCCGTAGGACGGAAAGGTAAGACAAAAACGTAAGACAAAAATAGGAGACACGAATGAAGGCCAAAAATTAGGGCCGCCCGAAGGCGGCCCGTTCCAATCCAAAGCCCTCGACTATGTCGTACCGGTCCCGCTCAACACGTCAGTCTGCGGAGTGCCTTTGTCGTTGTCGGTCAGACTCAGTGTCGCAGTCCTCGCGCCACTCGCTGCAGGCGTGAATGTGAGTGTGATCGAGCAAGTGCCGCCGCTCGCAGGAATCGTCGTGCAGGTGTTGCTCGTGATGGCAAAGTCGCCTTTATCCGCTCCGGCGATCGTCGCGGCGGTGACCTTCACTGCCGTCGTCCCATGATTGGTCACAGTCACGGTCATCGGTGCGCTGGTCGTTCCCACCGCCTCGCTGCCGAAACTGACCGGCGAAGGCGACATCGTAATCTCAGTGCCTTTTCCGCTCAACGCAATCGGTTGCGGGCTCATGCAGGCGTTGTCCGCCACCGAAATCGCAGCCGAACGGGCTCCCAGAGCGGCCGGCGTGAACGTCACCTTCAACCCGCATTTTGCTCCCGCTGCCAGACTCGAACCGCAGGTGTTGGTGGTGATCGCGAAGTCACTGGCATTTGTACCCGTCAGCGTAAAGCCCGTGATGCTCATCGCCACCGTCCCTGCATTGGTTAGAACCAACGTCAGCGGCGAACTGGCCGTGCTGATCAGCGTGCTCGGAAATGCAAGCGACGCCGGTGAAAAGCTGGTCTGTGGCGCTCCGTTGTAGGTCGCGGTCGCCGACGTCGTTCCAGGCGTCAGAGTCCAGCCGAAATTCACCGTCGAGAAGCTCCCCGTCTCCGACGCATAGGTCATCACCGGGAACGTGCTTCCGACCGTCGGCTTGAATCCCTTGAGCAGACAAAGCTGCCCGCTTCCGGCCAGCGTTGCCGCTCCCGTAACATCCAGCACGTCGTAGTCTCCAGCAGCGCTGCCGGCCACACCGAATTCCACTGTTCCTCCCACGCCCTGCGCGTAATAGCCCGCTCCCAGGCCGTTGATCGTAAGAGTTCCCGGTGTAGTCGAGGTCAGACTGGGGCTTGCGCTGACCACGCCCGCTGTATTCGTCAACCCTCCGGTGATGGTGCCCGCGCCGAAAACGTTGCCCCCGTCCACGGTCATCGTAGACGTCCCTGACGTGGCGATGTTGCCGCCTTCCAGCAGCGTCGATCCGCCGGTCTGCGTGAACAACGTGCCTAGCAGCAGTATTCCCGACTTCGCAATCACAGTGCCGGAATTGTTGACGCTGATGGAAGCGCTGAAACCTCCGCCGTTGCTGCTTGTTCCGCCTGTTTTTTCGAATGTCCCCGCGTTATTGAAGACCGCGGTTGTGCCGCCCTCGAACTGGATCGCGCTGTCGTTTTCGTGATTCCACACCGCCCCAGCCCGGTTGCTAAACACCGCGCCGTTCTCCATCAGGAATGCACTCCCATCCCAGGCCGCGACCTTCACGTTGTTGATCGTTCGCACGCTCAGGAACGGTTCTCCGGTCAGCGTCATCCCTCCTTCCGCGTTGGTCGCGCCCGTCCCACTCTCGGTCCCTCCCGACCACGTCAGCAGTCCACTCACCGTCAACGTATCGCTGCCCTCCAGCGTGCCTCCGCTCTGTGTCAACGAAGTCGTCGTGATGGTCTTCCCCGTTGCGAAGTTCAGAGTGCCGTAGCTGATGTTGATCGGCCCCACGCTGGTCAGCTTCGCCGGTGAATTGAAATTCGCTGTCCCCTGCGTCGCCTGCGTCCCTCCCGTCACGTCATACGTGCCCGTGTAATTCACTGTTCCCGTCGTGAACTGCACCGTCCCCGCTCCGCTGATCGTCCCGCTCACCCCCGCCGCCGTCGTTCCGCCGCCCAACTCTAGCGTCGCACCCGACCCCACGCTCCACGATCCCGCGCATGTCCCACCGCATACCCCAACATTGGATACATACAAAATTCCGCTGCTGTCCGTCACCGTCCCCGTGTTGTTGAAGGTGATGGAAGTCGAGACGCCTCCCCCGGTGCTGGTCGTCCCTCCCGTCTTTTCAAATGTCCCCGCGTTATTGAAGACCGCGGTTGTGCCGCCCTCGAACTGGATCGCGCTGTCGGTTTCGTGATTCCACACCGCCCCAGCCTGGTTGTTAAACACCGCGCCGTTTTCCATCAGGAATGCAATCCCAGTCCAGCTGGCCGTAGCTGTGTTGTTCAGGGTGCGCCCGCTCAGGAACGGTTCGCCGCTAAGTGTCATCCCGCCATTCGCATTGGTCGTCCCGGTTCCGCTCTCCGTCCCTCCCGACCACGTCAGCAGTCCACTCACCGTCAACGTATCGCTACCCTCCAGCGTGCCTGCACTCTGTGTCAACGAAGTCGTCGTGACGGTCTTCCCCGTTGCGAAGTTCAGAGTGCCGTTGCTGATGTTGATCGGTCCCACGCTGGTCAGCTTCGCCGGTGAATTGAAATTCGCTGTCCCCTGCGTCGCCTGCGTCCCTCCCGTCACGTCATACGTGCCCGTGTAATTCACCGTTCCCGTCGTGAACTGCACCGTCCCCGCTCCGCTGATCGTCCCGCTCACCCCCGCCGCCGTCGTTCCGCCGCCCAACTCTAGCGTCGCAGCCGACCCCACGCTCCACGATCCCGCGCACGTCCCGCCGCATACCCCAACATTGGATACATACAAAATTCCGCTGCTGTCCGTCACCGTCCCCGTGTTGTTGAAGGTGATGGAAGTCGAGACGCCTCCCCCGGTGCTGGTCGTCCCTCCCGTCTTTTCAAATG
>Ga0335074_10006847_pt1 | contig 15820 bp, 12 predicted proteins | sample Lox_Sample_23_FD_206715 | JGI IMG/M metagenome (GOLD analysis project Ga0335074, IMG submission 206715) | Soil microbial communities from Loxahatchee National Wildlife Refuge, Florida, United States - Lox_Sample_2.3 | ecosystem: Environmental > Terrestrial > Soil > Wetlands | place: USA... | reverse complement strand
GTGGGTATCCGAGCGCGCGGCGACCTCCGGCCGGATACCATCCACTTCGTGCCCAAAGATCAGACAAACCGGAAAACGCGGCTGCCAATCGAACAGATCCACGGCATGCAGGCTGGTCTCGACGGCGGCGATTTCATAGCCGCGCGCGCGTAGCGAATCGACGGCCGGCAACGCATCCCCGGCGTGCTCCCATGCCACGCGCTCCTCCGCGCCGAGCGCCGTCTTCGAAATCGCCTTCTTGGGCGGATAGCCGGTGATGCCGCATAGATAAAGCTTCTCGATGCCGGCCGCATCGGCGGTGCGAAAGAACGCGCCGACGTTATACATGCTACGCACATTATCGAGCAGCACGGCCACCGGCAACGGCTTGATCTTCCCGTAAGCGGCCGCCGCCAACGTGGCCTGAAACGGCAGGCGCTCCATTATTGCGCGTGCACGTCGCGCACGATTACATACTCGGCTTTGGCCGCTTTGAGCGGCATGCGGAAAGTAGTGCTGCCGTGCGCGGCCACATTAGTAACTTCGGTCGTATCGGTCCCTACCAGGCTGCCGTCGGTATCGGCAAGATAGTAACTAACCTGCGCGGAAGCCACCTTTTGATCGGTGTTGTTGCGGACGATTCCGGTCACCACCGGCTCTTTCGCATCCTTGGTGATGCGGATACTCACGACCTCCAAACCGGTGGGCGCGAAAACCGGATCAGGCACGTGTTTGAGGGCCACGGCGGTCGGCTGAGTTTCCTTCAGCGGATGCTCGAAGGGGTTCACCTTGTTCTGCAAGCGGAACACGTCTGTGGCGGCGGCGGTAACCAGCAGGATCACGAGCAGCGCCGGCAAAGCAATCAGGGCGGAAATGCGAGCTTTCTGCTGCCAACTGCGGTTCGACAGGTAAAGGGGATCGTCCTGAGGACGGCCGGATATGAGAAGCTCGATGCGCGCGCGGAGGGGCGCGAAGCGTTTTAGGACCGGATCGAGCCACGATTTCCCCACGGGCATGTCGCCTTTCATTATATAAAACGACGAGCCGTGGGGCAGACGAATCGTTTTGCAGTCGTCCGCCGGCACTCGAGAAAAAGGCAGACCACGTAAAACGATGGTCCGCCCCACCAAACACTTACGCGGCGTCGCGCTCCGCCAGGCGCGTCGAAACCTTGGCTACTTTCACGCCTTTAGCCACGCCCAGGAAACGCAGCACGGAGATCTGAATCCAGGAGAGATCGAACTCGTACCACGCCAGGCCGTGACGCGCGGAGGTCGGATGCGCGTGATGATTATTATGCCAGCCTTCGCCGAAGGTGATGAGCGCCACCCACCAGGAATTGCGCGAGTCGTCGCGCGTTTCGAAGCGCCGCGATCCCCACATGTGGGTCGCCGAATTGACCAGCCACGTGGCATGCAGCCCGACTACGGTGCGCAGGAACACGCCCCACAACACCATCTGCCATCCTCCGATGGCCAACAACAGCGCGGCCAACACCACGTTCGGCACCCAATGATAGTTGTTGAGCCAAATGTAAAAGCGATGCTTGGCCAGATCGGGCGCGTATTTCGCCATCAAGCGCGTGTTGTTGTGCTTAGCCTCGCCGACCAGAATCCAACCGACGTGCGCCCACCATCCGCCATCCCGCGGCGAGTGCGGATCGCCGGGCATATCCGATTTCTGATGATGGATGCGGTGCGTGGCTACCCAGAAAATCGGGCCCCCTTCAAAAGTCAGCGCGCCGCATACCGCGAACAGATATTCGAGCGCCAGCGGCACCCGATAGGAGCGGTGGGTGTGCAGCCGATGATATCCCATGCTGATTCCCAACCCAGTGGCAAACCAGAGCAGGAACAGCGTGACGGCCAAATTGGTCCAACTGAATGTAAACAGCGCGGCGACGGCGCCTACGTGCAGCACCACCAATGCCAAGGTGGTGGGCCAATTCATTTTCTGGTGGTCGGGAAATTCTAGTAGTTCGGCATTACGCGGCTGTTCGAGCGATACTCTGGGTGCCATGTCCCCAACTTATCAGGGAACCTGCGGGCGGATTGTAAGATTTCTGTAATTTCCGCGATTTCAATAATATCGGCCGATAGCTCGTGCTTCGCCCGGCGGGTCGGCGAAGCACGGCGGGGCAGGGGACTAGTGGCTGGTGGCTGGTGTAGACCCCGCCCTCACGCGGGCGGGGCCGAAATCTCAATCGCGCGCGACAAAACCACCAGCCACCAGCCACCGACCACCGGCCCTATTTCGCCGCTGAGCTCCGTTGGAGCCCCATCTCGAGGCCGGTTCCGTACGGTACACCCATTGGAGTGAGCGTATCGCCCGCCTGAATGAAGCTTACCAACTGCGCATGCGTGAACGGACCGAGCCCGGTCGTATCGGTGGTGTATTCGCTGCTTCCCGGATCGAACCACAAGCTCTGCACTTTTCCCTGGATCGTGCCGGTCACGATAAGGTCGATATCCTTCAGCTTGGCCTGTCCTTCGAGAATGCTCCAATCGCCCGTAATGCCGTTGTCGTTCACGTTCGCGGCGGTGATGGTGCGCGTGTATCCGACGGCGGGCGCCATGCCGGTGTCGAAGCACAGTTGGTAAGCCAGGAGTTGCGTCTGGATCTCCGTGTTGGTGGAGAAAGACTGAAACACGGGATCCGATAGAAACTCGTACATGCCCGCCTTCGAGCCATCGTGCAGCAAGCCGAATCCATCGATGGTTTCCGCTCCAGGAGCGTTATTGAACAGCATCTTCTGATAGATATTGCGCAACTGCGGCGTCTTGAACGGCTGCGGCTGTTCCAGCAGCGATTTCGGAATAATAAGCCGGTCCGATCCCTGGCTGTTATATAAGTGACAGAGGTTACAGGTGACGATGTTGAACGTAAACGCCTGGGTGGTGAAGATGGTGAATCCGGTCTGCGGATTGCCGCCTGCCAAGCTTGTCGGCAAAGTGCGGTCCAGGTTCTGGTTGGGATTCGGCTGGAACATGATGCTGAAGATGAAATCCTGGAAAGTGGTCATGTCCGAATCGGATAGCTGCTGGCCGCCCAGCAGTTGGTTGAAGGCGGGATTGAACGCCGCAAAGTCCGCCTTGTCGCCCCGCCAATGATACGGCTGCAAGGTGTCGAGACCCTTCAGCGCCAACGTGGTCATGGGGCCTTTCATGGGATGGAAAACAACGGTCACAGGATCCTTGGTGGAGCTCATATTGCCGTCGGGATCGCCCAAGTCCCAAGCCAGATGATCCATGTCTCCATCGATGTGACAGGAAGCGCACGCGCCCGTGCCATTGCCGGAAAGCTTGGCATCGTAAAGGAAACCGCGCCCGGCTTTGATATTCTCGGGCGTGGGATCGGTCCCCACCGGTATTTCCCTGGTCACCGTATTCGATACGGTATTCACGATGGATAACGTGTTCGAGATCCGGTTCATCACATAGAGCGTTTGCGCGGAAGCCAGCAAAGCCAGACCGCGTGGTCCGCGTTTATGGGCCGAGTCCACGCTGGCGCCCGGCGTGTTGCCGATCTCGATGCGCGTAAGAACGTTGCCGCTGGTATCGACCTTCGCCACGCGATCGGTGCCGAACGCGGCGGTCCACATAAACGCGCCGCTCGGATCGAATACGGTCCCCGCCGGTTGCGAAAGCGCGATGCTCAGCGCAGCCGGATTTGGCAGGATGGAATAATCGATGTTCGGATTCAGGTCGAACGGAGTCACCATGCCGGCGCCGATGGTAATGCGGGTGAGTTGGCTGTTGATGAAATGCCCGCGCAGGTTGGGTTCGAATCGGACCAGATTCAGCGCATCGGTGTTGGCGACCCACAGATCTCCGGTAACGGGATTCACCGCCAAGCCTAAGTTGATGGTGCCCACGCCCGAGAAGTAGCGGCTCACGGTTTGCGTGGCGACGTCGATCTCCACCACGTCGTTATCCGGCATGGTGAACTGGATAAACGACGACCAGGCCGGATCATTAGCTTGCACGATGATGCCCTGCGCCGGCGCCGGCGGCAGTTTGGGATTCGTCGGCGGCGGAGGCGGAGGCGCCTGGGGCACCGGAATGATGGTGGTGGCATTGCCTGAGATGGCGAACGCCGCATAGACTTTGGTGCCGTCTTTGCTGACCGCCAGCGCGCGCGGATTGCCGCCAAATACCGGAATGGAAGCCACCAACGCATGCGTGGTCGCGTTGTAGGCGTTAATCATGTTGCTGCGCGACACCGAAACGAAAGCCAGCCCACCGGCAAACACCACGTCCATCGGCTCGTCTTTGGCTTGAATGGTATCGGTGATGATGCCTTTCGAAACCGAGACTACGCTCACCGAGTCGGACTCCTGATTGACCACCCAGACTTCGTCATCGGTACGGGGATTCACGGAAACCGGCTCGATGCCCACCGGAATCTCGGTAATCAGGACGGGATTCGAGGGCTGGGCGACGTTGAAAACGGAGACGGTGGCGTTCGGCGTGTTCACCGCATACAGCCGCGTGCCGTCGGCCGAAAGGCGCACGGGGTTCGTTTGCGAACCCTCGAAATTAACGTAATTACTGCTGGAGCCGACCTGGCAAATAGCCGCGCCAGGGAGCAGGCACACAACTACGGCGACAAGCGTGGCGGCTTTCTTCATGGAACCCTCCGATGATTCACCCATCATAATCCATAATTTGCCGAATGTCGCACTACCAGCCACCAGCCACTACCCTGTGACGTCCCCGGCGCACCAAGTCAAGGTGGGACAGGCCATCGTTTTGGGTGGCCTGTCGTCCGGTCGTGCGCAATCCCACGGCGCCCAGCACGGTGATATAGGTAGAAATCTATGCTCAAGAAATTGCTCGCCGTATTGGTCATCTGCGCATCGCCCCTCCTCGCTTGCGAGGTCAAGGATGACGCCGCCTATACCGCCGCCATCCGCAAAGCCACCACGGAGACTTTCTTCTCCACCGAGTTAGTCGACCATCTGCCGTGGAGTTCCTGCGTGCCCGCGCCCGATACTTATCTGGGTCACATCATTGGCGCCCCGGATGTGCTCGATCATGTGGAGCAGATCAACGGCTACATGCGCGTATTGGCGCGCAACAGCCCGCGCGTGCGGGTCTTCTCCATGGGCAGGAGCGAAGAAGGCCGCGAAATGATTTTAGTGGCCATCGCCGACGAAGCTACCATCCAACACCTCGATCAATACCGGAACATTACGGCGCGTCTGGCCGATCCGCGGGGCCTGAGTAAAAGCGCAGCGGAGTCTCTGATCCAGCAGGGCAAGCCTATCTACTGGGCCGACGGCAGTATTCACTCGACCGAATCGGGATCTCCGGAAATGCTCATGGAACTGGCCTACCGCCTGGCGGTGGAAGAAACGCCCCTCATCGATACTATCCGCAAGAACGCCATCGTGCTGCTGACGCCCGTGATCGGAACGGATGGGCGCGACCGCTTCGTGGATACCTACATGTATGCCAAGCGCCACCCGGAAGCCACGGCATATCCACTGACCTGGTGGGGCCACTATGTGGGCCACGACAATAATCGTGACGGCATCACTCTCTCTTTGGACCTTTCTAAGAATGTGACTCGGACCTATTTGAATTGGCACGCCACCGTGATGCACGACCTACACGAATCCATCCCTTACTTATACATCTCCACCGGCACTGGACCATACAACGCCTGGCTCGACCCCATCGTCACCAGCGAGTGGCAGCAATTGGCCTATTATGAAGTCGCGGAGCTGACCCGGCGTGGTGTGGTGGGGGTATGGACGCATGGCTTCTATGATGGATGGGCGCCCAATTATATGATCTGGGCCGCCACCGGGCACAACGCCATCGGCCGTTTCTATGAGACTTTCGGAAATCGCGGCGCGGACACGCAGGTGCGCACGCTCCAGCCCAGTGACACGAGCCGCGAGTGGTTCCGGCCGAATCCGCCGTTAGCCAAGGTGAACTGGTCGGCGCGCGACAACATCAACATGCAGCAAAGCGGCGTGTTGCTGGGCCTCTATAACGTGGCGTCACACGGACAGGAGTTTCTGCGGAACTTCTATTGGAAGAGCCAGCGCGCGGTAGCCAAGGCGCGGACAGAAGGCCCAGCCGCGTGGGTACTGCCCGCGGACGATCCGCGGCCGGGCGACCAGGCGCGCCTGCTCAATGTGCTGATCTCGCAAGCGATCGAGATCTCGCGCGCGAATAAAGCTTTCTCCGCGCTGGTGCCCAACGTGGAGAGCGCCGCCATCGGAGGTCCCGCCAAGCCGGCCGGCGGCAAGAAGTCCCCAGAGTCGAAGTCAGAAGAAGAGAAGCCTAAAGACACACCGGCTACCACCACGGAAAGCTTCCCGGCGGGCAGCTACATCATCCGCATGGACCAACCTTATAGCCGTCTGGCTGACACTTTGCTCGATACCCAGTACTTCAGCACGAAAGACCCGCGGCCTTATGACGATACGGGTTGGACGCTGGGCGCCCTGGCGAATGTGAAGACTGTGCGGGTGATGGACACATCGGTGCTGAATGTGCCGATGACCAGACTCACGGGGGCGATCACCCTTCCCGGCGGTGTGCAAGGAACCGGCCGTACCACTTACCTGATCAACAACAATGGTGACAGCGCACTAGCTACGTTCCGTTTCCACTTAGTCAGTGTGCCCATGGAGACTGCCGAGGAACCTTTCACGGTTGACGGACACAAGTTGAATCGCGGCTCCTTTATTATCGCCAACGCGCAGCGCGGGACCATCGAAGCCGCGGCACGCGATTCAGGCGTGACAGTCTTCGCCACAGACGCCAAGTTGTCTGTCGCGCGGCATTCGCTCGATGCGCCCAGGATAGCTCTTCTACACAATTGGACCAGCACGCAGCAGGATGGCTGGTTCCGCGTCACCCTGGAGCAACTCAGGATACCTTATACCTACATCGCCGATACCAAGGTCCGCGAAACTCAGAATCTGCGCGGCTTGTTCGATGTCATCATAGTGCCGCCGATTTCGGGCGGCCTGGCCTCCATGCTTCAGGGCATTCCGATGGAAGGCGCTCCCATGCCCTGGAAGAATACCCCTGAGACACCTGACTTTTTCGCCCCGGGACTGGATTCGAGCGACGATATTCGCGGCGGCCTCGGCTATTCCGGCCTGGCCAGCCTGGAACGCTTCGTGCACGATGGCGGCTTACTGATTGCCGTCGGCGAATCCGCGGCGTTGCCAGTGGAGGGCGGTATGACCAGGGCCGTTTCACTGCGCCGGCCGCAGAAACTGGTGTGTCCCGGCGATGTGTTGCTCGCGCATGTGGAGGACCAGCAAAGTCCCATCGCTTACGGCTATGGCGAGAAGTTGTACGTCTACTACAGCGAGAATCCGGTGATGAACATCAGCTTAGGCTTTGGCGGCGGTGAGACCAGCGAGTCCCGCAGCAGCGGCCGCGGCTCGGCAACCGATCCGGACGTGATCCAGGGACGGCCTTATACCGCGCCGGATAACACACCCAAGCGTACGCCGCGCGAGCGCGAACTGTATGTCCCCGAAGAAGCGCGCGCTTACGGAAGCTGGCGGATTCCACCGGCCAATGAACTGCCGCGCGTGATTCTCCGCTTCGCTGAATCCGGCAACCTGTTAGTGAGCGGACTGCTGGACGGGGCTTCCGATCTGGCGGAGAAGCCCGCGGTGGTAGACATACCGCACGGGCAGGGACATGTGGTGCTCTTCGCCAACAATCCCATGTGGCGCAACGAAACGTCCGGCAGTTATTTCCTTTTGTTCAATGCCATGATGAACTACCGGCATCTGGATGTGGGGCGCGGGCCGGTGAAGCCTGTTAATGGGGCAGGCTCTCAGGCTAAGTAATCGTGTCCTCCCATCTTTCGTAGGGCCGTTCACGAAGATGACCCTGGATGCTTTGCGATCCAGATTCGCGTGCCGCTTTGTTTGCAACTTCCGAAACTTTATTTGGGCTGCAAACAGCGGTTCCGCAACGCTGTTAACGACTCAATTGGGATCGAGGCGCCGGATGTCGTTCGGCCCTGAGCCTGACGGTCTCGGATTTCCTAATGCTGGCTTTAGATTGACCTGAAAATAACAGATAATAAGTACCGAATATGCATGGAGCCTGGAAATAGGCTGGAGGATAGTAATGGCTTGCACGATAAATCGGCCCGCCGGAACTGGGGCTGCACGATAAATCAGCCTCGCGGAAAGGGGTTGCACTATCAATCAGCCAAAGGGCGGAGGCTGTACGATCAACCAGCCGCACGGCCACGGTGGTTGCACCATAAACCAGCCAAAGGGGGCTGGCTGCACGATTAATGAACCACGCGGTCAGGGTGGATGCACAGTCAACCAGCCCCTCGGTAAGGGTGGCTGCACAATCAACCAGCCGAGAGGAAAAGGCGGGTGCACGATCAACCAGCCAGCAGGGGAGGGCGGTTGCACCATAAACAACCCGAGCGCCACCTGCACGATCAATCAACCGTGCGGAAAGGGCGGCTGCACGATCAACATGCCTGAAGGCAAGTGAAACGGGCGTGCCCGCGCTGGCATAAGGATGCCCGGACTCCATGAACACGTTTCCTGTGAGTTGATAGTTACAAACGCCTGTAACTTGCGATGCGACTACTGCGCTGCGCGATCTCTCCCAGGGCCGGCCATGAGCCCGGAAATTGGACAGAAGGCTGTAGACCTCTTCGTGTTTCTAGCGGAAGGTGCCAGCTCGATTGAAATCACGTTGACGGGCGGCGAACCCCTACTCCAGTTTCGAGAGGCCGAGCGCTTGGTCGGGTACGCCAAGAAGCGTGCTTCCCATGCCGGTCCGGAAGCCAGAGTGGTCCTAAAGACCCACAATCTTGAGCCGACCGATTCTGAAGTTCATGGAGCGGCATTGTGCAAAAGTAGTCGTCAGTATCGACGGGGCTATTCAGTCGCATGACGCTCACAGAGTAAACGCAAGCCGAGTAGGGACTCACAATATTGTGTGCCGCAATATTTGTACGCTTCTGGAGAGGGGCATTCCATGTGAGGCGAGTCTCACCGTCCACCCTGGGGAAGGCGGCCTGCTTCTCCAGAACGTTCAGTGCGTACATGAGCTAGGTATTCATCAGATAGATGTGGGACCTGCCTACGGAACGGTGAGCTGGGACGCAGCTTCTATCCGCAAACTTTTGAATGGGCTCGGGGAAGTTGCCGGGCTGATGCGAGAGCTCAACAACAGCGCAGCCGAATTGGAAGTCGGTCCCCTGTACCGTGAATCAGAGCACGTTGGGGAGAAGCTGGAGGATTGTTGGGGGTGCCGCGCCGGAGTCACGAATCTTGCGTTCCTGCCGAACGGGCAAGTGGCCGGTTGCAGTGCATTGGGGATGCTGGTTGCAAAGCTCCCGGAATTGGTTTTGGGCGACGTCTGGGACGGAATCGCTGATGAGGCGATCGCGCGCCTCCTCGCGATGTCCCAGGCCGGAATCTGCGGGCGCCCACGATGTCAAACGTGTCCGACAGCGAAACGTTGCGGCGGGGGCTGTCTCGCTATCAACTACTCGACGACCGCACTTCCGTTGATTCCACCGGAGTTCTATTGCCGAACGATTTCGGCGATTTCAGAAAACTGGCAGCAAGCGTGGGCGCACCTTGTGTGACACCGGCTACAAATGCCGCGCGTCCGCAAATCCTGATCACTCCCCATAAGCGCACCTGGATCAGCGTATCGGCGGAATGCCGAGTTGATCGCAGATCTTCCGAGCGAGGCGATTGTCAATTTCCGCATGGCGCGGCACCGGAGCTTTTGCGCCCATCGCCGGGTTGGAAAAGATCGAATGACGAGCACCTTCCCGGGAGACAGCGCATCCGTGTCGGCGGAGGTGGTCCAAACAGTTCGTGCCGTTTCACTTCGGAGCGATCCCTGCGTGAACCGATAGCGGCACGAGTTCGATTAGGTCAGCATCGAGATTGTGCGCGTCCTCTGACGGTACAGGAAGCGGCTTCCCCTCCTCAAGCAGTGCCTGCGCCAGATCTTCGAGAGCACTCGCAATCATCAGGCGCGCATCCGGCAGGTTGAACCCCTGGGTCACTGCGCCGGGAAAATCGAGCGCCTCCGCCACGACCATTTCGCCGGGCACCTTCGGAAGATAGAATGCGACGTGGTAGCGGAGCATAGCTACATGATAATACGGGCCTTGCCGCGATCGGGCGCCGATCGGGACCGACAAACGCGCCAAGGGTCCGGCGATCACCCTTTATGTTTAATCTTTAAAAAAAATAAATGTGGATCACCTTCGGTTCCCGGCCTCAGGCCGCCAGCCAGCCAGAAGCCATCCCCAACGCGGGCCACGGCGTCGTCCGCGTCGACGTTCGGGAGCCTAACCTAGATCGAAGCGGCGAGTGGTAAGAACGTGTCCTGCACACCGCAGCTACCCGCGCTCAAGCCTGGCGGTGCGTTGTCGAGGTGTGGTAATGGCCGTCGTGAAGAGCGGGCTCTATCAGCCCCCCGCTTACCAGCCGCCGTGCGACATCACTTCGCGCGCCAGCGAGACCACTTCCGGATTCACCAGCCGCCGGAAATCGTCGAGACGCACGTGCACTACATCACGATGCGTTCCGGCGTTGAAGGCGATCTGGTTATCAGAAAGCAGGGTCTCATCCAAATAGACGGGCATGCCGTAGAGATTGCCGAAGGGAGGCATGGCTCCCAGGTCGCAATCGGGGAAGAGTTGGGCCAACTCTTTTTCGGTGGCGAGGCGGGCGTGGAAAAAGCCCAGCATCGCGCGCATTTCCTGAAAATCCACTATTTTGCTGGCGGGCAACACCACCATGCGGTAGCCGTTTTCGGCGAGAAAAACGACCACTTTAGCCACCTCCTGGGCAGGCAGGTGTTCGGCCGCGGCAACTTCGCGGGCCGTATAAGCGAGCGGATGAACGGTATGGGTATAGGCCACGCCGCTGCGGTCCAAAAAATCCTCAAGACGGACTAACAGCGCCATAACAAACTCCACTGATTCGATTGTAGCGCCGGCGGTGAGCGGCGGGGCTGGAAATTGGCTGGGTCGCGGCTAAAGAGCGTCCCGGAACGGCGGGGGGTCATTCGACCGTGGGCGCGGCCTGCAAGCCAGTTATGCGTTCAGCCACGTCGCGTAAGAGCGCGGTTCCATCACTGCTACTTCACTACCCAGCCGTCCTGCAGATTGATGATGCGGTGCCCGTATGCGGCGTTGGCTTCCGAGTGCGTCACCTGCACGATGGTGGTCCCGTCATCGTTCAGCCGCTTGAACAGCTCCATGATTTCCTTGCCTTGGCTCGAGTGCAGGTTGCCGGTCGGCTCGTCGGCCAGAATCAGCTTGGGGCTGGCGATTACCGCGCGCGCCACCGCCACAAGCTGCTGCTGGCCGCCGGAAAGCTGATTGGGATACAAATCGCGCTTGCCGACGATGTGGAAACGGTCCAGCGTGTCGCAGACCAGGCTGGCGCGTTCGGACGATTTGACATTCCGGTAGGAGAGCGGAATATCCAGGTTCTCGTAGACCGTCAAGTTATCGATGAGGTGGTAGCTCTGGAAGACGAAGCCCATGTATTTCTTGTTCAGCTCCACGCGGTCCTTGGGCTTCATCTTGTGCACCGCATGGTCGAGGAAGTAAAATTCGCCGGTCCAGGCGCCATCGAGCATGCCGATGATGCTCAGCAACGTCGATTTGCCGGCGCCCGAAGGGCCCATAATGGTGACGAATTCGCCTTCCTTGATTTCCACTTCGATGCGCCGCAGGACGTAGGTCCGCCCGTAACCCGCTTCGTAAAATTTGTCCAGATTCGCGGTTCTGATCATGTGCTTCTATTCTAATTGACGGACGGGAGGCGGATGCGTCCCGGTCACCATGCGGCCGCCCAGAAGGCTTGTGGCTTCCCCGGCGCACCAAGCCAAGTGGGACGGGCCTGGGACAGGCCATCGTTTTATGTGGCCTGTGGTTCGCAAACGCGGGCAGACGACACAGTACGATCGTCTGCCTACGGCGCCAAGTCACAGGACGTTTCATCCGTTTCATCCGGAGGCGGCGCTGGCCCCAGCCCCGGCATGCGAAGCGCGCGTTTTGGCCGCGGCACGCAGTCGCTTGCGGCGGCGATCGAGCGTCGCCTGCGCATCCGCAGCGGCCATCACCACGGACTCCATGTGTCTGCACAGTTCGGGCTCTTCGATGGTGGCGCGCAACTCGGCGAGGAACGGCTGGATCTTGGCAAATGCGGCCACAATTTCGTTGTGCGCCGCCAGGAATGCTTCGCCGTCGATGGCCCCGGATGTCACCAGCGAAGCCGCCATTTCCCAATAACTGAGCACCATGCGGAACGAGGCGTTGCGTTCGCCTCCCGCGATGGCCATGAGTTCCTCGAACGTCTCCGGATGGAAATCAACAATGAACCAGGCGCGCGCCTCGCGCAATACCGGCTCGCGGCGCAGATCGAAAAGTTGCAGATTCAGTTGTGCGCTTTCGAAAGGCGTAGGCATATCACTCAGCTTCGCACATCTTGTTGTTAGGATCGAACGATGGCGGAAGAGCACGGATTGAAGCGCGGATTGGGACTGCTCGAAGCCACGGCCCTGAACATGAGCAACATGGTGGGAGTCGGACCGTTTGTCACGATTCCGTTGCTGATCGGCACCATGGGAGGTCCGCAGTGCATGCTGGGATGGGCCGTGGGCGCGGTACTGTCGCTGGCCGATGGCTTAGTTTGGGCCGAACTTGCGGCCGCCATGCCAGGTGAAGGCGGCAGCTATCTTTATTTGCGCGAAGCTTTCCGCTACACGCGCTGGGGTGCGCTGCTGCCGTTTCTTTTCATCTGGCAGTTTATGTTCAGCGGACCGCTCGAAATCGCCTCCGGCTATATCGGCTTCGCGCAATACCTGAGCTATTTCCGCGCGAACATGACTGTCTGGCAGACGCGTCTGGCCGTGCTGGCCGTCGGTGTGGTGGTGATCGCCCTGCTCTATCGCGGCATTCAATCCGTCGGCCGCCTGACGGTGGTGCTGTGGATCGGCATGCTGGCGACGGTGGCCTGGATCGTGGCCGCGGGGTTTATGCACTTCGATGCCCGCCGCGCTTTTGATTTTCCGCCGCGCGCCTTTGCCATCAGCCCGGCATTTCTCTCCGGACTTGGCAGCGCCACGCTCATCGCCATGTACAATTACCTTGGCTACTACGGCATTTGCTTCGTGGGCGGCGAAGTACGGCGTCCGGCGCGCACCATGCCGCAATCCATCGTGTTTTCGGTGCTGGCGGTGGGCGGAATGTATGCGGCTATGACGCTCGCGATTATGGCGGTGGTGCCGTGGCGCGAGGCCGCGCAATCCAAGTTCGTGGCCGCGCGTTTTATGGAGACCCTCTACGGGCCATGGGCCGGACGCGCGGTCACGGTGTTGATTCTGTGGTCGGCGGTGGCTTCCGTCTTCGGCCTGCTGTTAGCGTACAGCCGCGTACCTTATGCCGCGGCGCTCGATGGATACTTTTGGAAACCATTCGCGCGCTTGCATCCATCGGGCGATTTTCCGTATGTCTCGCTGCTGACGATCGGCGGTTTGGCTATCGCCGGCGGAATGCTGAGCCTTGATTGGGTGGTCTCCGCGATTCTGACGGCGCGCGTGCTGGTGCAGTTCATCGGGCAGATTGCGGCCGTGGAGGTGCTGCGCCGTTCGCGGCCCGATATCGCGCGGCCATTCCGCATGTGGCTCTATCCGCTGCCCAGCGTTTTGGCGCTGGCGGGTTGGATCTATGTGTTCGCCACATCCGGCCGGACGTTTATGTTATGCGGTTTGGGCATCATCGCCAGCGGCGTGGGCGCGTTCGCGGTCTGGCGGCGGCGAACCCTCTAAAGTCCGAGGCCTCCCTTGATGCAAGAGCTCACAACTTATCCAGCCGGGCGGCGTACGCTCCGTGAAGATCCCGGCGGGATATGAGACGGCGATAAGATCCATCCCGGACGCGCGCTATTGGCTCCGGGCGATTTTCATATAGTGCTGCGCAAGAATGCGCGCGGCTATGGCGTGGCGGGCGAACATGCGGTAGGAGTGCTGCTTACCAGCATGGGGTCCGATGGCGCGCAAGGGCTTACTCAAAGATGCGCATTAATGTTGTAAACTAAAAGGGTCCCGCCACGGCGGCTTTAGCTCAGGTGGTAGAGCGTCGGATTGTGGTTCCGAATGTCGTGGGTTCGAATCCCACAAGCCGCCCCATAAACCGCTAACATCCAGTTCATCACGGGAGTCTACTTACGAGCCCGTTTCTTCTCCCTACCGCCAGTGTGGCAAGATTGGCTTCGCCACGCGAAGCGGCTGCGATATTGCCCGTCTAAACTAAACTGAACTAAACCTCCACAGCGTAAGCATGCTCGCCGTGCAGCTCCTCGTCCAGACCGGCCTCCTCGGCAATTTCGGTGACTTTAACCGGCGTGACCCGGTCAATCAGCCAGAGCATGCCGAGCGTGAAAGAGAATGCCCATACGGACGAGATCGACACGGCAAGAAGCTGGACGCCAAAAAAGCCGGGGTTTCCCCGCAGCAATCCGTCCACTCCACCCGATGAGGCCGGGTTCCACGCGGTCGAGGCAAAGATGCCGAGCATCACGATCCCCAGCATTCCGCCCACACCATGCACGCCCCAAACATCCAGCGCATCGTCCCACTTCAGATGGTTCTTTAAAGCCACCGCGTAGTAACAGACGATGCCTGCCACCGTTCCGATCAGCACTGCTACCGCCGGAGAAACGTAACCCGCCGCCGGCGTGATAGTGGCTAGAGCCGCAACCGCGCCGGTTAACAAGCCGAGGAAGTGCGGCTTGCGGCGATTGAACCACTCCACCACCAGCCATGCTACCGCCCCAAACGACGCCGCGATATCGGTATTCAGAAACGCCACGGCCGTGATCGAATCTACGCGAAACTCGCTGCCGGCGTTGAAGCCGTACCATCCGAACCAGAGTAACCCGGTGCCCAGCGCCACTAGCGGGATGCTATGCGGACCCTTATCCGCCACGCGCCGCTTACCCACGTACAGCACGGATGCCAGAGCCGCCATGCCCGCGATATTATGCACCACAATGCCGCCCGCGAAATCCTTCACACCCCAGGATGCCAGTAAGCCGCCGCCCCATACCATGTGGACGAATGGAAAATACACACACAGCAGCCAGGCCGTCAGAAACGCCGTGTATGCCTTGAACGTCACCCGGTTCGTAAATGCGCCGGTGATCAGCGCCGGCGTGATGATGGCGAACATCATCTGATAGGCGCAGAACACAATCAGTGGAATGGTATCGTTCGGCGAGGGCGTCGACAGAGTGATCCCTCTTAGAAACGCCCAATGAAAGTTGCCGATGATGCCGGCGTAGTCTGTGCCGGCCTTGAGGTTTCCGCTGAAGCACATCGAGAAGCCGCAGACCCACCAGAGGACCGTGGTCCATCCCATGGAAACAAAGCTCTGGATCATGATCGCAAGCACATTCTTGCGGCCCACGAGGCCGCCATAGAAAAAGGCCAGTCCTGGCGTCATGAGCATGACCAGGCTGCAGCACAGAATCATGAAACCCGTATTACCCGTGTCGAGGTGTAACATACGACCGATATTGTAGTCCGAAACTCCGTTATTTGCACCACGTTCGGGTGGTGGGATGTTTTTATGGGGCAGCGCACTATTTTATGTGGTCTCGATTGCAGCGCTGGCACTCTTGCCGATGGGGAGGTCTATTAGGAGACCCGCTATCGCCCAGCGGACTACGGCGTCGTGTTGGTCAGTACGGTCACTTCTTTCGAAGGGGTACCGTAATAGCTGTAATACAGTGCAGCGATGTCCGGCTTGCCATCAAGGTTGAAGTCGGCCGTCGTCACGAAGCTCG
>Ga0335074_10006846_pt1 | contig 15821 bp, 15 predicted proteins | sample Lox_Sample_23_FD_206715 | JGI IMG/M metagenome (GOLD analysis project Ga0335074, IMG submission 206715) | Soil microbial communities from Loxahatchee National Wildlife Refuge, Florida, United States - Lox_Sample_2.3 | ecosystem: Environmental > Terrestrial > Soil > Wetlands | place: USA... | reverse complement strand
AGGGCTACGTCGACTAGATGACCGCGGGCCGCACCGATGAGGCCTTCGGCCTCGCGGTCTGCTAAGTCGGCGAGGGGAGGAGGTCGGCGAGCTCGTGGAGAGCCGCGGCCAAAACTTCGTCGGGCGGTCGCGAGGCGTCGATCTTGCGGATCCGCTCGGGCTCCTGTGCGCGCAGCTGCTCGTACGCGGCCGCGGTGCGTTCGAAGAAGTCGTCCCGCTCGCGCTCGAGGCGGTCGGGGGCTTCCGCGCGTGCGCGTGAGCGAGTGCGCCCGAGGTGCTGGTCGATCATCAGCAGCAGGGTGCGGTCGGGGCGAGCCGTCCGGACCGCAAACTCGTTGATCGCCCGCACCGCGTCGATCCCCAAATGCCGGCCGCCGCCCTGGTAGGCGAGCGAGGAGTCGATGAAGCGATCAAGGAGCAGCCATCTCCCGGCCGCCAGCTGCGGCTCGATCGCCTCCTCCACCAGCTGGGCGCGCGCGGCGGCGTAGAGCAGCGCCTCGGCGCGAGCGGTGACGTGGAGGTCCGGGTCGATCACCAGCTCGCGAATCCGCTCGGCCGCGGCTACGCCGCCCGGCTCCCGGAGCAGCCCGATGTCGATGCCTCTGGTGGTGAGGGCGTCGAGCAGTCCCGCCGCGAGCGTCGTCTTGCCCGCCCCGTCGATTCCTTCGATCGTGATCAGCCGCCCGCGCGTCATCGTGCGTGGTCCCCGACCCTACCGGCCACTACGATCGGGGAGTGCTCGTAGAGCTGGAGCATCATCCCCACGCACGCGCCGTCCTCGAGCCGGCGCTGGCCCCCGGCGGGCGGGCTTCGCACGCGTATTTGTTCTACGGCCCGGGCGGCGCCGGCAAGCGCGCCGCCGCTCGCGCCATGGCCGCCGAGCTGCTGGCGGCCGAGTCGTCGGACCCGGCCGGCGTCCGAGCCCGCGTCGCCTCGGGAGCGCATCCCGATCTGACTTGGGTCGCCCCCAGTGGCGCCCACGAGATCCTGGTCGGCGACATCGACGTCCCGGTCGTTTCGGCGGCCAGCCGAACGCCGTTCGAGGCCAGGTGCCGCGTGTTCGTGATCGAGCGCGCGGATGAGCTCGGGGACGAGGCCGCCAACCGGATGCTCAAGACGCTCGAGGAACCAGCCTCGTTCGTGCATCTGATCCTGCTGTCCGACCGGCTGGCCGAGGTGCTGCCGACGATCCGCTCGCGCTGCCAGCTCGTTCGCTTCAACGCCCCGTCGGCGGAGGAGACGGCGGCGGAGCTCTCCGCCTTGGGGGAGGAACCTCGGACCGCGCTCGCGTGCGCGCGGCTGGCGCTCGGGGATGGCGAACAGGCGCGTGAGCTCGCTGGTGCCGAGGGGCGTGCGCTGCGAGCGGCCGCGGAGGGATTTGCGCGAGCGGCGTTCTCGCCCGGCGCGATGGGACGCACCAAGCCTTGGTCGGCCGTGCTCGCCGCCGTTCGCTCCCGGGGAGACGTGGTACGCGTCGAGCTCGAGGCGCGGGCGCTCGAGGAGGTGGAGCTGTATCCGCGCAAGGAGCGCAAGCGCATCGAGACCGAGTGGACCGAGCGGATCCGGCGCGCCCGCCGGCGGGTTGAGACCGCGGCGCTCGATCTCGCGCTGCAGGTGGTGGCGCTCTGGTATTCAGATCTCGCGTGCCTGTCCTGGGGAGCCGAGGACCTGGTGCGGAACGTCGACCGCCTGAGCGAGCTCGAGTCCGACGCCGCCGGCGCGGGCACGGATCCACAGCGCCTGCGCGAGGCGGTCGAAGCGGTCGAGGACACGCGCCTGCGCTTTCAGTTGAACGTATCGGAGGAGCTTGCATGCGAATCGCTCGGGTATCGCTTGGAGCGGCTGCTCGCGGCATGACACGCCAGGACGGCGCACCCGCCACCGCCCCGGCTCGATCCGCGGGCTCCGGGGACGGTCGCCCGACGGGGCGCGTGTATCTGCGCACGCCTGAGCACACGGACCGCCCCGAGTTCATCGCGCTTATGCGGACCAGTCGCTCATTCCACCGCCCGTGGGCGACGGCCCCGACCGACGAGGAGGCGTTCGACGCCTACCTGGCCGACTCGCGCCGGCCCGACTTCGAGGCCATGCTCGTCTGCCGGCGGGAGGATCGGGCCATCCTCGGCTTCTTCAACCTCTCCCACATCACTCGTGGCTCGCTCCAGAGCGCCTACCTCGGCTACGCCGTCGGCAGTCCCCACGCACACCAGGGATACATGCGCGAGGGGATCGACCTCGTCCTGCGCCACGCCTTCCTCACGCTCCACCTGCACCGGATCGAGGCCAATATCCAACCGGGCAACCACGCCTCGATCGCCCTCGCCCGCGGCGCCGGCTTCACCCGCGAGGGCTTCTCGCCGAGGTACTTGAAGATCGGTGGACGGTGGCGCGACCACGAGCGTTGGGCCATCCTGGCCGAGGACTGGCGGGCGAGAGCGGCGAGCCTGGGGATGCCAATCGATTCCTGATCGCCGCGCGCCAAGTGGAGGCCGCGCGGGGTCCGGGAGGCGCCCGGGCCGGGGTAGACTGGCCCGCGGACGCCGACGTAGCTCAGCTGGTAGAGCACTTCACTCGTAATGAAGGGGTCCGGGGTTCGAGTCCCCGCGTCGGCTCTCGGAAACCCCAGTCTTTCTGGGGTCTCTTGCTGTTGTGGGGGCGCCAGTTGTACCCAATAACGTCACCTGCGGCACCTCTAACGGTATGAGAGCGGTATGAGAATGGCACTGGGAGCCGAGCACGTGGGCGGCGTCTCCACGTCGTCTTAGGGACTCGTCGCGGGGCTTGGGGTCTCGTGAGCGGAACGGGTCAGTCGGCCGGGCTCGGAGATACGTTTCGACTGATGCAGAACCTCTCGGCCGTGAGCGTCGCCCTTAGCGTCCGACCTTTGCGGTCCGTCATCTTCGTGCCGGACGTGGAGGGAGTGGCGTGGCAGCGGCTCTTTCGTCTCGCTCTCCGATGTCACACGGCTACCTGGGGCGGGTGGGGCAATCTCGCCCTTCCGGTCCCCAACGAGGACAGCGCGGAGGACGAGCTGTTCTGGGCGCTGCTCGATGCGTTCGACGCCGACACCTTCCACGCCATGCCGGTCACCGTCGGCGACTTGGAGTGGCTCGCCCCAGAGCGCTATAGCGCGCGCCGTGCTGAGCGCGAGCGCGAGCTCGCCGACTGGCCGGAAGGAGTGGCAGCCCAAGCGGCTCAGGAGCTCCGCCGCGAGCTGGTCGCGTCGGCAGAGCTACCTCCGAGCGTGCACGAGCTGCTTCGTGCCCGTGTGGCTCCGCTGGCGATTACGCCTGGAGTGTCTACTTCAGACCCCTACACCAGCGACCTGCCGCCCTGGCCGCTCACGGCGGCGGAACGTCTCCGACCGTTGCCGAAGCAACTGAACGCGGGTCCGTACTTTGCGGATGATGACCTCGCGCTGGTAGACGCCGCGGCCCATGGTGAGCTGTCTCCGCGGCTCCACGAGATGCTCACGACGGCCGACGTGACCATCTCACCGGTTGCGCGCGCCGGGGATGCGGACTGGCTCAACGCTATCCACCCGCGTTCGGGAGCCCCAATGCGAGAGCTCGCGGGGCTCGGTGTTGACCTGTACGGAGCACGGGGAGGCCCCGAGCCGGGCCTGGTGCTGTGCGTGGGCGACGACCCATGGGACTTTGCGTTCGCTCACGCGCTCAACCGTCTGGGCGTGGACGCCCACTGGGTACCAAGCCGGGCCGCCGCGGACTCGGCTGCCCTGCACGCGCTCGCGGCCTTCGCGCGACGCTTTCATCGCTCCTCCAAGCTCCAGGTCAGACTTTGCTCGGTCTCCGCAGAGGACGCGGCTGAGGCGCTGGCCGCCGGGTTCGCCGACCCTCTCGTGAACCTCGCAACGGAGCGCTGCCACGCTCACGAGCTCATCCCGGTAGCTCCAGCTCGACTCTACGAACGCGACCGCGATTTGCATTACCGGCCAACGCTGGTGCACGGCGCGGAGACTCCTCATCTACAGACCCCGGTTCCGAAGAAGCTGCACGCGGCCTCGCCAGACGACATGCATTGGATGACCGACGTCGAGGTCGAGGGGTGGAAGGGCATCCGGCACCACTTGTTGGGCAAGCGCCTGCTTTCGTCGCTGCCTATCACCGACGACGTAGTGCGATGCGGGCGGGACGCGATTTCGTACCTCTGCCCCAACGTGATGCTGCGCACCCATCTGTCCGTGGAGAGCCAGACCCCACGTCCACGGCTCGCGGCGGTTCCGCTGGCCGACCAGGTCGAGGCCGTGCTGAGCGAGGACGGCTGGCACGCAGAACCCTCGGATAAAGGCATCTACCTGCGTCAGTCCGCGTCCATCTTCGGTGGGATGGACCGGCTCGTCGAGGCCCTCTCAGACGACCGAGCGGAGCTCCTGACCCTGTTCCTCGCGAGTGGAGCGCGTGCACCAGGCCGGTGCGTCGACGGTCGGCGGTACGTTCGGCTCCAAGACCTTGTTGCCGCTTACCCGCCCGGGCAGGGCGCCGAGTCCGTCATCCTGGGCCTCGAAGACGCCGGAGCGCTCATCCGGGGCTTCGTCCTGAAGTGCCAGCACTGTCGCAACAGGCGCTTCTACCAACTCGCCGACATCGGCGAGGACTTCCAATGCGCGAGGTGCTCCACCCGCCAGTCCGTGGACCAGCAGAGTCTGCTGGTCACTCCACGCGAGCCCGAGCCGCGCTGGCGATACGGGCTCGCGGAGGTCATCTACCAGTTCCTGGACGCCAACGGTGAGCTCCCACTGTTGGCCGCGTACCGCTTTGTCAGCGAGCGCCCGAACGGGAGAGGGCTCTTTCAGCTGGCCGGCGAACTCGACATCTCCCCGCCGGCGGGCAAGGCGCGGGACCTCGACATCATCCTTGCCGACGGCTCGGAGTTGTGGCTCGGAGAGGCAACCGTTCAGACCAGCCTCGGTGGCGACGAAGCCGAGCGGCTTGAACGGCTTGGACAGCTGGCGGACCTCCTTCGCGCCCGCGGCGTTCTCCTCGTCACGTCGAACCGCTGGAGTGAGGCCACCAAGGCGCGGGCCCGCGAGACCTTCCCCGACATCTGGCCGCGCCTGGAGCTCATCGAGTCCTCGCAGCGCGTGGCTCCGTGGGCGCCGCCGGTCGCCGCGAACTCGTAAATCGAATCGGGGGAGCGGCTGTCATCGGCTGCCGCCCGGAGGGCCGGTCCGCTAACGCCGGAGCCGCCGGCCAGTCGGAGCGCCGCCACCCGGGCGGAGAGGGCGCTACCGGTCGAACGCGACGTAGGCGCCGGCGCCGAAGCCGGGGTCGACCGTCCGGTACCAAATGACAGCGCCCTCTCCTCGCTGGCTCATGAGCGCGTCGCTCGTGTACGTCCGGTTGCCGCCGTGCCCCTGCGCGAGCCGGCGGGGTGCGCCCCAGTGCCCGTGACTCCATTCGCGGGCCCACACGGTACCGCTGCTCTTGGGAGTGAGCCACGCCGCCATCGCCTTGTAATCGCCGAACGCGAGCGATGTGAAGTCCGACGGCGGGAACGGGAATGGCAGCGGCGTGCGCGCCGACACGACACCGGCGGTGTCGAGCGTGCCCCACGTCGACTCGGTGTCGGCGACGACCATGACCTTCTCGTCGGCGACGGCACCGAGGTAGAAGCTGGTGTCGAGCACAGCGCACGACGCGAGGGACTTATCTCGGCACGTCCCCTCGCGCGGCTGCTCCAGAGGGACGGCGGGGCCAAGCGCGTCCGCCGGGCTAATCCAACGCGCCCGCCACTGCGTCACCTCGGTGATGCTCGACCGGGTCACCTTGGTGATGTCGAGGTACGGCCAGGCGACCGCAATCCACCCTGTCTTCGTGACCGCGAGGCTCGCGGTGCCTGACTGGTAGGCGGCCAGCTGGTCGGCGCCGGGCGGGAGCACCGGGACGGGCGCGGACAGCTTCAACCCCGGGAGAATCCTCGACAGGAGCAGCTGCCGGCCGGACTGATGTAGCGTGGAGACGGTGGCGTCGGGGACGGCCCAGAGGATGGCGGCGCTGTCGCCCGTGGAGACGGCCTCGCATTCGTCCTCGCTGTTGAGGTCGAAGACGTTGCCGGCGTCCGCGAGTTCGACCGTCTTGATGAGCGCGCCAGCCGACGAGTAGAAGTACGCGGACAGATTCCCGGTGGTGTTCAGGTTCCCTCTGAGCGCGCACCTGACGGCGTCGCCGTTGGCGAGGAACGTGAATGCGGTCGTCGGCGTCTGCGTCGAGTCCGGGAGCCCGCGGCGGTCGAGCGCCGAGCGGCTGACGGCGACGTGCCCGTCGGGGGAGACGTCGGCGTAGTGGTCGAGCGTCGGGCCCGACTCAAGTTGATAGTCGGTGTGGAGCACGCCCCGGTTATCGACGGCGCCGAGCGGGACCGTGGCGCGTGCCGAGATGGTGACGGTCGGTCCCCAGCTTGCGGACGCGCTCGCCGCCCCCAGCAGCAACGCGCCGCACATCCCGAGTACGGCTGCCCCAACAGCTGTCAGCTTCATTGCTCCGCCCCCCTGAATCGTTCTTAGGGCCTCCTGGCCCTCAGGGCGACGAGGCCGACATTTACCCGCGGGAGCGTGTTGTGGGGCTGGTCGAGCGTATCCGCGCGCTACGGCCGAATACAGGCGTGGCGCTTGCCACGCAGACCGACCTCACGCCGTGGCCGGCGCGGTGGTCTCGGTTCTACGTTCCGCCGTTCACGGAGAAGGAGTCGGCGGACCTGCTGGAGTCATTCGCAGGCCGCGCCGGGCCGATTGGCGACAGCGAGCGCATCCGACAGTTGATATTGGCCGGTAAGGGCTCTCCCGGGACGCTCGCAACGCTTGCGCGCCTTGTTTACGAGACGTCGGTCGATGAGGCGCTGGCGCGACTCCGGGACCGCCTGGAGGCGAACTTCCCCGGTCCGGAGCTCCCGGGTGGCAGCGCGAGCGCTGCGGCGCGGGAGCTCGACATCCGGGTTTCCGCAGTCAACGCTGAGCTCATCCGTCGACTCATCGCGCGACCGGAGCTGATGTACGAGCTGCGCCCGCGCCAATTCGAGGAGCTGATGGCGGAGCTCTTCGAACGGCAAGGCTTCGATGTCGAGCTCACGAAACAAACCCGCGACGGGGGCGTGGACCTCTATCTCATCCAGCACACCCCAGCTGGTCGTCTGCTCACACTCGTGGACGCCAAGCGCAACGCCCCCGACCGTCCAGTTGGCGTGGGCGTCGTGCGCCAGCTCTACGGAGTTGTCGAGGCACAAAAGGCCAGCGCGGGGCTGGTCGCGACGACGTCGTTCTTCAGTCCCGATGCCAAGAAGTTGCAGGAGGAGATTCCGTTCCGCCTCGCGCTCAAGGACTACCTCGACCTTCAGACGATGCTGCGGTCCGCGGCAGGCAATTAGAGGGCGGCGTTCGTGAGTCCGATGGGGCGGCGCGTCGATGCGCGCCCCCCCCGATGCCGTACTCAGCGGCGCGTGTGTGCCCGGCGCCTGGCCGTGGCCAGGTCTGCGGCGAGCTCAGCCCGCTGTCCGGCGGTTAGCCCCGCTCGGTGAGCCCGCACCGACGCGATAGCCGCCCCGCTGGAGGTCGCGCAGGTCGCCACCGCGTTGAATGTGGCGGCGCCGTAGGTGTCGTCATTAGTCATGATGACCTCCCAGGCGCTGGTGCCGATTGGCTTGTCGTAGCCGACGCTCGCGTCGATTGGCGGGTCGCTCCCGCCGTCATACCCGCCGCCAAGCACGGCCGACCCGGCCGGGCAGTTCGCGACTGAGGACCCCACATCGCAGGTACCCGAGCCCCATGTGCACATGGACGCCACCGCGCCGGTCACCTGCGTCACGTTTGCGGTCGAGAACACGCCCGCCGGCCCCGCCGCCCCAGGCGCCCCCGCCGCTCCGGCCGGTCCCTGGGAGCGCAGCTGCTTGAGCACGCTCGGCTTAATTTGCCGGGCTGAGGTGATGAGATAACGGGATGCCGCGTCGGCTGCGAACCCGCTCACCGCGAGCACCGCCATCGCCGCGATGGCGATGACCGAAATCCGCTTGAGCACTTGCTCCTCCTTGCTGTCTGCCGCCCTCCGGGCGGCCTGACCGGTCCGGACAAATAACGGGCGCGGACGTGGCGCACTTGCTGCCACGCGACAGCCGCCAGTCTGGTCCTCAACCACCTGCTGGCCGGTGCGCGGTGCGACCGCTCGGCGAGCCGGACGCCGAGTCGTCGGAACCAGCACTTAGGGAAGCGTAAGCACGCCTTTGACGATGGCCGGTTCGGCCACCCGCTTGAGCTTCTCGATTTCTTTCAGCGCTTTGAGCTCACGCAGTTTCGCTTCGGCCTCGTCGGCCTTGTACTCGGCCTGCTTCGCCTTCTGCTTGCGATGTTCGGTGACGATGCGGTCTGGGGACCCCAGCCAGTTCTCAACTGACTTGACCAGTAGGTTGATGGGCAGTAGCACCGCGGTTCCGAGGGAGGCCAAGACGTGAAACGGCGACCCGTAATCCAACTCGTTGACAAAGACCCTCGCGTCGGCGACCTCGGCACTCCACGCGGGCAGCGTCTCGGGGTCGGTCGGCGGGACGCGCCGGTCGCCGCCCCACGCCCGCTGCGCCGCCCACCACAAGTCTCGTTGCTTTTCGCTTTGGCCCGCCGGTGCGGCCAGGTGCCCGACCGCGAAAGCGAGCTCGTACACCGAGCGGTCTTCCGCGAGCGCCCACTCCGACAGAACCCGGAGCGCGCCGATGACGCCGAGCAATTCGCCGACGTCGGCGGGACTGGACAAGCCCGGGAACGAAAAGTGCTTTACCTTCTCGGTCCTCCAGCCCCCGAGGTACACCTGGCTGACGTCGATGGTCAGCGAGAGTGTTGCGAACTCGTCGGAGACCTCGGGTTCTCTCTCTTTGGTAGCGGTCATGGGCGCACGCTATCCGCTCATGGCGGGTCGGGACGAAATCCGCTCTCGGCCTTCTCCAAGGCGCGGGCCGGCACGGTAGAGCGGGGCACCCCGACATCCTCAGCTATCGGGCGCCGGGGCGCTACTTGTTTCCGCGGTCGTGCCGAGTCGTCGTTTGTTTCCATGAGCCGCGCACACATCGCCGTCCGGAAGCCAGGTAGCCGGGGCTCGCAGGTTGCGAGAAGCAGCCGCGGTAGCGGCCGGCGGGCAGGTGCAGGCGGACCGTCGCGTCGGGGTTGAACTGCAGGTGCTTGGCGACCTTGCCTGACGGTTCATGCCGGACGACCAGCGTGACCGGCACCTGCGCCGAGGTCGATGCTGACGCGGTGTCTCCGGCCAGGAAGCCGCGCAGGTCAGAGCGCTCGCCCGCGACGGTGAATGACCAGGTGATTGACAGCGGCGCCGGCGGCGGTGCTGCCTCCGGCGGTGTCGGCGCCGCTCCGAGCGAATAGTCGGGCGTGAATGTGGCTGACGCCGTGTACGTCTCCCCGCTGATGAGCTGGGTGACCGGGATGATGATGCCGCCCGGTGGCATGTAAGCGCCGAGGTCGCCGAGCGGTCCGGTCGTGTCGTTGTCCACCGTCTTGACCGGGACCGGGCCGGCCGGCCCGGTGAGCGACGCGGCGCTCAGCGCGCCGCTGCTGGTTCCCCACGCGAGCACGAACAGGTACGGCCCGGTGACGGCGTCCTTGCCCAAGCCGACGAACTGACCGGGGTTAAACGGAGACTCGCCGGCCGCGCTTTCGCTCGCGTAGATGAAGCTCGTCCCGTTCCCCGGGTAGGTGAACAGTTGGGGCGCGGCCGGCTGCGGGCGCTGATAGCCCGGCCAGGTAATCATGCAATCGGACCCGTCCTCCGCCCATCCCGACTGCGACAGCCCCGGGCCGAGAAGTTGCATAAGGTGGATAGGCAGCTGCTCCCACGGGTTGTACGTACCCCACGGGAACTGGCTCGTGCGCTGCCAGTCAGAGGTGCCCCAGGCAATCAGCACGGCGTTTGCCCCGGCCCATGCCCCAGCGGTCGTATACCCGGGCGTTCCCGGTGTCTCATCATGCGGGTTCGCGGCGTTGTGGTTCAGCGACAGCCAGTTGTCGTGCAGCGCGCAGTCGCTGTCCCAGGTGGGATTGTCAACGATGCCGGCGGGGATGCCGTTCGCGGCCCGCTGCGCGTTCAGGTCCGCGATGGCCTGCGTGCTTGACGTGACCGCAGCCGCCGGCGACGCCGCGACCGCCATCGCGCCCAGCGCGAGGAGCGCTGCAAGGCCCCGCAGTCGGCATGCGCGTGTGAAGGACATCGTGCCCCGAAAACCTCCCTGCCGTTGCTCGTTCGAGCGGCCCCACGGCGAGTCTAATGAGCGGCGTGCCAGCGCGTCAACTCATGCGAGGCCCCCGGGATTATCGGTGCGGCCGTCCGGTTAAGTCGGTCAGCGCCGCGATGTCTCGCGTAGACCGGGGTGGCGCTTCGCGTCCCCGGCTCCGGCGACGAGGCAGCGCCGGGGTGGACGCCGGCGAGCAGCGCGGCTGCGTGGCGACACTCGGCCTCGTCGAGCTCCGCGCGTTGGCGGTCGCGTTCGGCGCTCGCCTCCTCGCGCACTTGCTCCGCAGCATTCAGGCTCTCCTCCGCGGCATCCAGCGCCCACGGGTCAGCATCGAGCCGTTCTGGGTCGCGTCGCAGCCGGTCGAGCTCCACCTGTGCAGCGTCGCGCTGCTCTTCGATGGCGGTGACCATAAACCCGATGCGCTCGACGTTGCCGCGCATGTCGTCCAGACGCCAGTGCTCCACGCCGCGCTGAACGAGCTCACCCGCACGCTGCTCGGGGTCGAAGCCTCCGGAGTGAGCGTCGCTTATGACTCCGCCCTTTTTGCCTTGACGCCGGCGCGCGCTCGGTATCGCAAGGCTGCTTCGGGAGAAAGAAAAACGACCACGGCGCAGGCCGACAGTTGCCGAGAGCGCACTCAGGACGCAGCCCCGTAGGACGTAATCGTGGGCTACGCTCCGGCGCCGGCACACCTGGGCCGGGACTTGGACCGGCTTACGCCATCGGTAGAATGCCAGCCGCCCGGGGGCCCGTTCTGGCAAGTGGGTGGGCGTAAGGAGGAGGAGAGATGGTGCGTAATCGCGAGGGGGAGCGGCGCGTGGGAGTCGTGGTCGGCACGGTAGTGCTCGCACTGCTGGCCACCGCATCCAGTGCGGCAGCCACCACATGGTCATACGAGCCCCTGCCGAGCCCGCCGACCTCGCCGGTTCCGCAAGGGCAGGCGCAACCGAGTCCTGAGCCCCAGTCCGTCTCGTGCAGTTCGGAAAGCTCATGCACACTGGTCGGCGAAGTACCCGATGCGAACTACCCCAGCTCTGCCGTCCTCCCGATGGCGGAGCATTATGACGGCAGCACCTGGACGGTCCAGGCCCTTTCCGGTCCCCCGAGTCACAGCATGGACCAGCTTGACCTCAGCCAGCTGGAGCTTGCTGGGGTGTCGTGTCCACGTTCAGACTTCTGCATGGCCGTCGGCAGCGCGCCGTGGAACCGAAACCCAGATAACTTCGTCGAGCGCTGGGCCGGCAGCGGCTGGCAACTGCGCCTGATGCCAAGCATGGACAACGAGCAGTTAAAGGCAATATCGTGCACGTCCGGGAAGTTCTGCTTGGCGGTCACGGGGGGTTTTCGGTCCGAGGAATGGAACGGTGCTGGGTGGCGCAGTGTCCCTCGCCCCTCCACGTTCGAGCCTGCGCAGTACGGCAATGCCGCCGGTTTCACTTCGGTCTCCTGCGTTTCCTCGACTTCGTGCACGGCGGTCGGGGAGGCATGGAACTATGAGAATCACGCCCCCGTATTCTCGCCGTTTGCGGAGCACTGGAACGGCCGCGCCTGGGAGCTGGAGAGAGTCCCTTATCCAGCGGGCGCGCCGTTCACCTCAAGCGCCTATCTGTACGGAGTCTCCTGTACCTCGACTAACGCCTGTACCGCCGTCGGCGAGTACGTGTCCGGCCGACGCCGAACCGCGGCACGGACGCTTGCGGAGCGATGGGACGGGAGGCGCTGGGCGGTCCAGGCGACGCCTACTCCGTCGCTCGGCTCCGTTACGGGGACGTGCTTCGCGTCGAACCCCGGCTCATGGGGAAGCCAGCCGTACTGCCGCGGACTCTCCAGCGTCTCCTGCTCCAGCACAAGAACATGTACCGCCGTCGGCGAGTTCGGCTTGACTGCGGACGCCCCTCTGGCCGAGCAGTGGAATGGGAGGCGGTGGAGCCTGGAGTCCACGCCGACGCCAGTCGCAACCAATGACTGGGAGCTGGCATCGGTCTCGTGCCATTCCCGAGTGCGCTGCATAGCGGTCGGGGATTACTACACCCCACCGTATGGCGCCGGGGGAGCTTTCGCCGAGGAGCGCAACTAACCGCGACAATTCGTCGTGGCGGGCAGGACGAGAGGACGCCACCGGACCCGCCGACTCAGGTCAGCCTGTCGCGACTTGTGGACGCCACATTCGCTTCGTCCGCGTGCTCCACTGGCCAGAGCGTCTCGCGCACGTCGTATCGACCATGCCGGCGCTGAGCGAGCGCGGCGACCTCCTCGACCCGCTGGACCTCGTGGGCGACCGCAAGCTCAACTATCGGCGGCCGATGGCGTATCCGTTTGCGCCATCGGTCGATGTCGAACTCGTGAATTGGCGAAAACGTGTCTCGGTCGCGCTCGTACTCGTTCTGGTGGTGCGCGCTGCCGGTGTTGAACGGCGTGATTGTGATGCGGTCGTAGTCGCGGTCAACCAGACGCCGGGTGCTCACCGTGATGACGTCGTGCTCGGTGTCGCCGTAGGTATCAAGGAACCCGCGTAGGTCGTCCTCACAGAGCCAGAAGAACACGTGCTGGTTCAGGAGCCGATACCAGTCTTCCGGTTCCATCGTGGCTGGGAGCTTCTTTGCGAGGACCTTCGGATAGATGGGTCGGTTGTCGCGGATGCAGGCGGTCTCGCCGGTATCTGGATGGGTGATGGGCTCGGACTTGCCGCGGCGGCAGGACTCCAGTAGACGGCGGCGCTCGCCCGTCACGCGGTAGCGGTCGAGCAGGGCGGTGGTGCTGAGCAGCCCGTGGTGCTGTATCTGCTCCCAGCTCCCTGCGGCGGCCATGTGGTAGAGCTCGGGGTGGTCCTTGATGAACTCCTCGACGTCCAAGCTGCTGACTCTACGGCGAGGTCTGGGCAAGAGAACTTCGGGTTCAAGGATTTTTTCCGGTTGAGACCGAGGTCGCTCCTACCTTGGTTTCCAACAGCTCTCGGGCATAGTGCTCGGGAGCATTTCGATTCCAGGAGCAAGACGATGAAACAGAAGCCGGTTGGCGCCTACTACGAGACCCGACACGCTCCGCTGGGCAGGGGCTACAACGTCCATGACGCGAACGGTCGAGTGCGCTCGACGGTATGGACCGCGCGGGAGGCTGCGGCGGAGGTGGCCAAGATAGATGCGCTTGGCGGCGCGCCAAGTGACCAGGAGCTCAACCCGGAGCTGCACGAGCGCATCGAGCGGAAGATTAAGGCGCAGGCGAAAGCGCGCGCCTCAAGGTCGGCGGGCGTGCGATGAGCGTGGAGCACAAGCGCGTCATGGACAACCGCGAAGGCTTTGAGAGCACCGAATACCAGGACGCGATGATGAGCGCGGCCGCGGAGGCGCACGACTACTTCGTCGGAGGCCTCACCGATGGCGAGTCATATCGAACGCCTGAGCTGTTCGGTGAGCAGCCGCCGCTCGCGTCAGGCCTGAGCCGCCGTCAGCCCTGGCGCGGCGCAAGCCGCCAGCGGGTGAGAAGAGCAACTCCGGCGCCGAGTAGGAAGACTCCGATGCTGATGAGGGGTATGGTCCATCTTCCCCAAAGGAAGCCATCTGCCAGCACGACGCCGACTACGAAGAAGATGACACGAGCGTCGAACCACGTTGGATGGGCGGGGACGTTCCCGCGCTCATAGTGCTGGCGGAGATAGGCGCATACGGAACTGAACATGGAGGACTCCTTACGGGTCGGGTGAGTCCCCGGACTGTGGCCCGCCCACGTCCGCGCATCCGGCGTTGTCGCCCTGCGGACGAGAAGGAGAGGAACCAGGCGGTGCTGTATCCCTATTGCTTGAGGAACAAATCGGGTCAGTCACCCGATTTGTTCTCAGAACTGCCCTGAGTCCCCGCCTCCCTCGCCATCTGCCTGGAGAACTAATCGGGTCAGTCACTCGATTTGTTCCTGGAACTAATCCCCACAGTTAAAGAAGAGTCCTCTATGAGAACGGAGAGTACTCAAGAGGACGAGAGGACCAAGGAGGACGAGAGGACCAAGGAGGACCAGAGGACTCAAGAGGACCAGAGGGTCACTAAAGACTCAAGAGGAGACAGAGAGAACCGCCACTCCGCGCCGATTTGTTCCCAAAGTGCATGTCGCTTTCCAAGCCCCACCCTCCTCCGAGCCTCGACTTTCGCGGGAAGGCTGGCTGGCGCGGCAGCCCTGGCTCGCGTCGACGACAGCACCCACTCCGCCGCAACTGTTCCCTCCGTGCCGTGGCTCACCCAGTTGTGGCCCTCGCCGCCGCAACCGCCAGCCCTCTCGGCGACCCCACTGGGTCGCCTCTCCGGAGACCGTATGCGAAAAATCGCGTCCGGGACCATACGGCGCGTTAGCGTCTCCACAGGTGGCCGTAGCTCCACCGACGGGAATTGGGCGGCTTGGACCCCGCTCAGAACGCAACGCAGAAGGCCCGGGCGAGCCCGGGCCTTTCGCGTTTCAGCTCGCTAAGCGAAAACCAGGCGCCGCGTCGCTGCGCCAAGCACAGTGGTCACGAGCCTGATTGAGGCTCTCCCGTCCGCTTGGTCCACCAGCAGGAGCTACGTCATGAACACCAACCGCTTTCCCACCGCCCTATTACGAGCCCGTCTCCTCGACGCCATCGTGACGACCACGTGTGTCGTCGCTCGGGGGCGCCGCCAGCCGCGCCGGGGCCCCATCCCCGAGGCGCACATGCGGGTTCTTATCGCCCTGCTCATCCTCATTCAGGAGTCCATGGACCTGCACCGCCGACACCTCGCGGACGACAGCCACCTCATCCGGAACTACGACCTGCTGGAGCTCCTGCCTCCGCGAAAGAGCGGGACGAAGATTGACGGCGAGTGGCGCGAGACCGGGGCCGCTGTTGATGGCGATGCCCTCATCCGTTCTCTCGACTGGCTCACGGCCTAGGGCCTCATCACCGCGGATGGTGTCGGCGGGCGCCGGACCGCACACTGGGTGCGGCTCGACCTCGATTGGGAGGGCGCACCCGAGCCTAAGTGGGCTCACGCTCGCCGCGTTGCCGAGGACAGCGTGCTCCTCAAGCGCTGTGTCCCCGCCCACGTCGCCATCCTCAGCCACCCCGCACAACAACCGCATCCGAGCACCGGCGGAGAAAGCGTGATCGGGGTGCCTTCGCCTGCTCGCGATGCAGGCAGTCAGCTGTCCATGCCGTCACCGGCTGGGACTACGATGACCGGGTCACCTGTTGCGACGTTGGCTGGCTTTTCCCCGTCCGCACTGGGGCCAACTCAGGCGTCCGCGGCCAGGCCGCCGGCCGCTGGCCAGCCTGGACTTCCCCGAACCGTGGCTGGGGCACGTGAAGGCCAGCCTCGAGCTGATCGACGATCTCGACCGCCGGATCGGCGAGATCGAGAAATGGCTGCGGCGCTCCGGTGCCGATCACCGCTACCTGCCGCTGCTGTTGACCTGCCCGGGAATCGGATGGATCACCGGCTACACGATCGCTGCCGAGATCGGCGACATCAACCGCTTCGCCTCACCGGTCAAGCTGACCGGCTACACCGGCCTGTGCCCGCGCGTGAGCCAGTCCGGTGAGATCGACTGCCGTGGCCCGATCTCCAAACACGGCCCCA
>Ga0335074_10006845_pt1 | contig 15821 bp, 14 predicted proteins | sample Lox_Sample_23_FD_206715 | JGI IMG/M metagenome (GOLD analysis project Ga0335074, IMG submission 206715) | Soil microbial communities from Loxahatchee National Wildlife Refuge, Florida, United States - Lox_Sample_2.3 | ecosystem: Environmental > Terrestrial > Soil > Wetlands | place: USA... | reverse complement strand
CACAGGACTGGAGCCACGGAGAATGCCGACTACGTTCCAGGTCTCAGTTCTTGGTTCCTGAGAAAACCCCCGAAGGCGTTGGGCGACCGGCGGCGGAAAGGAGGCGGGCAGCGGCGCTTTTTGCAGGAAACTTCCATTCTCGCCGCCCGGCGCGAGGCCGAAAGTTTCAAACAAGGAGGCAGCATAGAGGGCGGCAAGATGTTCGTCGCGGGTACCGCTGCCGCGGCCATGCAATTCATCGGCAGCGAGAAACGACATGTCGGCGGCGACGCAACGCGTGCACAGCGGCGCCGGGGAAGATTTCCTGATTTGGCCTTGGGAGGCAACGACCAGCAGTATCGAAAACAGTGCAGCCCTGGGGAACCAACGCATCAGGAAAGTATAATGGAGGTCTTCCGAGTAAATTCGCTGAGCGGATGCGCGCACCTTCTCGTCTGGTGCTGTGAGACTCCGCAAAGAACGAAAAGAACCGGTAAGGGACACCGATGCGCCGATTGAAGGGTTTGTGTTGTTTGTTGCTGCTTGGTTTGACTGGTTGTGATTTTTTTGTTCCTCAGACCAACAACGGGGGCAACACAAACAACGGTGACTACCTTTACGTAGCCAACGGGAACGATACCTACTTTGCCGGTTTTGGAGTCAGCACCACCGGGGCGCTTTCTGTGCTGTCCGGGTCGCCTTACAACAACGGGATTGCTGCCCTTTCGCTGGCCGTGAACCCTGGGAACACCTTTCTGTACGCGGGAACAACCAACGGAATTTACGGCTACGTCATCAACAGCAACGGCTCGATCACCGTTTTGAACAGCGGCAATTCGTTGGCGCAAGATGTAGTCGCTACCACCATGCGGGTCGACAGTACGGGTGGGTACCTGCTCGCGTCGGGCATTTCGGTCTCCACGCAGACGCAGTCCATTGGGATCTATGCGATTAGTTCCACGACCGGGCTACTAACGGCGATCACGGGTTCTCCCCTGAGCCTCTATACGGGCAACGGTTCCACCCCCACCATCGTCACGCCGACAGGCATGCTGATTACCCCGAACAATGCCTATGTCTATGTTTCTCTGGGCGCGCTGGGAGTGCAGATCCTGACCCTGGGTACGGGGGGCGCCCTGAGCACGGGCTCAGCGCCTTCACTTCTGCTGCCTACCAGTACTTCGGTCAGCCCATCGGATGCAGGGTTGGCAAGCGATCCAAATTCGCTGTTTCTGTTTGTGGCCGAACTCAACACCGGCCTTCGCGTTCTGAGTATCGGCACTGCGGGATCTCTCAAGGAAATCTCAGGCTCGCCGTATCCCGTCGGTACCGGACCAACCGCGGTGATTCTGGATAGGACGGGAAGCTACGTCTACGTGGCGAACAAGGGCAGCAACAATATCAGCGCCTTCACGCTGACGCCGGCTTCCGGCAAACTGACGGCGGTTTCCGGCTCGCCTTTTGCATCCGGCGGACAGACGCCAATCGGCATGGTCACGGACAACTCGAAGAAATACGTCGCTGTGATCAATAACGGCAATAACGGAACGAACGGCAACAGCGATGTGCAGGTGTTCAGCTTCGACGCCACCACGGACGGAAAACTGAATCCCATCTCCACCGGGAACACCGGCACCGATCCGACGAATCCGCAGGCCATTGTGGCGACGAATTAGTGCCGCGCTGAGACTGATGCGTGGCCGGGTCTTATCTCAATCCTCCCGATCGCACGCTTTCACTAACCGCAACCGTAGCGGACTGCATAACATGTGGCTTTTCATTGCCGCACCCGGGTCATGCCTTTGCGGGAACAGGACGCGGAAACGTACTACAAAAGTTGCAGGACAACGCAACTGGACTCATTTGCGAAAACATTTCTCCCGCCGTGTACAACCCCTGCGTCATTTCGTTGCCGGTTGCCAGGTGATGAGCATAAGAAGACGGACTTTGGATTTTTCTCTGAGCTCGATGGTCTAATGCTGATAGGGAGTCTGCGTCTCTAATGTTTGCTGCCTTCTCGCTCCTCCGCCGGATCCGGCCGCGGCCTTTTTGTTGCTTGATTTGTGTTGCTCTGGTCACCGCCCTCAGCGGATGCAGCCATTTGCGGGAGCGGCTGAAGCCGGAAATGGTCTATGTCGTGGCCAAGCAGACCTACTTGCGAGATCGCGTTGCCGCAGTATCCAACCGAGTCGCTTTGGTCGACAATGGAGAGCCGCTGGAGGTGGTCGAGCACGGACGGCGTTTCCTCAAGGTCAAGACCAGCAAAGGCGAAGTGGGCTGGGTTGAGGACCACATGGTCATCGACCAGGCAACGTATGATCAGTTTGCCGCGCTCAAGCAACAACACGCGCACGATCCTGTGGTCGCTACCGGCGTGCTGCGCGATGATTTGTACCTGCACGTGAAGCCGGGCCGCGAGACCGACCGCTTTTATCTGCTTCCCGAAAATGAAAAGCTGCAGTTGCTGGTTCGCGCTTCCGTACCCAAACCGGCCCCGCCACAAGGGATTCTTGCCGGGATGCCCCATCCTGCCCCGGTAAGCAAGAAAATCAGCAAAACAAATGCCAAGGCTGTTCTACCGGGAGAACCTACCATACCGATGGAGGATTGGTGGCTGGTGCGGGACAGCAAGGGCCAAGTGGGCTGGATGCTATCGCGCCGTCTGGACGTGGACGTTCCGGACGAGATCGGCGGCTACTCCGAGGGGCAGAAAATCGTGGGCGCCTACGTGCTGACGAAGGTCTACGACTCGGAATCAACTCTACCCGACAAAATGGTGCCGGAATACGTCTCGGTTACAAATGCGTACAAGGACGGGCTTCCCTACGACTTTAACCAGATCCGGGTGTTTACCTGGAATGTAAAGAAGCATCGATATGAGACCGCCTACAGGCAGCGCAATCTCGAAGGCTATCTGCCAGTCGTTATCAGTGAAAGCAAGAACGCGCAGGGCCAGCCTGTGCCGGAGTTTTCCATTACGGTGGCAACCAGTGACGCGGTCAAAGTAGATCCGGCGACTGGAGCTGCGCGTCCTGCCGAAACTGACGTGCTTCGGTATCAGCTTGAATCGGGATTGGTGAAGCGCGTTTCCTCAGGCCTGCCCGGCGCACCGCCTGTATCGGCTAAGTTGACGGCACCGACCGAAACCCGCCCGCACCACCATCGAGCCAGGGGCAAAGCGGCGGGAGGGATGTAAAACCGGGGGTAGGGGGCGAGGTCGGCCAAGGAGCTACAAACGAGATTCAAGGAGGGATCTGCCGCGCGGCGAATGTTGCGGAAAAGTGCGTACTAAACGTACTCAGTCCCGCCTGACAGGGTTATCGAGGGCAGTCAATTTGGAGGTCATCGGCCTCTCACAGACACAATGTGTTCAGCGATTCCTGCTTTTGAGCTTGTCGAAGGGGAATAGTCCAAATTGTGATTTTCAAGACTTGTGGCCGGAAAGCTGACGAGGAGCACCTGCCTGCTCTCATCCTCGGGATCCTTCGACTCCGCGCACAAGCCGCTTCCTTTGTGATAAATCCGCGAGGCGTTGCTCTCAAGGATGACGGCGGTGAGGAGGGGCTGAAAGATATCTGTCTGGATCAGTAGAAATATCAAACGATCGGAAAAAGTCACAGCCTCTGAACAACGCGCTACGGGATTCTCTTCAAAGTGCGGGAGCGAAGCGAAAGCTGTTTACGGAGCGCTGAAAGCGATCCTTCCTCGCTATTCAAATGGACGTTCGATGCGATTTCATGCCCTTCGTAGACATCAAATGTCCGGGAGCCACTTTTTAGGTTAGAAAATCCGCGACGGCGGCAACCACGATTTCCTGCTCTTCGAAGGTCAGCTGGGCAAACATCGGCAGAGCCAATACCTCGGCCGCGGCGCGTTCGCTCTCTGGAAAAGACCCGCGCGCATATCCCAGGCTGCGCAGCGCCGGTTGCTCGTGGAGCGGCAACGGATAGTAAATCTCCGTGGCGATGCCACGTTCGCGCAAGAAAGTTCTCAACTCGTCGCGGCGACGAACCCGGACGGCATATTGATGAAAAATATGGGTCGCGCGAGGCCGGGTGACGGGTAATACGAGGCCATTTCCTGGATAAGGCCCGGGGTCCACAAGGCCGGCCCTCTCAAAAAGCTGCCGGTAGTTTTCAGCCAGTCGGCGCCGTTCGGAGTTCCAGCCGTCGATAAAGCCGAGCTTTACGAGCAGGACAGCGGCTTGAAGCGTATCCAGACGGCAATTCCAGCCTACCTCATCGTGATAGTAGCGGCGGTCCATGCCATGCACCCGTAAGAGAGCAACACGTGCCGCAATCGTCTCAGAGCGCGTCGTGACCATTCCGGCATCGCCGGCGGCACTCAGATTTTTGGTTGGGTAGAAACTGAAAGCGGCGGCATCCCCCAGAGACCCGGCCTTGCGGCCGTCCCAGGAGGCGCCAAAGCCCTGGGCCGCGTCTTCCACCAGGAGAACTCCGTGGTCCTGCTGCAGCCGCTCAAACGGATCCCACTCAACGGTTTGGCCAAAGAGGTGGACGGGGAGGATGGCGCGTACGCCGGGCCCCAGACGCGACCGGACCGACTTGGGATCGAGATTGAACGTCTCGGGGTCAATATCGGCGAGCACAGGCTGCGCTCCGGCACGCAAAATGGCGCTGACCGAGGCAAAAAAGCTGAAGGCGGTGGTAACGACAGAATCGCCGGGACCGATTCCTGCTCCCTGGAGCGAAAGCCACAAGGCATCCGTACCCGAGGAACAGCCAAGAGCGTGAGGGACACCGCATTTTTCGGCCGCAGCACGCTCAAATTCGGCTACCTGGGAGCCCAGGATGAAGTTTTGGGTGGAAAAAACGCGTTCTACAGCCTGGAGCAGCATTGGGCCGATGGCACGGTACTCACGCGATAGATCCAGAATCGGCACCCGCAAGGGGGAAGCCACTGGAGTTTCCTGCCCGTCTCCCACATCGGTCATGTTAGCACTGGAAAATCATCTGGACGGTTGTCGCACAAGACGCATCCAAGCAAGGGCCGAGACAAAGGTGGAAGCGACAACTGCGGCTTTTCCCGTTGTTGTATGGTTTTAGGCCCACAGCCTTCCAGGTAGGGGCAGAAGCAGGGAAGGCGTGTAAACTTTCTGAAGCAGGACTTGAGCGCGTTCGGCTCGGAGCCCAAACTTTGCAGTAGCTGCAAGAGCTTGAGCATTTTCCATAACGCAATTCGACTATTAAAGAAATTGGAGATCGGCACATGGACAATAAGCCGGCACAGAACATTCAGGACACGTTTCTTAATACGGTCCGCAAAGATAAGACCCCGATCACGATATACCTGGTCAGCGGGGTCAAACTTACAGGAAAAATACGGTCCTTCGACAAGTACTCGGTGTTGCTTGAAAACAATAGCCAGGAACAGCTGATTTTCAAGCATGCCATCTCGACTGTGGTAAGCACCCGTTCGGTGCTGCACACCGATCATCGTCCGAGCACAGGGGTGGGCCATCCACCCGCGAGTGCTTCGGGCCTTGGTGGGCCACGCCCTGATAGCGCAGTAGCCGAAGGTTAACGGCTGCCGCACAGGTGAGGGTCGGCTGAAAATCAATGACGTTCCGGTGGACCGGGCCCTGCTGGTCGGAGTGGAGTTTGTCTCACGACGGCCTGCATTATCGCGTTCTGCGGTGTTGGCGCGCGATGCTGCCCAGCTTGCCCGAAGCGAGGACACCGGCGTCAGCGGCCTGCACCCCCTACGATCTGCAGACCCCGCGGCAATGTTCAGGGAGTTTCGCGAGCTGGTCGCCGGGGCGGGTGCGGAGATTGTGGCGGAAGTGCTGCAGCGCAGGCCGGAGCCGGATCCAGCAACCCTGATAGGCAAGGGCAAGATCGAGGAAATCAGCGCAACCGCGCAATCTGCCCAGGCAACGCTGATCCTGTTCGACCACGATCTGACTCCGACACAACTCAGAAACCTGGAAAGGGCTTTGCCGGCGCGAGTGGTGGATCGCACGCAGCTGATCCTGGATATCTTCGCGCGTCATGCACGCAGCCGCGAAGGGCACTTGCAGGTAGAACTAGCGCAACTGGAATACATGCTTCCCAGACTGGCTGGACGCGGCCGTGCCATGTCTCAGCTGGGCGGCGGAATCGGAACGCGAGGCCCCGGCGAAACCCAACTGGAGACCGACCGGCGCAAGATCCAGCGCAGACTACTCCAGCTCAAGAAGGATTTGGAAGGCGTCCGGCGCGTCCGGGCGCAACAGCGCCAACGGCGCTCCGCGGTCCCGGTGCCAACCATCGCCTTGGTGGGCTACACAAACGCCGGCAAGAGCACACTATTCAATCGGCTCACGGACGCGCAGGTCTTGGCCTCGTCACGCATGTTCTCAACACTCGACCCCAAGTTGCGTGCCCTAGTGTTGCCATCCCGAAGGAAGGTGCTGTTGTCGGATACGGTTGGCTTTATCAGCAACCTTCCGCATACGCTCATTAACGCTTTTCGAGCCACTTTGGAGGAAGTAGAGAAGGCGGAAGTGTTGCTTCACATGCAGGACTTCTCAAGTCCGCACCGCGAACAGCAAAAGGAAGAGGTGGAGAAGGTTCTTTCTGAGCTGGGCGCGCTGGACAAGCCGATTCTCCAGATCCTGAATAAGGTTGACTTACTGGGAGCAGAAGAACGGCGCCTGTTGAGCGATGAATCGGTGGTGGCCATCTCCGCTCGGACCGGCGAAGGCATCGACCAACTGCTGACACTCGTGGATCGAGCGCTTACATCCGATCCAGTGGTGGAGGAGAAGTTCAGTGTCCCGCAGCGAGAAGGCGGGGTGCTGGCGGCTCTGGACGCGGGAGCTTTGATCTTAAAGCGTGAATTTTCGGGTGATTCTGTCGATCTGACGGTTGCCGGGCCGGCCTCATTGCTGGGACGATACCGCCAGTATCGCGATGAAAAATGGTAAGAAGTTAAGGACGGGGCCGGGGGGGTGGGAGCGGAGCGACTTCCCACGAGACCGGCCCTGTCTGACCCTGATCTGGGTCTAGGAAGTTTCTTTAGTATACGCTCTTGCCCGGAACGATCACAAATAAAACGCTCCAAAAGGACAGTGTACTTTTGGGAACGGAAGCCGGTTTGTAACAGTGGTAACGCAGGCGGCCATAACCGGCCCTGCCATTGCTACAAATAAGATTCCTGCTACGCCCTCCGGCGGGGACCACCTGGTTTGACAGCGAAATTTCGCCTCTGTTAAAAACAGAAGTCCCGGCTGTCACATCGACTCTCCGCACGCACTCTACCCATATACTGAACATTTGGCATGGACGAGACCTTACATCAACTTGGCGGATTACTGCTCGGCTCCGTACCGACCATCCTTCTATTTCTTTTAATTTGTGCACTTTACCAGGTTTTGGTGTATGGCCCGCTGAGTAAAGTGCTCAACGAGCGGCGGGCGCGGACCGAAGGCGCGATTGAACAGGCGAACGCCGCTACCGCGGCAGCAGCGGCGAAGGCGCAGGAGTACGAGGCGCGATTGAGGGCCGCTCGAGCCAATATTTTCCAGGCTCGGCAGAAGAAGCAGGAACAATGGAATCGCGAGCGTGACAACGCTGTCGCCCAGGCTCATGAAGCCGCGCGCCAAGAACTCGAAGAAGCTAAAGCAGCGTTGCAGAAGGAGACGAGCGCTGCACAACACACCATGCAAACCTCAATTGACGAACTGGCGAACGAGATCCTCCGCGCTATTCTGCCCAAAAGTGGTGCAACCCTGGGGAGCGCCCGTTGACCTTGTCTCGTTTTCTCTTTCGTTTCACGATTCTGCTGTGCTTGGTGGGCGCATGGGGTTCTTCAGCGAGAGCTCTCCAGACAGCACCCGCTGAGGCCAAATCTCATGGCGCACAGTCAACAGAGGAAACAGAGCAGGAAGCCGGCAACAATGTTTTCCGTCACTCCACGTCGGTCAAGTTTCTGGCGCGCGTCCTTCACGTCGACAAAGAGACGGCCGCCGAGATATTTGAATACCTGAACTTTGCAATCCTGGCGGGCGCAATCGTGTTTGCCTTGCTGAAATACCTGCCCAAGACCTTTCGGGCGCAGCGGGAGGATATCCAGCATCGATTGGTGGAAGCGCGAACGGCCACCCAGCAAGCCAATGAGCGCCTGGCAGAGGTCGAACGCCGGCTGGCGCATCTGGATGAGGAAATTGCGGCCATCAGCAAGCAGGCGGAGAAGGACAGCCTGGAGGATGAAGCGCGGATCAAAGCTTCGATCGAGACGGAGCGGCAGCGAATCGTCGAGTCGGTCCGCCGCGACGTGGCGGCCGCATCAAGCAGCGCACAGCGGGAGCTAAAGCGTTTTGCCGCAGGGCTGGCGGTGGACCGCGCAGCTCAGAGAATGTCGCTCAGCGAGGACGACGACCGCGCCCTGCTGCAGGAGTTTTCGGAAAATCTTGGGCGGCAGGCCCGGAACGGGGATAGAAATTAATGTCTGCCTTTGCTGCCCGCTATGCTCGCGCTTTCGCCGATGTGGTGCTGGACGCCAAACTGGATCCGGCGGAAGTTGAACAGCAACTGAGCGATTTTGCCGCCACGTTCGACGGCAGTAAGGACCTGCGGGAGCTGTTACTGAATCCATCTGTTCCCGTTGCGAAGAGAGTTTCCATTCTGGACGCGGTGAACCGCCGGATCGGCTGCGGGCCCAAGGTGAGAAACTTCCTCGCGGTGTTGATCAGCCATGAACGGCTGCATGCACTGAACGAAATTCTTGAGGAATATCGATCGGAGATGAACCGGCGCTTATCCATCTCCGACGCAGAGGTCGTCACGGCGCGTCCACTCGAAGCGGGGGAACGCGCCAGGCTGGAAAGGCAGGTTGCGGAGCTGGCCGGCAGCCGGGTAAATGCCACCTTTCGCCAGGATAAGTCGCTGATCGGCGGAGCGATTGTGCGTATCGGAAGCACGATTTATGACGGTTCGGTGCGGGGGCGCTTAGAGCGCTTAAAAGAGCGGCTGGTGGCCAGCTAGCGAATCCGCAGTCAATCTGGAAAAACAAGAAAATTCACGGAAGAACGTATGGCTCAGATCAACGCAGACGAGATTACGCAGCTCCTGAAGGAGCAAATTCAAAATTACGACGCAGAGATTCGCGTCGACGAGACCGGGACCATCATTTCACTTGGAGACGGAATCGCGCGCATCCATGGCCTGGATAAAGCCATGGCCGGAGAGATGCTCAAGTTTCCTCATGATATTGAAGGTCTGGCCATGAACCTGGACGAGGACCAGGTCGGCTGCGTTCTCATGGGCGATTACACCGAATTGCGCGAGGGTGATGAAGTCAAGCGCAGCGGCGAGATCATGAGCGTTCCGGTTGGGGATGGCATGATTGGCCGCGTGGTGAACGCCATTGGGCAGCCGATCGATGATCGCGGCCCCATCGAGGGAACGCAGCTGGCGCCTATTGAGCGTATAGCTCCCGGCGTGGTCGACCGACAGGGTGTACGGGAACCCATGTCGACCGGGCTCAAGGCCATTGACAGTATGATTCCGATCGGCCGCGGACAGCGCGAGCTGATTATCGGTGACCGGCAAACGGGAAAAACAGCCATTGCGCTGGATACGATTATCAACAGCGCCAAGAACAACCTGATTTGCATTTATTGCGCAATCGGCCAGAAGCGCTCCTCCGTAGCCCAGGTCGTGCAAACACTGACGGAACATGGCGCGATGGATTACACCATCGTAGTGGCGGCTACGGCTTCTGAGCCTGCACCGATGCAATACCTTGCCCCGTACGCGGCAACCGCCATGGGTGAGTTCTTCCGCGATAACAAGCGCCACGCGCTGATCATCTATGACGATCTCTCCAAACATGCAGTCGCGTACCGCGAGATTTCGTTGCTCCTGCGCCGGCCACCTGGACGCGAAGCATATCCCGGTGACGTGTTTTACCTGCACTCACGGCTACTGGAGCGGTCGGCAAAGCTGAGTGATGAGAAAGGGGCCGGTTCGCTCACCGCGTTGCCGATCATCGAGACGCAGGCAGGAGACGTCTCCGCCTATATTCCGACGAACGTGATCTCCATTACCGACGGACAGATTTATCTGGAAGGCGACTTATTCAATTCCGGCGTGCGGCCTGCCGTGAACGTGGGCCTGTCGGTGAGCCGCGTCGGCGGTAGCGCGCAGATCAAAGCCATGCGCCAGGTGGCAGGAAGCCTGAAGCTGGAACTGGCGCAGTTCCGCGAGCTGGCAGCTTTTGCGCAGTTTGGCAGCGACCTCGACAAGGTCACCCAGAACCAGCTTAATCGCGGGCAGAGGCTGACAGAGATTTTGAAACAACCTCAGTTCACTCCGCTGTCCACGGAGAAACAAATCGTCATAATTTTTGCCGGGACGAATGGCTTTCTTGACGACTTGAAGGTGGAACAGATCCATGCCTTCGAGACCGGGCTCTACCCATACCTCGATTCGGCACAATCCGCGTTGCTGAGCGACATCGCAAGCAAGAAATCTCTCGACGACGACCTGAGGAACCGAGTCAAAGAGGCACTGAAGGAATACAAGCAGAACTTCCTCGCTGAGCATCAAGATGCGGCGCTGAAAGAGTCCTCGGTGAACGAACTGTCCGCGGAAGAAAAGAAGAAACAGGAAGACGCCAAGAAGGCCTGATGGCAAACGTTCTCGATCTACGGCGGCGCATTCGCAGCGTAAAGAGCACGCGCCAGATCACCAAAGCGATGAAGATGATCGCGGCGGCGAAGCTGCGGCGGGCGCAAGACCGCGCGATTTCCGGGCGCCCTTATGCCAATATGCTGGCCAGCGTGATCGGTTCGCTCATGCGGCATATCGACTTGTACGATCCCTCGACGGGAGATGTCCGCCACCCGCTGTTGCTGACACGGGAAGAGAAAGAGGCATTGCTGATCGTTGTCTCGGGAGACAAGGGTTTCGCGGGCGGCTTTAACACCAACATCACCAAGGCAGCTTTCGGTTTCATCAACGAGCATGGCCAAGAGCAAATCGACATCGCTCCGATCGGGCGCAAGGGGAGAGATCTGTTCCGGCGTCGCTATGGGATGGCGGCCTTCATAGAGAAGAAGGACGGACAGATCGATCCCAACGATCCCGCAGCAGATACCGACGACCGGGATCCAGGTGCTGCGCCGCCACCGCCAGAGTTGAAGCGCCGCGGCGAGCGGAAAGGTCAGGTTGAAATCGCCGGGGACTATCCTGGCATGCTGGACAAGCCCAGCTTTGACCAGGTGGCGTTATTTACGCGAGAGGTGGTTCATCGCTACATCGAAGAAGAGCTCGACGCGGTCTACCTGGTTTACAACGAGTTCAAGTCGGTCATGTCGCAGCGGGTGGTAGTGGAACGAATTTTGCCCATTATCGAAGTGGGCCGGCGGGACATTGAGCACGCCGAAGAGATGACACCCGAACAGCGCGAAGAGATGGCACTGGCTGCGGCATCCTCTGGTGTAAGCCTCAAAGAGATCGATAACAGCGAAGCCGAGCAGGAAGCGAAGCGCTTCGGTACCGCCGAGGTGGACTATATTTACGACCAACCGCCGCGAGAACTTCTGGATGGGCTTTTGCGGCAATATGTGGCTTCGCAGATCTATCACGCGTTGGCTGAGTCCAGTGCCGCGGAGCAGGCTGCCCGCATGACAGCCATGGATGCAGCTACGAGCAACGCGTCGGAAATGATCGACTCGCTCACGCTGACCATGAATCGCGTGCGCCAGGCTGCGATCACCAAAGAGATTATCGAGATTGTCAGCGGTGCGGCAGCGCTTTAGGGTGCTGCTGCAACGGCTTCCATTCGGCACCGTGGCTGGATGGAATAGGCCGTCGGTAGATGCCCCAGGATGAGAGCGGCTTTAGCCGCTGTAGAAAGAGAAGATTATGGCAGAAAACATAGGCAAGGTGATTCAGGTATCGGGACCGGCGGTCGATGTGCAGTTCGAAGAAGCGACCATGCCCCCGATCTACCAGGCGTTGCGGGTTACCAGCGAAGGCTTCGATGTTCCAAATCCCATCAACGTCGTCCTGGAAGTAGAACAACACATTGGCGAAGGGCGGGTTCGTTGCGTCGCGATGGAGTCGACCGAGGGCATGGTGCGCGGCATGCGGTGCCTTGACCTGGGCTCGCAGATCACGGTCCCTGTGGGTACGCCGACGCTCGGCCGCATTCTGAACGTAATCGGCGAACCGGTAGACGAGCTCGGGCCGATCAATGCCAAAGAAAGATGGCCCATCCACCGGGGTGCGCCGTCCTTCGAAAATCAGGCAACTCACGAAGAGATGTTCGAGACCGGTGTCAAGGTCATTGACCTGATCCAGCCGTTTTTGAAAGGCGGCAAGATCGGCCTCTTTGGCGGCGCGGGTGTGGGTAAGACAGTCATCATCCAGGAATTGATCAACAACGTCGCCAGCAGCCACGGTGGTGTTTCTGTCTTTGCTGGCGTGGGGGAACGCACACGCGAAGGCACCGACCTTTGGAATGAATTTGAAGAGTCCGGCGTTATAAATTCCAAGGATCGCGAAAAATCGAAAGCGGCGCTGGTATATGGCCAGATGACGGAACCACCCGGGGCGCGCCTGCGCGTAGCACTCAGCGCCTTGACCATCGCGGAATACTTCCGCGACGAACAGGGCGGCGACACGCTTCTGTTCATCGACAATATTTTTCGCTTTACCCAAGCAGGCTCGGAAGTGTCTACCCTGCTTGGCCGTATGCCTTCGGCCGTAGGGTATCAGCCCAACCTGGCCACGGAGATGGGTGAGCTGCAGGAGAGGATCACTTCCACCAAAACCGGTTCCGTCACCTCTGTGCAGGCGGTCTATGTGCCTGCGGATGACTTTACCGACCCGGCGCCGGCAACCACCTTTGCCCATCTTGACGCCACAACGGTGCTCAATCGGGCGTTGACGGAAATCGGAATTTATCCCGCGGTGGATCCGCTGGCTTCGACTTCGCGCATCCTCACGCCTCGGGTTGTGGGCGACGAGCATTATGCGGTTGCCCAAGGTGTGAAGAGAATTCTGCAGCGGTATAAGGACCTGCAGGACATCATTGCCATCCTGGGAATCGACGAGCTCTCGGAAGAAGACAAGCTGACCGTGGCTCGTGCCCGCAAAGTACAACGGTTCCTTTCGCAGCCCTTCCACGTAGCGGAAGTGTTCACAGGGGCCCCGGGCAAATACGTCAAAGTGGCGGATACAGTTCGCAGCTTCAAGGAGATCATCGAGGGTAAACACGACGATGTCCCGGAACAGGCCTTCTATATGAAGGGCGCGATCGAAGAAGTCCTCGAAGCGGCCAAGAGCATGAAGGAAAAGTGATTCCATGGCGGATGCAGAGAATCAATTGCATGTCCGGCTGGTGACTCCGGACAGCATACTGGTCGATCAGGAAGCCGATGCAGTGGAACTGCCGTCGAAGTCCGGTTATATGGAGGTGCTATACGGGCACGCTCCTTTGCTGGCGGAGCTGGGTGTGGGCGAGGTGCGGTTGCACGGCGGCTCGGGCGGCGACCAGACGTACTTCGTGGTGTGGGGATTTGTCGAAGTACTACCCGACCGGGTTACGATCCTGGCGCAAAACGCCATCAAGCCGGAACAGATTGATGCCGGCGCCGCGCAGCAACAGCTGGAAGACGGCGAAAAGATGTGGAACGAGGCGGGCGAGGATCCGGAGAAGTACGCCCAAGCCAACGAAGTCATCCACGAGGCGCAGGTGAAGCTAGCCAGCGCTCAGAGCGGCCACTCTTAGGAGACTCTCCCCCTACTGCATGACGGCTAAACGGGATGACAGCCCGGAAACGAACCGTAGGCGCATTTCGCTTCTGTTCGGCAGCCTGGTAGGCCTCTTTTGCCTGTGGGCTCTGTCCCTGCCGCTCTTTCCCACGCAGGACGGTCCGATGCACAAGTATTACGTGCACGTACTCGGATCCCTGCTCTCGGGCTCACACGATTACAGCGCGTACGTCATCCGTCATCCGTTTCCCCCGTATGCCACCCACTACGCCGTCTTGCTGGGGCTAACCCGGTTCGTTTCCTACGATCTGGCGGAGAAGCTGCTGATCTGCCTGGTCTTTGTGTGCACGGCGTATGGTGTCCGCTATTGTGCTCGCTCCCTTGGCCCGAGCGGCGATTGGCTTTCGTTATGCGCTATTCCCCTGGTTCTTCACTGGTCGCTGGTGATGGGCTTTCTGAACTACTCACTTGCCCTGGGACTGTTTTTTCTGGCCGCCGGACTTTGGTGCAGGGCTGCGAGCGAAGTCCGACTCTGGTGGGTGTTTGCGCTGATCAGTTTTTTGCTGGCCTTGACGCATCCGATTCCGCTACTGCTACTGATCGTTTTTTGCTGGCTCGACCTGGTGATCCGCCTGCTGCAGCGCTTCTCACTCAGAGACTACCGCTGGCAGTTTGTGGGGCTGGCAATTTCCGCTCTTTGTTTTCTTTATCCCCTGGCGAGCGTGGACCGATCGCGGTCGGCTTCCAATCTTCGCGGATTCGGTCTGCACAAGGATGCCCTGATCAGCAGCCTGGCGCTGTTCGGAATCTCCCCCTTTGACACCCGCGCGAAAAACTTCCTGATCAATGGCTATCGCCTGCTACTGTGCGCCCTTCTGCTGACTTGCCTTTGGCTCGCTGCAGAGGGTTTTCATTCCCGGTGGCGGGAACGAAAACTGCGGTCCAGTGACAGCATGTTGATTCTGTCTGTAGCGATTCTGGTAGCGATTCCGATTCTGCCGGCTTCTATGAACGGCTCAGACTTTTTCTCACAGCGTCTTATGGTCGTTCCCTGGCTGGGGGCCATTGCCGCTGCCGGCGCCACCACGCGGAGGATTACGCGGATGGTTCCAGCATTTGCCGTGCTGCTCACGGTTGTCACCCTGCTGCCTGCAGAGATTTTCTTCCGGCCTGTGGCTCGTCAATTGTTTGCGCTCGAGCATCAACCCCTGCCTCAGCATGCGGAGGGCTTGGCAATTTTGGATCCAGCCATGCTGAAACAGGTGCGGGTGCAACACGAACTCGGATTCAACCCTTACCTGTGGAGCGGCGTTCTCCCGTTTCTGCGTGGTGACGACATCATGTTGAACAGCCCGTTCATGGATCAGAAGATCACCCCGCTGATGCCTACCACTGGGGGCGACCTGCTGATCGATCGAATGAAGTCTGCGGAACAAGCGGAGCGGATCATTAACGGGAATCTCGATCTGCCCGGAATGACGCCGGAGTTGCGTTCAGCTTTGATGAGTTCTACGCAGATTTTGGTGCTTGTAGGTGTTCCGGCGGACATAGAGCAGGGATTGACGCCATTGGTAGGTGGCGACCTCGCCGGGCACTACGCCTGCTCCAGCCATGGTTGGTACCTGGTGTGTGCTGCGCGGCAGGGTTAGATAGAGTCTGATGCCCAGGACTGCGTCCTGGGCGATTCTCAGTTATTCTCAGTCGTCCATGCGGGACCGGTCGTTTGGCGAATGGCGGTGCGGTTTTGCCATAGGCTGTAGAGGCAAAGCCCGGCGACGAAAAGCTCAACTGGTGCTCCGGAAGGGAAAGGTCCCAGTCCGCGGATGGTCATGCCGTGGAATTGGCTGAAGTGGTCAAGCACCAAAGCAGCGACAAAGAGAAGGTACTGCCATATTCCTCTTTGCTTGATCTCGTACAAACCCGGTATCGCGGCAAGCATGTAGGCGTGATCGTAAAGGCGGTGATAACTCGACAGGAGTTGAATCATCACCAGAACGGCCAGGATCGTGAAGGGGCGTAAGGCAAGATTTCTCCTGCGCCAGCAAACTAAAGCCAGCAATACGGCAATAACGAAACATACTGCGTACGTAAGCTGATTACAGAGGTGTGGATCGT
>Ga0335074_10006844_pt1 | contig 15823 bp, 9 predicted proteins | sample Lox_Sample_23_FD_206715 | JGI IMG/M metagenome (GOLD analysis project Ga0335074, IMG submission 206715) | Soil microbial communities from Loxahatchee National Wildlife Refuge, Florida, United States - Lox_Sample_2.3 | ecosystem: Environmental > Terrestrial > Soil > Wetlands | place: USA: Florida... | reverse complement strand
TGATCGCCACGATGCTCAAGTCCGTGCGAAACGCAAAGAGCGCCAGCACCGCCCCCACGCCCGCCGAGGGCAGCGTCGAGAGAATCGTGATCGGATGAATCAGACTCTCATAGAGCATGCCCAGCACGATGTAAACCGCCATCAGCGCCGTCACGATCAGAAACGGCTCTGTCGAAAGTGATTGTTGAAAAGCCTCAAGCGTGCCCGAAAACATTCCATGAATTGTGGAAGGCATCCCCAGCTGACGTTGCAACTGAGTCACAAGAGTCGCGGCTTCTCCCAGCGCGACTCCCGGAGCAAGGTTGAAGGACACAGTCACCGATGGGAACTGTCCCTGGTGATTCACCGCAAGAGGCGCCGTCGTCGCTTGGAAACGCGCCACGGCGCTCAATGGAACTTCCGCGCCCTGCTGAGGATTCAGGTAAACGTCATCCAAACCCGCGGGGGATTGCCAGAATTCCGGCGCTACTTCCATCACCACGTAATATTGATTCAGCGCCGTGTACATCGTCGACGCAATCGACTGGCCGAACGCCTGGTATAACGTGCTATCGATCGCCTGCGGTGTAATTCCCATGCGTGAAGCGTTTTCGCGATTGTAAATCAGTTGTGCCTGCAGTCCGCTGTTCTGCTGATCGCTGTTGACGTCTGTAACTTCAGGCTCTTTCTGCAGCGCATTGAGCAGAATAGGCCCCCATTTCACCAGATCGTCCACGTTATCGCTCTGAATCGTATATTGAAATTGCGCATTGCTTTGGCGCCCGCCGATGCGAAGGTCCTGGCCAGGCTGGAGGAATACTCTTGCTCCGGGAACGGAATTCAGTTTCGGCCGCAGCCGATTGATCACCCCGAGTGCGCTGATCTTCCGCTGGGCCAACGGCTTCAGCCCCAGATAGACAAAGCCGCTATTCGTCGAGCCCTGCCCCCCCGTAAACGCGAACACATTTTCGACGGCAGGGTCGGTTTTAATGATCTTCACGAACCGCTGCGTCAGCACATTCATCGCCGTGAAAGAGCTATCCTGCGCTCCCTGAATGCCGCCGAAGACGGTCCCATTGTCCTGCTCCGGGAAGAAGCCCTTGGGCACGATGTCGAGCAGATACACGTTGACGCCGATCGTCACGAGCAAGATCCCCAATGTGAAGGCGGGGTGTTTGAGCACCACGGTAAGAGTCCGCTCGTAGAGCCGGAGCATCCCGTTGAAGGCAGCTTCGCTGGCTCGGTAGAAACGTCCGTGAATCTCCTCGGCATTGTGGCGCAAGAGTTGCGCGCACATCATCGGCGTGGCCGTCAGCGAGATGCACATGGAAACCACGATCGCCGCCGAGAGCGTTACCGCAAATTCGCGAAACAGCCGCCCGATGATCCCGCCCATCAGCAAAATGGGAATGAACACGGCAATCAGCGAAGTGCTCATGGCAATTACCGTGAACCCTACTTCCTGCGCCCCTTTTAGCGCAGCTTCAAACGGCCGCAGGCCCATTTCCATATAGCGCGTGATGTTTTCGATCACCACGATCGCGTCGTCCACCACGAATCCCGTCGATATCGTCAGCGCCATCAGCGAAAGATTGTCGATCGTGTAGCCCAGCAAATACATCACGCCGAAGGTACCGAGCAGAGACACGGGAACGACTACGCTGGGAATAAATGTGGCACGTCCGTTCCGCAAAAACAGGAAAACGACCAGAATCACGAGCGCGACCGATATCAGCAGCGTCTGCTCCACGTCGTCCACCGAGGCCCGAATCGTCGTGGTGCGGTCGACCACCGTTGTCAGATTAATGCCCGCCGGTATCGAAGCCTTCAGCGACGGCATCGCCGCATTGATTGCGTCTACCGTATCGATGATGTTTGCGCCCGGCTGCCGGAAGATGATCACCGAAACGCTTGGCTGGCCGTTGACGTACCCCCCGGCGCGAATATTTTCAACCGAGTCTTCCACGTCCGCCACGTCCGAAAGCTTCACCGCCGCGCCGTTGTGATACCCAACGATCAGCGGCTTATATTGATCCGCTTTCAAAAGCTGATCGTTCGCCAGAATGTCCGCGCTCGTGTCTTTCGTCTCGATCTGGCCCTTCGGCAGATTGGCGTTCTGCTGGCTCAGCATCGTCGCCACCGTCTGCAAACCGATGCCGTAACTGTTCAGCTGCGTGGGATTCAACTCCACCCGCACTGACGGCAGCGAACTTCCGCCCACGCCCACCTGCCCTACGCCCTGCACTTGCGACAATCGCTGCGCCATGATCGTCGAAGCGGCGTCGTACATCGCCGCCGTCGTGTATATCTTTGAAGTCAGCGCAATGATGAGAATCGGCGAGTCGCTCGGATTCACTTTGCGGTAGGTCGGGTTACTGGGCAGGTTCGTGGGCAGATAGCTGCGGGCCGCATTGATTGCCGCCTGCACGTCGCGCGCCGCACCGTCGATATTGCGGTTCAGATCGAACTGCATGGTGATGTTCGTCGATCCTAATCCGCTCGTCGACGTCATCTCCGTAATTCCGGCGATCCGCCCGAATTGGCGCTCGAGCGGCGTCGCCACCGAAGACGCCATAATTTCCGGGCTGGCTCCCGGCAGTCCCGCCCCCACCGAAATCGTCGGGTAATCCACCTGCGGTAATGGCGCCATCGGTAAAAACAGGAACGAGACAATTCCCGATAGCGCGATGGCTACCGTTAGCAGCGTCGTTCCCGCCGGCCGGCGGATGAATGGAGCCGATATGCTCATCGTCTAATCCGCAGGAGACGGCGCGGGATGCGCCTCGCCCACCGTCGAGCGTGAGAACTTGCGGGCGAGCTTGTCGAAGAAAATGTAAATCACGGGCGTCGTGTAGAGCGTCAGCACCTGGCTCACAATAAGTCCGCCCACCACCGAAATGCCGAGAGGCTTCCGCAACTCCGACCCAATGCCGGTGCCCAGTGCCAGCGGCACGCCGCCCAGCATCGCCGCCATCGTCGTCATCAAAATCGGCCGGAAGCGCAGCAAGCAAGCCTGATAGATCGCTTCGGTCGACTCCTTCCCTTCCTTGCGCTCCATTTCCAGAGCGAAGTCGATCATCATGATGCCGTTTTTCTCCACGATGCCGATCAGCAGGATGATGCCGATCAGAGCCACGACGCTCAATTCCTGCCCGCAAATCAGAAGCGCCAGAATCGCCCCGGCGCCCGCCGAAGGCAGCGTCGAAAGAATCGTCAGTGGGTGAATGTAGCTTTCATAGAGAACGCCGAGCACGATGTAGACGGTAACCAACGCCGCAAGAATCAAAAGCGGCTCGTTTTTCAGCGATGCTTCAAACGATGCCGCTGTTCCCTGGAACGCTCCCTGCACGCTCAACGGCATGTGCAAGTCATCCTTCACTTTATCGATCGCGTCCGTTGCATCGCCCAGCGAAGCATTTGGCGCAAGGTTGAACGAAATCGTCACCACCGGGAACTGCCCCTGGCGGTTAATCGAGAGCGGCGAGCTGACTTCTTCGAAGTGCGAGAAGGCGCTAAGCGGCACCGCCGCTCCGTTCGCCGTGCTTACTGGCGCGGGGTTCAGCGTACCCGTCGACGTTCCGCCGGCGATGCCGTTCCCGGCGGTGCCGGATATCGGCACGGTTGGACCCGAGCTTGAGGTCGAGTTGCCGCTCGAAGAGGATGACGATGTCGACGACGTCGTCACGGCCGACCGCACGAATATATCGTTCAGGTCGTTCGGATTGTCCTGGAAGCTAGGCAGCGTCTCCAGGATCACGTGGTATTGGTTAAGCTGCGTATACAGCGTATCCACTTCGCGCTGCCCAAACGCATCGTACAGCGTCTGGTCGATCATGTTCGGCGTTATCCCCATGCGCGAAGCCGTCACGCGGTCGATCATCAGCTTTTCGGCCAGTCCTCCAAGCTGCTGGTCCGTTGCGACATCCCGCAGCTGCGGCAGTTGGTCCAGCTTCGCCACGAATTGTGTCGTCCAATTGTTCAGCTCATCCTGGTTCGGATCCTCCAGTGTGTATTGGTACTGCGTGCGGCTCACGCGATCTTCCACTGTCAGGTCCTGCACCGGCTGCATGTAAAGCGTGATCCCCTCTACCTTTTCCACATTGGGCTGCAGCCGCCGGATTATCTCCGTGGCGCTCATGTGCCGCTGCTCGAGCGGTTTCAGGTTGATCAGAATTCTCCCGCTGTTCATCGTGGTGTTCGTTCCGTCAATCCCGATGAACGAAGAGAGCGACGCGACCGCCGGGTCTTGCAGAATCACTCGGTCCACTTCGCGCTGCTTTTCCGCCATCGCTGTAAAGGAAATCTGGTCCGGCGCCTGCGTGAATCCTTGAATGATTCCCGTATCCTGCACCGGGAAGAAGCCTTTGGGGATAATGATGTAGAGGAATATCGTGAAAACCAGCGTTCCGACCGCCAGAACCAGTGTTTCCGCCTGATGCCGCAGCACGAATTGCAACGTGCGGTCGTAGAACCCGATGATGCGGTTGAACACGTCTTCCGATCTCCGGAAAAACCGGCTTTGCTGCGATTCTGGCGTGTGCCGTAGCAGCCGCGAACACATCATCGGCGTCAGCGTAAGCGATACGATCGCCGAAACGAAAATCGTCACGCTCAGCGTGACCGCAAATTCGCGGAACAGCCTTCCCACGATGTCGCCCATGAAAAGCAGCGGGATCAGCACCGCAATCAGCGAAACCGTCAGCGAAACGATCGTGAAGCCTATTTGCTCTGACCCCTCGAACGCCGCTTCCATCGGCGATTTCCCCGCCTCGATGTACCGGACGATGTTTTCGATCATCACGATCGCATCATCCACAACGAAGCCCGTGGAAATCGTCAGAGCCATTAGTGTCAGGTTGTTTAGGCTGTACCCCGTCAGGTACATCGCCCCAAGCGTGCCGACCAGCGAAATTGGCACCGCCACGCCGGGAATGATGGTCGCGTAGACGTTACGCAAGAAAAGAAAGATTACCGCCATCACCAGCACAAGGCTGAGGATCAGTTCAAACTCCACGTCCTGCACCGAAGCGCGAATCGTGACCGTTCGGTCGGTCAGCGTCGTCACTTGAATCGAAGCCGGCAAGCTCTGCTTCAGGAGCGGCAGCAGGTTTTGAATGCTGTTCACCACCTGAATGATATTTGCACCCGGCTGCCGCTGGATATTCACGATCACCGCCGGGGTGTCGTTCATCCACGCCGCTTCGCGCTCGTTTTCCACTCCATTGATGATCTTCGCCACGTCCGAAAGCATCACGGGCGCGCCGTTGCGGTATGCCACGATCACATGGTCGAAGTCTTGCGGCGTAAGTTGATTTGAGCCGACGCCCAGCTGGTCATTCGCGTCGATCTGATAGTCCTGGCGGGGCCCGTCGAAATTGCCCTTGGCCGCGTCCAGGCTCGTCTGCGTAATCGCCGTCCGCACGTCCTCCAGGTTGATCCCGTTTTCCGAGAGCGCCGTCGGGTTCACCTGGATGCGCACCGCGGGCTTTTGTCCCCCGCTAATGCTCACGAGACCGACGCCGGGCAACTGCGAAATCTTCTGCACAAGCCGCGTATCCGCCAGATCCTCCACTTGCGGCAAGGGCGTCGTATCGGACGTAAGCGCCAGCGTCAAAATCGGCGCGTCTGCGGGATTTGTCTTGCTGTAGATCGGAGGTGTCGGCAGGTTCGTCGGCAGGAAGTTGCCGGCCGCGTTGATCGCAGCTTGCACCTCCTGCTCGGCCACGTCGATATTCAGGCTCAGCGAAAACTGCAGCACGATCACCGAGCTCCCGTCGGAACTGATCGACGTCATCTGGTTCAGCCCGGGAACTTCGCCGAATTGCCGTTCGAGAGGCGCGGTAATCGCCGTCGCCACCACGTCTGGGCTCGCACCGGGATAAAACGTCACAATCTGAATCGTCGGGTAATCTACTTCAGGCAGCGCCGAAACCGGCAGTTGAAAGTACGCGACGATGCCGGTCAGCAAAATTGCCGCCATCAGCAGTGACGTCGCTATCGGCCGCTCAATAAAGGGTCGAGACGGGCTCACGGCGCATCGTCCCCCGAAGCGCCGCTGTTATCAGCTGTGGCTCCGCCGCGATTGCCCCGCCCGGAGCCTGGCACCGTCACTTTGATTCCATCCTGCAGTTGATTGAAACCCGCTGTAGCAACCACGGTTCCCGGCGCGATCCCCTGAACCGCAGTAATGTTGTTGTCCGTTACTCCCGCCGTCACGTTCTGCACCTTCGCGGTTTGATTCTGAATCACATAAACGAACGCGCCCTGCGCGTTGCGCTGAATCGCTGGCGTCGGCACCACCGTATCGTTGCGCTGCGTCGAAAGCAGCAGCCTCGCGTTCACGAACTCGTTCGGGAAAAGTGTGCCGCTTGAGTTGTTGAACGAGGCGCGCAGCTTCACCGTGTCCGTCGTTGTATCAACCTCGTTGTCGATCGTGAGCAAGCTCCCATCCGCGATCTTCGTCTCCTGATTGCGGTCGAGCGCCGTCACGCTCATCGTGTGCCCCGCCCGAAGCTGCTGTTCGATTTGCGGCAGATAACCCTGGTCCACGCTGAAAATCACCGTGATCGGCTGTAGTTGCGTCACCACCACCAGTGGAGTCGTGCTGTTCGCTTGAACGATGTTCCCCAGATCGACCAGCCGCAAACCCACCCGCCCGTCGATCGGCGAAGTTATATGGCAATAGGTCAGGTTCACTCGGGCGCTATCGAGCTGCCCCTGATCGTTCTGAACGGTCCCTTCATCCTGATGCACCAGCTGCGTCTGATCGTCCAGTTGCTGCTTCGCGATCGCGTTCCGGCTATACGCGGACTGATACCTATCCAGGTCAATGCGCGCTTCCGCCAGCAGCGCTTCGTCCCTCGCAAGCTGTCCTTCCATTTGCGTAACGGCAGCTTCATAAGGCCTCGGGTCGATGTCGAGCAGCGGATCGCCCTTATGCACCATCTGCCCTTCGCGGTAATAAATATTCGTAATCGCGCCTTGCACTCGGCTCGTAATCGTGTCCGTGTAAATCGGAGTCACGGTCCCCAGCGCCTCCACGTAAACATTCATATTGCTCGTCTGCGCCGTCCCCGTCGTAATGGGCACCGACCGCGGCCGCTGATTCCGTCGGGCCGCGTCCGCCACCTCCATCGCCTGATACTGCCGGTACATGAAATACCCAGCGGCAAGAATCACGACCAAAATGATCAGCCAGACCCACGTTTTGCTCTTCTTCCCGTCTGTGGGCGTTGGCGTGTAATGCGGGCGTCCTGCGGGACTAGTGTGGCGCGGCGTTTCGACCGCTACGGATGATGTCTCGTTAGGGGAGGGCGGCATCTTCTCAGGCATTGGCTTGCGTCTAGCTCCATTTCGGCTTGGGAATCAAAGTGCTTTTGCGCCGGCTGCAAGGCCGGCTTGGAAACCGGTTCACGTCAGGATTTCTTCGCGCTTGGGCGGGACCTCTTTATGCTATAAAGCGTCTCCTGTTCATCTCGACGCAGACACACTCGTCCGTTTGGTCATCGGACCGTACGTTTTCAGACGCGGCGCGGCGCATATCGTTAGTCAACTTTGTCAGCCTGTGATCCAGGCTGTGTGCCTCCGGGCCGGTTTAGGCCTCGCTGAGCCGAAACCCGCCCCACCGGGGAGTCTTTACCTATCGGGCCATCAGGGCCCTGAATATCAGGACGTGTGGCGTGCCAGGAAGGTTTCCGGCTTCAACAGCTCTTAGCGAAGTTTGATCATACCTGCTCGAAACGTTTAACGAAAGCCACTTCCGCTGCAAGCTCCGGTTCCCCGGTCCCGTCCCGCGTATTTGTAATGTTTGCTGCGCGTTGACACGGCGCGCCGGCCCCGTATAATACTGCCTCCGGCCTTCCGGTTCGCGCTTTGTGCGGATCCCTCGTTCAGACTCCGAGAGGCGGACGCTCTTGTGAACGCTGCTACCACGCCCTACGAAGTGGCCTTCCTCTATTTGCAGAGCCACGCCCTCAGCGCCTATTGGCATCGGCTTTGGAATCCCACTTTCCGCGGCCTTTATCACGCCAACGCATTTGACCTCAGCATCATGCTCCCGTATTTCTTCGTGATGACCGTTCTGGCGTGCTACGGCATCCACAGGTACGCCCTCGTCTACAAATATTTCAAATACCGCAAGAATGCCGCCGGCCCTCCGCCGGATGTAAAAGAATGGCCGCGCGTCACTGTCCAGCTCCCCATTTTTAACGAGCGTTATGTTATCGATCGCTTGGTCGAATCCGTCGCCGCCTTCGACTACCCGCGCGAACTACTCGACATCCAGGTCCTCGACGATTCCACCGACGAGACCAAAGTCGTCGCGCGCGATTGCGTCGAACGTTACCAGCAACTCGGCGTGCCTATCGCCTATATCCACCGCGACAATCGCGAAGGCTTCAAAGCGGGCGCGCTCCAGGAAGGCCTCAAATCCGCCAAAGGCGAGTTCGTCGCCATCTTCGACGCCGACTTTATTCCCCCTCCCGACTTCCTGCGCCGGACGATTCCCTACTTCATCGATCCCAAGCTCGCCATGGTCCAGACGCGCTGGAGTTACGTCAACCGTAATTACTCCGCGCTCACCGAGTGCGAGGCCATCCTCCTCGACGGCCATTTCGCCATCGAACACTCCTCGCGTTTCCGCAGCAAGCTATTCTTCAATTTCAACGGCACCGCTGGCGTCTGGCGCCGCGCTGCCATCGAAGAAGCTGGCGGCTGGCAGCACGATACGCTTACCGAAGACACCGATCTTTCTTATCGCGCCCAGATGTGCGGCTGGCATTTCTGCTACCTGCCCGAAATCGAGTGCCCCTCCGAGCTTCCCGTCGAAATGAACGCCTTCAAATCGCAACAGGCGCGCTGGGCCAAGGGCCTCATGCAGACGGCCAAAAAGATTCTCCCGCGCGTGTTGCGCTCCGATCAGCCCGCCGAGGTGAAAGCGGAAGCCATATTCCACCTCACTGCAAACATCAGCTATCCGCTGATGGTGTTCATGTCCCTCATCCTGCTCCCCGCCATGATCGTTCGCTTCTACCAGGGATGGTTCCAGGTCCTGCTGATCGATCTCCCGCTCTTCCTCGCTTCCACCTGCTCGATTTCGTCCTTCTATCTCGCCGCTCAGCGCGCCCTTTACCCCAAGACGTGGAAGCGCACATTCCTCTATCTCCCCTTCGTCATGGCGCTCGGCATCGGCCTTTCCGTTCGTAACGCCGTCGCCGTGCTCGAAGCGCTCTTCGGCGTCAAATCCGAATTCGTCCGCACTCCCAAATATCGCGTCGAGGCAAAAGCGAAAACCCGCGAATCGTGGGTCAAAAAGCGCACATACCGCAAGCGCAGCGGCCTCTATCCCTACATCGAGATCATCCTCGGCCTCTACTTCGCCGCCGCCACGCTCTACGCCGCGCAGATGGAAAACTACGCCACGATTCCCTTCCTGCTGCTTTTCGTCTGGGGCTATCTCTATACCGGCGTTATGTCTCTCGGTCAGGTCTATTTCGAACGCCTCCGCTTCGGCGCCGGCCCATCCCCCGAAATCGCCGCCGACGCCCGCCCCGCCTCCACTGGCGCCCCCGGCTTCTGATCAACCGCGCTTTCCCCCTAGAGAACTTTCGCCCCATGTGAGAGCTGGACATGTATGCACATGCGTGCATGTAATTTTCTTGTGAGCCGTGTCACATCGCCATTTTCATTCGATAAACATCTCGCTCCTCGCCTTCGGCCATGCTATCCTTCCGCATCCCCGGGGCCGTGCGAGGGTCGCGGCGCCTGAACCTGGGATTGCGCTCAATCAAAGGTGCCTATGTACGCCCGCTTGTGGCGCTTCACCATTGCTCCAGGCAAGCTGGACGAATTTGTAGCCTCCGTCCGCTCGCTTCTGCCCGAAGCAAAAAAGGAACGCGGCTTTCGCGGCTTCATCCTTCTTCGCGGCCTTCTCGACGAACCCAAAACCCAGTGCACCATGCTTGGCCTCTGGCAGTCGCGCGATCATCTGCGCGCCAGCGACGAGGGCCTCTTTCTTCCCCGCGCTCTCGCTCATCTCATCACTTGCTGCGAGGGCTACCCTGTCATTCAGGAGCAGGACGTGCTTCTCAGCGAAATCTTCACGCCCCGAAGGTCCGCCGATTTTCTGCTGATATGAACCTCTCCCGATCGTTTCCGGTCGTGACGGCTTACGGCCGCGTCAGCCTTCAGCCGCTTCCTTGATCGGCCGATTCTCTTCCCCCAACCGCCCCGCCGAAACGTTCTTCCTCTGCTGAATCCATTCCGTCGCCGCTTGCCGCTCTTCGTCCAAACGGTTCATCGCAAACGCGGCGATCACACGCTCGCCCTTGAGCCACCACACGCTGAAGCTCGGCGTACTCATATTCCCACGGACCACCGTTTGCGTCGCTCCCTCCGAATCGCCCCAAAACTCGTACGACAAATCGAAAATATCGGAGAAAAAGTACGGCACGTGAACCAATGGCTGGCGATCGCCCGTCACCACGCGCGCCCAATGCTGCCCTTGTGATACGGCGTTGTCCCAATGCTCCACGCGCCGCCGCTTTTCGAAAATCGTGTCCGGATAATTCGCCACGTCGCCCGCCGCATAAACTCCCGGCGCCGCCGTCTCCAGATATTCATTCACTTCCACTCCGTCCCGCCCCAGGATTCCGCTCTCCGCAAAAAGCTCCGTCACCGGCGACACCCCGACTCCCGCCACCGCCATATCGCACGAGATCGTCCGCCCGCCGTCCAGCGTCGCCGCGTTCACCGCCCCTTTCCCTTCGAATCCCGCCACGCTGCTCTTCGCCAGAATCTCCACGCCGCGGTCCTTGTAATACTTTTCGAAAAACGCGGAAATCTCCGGCGTGAACACCCGTTTCCACGCGCGCTCTTCCGGAAAGACCATCGTCGTGTGAATCTTCTTCTGCGCCAGCACCGCCGCCACTTCCATCCCGATGAACCCGTTGCCGATCGCCACCGCTCGTTTCGCCTTTTCCGCCGCCGACCGGATTTTTCGCGAATCGTCCATCGACCGTAAATAGAAGACGTTCGCCAGATCCTTGCCCGCCACGTTGAGCAACCTCGGGCGCGCTCCCGTCGCGATCAGCAGATTGTCGAATTTGAATTCCTGTTTCGAGGCCGTCCGCAGCGTTTTCTGCGCCAGATCCACACTTTCCACCGGCGTACTCAGCATCACGGCAATTCCGTGCTCGCCGTACCAATCGCTGCTGTTGATCAGGATTCCCGTCTCGGTGTCCTTGCCCGCAAGAAATCCTTTCGAGAGCGGCGGCCGCTCGTACGGCAGCGCGTCATCGGCCGAAATAATCGTAAGCTCGCCCGGCTTCAATCCTCGCTCGGCCAGCTCCTTCGCCGCATAGCCCGCCGCCATCCCCCCGCCCAAAATCACGTACTTGCTCTTCGCCATAGCCCTCGCTCCGTTCGCCGCCGCGCTCGCAATCGGCCAGCCGGCGAAGCAAGCTGATTCTACGCCTGGCTGTCGGCCCTCGCCCTAGGTGGGATCTCGTTGCTCGCGCAATTCAAATCGGCAGGTAGAAAATCTCGTTAAGCATTCCGGAGGCCTCAAGCAGTTCTCCAAATACTCGCGTCCTAGCACGCGCACTGCCCCCCTTGTCGCGCGTCCAGAAACTCTCATTCTTCTCATCAACCCTATTTCCCATAACCTGCGTGGCAAGAACCTCTTATAATCCGCCATGCACGCCTGTCAAGTTGCGGTGTCTGATAAAATGTTTCTCACAAGAAATGACTATGAATTTGAAACGCAGCCCGAAGCGAGCGCCTCTCAAACAGCGGTGCCAACCTGGGCCTTTTCTAACCGAGAAAGGGCGATTAGAAATTATCCTAAAGGTCCTGTCTGCAATACTTAGCTCAATCCTAATCGAGAAAAAACCCCGTTTTTTCAATCGGCGCGCTCAGCATCTCGCCCCCGCGCTCGCCGCCGTCCTTTTCCTCGCTCCAGTCGCCGCCGCTCGCTTCCGTCAACCCAACGCCGAATACCAGGCCCGCCGCGCCAAAATCCGCGCCGCCCTTGACGACCCGCTCGTCCTCTACGGATATACCGGCCACGAAGACGCATCCGCCGTCGCCCTCTTCTTCCAGGAGCCGTACTTCTATTACTTGACCGGCCACGACGAACCTGGTGCCGCAGTAGTAATCATTCCCGATGCGCCCGCAAAACAATTTCAGGGCCCGCACGAAATCCTTTACCTCCCTCCCCGCGATCTCGACGAAGAACAATGGGAAGGCCCCAAGCTCGGTCCCGACGATCCCGGAATCACCCAAACCACGGGCTTCGAAGCCGTTCGCTCCACCAAACAGTTCGCTGGCGACCTGCAAAAACTGGCGAAAACCTTCTCCGCTTTCTACACGGTTATGCCGCCCTCGCCCGAAGACGGCTACCCCCACTTCACCAAGTCCGTCGAAGCCCTTCGCGAAATCGTCCCGCACGAAAATCTCAAAGACGCCACGAACGCTCTCGACGCATTGCGCTTGATCAAATCCCCGGGCGAACTCGCCCTGATGCAAAAGGCCATCGATCTCTCCGTCGACGCCCATTTCGCCGCCATGAAGGCGATCCGCCCCGGCCTATTCGAATATCAAATCGCCGCGCTTATGGAGGAAGTCCACGAATGGGGCGGTTGCGAACGCGAGGCCTACGCGCCCATCGTCGGCGCCGGATTCGATTCCACCGTCCTGCATTACAGCCCCCTCGACCACGAAATTAAGGACGGCGACCTCGTTTTGATGGACGTCGGTGGCGAATATGGCGGCTATGCCGCCGATATCACGCGCACCGTCCCGGCAAACGGCAAATTCACCGCGCGCCAGCTCGAGATTTACAATATCGTCCTCGGCGCGCAGCAGGCCGTCATCGATGCGATCAAGCCCGGCGTCACCATGTACGGAGGCCCGCACAACCTCCAGCAAATCGCCGAGGATTACATCAATCATTCCGCCGGACGCGATAAGGAAGGCCACACTCTTGGCCGCTATTTCATCCACGGCATCAGTCATTACATCGGTCTCGACGTCCACGATCCCGGCGACCGTACCCTGCCTTTGCAGCCCGGAATGGTGATCAGCGCCGAACCCGGAATCTACATCCCCGAAGAAAATATAGGCGTTCGCATCGAAGACGACGTTCTCGTCACGCCCGACGGTCACAGAGTTCTCACCGCCCGCCTGCCCCGCTCCGCCGCCGAAATCGAGTCCATCATGTCAAAAAGAGACACCTCGTCCGGCACCGACGCAATGCCCGCCGCTCGCGAAGGATCCGAGCCGTGACTTTGCAACGGGGAAGCTTCAGGCATGCCGGTCTTACATTCTCTTTCCTTGATTCAAATAACGGCGATTCAAATAACGACGCTCCGCCACTCATCGCTCTTCACGCTCATTGGATGGAGGCGCAAACGTTCGCTCCTCTTGCCGGTTTGCTCGCGCCCGATTGGCGGCTTGTCGCTCTCGACCAGCGTGGCCACGGATATTCCAGCCACGCTCGCTCTTACACACGCGATGATTACCTCGGCGACCTGGTGGCGCTATTCAGCGCGCTTCGAATCGATCGCGCGGTTCTTTTGGGCAACTCTCTTGGTGGGGTCAATGCCTATCAGTTTGCCGCGCGCCATTCCCAAAATGTCCACGCGATGATCATCGAAGACATTGGAGCTGTCCTTGCCAACGATACGAGCTTTGCCCTGGCATGGTCCGGAGTTTTCCCCGCTCTCGAGGACCTTGAACGCGCCGTCGGCCCGCGCTTTCTTCCTTACTTACGCGATTCGATTCGCCACGTTGATGAAGGCTGGCGGCTGGCGTTCGATCCTCAGGACATGGTGGAGTCGCAAACTTGCATAAATGGCGACCACTGGAGTGATTGGCTCGCCTCCAGCTGCGCCGCACTCCTGGTTCGAGGGAAAGACAGTCGCGTAACCAGGCCCGACCACCTCGCCGAAATGGCATCTCGGCGGCCCAATACCCAGCTCCTCACTCTAGAGGGCGGCCATGTGGTTCACGCCGATCATCCGCAACTCTTCGTCGCGGCCGTTCGTGAATTTCTTCGAAGCATCCAAGTTCCTACTTGAGCCTTCCCACATTCCCTTTTCTTCCGTGCCCGCTGGACATCAGCCGCGTTTACATTGTCGCCGCGCAAGACAAAGCGCCTCAAAATGTCGCCGAGCGTTCAGGGTGTCTGCTTCCTCGAAGCCGTCCCTGCCTCAATCTCCTGATCGCCCAGTGCACCTCTCCATGATCGCATCCACTTCGGCGCGCCTCGGCATCGACGGCGCCGTCCCAGCCCGCGTCACGGAAATCCCGGCCGCTGCGCACGCGAAACGCGTCGCCGCCACAATATCCTTGCCCTCCGCCAGCGCCACGGCAAACCCGCCGCTGAACGCATCGCCCGCGCCCGTCGTCTCCACTACGGGCCCGGCATCCACCGCCGGCACGTGCTCGGTGAGATCAGCATTCTTCACCAACGCTCCTCGCTCGCCGAGCGTGAGCGCCACGTTCCGCACACCTCGCTCGAGCAGCGCCGATGCCGCGCGATCGGCCTCCGCAATATTCGTCACCGGCAGTCCCGTCAGCGTCGCCGCTTCCGACTCATTCGGCGTCAGGTAGTCGCACAGCCCATAGACGCTCTCCGGCAACGCAACCGCCGGCGCGGGATTGAGGATCGTGGGCACGCCAAGCTCGTGCGCCGCTTTCAGCCCGTGCTCGACCGAAGGAATCCGAAGCTCAAGTTGTGTCAGAAACGTGGCGGAACTCGCGATCCGCGCCCGCGCGCGATCGATTTCCGCTGGCGTCACCTCGTAGCAAGCTCCGGGCACGACGATAATCGCGTTTTCCCCACGCGCTTCGTCGATGATGATCGCCGCGCCGCCCGTCGCATACTGCTCGGTTTCAAACACGTATTCGGCGTCGATCCCCTCGCGTTCGTAGGTCCGTCGCGCCAGATCGCCAAACGCATCGCGGCCCAATTTGCTGATGAAGCTCACATTCAGCCCGAGCCGCCTCGCTGCAACAGCCTGGTTCGACCCCTTCCCGCCTGGCCCCAGTGCAAATCCCGATCCCAACACAGTCTCGCCCCACGCCGGAATCCTCTTCGTCCGAAAAGCAAGATCCGCCACGAAGCTTCCCAGCACCGTAATCCATTTCTCAGCCATGCCGCCAGACATCTTCCCGGCCATGTCACCACCCATATCGACGCCGCGAGTGTAACTAATCCCTCTTCGCCGAAGCACCGGTTTTCTCGTCCGTCTGGGAAACTCTCTGAAGTCCCCCACTGTCTCCGATTTGACACACATTTATACGTTGACAGGAGACGTCAACCTGTGGTAAACTTACTGCTCAATTCAAAGTCATGCCAACCGTGGCCGCAGGTGCTGATCGCCGAACAAGCGGCATTCCGCCTGCCTACGGGCCGTCTCCCAAGGCCCTCAAAAAGCGCCAACTTCTAATCGATATCGCTGCGATTAGAAAACGCCGCAACTCCTGTATTTGCAATAGATCCAAATTTCTAATCGATAGTAAAACAGCTCTTTCGAGGCGGAAAAAGCGCATGAAAGGCGAAGGCGTTATTCATTTTTTCTAATCGCAAATGAATAAAATTAAAAATCGGCCTAAGTCGCTGAAAATAAAGAACGGAAAAATTTCTAATCGCGGTCAGGAAGGGGGGTAAACGAGCACCGCGATTAAAAATGCATAAACGATTTCGCAGCTGCGCCGCTAGTGTTATGTAACTGAAATAAGTGAAAGAAATAGCGCGGGCTGTGCGTATTGCTCTATAAGGAGGGAGCATGCGCACGGGACGACCGAAGGCGACGCTGAAATTGACTGCAGATGAGGAACG
>Ga0335074_10006842_pt1 | contig 15824 bp, 11 predicted proteins | sample Lox_Sample_23_FD_206715 | JGI IMG/M metagenome (GOLD analysis project Ga0335074, IMG submission 206715) | Soil microbial communities from Loxahatchee National Wildlife Refuge, Florida, United States - Lox_Sample_2.3 | ecosystem: Environmental > Terrestrial > Soil > Wetlands | place: USA... | reverse complement strand
GTCCGCAACCGACGGCACCGATGGTCCCGCTTCGGCCGGGTGAATCAGCAGCAGCGGACGCCCAGCCACATCGGCCACATATAGGTGCGGCCGGATAAAGCTGCTGGGCACCACCACCAGGCCACGGCCGGACACGTCATGGCGGGCATTCTGGACCTTAGCGATGCTCACCGAGCCGCGGCCGGTCACCGTCACCGAAGGATCGATCGTGGCCAGCGCCGCCGATGCGCCCTGCGCCGACACCGTGTCAGCGAAGACACGGGCCCGCGCTGCCAGCCCTGGCCCGATCGTTGCCCACTCGGCACTGAACCACTCCTGCCAGCTCCGTTCCAGGAACGCCACGAAGTCAGCGGCGGCCTCCTCCGGGCGCAGCACGAGCGCTTCCACCACCGCTGCCACCGCCGGTTCCCGCGAGCGCGACCAGTGCAAGGCGGCCCGCGCACCCCCCGACCGCGACACCGGCCGCAGCAACTGGCCAGCCAGCCGGGAAGCTCGCATCGCGCGCAACCGCCCGAGCGATCCGTCGAAAGCGCCGGCAGGCGGATCCGCCGTCACGAACGGCGCTGCCCTGATAGCCTGGGCCGTCCACCACCACGCCCGCGTCCACGCCACCAGACGCTGGCTCATCCCCGCGCCGACACCCGCCGCCCATCCGGTAGCACCATGATGACCCGGATCGCGCAGCACATGCAGCGCCGAGCCGAACTCAACCAGAGCCGATACCACCGCCTCCGGCCGGCCCGGACCCCCCTCGTCCAGGCCAGTGATCACAGTCGGCATAACAGGCAGTCTGCCCTGGTGACCACAGCCGATCGCCATCAGCCCGCCGTCTGCCGCCGCACGGCCAGATCACGAACCGGGACTGTAGTACCGGCCCGGTAACCTCACTGAGGTCCTGACCGGCCACTACCGCCGGGCCTATCCCGAAGCACTAGACCTCGCATCCCGGTAGCCGGTCGCGAAGATCCGCGCACTAATCCCGCAGTTACCGACGCCGACGTCGGTCGGCCCTCAGACGACTTTGCCGCAGGGGGGCTTGGGTATCGATGACGCAGCGTGGCCGAACCCTGGGAACGGCCAGCGCATGTAACCGCCGTTATCTCAAGCTCGATTTTCGATGTCTTCGCTGTATACGCAGCAGGCCATTGGCTTCGGCGAGGACACATTATCTACAGCGGTGTCTCCGCCGCACTGGAAGTGATGTCGCCCACGTGACCTGCGACTATCCTCTTCTCGCTGCCGCCCTTGACGTCTCGCGTCTCACACGTGCCGTTTCGGCGGCGACATGTCACCGCCGCAGACCCCCTGGTCACTGGCACTTTTCGCGGGGGACTTCAGATAACCGCCGATATGCATGCCGATTATGGTTCTTGGCTCGGTAACCAGGGCAGCACCCGAACGGGATATCTGTGTGGGGGTATCAGGGCGTTGCCCGTCGTCGGCTCAGTCGCCGTCCGGCTCGGTCAGCGTCTGGCCATTCGCGACGCCATTTACGGTTTTCCAGAACATCGGGCAGGCGAGGATGTCGTCTTGCGGGCAGCGCAAAGAGTGCTCGATCGCGTGCCGGGCCGCTTCGGCCTTTGCGATCTGGGCGTCGAGTTGGTCGAGCTTGCTCCTCGCGCGTTGTCTCCAGGCCTGTGGGGAGCGGGTGCGAGGGGCGAGGAGGCGTTTGATCTCGGCCAGCGGGAACCCGGCCTCGCGAAGGAGGCGGGACCACAGCGACGGCGGCGACGGCCTCGGGGCCGTAGCGGCGCTGCCCGGCGGCCCGCCGCCTGGGCCTTACGAGGCCGAGCTGGTCGTAGTAGCGCAGCGCAGAGGTCGCGATCCCGGTGCGGGCGGCGACCTCGCCGATCGTGAGCAGTCCCTCCGGCATTGACTTCAAGCGTACTTTAAGTGGTTGCCTGGCCGCCGTGAACATACGCCAGAGGATTCTGCCAGCGGTGATATCGCAGTTCCACCGTCCCCGGGGACCAGCCGGGTGGCTGGCCGGATGGGAGATGGCGCTCCGTCCCTCGAACCGCCAGCGCAACCGCTGGGCGGTCGCGCTGCTGGACGTCGGGCCCACCGACCGCGTTCTGGAGATCGGCTTCGGCCCCGGGATCGCCATCCGCGAGGCAGCACGCCGTGCCACCCGGGGCCGGGTGGTCGGCATCGACCACTCGCCCGAGATGGTGAGACAGGCGAGCAGGCGCAACGCGGCCGCCATGCGGGAGGGGCGCGTCGAGTTGCATCAGGCGGCCGTCAACGGCCTTCCCTCCTTCGAGCCGGCCTTCGACAAGGTCCTGGCCGTCAACTCGCTTGGGTTCTGGCCCCGCCCCGTAGACCACCTGATCGAGATCCGCTCACTCATCCGCCGCGGCGGCATCATCGCCATCGTCTCCCAACCCCGCTGCCCCGGTGCGACCAGCGAGCACACCGACCGGGCAGAACGCGAGATCCGCCACCAGCTCCAGGACGCAGGATTCGGTGACATCAGGCCCAAACGGCTCGATCTCAACCCGCCTGTCACCTGTGTGCTCGCCACCGAGCCGGCCGATCCGGGCGAAATCCGCAGCCAGCGGCGCCCCGCTCACGCCCGGGTCGCGCCGGTCGCGCCCGGCGGCCTGACCAGGCAGGCCCAGCAGACCTGGGAGACAGTCGCTCCCGCATGGGAACGGCACCGTGACCGTATCTTCGACGCGACCATGACGATCTCTGACCGCCTGGTGGAACTGGTCGATCCCAGGCCGGGGAACACGATCCTCGAACTCACCGCCGGAACGGGCGAAACGGGCTATCTCGCCGCCGGCCAGCTCGGCGCTGACGGTCTGCTCATCTCCACCGACTTCTCCGACGCCATGGTGCAAGCCGCTGAGCGCCGCGCAGCGGAGCGCGGGCTTGACAACGTCGAGTGCCGGGTCATGGACGCGCAGGCGATCGACCTGCCCGGAGAGAGCGTGCACGGTGTACTGTCGCGCTTCGGGCTCATGCTCATTGCCGATCCCCTCCAGGCACTCGAAGAATCCCGCAGAGTCCTGCGCCCTGGAGGACGACTCGCCTACGCAGTGTGGGGAACAATCGACCGCAACCCATGGATCACGCTCATCGGGGCCGCCCTGCTCCAGATGGGCCACACGCCCGGCGGCGACCCCTTTGGCCCGGGCGGGCTGTTCTGCCTATCCGAGCCAGAACACAACGTGCATCTCGCCACCGCGGCGGGCTTCGCCGATCCCAAGGTCGAACAGATCAGCGGCACCATGCAAGCAGACAGCCTCGCCGACTACTGGAGCTTCCAAACTTCCATCTCCGGCCCGGTCGCGACGCTTCTCGCCACCCTCTCAGCCGATGAGCAAGACGCCGTCCAAGCCGCGTTCCACGCAGCGGCAAAGCCCTACCGTGCAGGTGACGGCTACCAGCTGCCCTACTGCGCAGTCATCCTCCACGCGAATCGCTGAACAAAGCGGAAAGGCAGTCACCAACAGGGCTCGTGAGCCTGGCGGCAAGAAAGCGCCACCTCGTCAAGTACAAAACCTCCACCAAGAGGCCGGTGACTGACCGCGGCGGGGGACCGGCCCGACCGATCACCCGGCTCCCCCACGACAGCAGGATGAGCAGGCCGGAGTCGGCTACGCAAGTCATAGAAAACCACAATAGGGAATTCTGAGCGCCATCGACCTCGCGGCTTATCAACAATCGTCGCGCAAATATTCGGCGTTCTGCGGGCGGTGATCTGGAGCGTCGGGTTGCCAGTCAACGGCCATTGGGAAATCCGGTTGAGTGGTCTTGCTTTCTCCGGGCTGGCGGCCACCAGTTTTCCAGGCTGGTGGCCGCTTGTTCTCCGGGCGGGCGGGGTTAGGTCGCCAGCGGGATCACCCCTTTGCCTGTGAGGGCCTCGGCGAGCCGGTGCGAGTCGCCCTTGGTCAGCACGAGGTGGGCGTGGTGGAGCAGACGGTCGACGGTGGCGGTGGCCAGGGTCTTGGGCATGATCGTGTCGAACCCAACCGGGGCTGTCACATGTTCCTGATGGCATATCTGTTCTTTGAACTGCGGCTATGCGGCTCCGGCGTGGCTGGTTGATCATCGAGGCTGGCAGGCTGTTTGCTAGGTGTCACCTTACGTATTCAGGTGCGAGGAAGGTGTGCCGGTGCGCAGGTCAAACGGCATGCGGGGCTGGGGATGTGCTCAGCCTGCTTTCAGCGCCGCCCGGACCGGGCCCTCACCGCCGGCGCGGGCCTGGCGGCCCGGCTGGCCTGCCCGCCGGACTGGCTGGACGGGGTTCACCGCCCACCTGGCCGCGGCCTACTCGCCAGCACGGGCCTGCCAGCTGATCACCGCCCTGGGCCGGCTGCTCGACGAGGATGGCCACCCGGCTCATCCGCAGGCGCTGATCGAACGCGCCCGCTGGCCCGGCAGGTCGATGGGGCCGCTGGCCCGCGGCCTGGAGACCTTCTTCACCGGGCACGGCCTCGCCATCCCCACCGACCAAGTTGGCCGCCGGGCGCCGGCAGCGCCGCATCAGCGCCGTTCCCGGGCCGCTGCGCCCGGCCGTGGACGGGTTCGCCGGCTCGATGCTCGCCGCCCGCGAGCGCGCCCGCCGGGCCGGCACCAGGCCCAGAACCGACCACACCATCGAGACGGCCCTGGCAACCATACGCGACCTGGCGCTGTTCCTCGCCGCCGAGCGCGGCAAGCAGGGCTGGGCACTGGCCGACGCGCACGACATCGAGGCCTTCCTCGCCGCCCTGCCTGGCGCGCGAAAGCGGGCGGCTGACCGTGCTGCGGCAGTTCTTCCGCTTCGCCCGCAGCAGCAAGGCCGTCCTCGCTGACCCCACCCGGGACCTGGCCGCCCGCGAGTCCCGGGGGTTCACTGGCCAGACGCTTCCCCTGGACAGGCAGCGTGAGCTGTTCCGCCGCTGGGCGACAGGCAGCGAAGCCCACCCGCACGAGGCACTGCTGGGCATCCTCGCCCTGCTGCACGGCGCTTCCAGTCATGAGGTCCGGCACCTGCGCGCCGATGACATCGACGAGACGGCGCGAACGGCCCGGCTCGGCAGCCGCCCCCGCCCGGTGCCGCTCGACCCGGCGAGCTGGCGGGTCCTGCAGCGCTGCCTCGCCCACCGCCAAGCCCAGCACACCGGTAACCCGCACGTGATGGTCACCAAGGGCACCAAGGCCGGACGGTCGCCGGCCTCGACCGCTTATATGAGCCATCTGCTCGACCGCTGCGGCATCCCGCCCCGGTCAGTACGCTGCACCCGCCTGGCTGACCTGGTCAACACGACCGGCCCCAAGCTCGCCGCCGCCGCGTTCGGCATGAGGCCGGAGGGCGTCATGTTCTACCTCGCCGACCACGTCGACGAGCCACGGCTCGCCGCAGCCCGGCCCGCCCGGGCCGGGACAGATGACGCATAACATTCCCCTGTGGACGGACACGACCCAGACGGCGCCGCGCAGCAGGTGATCATCGGAAGCTACGAAAACTCGGCAACGCGGGTCTGCCTCCACGACTGCCGGTTCATCGGCGAGTACGAGACCACGTTCGTCGTGGACCTCCATTCCGACGGGCTCGACGCTCGCATCGGCGAGGTCAGCGTGACCCCGTGGGACTGCGGAGGCCTGACCGGCTTCATGGACGGCCTGGCGGCCGACTTCCGCGGATGGTCCGGCACCCGGTCCTGGGCCGTCAACCACCTCAAGCTCACCGCCACCTTCCACTCCGGCGGCCACGTCGAGCTCTGCTGGACGATCCGGCCCTGGATCACCCGCGCCGACTGGGAGGCATCCCTCACCACATGGATCGAGGGCGGTCAGCAGATGACCGACCTCGCCGCCGCTATCAAGGCCTTGCTCACCCAGGCGCAACCCGTGCAGTTACAGCGCCACTTGCATACGTTCACGCGAACCTGTGCGCTTTTGAGGGGTGGATGTTGCTGGTCACCGCGACGGAACCGCCAGCGCCAGTACGCGCTTGTCTTTAATCCGCCGCACCCGTTCCATCAGAGCCGCATGCCCGATTTCATCGAAGCATGCGTGGATGTCGGCCTCCAGGACCCACGTGAAACCCCGTGAGGTCATGTGGTGGATTTCCGCTATCGCATCCTGCGCCCGCCGGTTCGGGCGGAACCCATACGAGCACGGCTGGAAGTCCGCCTCGAAGATAGGTTCCAGCACTGCCTTCAAGCTGGCCTGGACCACGCGGTCCGCGACAGTCGGGGATACCGAGCTTGCGGAACTTCCCGCTTTTCTTCGGTATCAGCACCTGCCGCACCACGACCGGCCGGAACTCACCCGACTTCAGCGAATCCCGGATCTGCCCCAGGAACTCGGCACCCCCAGCCCAAGTCTCGATAGCGGCCACCGTGACCCTATCGGCACCCGGCGTCCGTGCCCCAGTGTTACTGGCAACGCGCTCCCACGCATGCACCAGAAATGCCGGGTCATATACGAGGTTGAACAGATCAGCGAACCGGCTGGAAGAATCCTCTCCCGCCCAGCGGTGCAACTTGGACTGCATCTCCCGTACTGTGAAATACGCCGTATCTGGATGCGGCCATCCCACGGCGCCGGGATTCCCCGGCGCATCTTCGGGCATTACAGCTCCTCCTTAACGGACACGCTGCCGCCCTTCCCCATGCGCCGAGCTCTCCCCGGCTCGGAGTACTACGACGGCTCCGCCCCGCCCGCGCCCTTCGGCCGGCGCCGCGGCTATCCACCCGTGCCCGCCAGGACGGCGGCCAGCGCATGGAACGGCACGCGGGCGGTTCCTACGTTCACTGCTGCACGATCAACCGGCGATTTACCCCTGCGGCATCACCACGGCTACGCCGCAGACCTTCACCGTGGTCTCGCTGGCCCGGGCGGGTGAAACCCTGCCAGGAGTTCCCCGCCCCCTGAAGGAGCGGGTACGCACCGCCAACCAGAGGTCTCCCACCTCCCTCGAACAAAACAGCGCTTCGTGGCGCACCACACCTGAGGTTGCAAGCTCCTGCTGCCCTATTGGGGCAAGTTACTGAGGGTGATCCGGTCTCTGAGCCGACGCGCGACCCGATCGAATCGGCGTCGAAGGGTCGATCAGGGGCTGGATTGTTTGCGACGTCCATATCAGCCATTTAGGCGTGGTCGCCGGGCCGTCAATGGCCGGGGCGGAAAGGAACTGCAGGACAGAGCTGGTGGTGAAGTCAGGCCGTTGTGAGCGCGGATAGTGCGCGGTTCCAGGGCGGTACGGCAACGTGCGCGCGGGAAACTGCTGCGCAGCTGCATGGGATCGCCGGGCTCCAAGCGGGCGGCCTCAGGACAGGCCCGGCCGGACCAGGCCGGTCTCGTAGGCGATCACGACCAGCTGGGCGCGGTCTCGCGCGCCGAGTTTGGCCATCATCCGGTTGACGTGGGTCTTGGCGGTCAACGGGCTTATGAACAGGGCCGCAGCGATCTCGTCGTTGCTCATGCCCGCAGCGACCCGGGCGAGCACCTCGCGCTCTCGGTCTGTGAGTACCGACAGTACCGAGGCGTCGAATGGCTGGGCTGGACCGCGCCCGGCGATGCTGGCGATCAGCGTGCGGGTGACGCTCGGCGACAGCAGGGCATCGCCGCGGGCGACCACCCGGATGGCATTGATGAGGTCCTCCGGCTCGGTGTCTTTGACCAGGAAGCCGCTCGCCCCGGCACGGATCGCCTCGAAGACATACTCGTCCGCCTCGAAAGTGGTGAGGATGATGACGCGCACGCCGCTCAGCTCCGGATCGGCGACGATCTGCCGGGTTGCCTCCAGCCCGTCGGTGCCAGGCATGCGGATGTCCATCAGCACCACCTCGGCCTGCAGCGACCGGGCCAGATCGACGGCAGCCGCCCCGTTCGCGGCCTCCCCGACGACCTCGATGTCGGACGCCGAGCCGGCCAGGACCCGGAAGCCGGCCCTGACAAGAGCCTGGTCATCGGCGAGCAGGACCCTGATCATGGCCGGCTCGCGATCGGCCGGGCGCGTGGCCCGTCCTGCCGCGCACCGTCGGCATCCGGGCTGACAGCGGCCGGACTGCGACCCGCGGCCCCGCCGTCCGGGACCGCGACAGTGCCGCCCGTGCCTGCCGGGCCTGCGGCGGCGGCCTGTGGTCCTCGGGCTGGCGCGGCTGTTGCCACCGGCAGCCGGGCGTGGACGGCGAACCCGCCACCGGGCCGCGGCCCAGCATCCAGGGTGCCGCCCAGAGCGGCCGCCCGCTCTCGCATTCCGGCCAGTCCCGCCCTGGTCCCGTCGCTGAAGGCCGCAGCCGCGGCTCCGCCGTCATTGACCACGTCCACATAAAGGTGTCCGCTGTCTTGCCGCAGGCACACCGTCGCGGCGACCCGGCCGGCGTGACGCACCACGTTAGTGAGCGACTCCTGGACGATGCGGTAGGCGGCCAGCGCGACCGGCGGCGGCAGCGAGACCGGCAGCCCGGCCGCCTCCAGCGTGGCCGGCGTGCCAGCGGCGCTGGTCGCCTCGACGAGCGCGGCGATGGCGCGCAGATCGGGGACCGCGGGGCTCCCGCCGTCAACTTCCCGCAGCACCTCGAGGATGGCCCGCAGCTCCCGCAACCCGGACTTGCTGGCCCTGCGGATCGCCTGGATCGCCTCGGCCGCGCTCGCCGGGTCGGCGGCCAGCTGCATGCTCGCCGCGGTGGCCTGGACGTTGATCATCGCCATCGAGTGCGCGACCACGTCGTGCAGCTCGCGCGCGATCCGCATTCGCTCGGCGTCCACGCGCCCGCGGGTTTCCTCCTCCCGGGCCTGCTCGGCCCGCGCCGCCCGGTCACACTCGGCAGCCAGCCACTGCCGCCGCGCCGCCACGCATGCGCCGACAGCGCCGGCTGCCAGCAGTTCCGGTCCCATCGTCGCGTTCGGGCCGCCGAACCAGCCGAACGGCCCGAACAGCCCCTCGGCCATGAAGATAGCCGCCGCCCCGGCGAGCCCAACGGCAACTGCGATGTGCCATGCGCGGGTCAGCGCGACCCAGTACACGCCGACGATGACCGGAACGAGGGCTGCACCATCGATCTGGCCAAGCGCCGCCCATCCCACCGCGCCGGCCACCGCCAGCCCGAGCACCTCGACCGGGCGGCTGTTGCGCCAGATCAGGGCGAGGGCAGGCACCGCCAGCAGCGGGTAAACGGCCAGCGGCGGATGGCTGGTCAAGTGCAGGCCGCCGTAGTGGTGCACCGGGTTGGCCTCGACGTAGGCGCCGACCACAGTCAGCGCGGCCACCAGCGCTATGCCCGCACCGTGCAGCCAGCCCCGCGACAGCCTGACCACCTTTGTGATGCCCATTACCCGGAGCGTATACGGGCTGCAGCCCGCTGCCATCGTCGCTGCGCAGGCCGGTGAGCTACTGCGCTGGGAGTACCTGCCCCTGCCGGTGCAGTAGCTCGCCGGACGCCAGCACGACGATGCCCGATTACCTCAGCCCGGGAGAGCCTGATGACCAGCGGCACAACCGGGTGCCGCGAGCTTCATGAGGGAGTACGCGCATGTCCACCACCACCACCACCCCTGCCGTGCTGGACAGCAAGCACGGCCGCGCCCGGGCGCTGGGCGCTGCGGGCGGCGCACTGGCCGCTGCCCTCACCTGGATCGTGGAAGTCCCCCTGCTCGGCATCCACCTGACCTTCCGGTTCGGCACCGGCCACATCCAGACGATCGCGGTCGGCCAGGTCATCGGCGTCGCCGCGGCTGCCTCGCTGCTCGGCTGGCTGCTGCTGGCCCTGCTTGAGCGGCGCAGCCCGCATGCCCGACTCCTCTGGACCACCATCGCGGTGGCCGCGGTGGCCGCGTCGCTGGCGCTGCCGCTGACCGTCGCCACGACCACCTCAGCCGTCGCCGGGCTTATCGTGATGCACGTGACCGTCGGAGCCGCTGTCATACCCGCCATGCGGCACACCGCGCGGGCGCGGTGACACCAACCGGCAACGCTACGCCTGCTACAGCAACCCACGCTGCGCGCCGAACTGCCCGCTCAGCCACAGGCTAACGCCAGCGCCAGAAAGCCAGATCTGCACGAGCGCCGCGTCAAGCCACGCTATGCGGCCAGCCACGCAGATCGGCGGTTGCTCGCGCGCCGGGCGCGGACCAGCGCAAGTGGCTGGGTGTGATCGGGACTCTGACCGGGCATGCGGCCGGATCGCCGAATATCTGCGGCCTTGCGCCTTCGGGCCTGCGCGGGGCGTTGAGTAAAGATCAGCCTGTTTCGGGGCTCCTGTAGTGCTGGGTGGCTGGCAGCGCTGGCGGACGGTTGGGGGTGATGCCGTTGTGGGCGCCTGGGGGTGGTGTGACGCCTTGGCTGGGGGTAAATGCGGCCCCGTCGGTGTCGTTGTCGGCGGCGTAGCCGCCCCAGACGATCATCTGGCGGCCGGTCCATACCGCGGTCGGGTCCGCCCTGCCGCTCAGCGGCGCCTCCGGCATGGCTGTCCACTGATTGGTGGCCGGATCGTAGGCCTCCCCGTGCGTTGGGACCGTGGATGAGGGCGAGCCGCCGGTTACCCCGCCCCAGACGAGCACCTGGCTGCCGGTCCAGACGGCGGCAAAGCCTGCGCGGGGGAACGGCATTGAGGGTAGCTGCCGCCAGGTGTTGGTCACCGGGTTGTAGGCCTGCCCGCCGGCCGAGGGCGACTGGGTGGTGGTGGTGCCGGCGATGAATATGACCTCGGTGCCGTCCCAGACCGCGGTCGCTCCGGCCGTGGGCACCGGCATCGGCGGCAGTTTCCGCCAGGTGCGGGTCGCCGGGTTGTAGGCGGCCGCGTCGCTGAGCAGCACCGGCGGCTGGCCTTCTGGGCCGCTCTCGCCGCCGGCCACGACCAGTTCCGTGCCGGTCCAGGCACCGCTGGCGGCCCGCCGCACCTCGATTGGCGCGGCCGGGAGCTGCTGCCAGCTGCTGGTCGCGGGTGTGTAGATCATCCCGCTGTTGGATTGTGTCGCGCAGCACACACCGCCCCAGATGAGCATCTGGCTGCCAGTCCACGCCGCCACAGCCTGAGCTTCGGGGCCCGAGCCGGGAGGGATTGCGCTCCAGGCACCGGTCGCCGGACTGTAGGCGCCGTTGGTCTCCCCCGGGATCAGCATCTGCGATCCGTTCCAGGCGGCCAGATCGGGGGTTTGCAGGTTGAGCGGGACAGGACCGGGTGCCAGCGTCAGCCACGTGCGGGTGGCGGGCCGGTAGGCGATGGTAACTCCTCCGCTGTTGGAGCCCGCCGTGGATGCCTGGCGGTGCCTGCTCAGAACGTGATCTGGTGCCAGGTCTGCCCGGCGTCCCAGGTCATGTACATATGGCTGCCGGCCTTCCCGTTGCCGTAGATTGCAGCCCCCTGGACGGGCGTGGTGAAGCCGAAGTCGCTCCAGCCGAGACCGCCGTCGTTGATGTTCAGTGCGGTGGTCCAGGTGCGCCCGCCGTCGCCGGACACATCCAGCAAGGTCAGTACGGAGAACGCAGCCATGAAGATGTGCTGGGCCGCCGGCTGTGCCAGCTGGTCGAATTGGTCGCCGCCGGTCGGCGCGTTGCCCATCAGGGTGAAGCTCGCCCCGCCGTCGCTGGAGGAGTAGAGGATCTTCCCTTGCGATCCCGTTCCCGAGTTGCCGGTGCACAGCAGCGTGACCTGCTGCGTGCTGTAGGCGGCAGCGCTGGCCATTGCGTAGCCCGGCGGGCAGCTGACCGGCTCCCTGGCCCAGCTCTGGCCGGCCTGCGTGGCGTACAGCCCGCCGCCCAAGATGATCCATGCGGCCGTGCCATGCAGCGTGATCCTGCCCGGAGCGCCGGAAACCTTGGCCGGCAGACCCGGTACCGGCGTCCAGGGACCGCCGCTGGCCAGGCTGCGGTAGATAGTCACGGTACGGTCCTGGCTCATGACGGAGGCATAGACCAGCCCCGCCGAGGTCTCCAGATCGCCGATCGTGCCCGGCAACTGCACGCGCTGCCAGCCAGCGCCGCCGTCACGGGTTACCCACAACTGCGAGCCGAAAGCGAACCCATCCAGCGGGCTGGCGAACCGCAGGTAGCTCAGCCCAGGGCTCAGGCCGGCCGACCCGTTCGAGGCAAGAGGCGCGGGGGGTGCCGCAACGCGCTCCCAGGACGCGCCGCCGTCGGTGGTCCGGACAATCGACGTGCACGGCCCGGCCGCGCACGGGGCGGTGCCAAGGACCCAGCCCTCGCTGGCCGAGACAAACGTCATCGACACCGGCTCGAAGTCGGGGGGCACCGGGTTGCCGGCTGCGGCGGCCGGAACCACCGCGGCGGCGGGGGTGCCGGCCGCGGCCGGAGTGCTGGCGCGTGGCCGCGGGTTCGCGGCCGGAGTGCTGGCGCGTGGCCGCGGGTTCGCGGCTGGCACGTGCGGCGATGAGGCCGCGCCCGAGCAGCCAGCGACCAGTGCCAGCGTCCAAATCGCGACGGTTGCCACGGCCAAACCGCGCCCTGGCGCACGTCCCGGCTGCGGGCGTGCCAGCGCCCGACTTGTGAGCCGCGGGAAAGAAGCCCGAAGATGCATGACGTCCCCCTCTTGATTGTCCCGTTTCAAAGACCCATGCACTGCCTACGACCCCGCGGCACGCCCACCGGTTATGGGAAGGCCTCCCCACCCCCCACCCCCCAGCCCCCAGGCAGCACTACCCGCGCCCTGGCCCCGGACCTGGCAGCACACCGGGACAACCCCGTCATCGGCCAAGGGCTAGATCGGCTCCCTACCAGCCCGCCAGCCTGACGCCACGAACCGGCCCTGGAGCCATAACAATCCTTCGGATCGCGTGCGCAGCCAGACGCCGCCGAGCGCCGATCTGACCAGAACGGCGCAGGTCAGCTACTCGCTCCCAGTCGGCGACGGCCACCAATGCCTACCTCTGGCAGTACTGGGCGCCGCAGCATGCGGCCGCGGGCACGTCGATGGTCATGACCGCCATCGACAATGTCGGCGACGTGGATTACTGGTATGAGCCGTCGGTTCAGGGCGGGTGGAACGAGCAGCCGGTCGCCCGGTCGGCTGATCGCGGAACCAGGACTCTGTCTTCCTGAGCCAGGGCCTCCTCGTGGCTTCGTCGTCTCGCAACTCCTCGGCGACTTGCGCCGCCCGGCGCGCACGCCCGGGCTCACCTGCTGCTCACGGGTGACCCCGGGGTGTTCGCCGCCGCTGGTCCCCTGCGCTGAACGACCTGGCGTCACGATCGGCCACACCGGCACGATCGTCACGCAAGCCCGTCTCCGGCTGGCCGGCCAGACGCCGAGCGGCGCGACCCGGCTGGTCAGTGTCAGTGGCGCGAGCGGATTCCGGACCGCAGGGCGACTGCTGATGCTAACCAAGCTGTCGGTAGCTCGGATCGGTCGGCTGAAGCCGACGGTTAACTAAGCTGTGCCCAGCGCCAGGAAGGACAGCCCGGTAGCCACCTGGACCTGGTCGCTGGTGAGATCGCGGCGCGCGTCACGCAGTGACTCGCTGAGGGCAAGGCCCCTGCGCAGCCCGGCGTGAAGCGCCAGCATCAGCGCGGTGGTGGCCGCATCGTTGACCGGGACAACGCTGGCCACGATACCGGCGGTGCCCATCGGCATCAGGGTGCTGGCCAGACCGAGCAGCTCATCGGCCCCAGACCGGGCCAGTACACCCGATTCACAGCAGGGCAGGATCAGGCGGTAGGGCGCGCGCCGGAGCCGGGCGAAGTCGTGAACGGTAAGCGGTCCGTCGGCCATCCGCAGGGACGAGAAAAGCGGGCTGTCAGCGCGGAAGGTGCCGTGCGCGGCGATGTGCGCGAGCCGGGCGCCGTCGATCGCGCCGAGTACCCGGGCCGCCGTGGCCGAGCCCCCGAGAAGCACGGTGGCATTACCGTGTCCCGTGGCCAGCGCGGCCACCTCCTGCCCGCCGCTGGCCAGGCCCGGACCGCTGGCCAGGACGACCCCACCGTCTTCAGGCGGCCGGACTGCCTGGGCCCGCAGCCAGGCACGCGCTGACGGGGCGACGCTGAGCGCCCGCATGCGCAGCGTGGGCAGCAGCGCCCACGGAACGGCGTGCAGGCTGCCTGGCGGGACCACGATCACTTCTGCGTCGCCTAACTGCCGGACGGCCGGGCCCAGCAGCACAGCTTCCAGCCGCCGGCCGGTCGCCTCCAGCACGGCCAGAATTTTCTCGGCCAGGCCCGGTGCGGGCGCGTGCGCGAGCCGGCTCAGGCCAGACCGCGCGTACGTCACTTCGTCGGCCGCCTGCCCGGCGCGCCCCGCCTGGACATGGCGGACCCGGCCCGCCCCGCATACCAGCAGGTGCAGATCTCCGGCGATGTCCACGATCTCGATCAGCCTGCTGGTGCCGAGGCGGTCGAGCAGCGCACCGGGATCGAAGTCGTAGCGGTGCGGGATGCCGGAACCGGGTGACCGCATCACCCGCGCCCGGATGGCGCTTTCCAGACGAGTCTGCTCCCGCTGGAGTGCGGACGTGGGCTCGCTTCGTGATCGCGCGCTGTCCAGCCGGCTGGCGACCGCGCGGAACGCGGTGAGTTCGGTCCGCAGCCCGGGATCGTCGACTGGGCGCACCGCTGGGACCGCCTGGACCGTGGCCCGCCACCGTTCGCTCCACGCCAGCAGCTGCCGCGGCCGGCCCGCGCGCAGCGCCCACCGTTGCGCCAGCGCGGCTAGCTCGGCCCCCTGCGCGGTGGCCTGGACCCGCAGCTCGGTGGCGCCCAGCGTCAGGCCGTGCTCGTCGAGCACCTCGAAGCCACGGCGGCAAGCAGCGAACACCCGCCGTGGGCTGGACGCTGCCTCGGCCCGCAGCGCTTCGGCCAGCCAGCCGCCCGCGCGGGACAGCGGCGGTCCCTGGCGCCGCCGGGCGCGAGCCGCGACGGCGAGGTAGTAATCAGCGCGACGGGCGCTGCCCGTGTCCAGAGCCACCCGCCCGGCGAGCAGCCTGGCCTGTGGTGCCTGGACTGACCCGAGGCGTTCCAGCGCCGTCGCGCACGTCCCCGCCTGCCGCAACAGCGACGCGGACGCCGGGTCGGCCGCGAACCGGGCCCGGATCAGGATGAACCTTGTGTGCGCGTGCCACCAGCTGCGGCGCTGGGCCAGGAACAGGCTGTCAGCCGCCTGAGCCCGGGCTAGTGCTGTCTGCGGGTCACCCGCACCCAGGGCGGCGCTGGCCGCGATGAGCAGCAGCTCGGCCCGCTTGGCCGGCTGGCCGCGGCCCGCGTCCAGTTGTTGTATCGCGTGGTCTGCCTCCAGCAGCGCGTCGTGCGGCAGTCCCGCGGTTATCAGCACGGCGCACCGGTCGATGCTGAGATCGGGAACCGGTATCGCGAGGTCGCGATACTGCTGGGCCGCTTCGTCGAGGAAGGACAGGGCGGCGGGCAAATCGCCGCAGCGAAAGGCCACCAGCCCGCGGTTGTGCCAGGCATACGCGTGCTCCACGTGCTGGCTGGTCAGAGCGAACAGCCGCTCTGCGCTGGCGAGGTCAACGTCGGCCCGGCTGGTGTCGTTCAGTGACAGCCACACCAGGCCGCGCGCGCTGAGCGCGCGGGCGGCCCAGATCGTGTCGTCGGCCTGGCGCAGCCTCGCCACTGCCCGGCGCAGGTCATGCAGCGCCTCCCGGTGCCGGCCCAGGATCCACAGCGCGATGCCGCGGCGAACCAGCACCCGGCTGGCCAGCGGCTCGCTGGCCTGGCTGGCCGCTGCGTCCAGCGCGGCCAGCCCGGCCGCGGTCCGGCCGCTGACCACCATCGCGACCCCGAGCGTGGCTTGCACGTCCGACTGCCGCTCGGCCGACCCGGTCAGCCGGGCGAGCCGCAAGGCTGCGCGCAGCTCGTCGATGGCCGCCGTGACGTCACCGAAGTCGCGGAGCACGATCCCGATGGTCTGCCTGGCG